>Ga0172380_10002186_pt1 | contig 31171 bp, 23 predicted proteins | sample Leawe162metaG_FD_119747 | JGI IMG/M metagenome (GOLD analysis project Ga0172380, IMG submission 119747) | Leachate microbial communities from a municipal landfill in Southern Ontario, Canada - Leachate well 162 metaG | ecosystem: Engineered > Solid waste > Landfill > Unclassified | place... | reverse complement strand
GGCGCGTCGAAGAGGGCGCCCCAATCGGCGGCGGCGGTGGCGGGTTCGTTCATGATTCTGTTTTCATGCGGCCTGGGCCACGCGCTCGCGCGGCAGGGTGACGCGGAAGGTGGTGCCGCGCCCCGGCTCGCTCTCCACTTCGAGGCGGCCGCCGTGCTTCTGCACGATGCTGTAGGAGAGCGACAGGCCGAGGCCGGTGCCCTTGCCGACCGGCTTGGTGGTGAAGAAGGGCTCGAAGATGCGCTTCAGGTTCTCCGGTGCGATGCCGCTGCCGGTGTCGGAGACTTCCACCCACAGGCTGGCAGCGTCGGCGCCGCTGCGCACCGTGATGGTGCCCTGCTGATCGATGGCGTGGGCGGCGTTGACCAGCAGGTTCATGAAGACCTGGTTGAGCTGCGAGGGCAGGCATTCGATCTCCGGCAGCGTGCCGTATTCCCTGACCACCCTGGCCTTGTACTTGATTTCGTTGTTGACGATGTTGAGCGTGGAATCGAGTCCCTTGTGCAGGTCGGCCCACTGCCACTCGTCCTCGGCGCCGGTGCGCGAGAAGTCCTTCAGGTCCTGCACGATCTTCTTGACGCGGCCGATGCCCTCGCGCGTCTCCGCGAGCAGGGCGTGCACGTCATCCTTGAGGAAATCGATGTCGAGCTTTTCTCGCATGGCCTTCACCTCGGCGAAGAGGCCGGCCTGGCCGGGGTGGGCGCGCTCGACCTCGCCGTACACTTCCAGGATGCGGAAGATGTCCCCGATGTAGCCTTCCAGGCTGCCGAGGTTGGAATGCACATAGCCGATCGGGTTGTTTATCTCGTGCGCCACGCCCGCGGCGAGCTGGCCGATGGAAGCCATCTTCTCCGACTGCAGGAGCTGTTGCTGGGTGTCTTCCAGGCGCCGGTTGATGGCCTGCACCTCGGCATGGGCCTGCGAGAGTTCCTCGATGCGTCGGTTCTGCTCTTCATTGAGCCTTGCGAGCGACCTGATTTCATCTTCGGACATGAGCTACTCCATGATGGCGGCAAGGGCCTCGACCTGCTCGGGCACGGGGGCGAGCGCCTCAATGCACTGCACCCGCGTCAGGCCGAGCCGGATGACGGCATTGTTGGGGGCGCGGGTTGTGACCAGGTGTTCCAGCGTGTTGTCGGCCATCGCGTGCGCCAGATGATCGGCCATGTGGGTGAGGTCGGTCAGCGGGCCGGTGGGTGCGGTGTCCGGCTGGTGGTGGTACTCCACGGCGCGCACGAGGATGGCCGGCAGGCGCCAGCGTTCGAGCAGGCGGGCGCCGAATTCGGCATGGGTGAAGCCGAGCACGGCGGTCTCGGCGGCGCCGAGATCGGGATGGTCCGCGCGCGCGGCGAGCACCGCGGCAAAGCCTGCCGGATCCACCGAGAGCAGGGCGATGCGGCCGATGTCGTGCAGGAGGCCGGCGGTGAAGGCCGATTCGGGGTCGACGCGTACCAGACGCGCCAGCACCTGGCCGCAGAGTGCGACGCAGAAGCTGTGGCGCCAGATCCGGCGCGGGTCGGCCTTACCGTGGCCGCATACCGGAAAGCTGCCGTTGAGCGAGGCGGCCAGGGCCAGCCGGCGCACGCTGGAGAAGCCCAGCACCATCACCGCTTCCTGCAGGCTGGAGACCTGGCCGGCGACGCCGTAGAAGGGTGAGTTGACGATTTTCAGCACGCGCGCCGAGAGCACCGGGTCGTGGCCGATCTTCTTCGCCAGATGGGTGGCGTCGAGATCCTCGTCGTCGAGGGAGCGCAGCAGTTCCATGACGGTGCCGGCGACCGGCGGTAGCTTGTCGAGGGTGGCCTGGGTGAGCGTTGTTGTAGTGGCGGATGTCATGGCAGTTCAGTGAATGCGTGGTGTGCCGACGCCGGCGGCGGCCTCGATGGGCGGCGATGGTTCGGCGGGGGTCATGGGCAGGAAAGTGAGCAGCCAGCCGGTGCCGCCCGAGCGCGAGTCGATGCGCTGGCGCTGGCCGAGATAGCGCCGGCCGCCGATCTCCAGCGGCAGCGGCGCGGCGGCGGCTTCCGAGAGCATGCAGGCGGCCATATCCTGCGGAAGCGCGTCGGCCAGTTCGCAGCCGGGCAGGGCTTCGGGCCACAAGTCAAGGGCGCAGGCATTGGCCAGCACGACCATGCCGTTGTCGTCGACGCCGATCAGCGGCACCGGCACGTGGAAGAAGGCCTCCTGGGCGGCGCCGATCAGCGCCTCGTCGCGGGCGATGCGGTCGGTTTTCTGGCCGAGCAGGCTTTCCAGTTGCGCGTTCATCTCCTGCAGGCGCGTCGCGTGCTCGCGGTTCTGCTGGTTGAGCAGCACGTTTTCCTGCACCATTTCCTGCTGCCGGAAGGCCTCGCGCAGGGTGCTGCGCAACTGGTCGTCGTCCCACGGCTTGGTGAGGAAGCGGTAGATCGAGCCCTCGTTGATCGCCTCGATGACCGACTGCAGGTCGGTGTAGCCGGACAGCACCATGCGCACGGTGTCGGGATAGAGTTCCTTGACGCGGCTGAGGAATTCCGTGCCGGTCATGTCCGGCATGCGCTGGTCGGAAACGACCACGCCGACCGGGTGGGCGGCGAGCAGTTCGAAGGCCTCGGTCGAGTTGTTGGCGATGAGGATGGTGTAGCCCTCGCGGCGCAGCAGGCGCTTGAGGGAGGTGAGGATGTTGATCTCGTCGTCGAGCAGCAGCAGGGTGCGCACGCGCGTCGCGGCGTGCGCCGCCGGTGTCCCGAGAGTCATTCCCCTGCGCATCAGCTCGCCGGCTGCCGCGGCATCGACCGGCCTGCTGAAGTGGTAGCCCTGGGCGCGGTCGCAATGCTGCTGGGCGAGGAAGCCGAGCTGCTGTGCGTTTTCGATGCCTTCGGCCACCACTTTCAGCCGCAGCGAATGGGCCATGGCGATGATCGACGAGCAGATGGCGGCATCGTCCGGGTTCGAAGTGATCTCGGCGACGAAGGACTTGTCGATCTTGAGGATGTCGAGGGGGAAGCGTTTCAGGTAGGCCAGGCTGGAATAGCCGGTGCCGAAGTCGTCCACCGCCAGGGTGATGCCCATGGCCTTGAGTTCGTGCAGCGTACGCGTCGACAGCTCGATGTCCTGCATGATGAGGGACTCGGTGACTTCCAGTTCCAGGTTGCGCGCCGGCAATCCCGATTCCTTCAGGGCGGCGGCGACGACCTGCGGCAGATTGGCCAGGCTGAACTGGCGCGCCGAGAGATTGACCGCCACGCGCAGGTTGGCGTCGAAGGTTTCCACCCACTGCTTGGCCTGGCGGCAGGCCTGCAGCAGGATCCATTCGCCGATCGGCACGATGAGGCCGGTTTCCTCGGCGATGGGAATGAATTCCACCGGGGAAATGGCGCCGAGTTCGGCGCTGCTCCAGCGCAGCAGCGCCTCGAAGCCGCAGATGGCGTTGCTGCGCTCGAAATCGAGCTGCGGCTGGTAGTGCACGGAAAGCTCGTTGCGTTCGAGCGCGCCGCGCAGGGCGTTTTCCAGCTTGAGCTGGCGGACGGCGGCGGCGTTCATGCTGCTGGAGTAGTAGCGGAAGGTGTTGCGCCCGCCGCGCTTGGCTTCGTACATCGCCGCATCGGCGTTCTTCAGCATGGCCTCGACGCTGTCGCCGTCGCGCGGGAACAGCGAGATGCCGATGCTGGCGGTGCAGTGGATCGGGTTTTCGTCCGTCCTGATGGGCGGCGCGATGGCCTGGATGAGCTTCTGCGCCACGCCGGCCACGCTGCCGTCGTGGGAGAGGTGGGGCAGGATGACGACGAATTCGTCGCCGCCCAGGCGCGCCACGGTGTCGTCGACGCGCAGCGACTGCTCCAGGCGTTTGGCCACCTCGCACAGCACCATGTCGCCGACCTTGTGGCCGAGGCTGTCGTTGATGGTCTTGAAGCGGTCGATGTCGATGAACAGGATGGCCAGCGACTCGCCGCCGCGCTCATGGCGGGTCAGCGCCCGCTGCAGGCGCTCCTGCATCAGGCTGCGGTTGGGCAGTCCGGTCAGCGCGTCGTGGTGGGCCGCCTTGTAGAGTTGTTCCTGCTGCTGCTTGTACTGCGTGATGTCGCTGGCGATGCCGTCGACGCGCAGTTTGCGGCCGCTCTCGCCGGTGATGACGCGGGCGCGGTCGAACAGCCAGCGGATTTCGCCGTCGGGGCGCACGATGCGGTATTCGGCGCTGTTCGCGCCGCCGGCCACGGTATTGCCGACGTAATGGCGCATGCGCTCGCGGTCCTCGGGGTGCACCAGGGCGAGCCAGGCCGCCTCACTCTGAAAGATGTCGGCGACCGGACGGCCGTAGATGGCTTCCGCGGCGTCGTTGAGGTAATCCATGCGCAGACCGGGCAGGCCGATCGACCAGACGATGTCGCCGAGGGAACCGAGAATGCTGTTCAGGCGCTCCTTGTTCTGGTGCAGCGCCTCCTCGGTTTCCTTGCCGTGGCGCCGGCTGGCGGCTTCGTCGAGTTCGCGCGCAATGGCCGGCACCAGGCGGGTCAGGTTGCTCTTGAGCAGGTAGTCCTGCGCGCCGGCGCGCATGGCGCCGACGGCGACATCCTCGCCGATGTTGCCGGAGACGATGATGAAGGGCAGGTCGGCGTCGTGCCGCCGGGTGATCTCGAGCGCCTGCAGGCCGCTGAATTCCGGCATGCTGTAGTCGGATATGACGATGTCCCAGCCGCCGGCGTCGAGCGCCGCGCGCAGGGCCTTCGGCGTGTCGACGCGCTCGCAGCCGGGCAGGAAGCCGCCCTTCCTGAGGGCGCGCAGGAGCAGTTGGGCGTCGTCCTCGGAATCCTCTACAAGGAGCAGCCGCAGGGGGCGCAATTCGGCTTCGGCGGGCGAATTCATGGCTTCATTCCGCAGCGACAGGCACGCGGTCGCCCCCCGCCGGTTCGCGCCTCTGGAAAATCACAACCGAATCATGAGCCAGGATTCGCACTGCCGCCTCTTTGTGGGTTCTTGCTTGCAAAGAGACTATCGGCCACACCAGGGGAGTGCGGCATCCGTCATTTCCCGATGCCGCATCAGGGAATTCCCGATGCGGGAGCTCAAAGATCAGCGTCGATGAGGTTGTGGCGGATGGCGTAGCGCACCAGGCTGGCGAGGTCGCGCAGCCCGAGCCGCTCCATGATCTGGGCGCGGTAGGTTTCGACCGTCTTCGGCGAGAGTTGCAGTTCGAAGGCGATTTCCTTGATGCTGCGGCCCAGTGCCAGCAGTTTCAGCACCTCGACCTGGCGCGCCGTCAGCGCAGCCTGGACGGGAAGATCCGGCTGGCGCAGTCCCTTCGATTGCAGCAGCTGGCTGGTGATGCGCGGCGAGAGGTAGGTCGTGCCGCCGGCGACGGCTTCCAGCGCGGCCTGCAGTTCGAGGGTGGCGGCATCCTTGAGCAGGTAGCCGGAGACACCCAGCTTAAGGGCCTGCGTGACATATTCGTCGCTGGCGTGCATGGAGAGGATGAGGACGCGGGTGTCCGGCAGGTCGCGCAGGATGCGCTCGGCAGCCTGCAGGCCGTTCATGCCGGGCATGGTGATGTCGAGCAGCGCAATGTCGGGCCGGTGCTGCACGGCCAGCGCCACGGCCTGTTCGCCGTTGTCGGCTTCCGCCACCACCGCGATGCCTTCGATGCCGTCGAGCAGGGCGCGCAGGCCGGCCCGCACCAGGATGTGGTCGTCGGCCAGCAGCAGGCGCAGCGGTTTCAAAAGTCAGTCTCCGCAGGACGGCGGGAGGATGGAAAGACGGCGCCGACCGTGGTCCCGGCGCCGGGATGCGCATCGATGTGCAGCGTGCCGCCGGCCAGCAGGACGCGCTCGTTCATGCCGATCAGCCCGAGGCTGCCGCCCTGCAGGGCGAGATTCTGCACCGCCGCCATGTCGAAACCGCAGCCGTCGTCGCGCACCTGCAGTTCGAACTGGCCATCTCCTTGCCGCAGCGCGATGCGGATTATTCTGGCGCCGGCATGGCGCAGGGCATTGGTGAGGGCTTCCTGGGCGACGCGGAAGCAGGCCGTCTCGATCTGCGCATCGAGGCGGGACGGAAGCTCCGGCGTATCGAGGACGATGGACGGACCTTCCGCTCGGCCGTGTCGCTTGACCAGCCAGCTGAGGGCGGCGGCGAGGCCCAGGTCGTCGAGCTGCGGCGGGCGCAGGTCGAGCGAGAGCTTGCGCACCTGATCGAGCAGCCCTTCGGCGATGGCCGTGGCCTCGACGGCCAGCGGCAGCGCGGCATGGCCGGCGAGGCGGCGCTGCAGGGCGTCGAGGTTGAGCTTCATGGCAGTGAGCGACTGGCCGATCTCGTCGTGCAGTTCGCGGGCGATGTGGCGCCGCTCCGCTTCCTGGATCAGCAGCATGCGGTTGGACAGCGACTGCAGGCGCAGGCGGGCTTCGCGCAGTTCGCGTTCGCCCTTGCGCCGCGCGCGGCGGATGGCCGCCTCCTTCACCTCGCGCGCGATGGCGGCGCCGAGGCGGGCGTAGTTGCCCTTGATCAGGTAGTCGTGGGCGCCGGCCTTCATGGCGGCGACGGCGACGTCCTCGCCGATGTTGCCGGAGACGATGATGAAGGGCATGTCGGGGTCGAATTCATGCACCTGGTGCAGCGCCAGCAGGCCGGAGTAGTCGGGCAGGGTGTAGTCGGAGAGGACGACCGCCCAGGCGTGCTCGCGCAGGGCGCGCGCCATGCCCTCGGCGTCCTGCACGCGGCGATGGTTCGGCGCGTACCCGGCGCGGCGCAGGGCCAGCAGCAGCAGGTCAAGATCGTCGGGAGAATCCTCGACGATCAGGATGTCGATGGGGCGCAGCGCCGCGAGCGGGGGCGATTTTTCCGCAGTGTCCTGCATGTCATTCGATGGCATGGGCGAATGGTCGGCATGATACTCCGCCCCAATGGCCAGGTCAGGCGGGCGTCGAGGGGGAGGCTCGCCGAGCGAGAAATGGAATGGGGCTCCCGGTTCCGGTTCGGCATGGGCGCGGAAGCTGCCGCCGTTGTCCCGCACGACATAGATTTCAGTAGTAGCATTTCCGCCATCGGGATTTTTCTGATGGGGAACGCAGTTTGCACGAATGTGAAGTCAGTCGGGGAGGTGCTCGCATGAAGACGGTCCCTTCAAAGCAGGACATGGGGAACGACCTGTACATAGGATTCAGCAGGTTCACGGTCGCCAATGGCAAGGAGGCGGAAGTATTCGATGCCTTCCGTGCGCGATCGCACCGGGTCGACGCGGCGCCGGGATTCGTGCGCATGGAGGTGCTGCAGGCGCTCGACGATGTCCGCGAGTTCTGGCTGTTGACCTATTGGACCGATGAGGCCAGTTTCCATGCGTGGCACCGCGGCCATCCCTACAAGGATTCGCATGCCGGCATCCCGAGGGGCCTCAGGCTCGTCCCCGGCAGCACGCAGGTGCGCGGCCTGCGGCAAGTGACGGAGTGAGATGACGGTGCGCCCCATATCCCCTTTACTGAAGCGCCTGGGCCCGGCCGCAGCCGACTATGCCGTTCAGCGTTCCATTGGGAGCGTCGACGATCCCTATGCGGCCCTCGGCGAACGGGGGCGGGAGTTCTGCCGGCAAGACACCCTGGCGCATGTGGACATCCTCGACGTCGCCCTGCAGTTCGGCAGCAACGAGGCGTTCTGCCAATACGCGCTCTGGCTGGGAAAGGTGCTCGAGGCCCGCGGCTTGCCTGGCGGACATCTGGCGGCTTCGCTGCGGCATCTGGGCGAGTTTTTCACCGGGGAATTGGCCGAAGGCGAGCGACAGGATGTGATGCGCATCGTCGAAGCGGGAATCCGTGCCTTGGCCGGCGGCTGGGCCGCACCCGAATATGCGCTTGAGCCTGCGGACGAAGGGGGCGAATCCAGGCAACTCGCCGAGACGCTGGTGCGCGGCGATGCCCTGCATGCCAATGCATTGCTGCTCGAATGGTCGCAAGCGGATTGGCTGCCGGCGGTGGTGCAGCGCATCGTCCGGCCGGCGATGGGGCGCATCGGCTGGTGGTGGCAGCAGGGACGGATTTCAGTGGCCGAGGAGCACCTGGCGACCGAGATCGCCCATCGGGCGGTGGACAACGCCTTCACCCGGGCCGAACGCAAGCCGCGCCGGCAGAGGACTGTCCTGCTCGCCTGCGTCGAGGGCAACCGCCATGCGCTCGGCCTGCGCACCGTGGCGGACGCCTTCGACCTTGATGGCTGGACGGCCTACAACCTTGGCGCCGACGTGCCGCTGGCCACCCTGCCGCGCATGATCGCCGCTTTCCAGCCGGAACTGGTCGGGCTTTCGGTGTCGATGACGCAGCAGTTGCCGGCGGCACGCCAGGCGATCGAGGCAATCCGAGAAATGCGGCCTACCCGTCCGATCCGGGTCATGCTGGGCGGCCTGGCGAGCAACAGCCTGCAAGAGGCCTGGCAGTGGCTAGGGGCCGATCTCGCCGCCCCCGATGGCGTACGGGCGATAGAAGCGGCCTGAGCCGTAGCGGAGCGGGCCGGACCAGGCTCACCCCAGCGTAAAGAAGAACGTCGCGCCCTTGCCCTTTTCCGCTTCGGCCCAGATGCGGCCGCCGTGGCGTTCGATGACGCGGGCCACGGTGGCCAGGCCGATGCCGGTGCCGGGGTATTCCTCGCCGCCGTGCAGCCTGACGAAGGGCTGGAAGAGGCGCCCGGCCTGGGCCATGTCGAAGCCGCTGCCGTTGTCCCTGACGAAGAGGGCCAGCCGGCCGTCCGGCAGGGTCTGCGCGCCGAAGGCGATTTCAGCGTCGGCGCGCTGGGCGGAGTACTTCCAGGCATTCTCCAGCAGGTTCTGCAGCGCCACGCGCATGAGCGTCGGGTCGCACTCCGCGGCCAGACCTTTCTGGATAGTCACCTTCACGCTGCGGCCCGGGCTGCCCGAGGCCACGTCGTCGAGGACGTCCTGCGCGAGTCCGGACAGGTTCAACGGCGCCTTGTTCAGTTCCGCTTGAGAGATGCGCGCCAGTTCCAGCAGGTCGTCGATCAGTTGCCCCATGCGGATGGCCGCCCGGCGGATGCGCTGCAGGTGCGAGCGGCCTTCCTCGTCGAGCCGGTCGCCGTAGTCCTCGTGCAGCACTTCTGCGAAGCCGGCCATCGAGCGCAGCGGCGCGCGCAGGTCGTGCGAAGCCGAGTAGCTGAAGGCCTCCAGCTCGCGATTGGACTGCGCCAGCGCGGCCGTGCGCGCAGCCACGCGTGCTTCCAGTTCCTCGTTGCTCCGCTGCAAGGCTTCCCGCGTTGCGGCTTCCTTTTCGCGCAGGCGCAGGGTTTCGATGCCGAAGCCCAGGTCCATGGCCATTTCCTCGAGCAGACGCATTTCCTCTTCGTCGAAGGCCTCGGCCTGCGCCGCATACAGGCACAGCACGCCCCAGACGCTTCCTTCCACCGACACGGGCAGACCCAGGACCGATTCGAAGCCATGCTGCATGGCCTGCGCGCGCCAGGGCGCGAAGCGCGAGTTCGCCGTCACGCTATGCACGGCAAACGGCCGGTTCTCCCGCACCGCCGTGCCGGCCGGACCGCGGCCCAGTTCCGTGTCCGTCCAGTTCGCGGTGAAGTCCTTCAAATAGTTTCTTGCCGTACCGGCCGAGGCGAGTACGCTGATCGACCGCTCCGGGTCGTGCTCGGCGCGGCCGATCCAGGCCAGCCGGTAGCCGCCCTCGGCGGCGGCAATGCTGCACATCTCGGCCAGCAGCGAGTCTTCGTCCGTGGCGCGGATGACGGCGTGGTTGCCCGCGGAGAGCACGCGCAGGGCGCGGTTGGCGCGCAACAAGGACTCCTTCGAGTGCAGCAGGTCGGTTTCCCGGTGCTCGATGGCTTCCGCCATCTCGTCGAAGGAAGTCGCCAGCTGGCCGATTTCATCTGCCCCGTGCGGCAGCTCGGTGCGCGCTTTCAGGTCGGTGCCCCCCAGGCGCCCGGCTGCTTTTTTCAGGAGTTCGATCGGCTTGAGAATCGCCCGGCTGCCCATGCGCCAGATCAAAGCGTAGAAGGCGATGGCCAACAGGAAGAAAATAATGCTTCCGGCGAGGAATTCCCTGATGGCGGCTTGCATCACCCCCGCCTTGTTCACCGCCGCCCAGACATAGATGTTGCCACCGAGCGTGTTTTGCAGCGGCCTGGCGACGAAGATGCGCTCGATGCCGTCGATACCCCGCGCTTCGAAGGATTGCAGTCCTGCGTTGCCGGCCACCCGCTGGAAGACCGGATGGTCGGCAATTGATTTGCCCAGCCATTTTTCCGGGGCGAGTACGGTGCCCCTGCCGTCCACAACGACGAGATTGGTATCGGCGGGCACCGGCGTTTTCTCCAGTGCCCGCGCCAGCCAGGCGAGGTCGAGTCCGGCCACCAGCACATGCCGGACGTTGCGCGCTTCATCGAGCAGGGGAGTGGCGAGGGCGACAACGGCTTTGCCGGTCTGGCGCGAATTCATGTAGTCGCTGACGATGTACTGCTTCTGCCGCAGGACTTCCTTGAAATATTCGCGGTCGGCAATCGGGGGCGGCAATTTCGCTGCCGAAGCGCAGATTGGCTCGCCCGAGGCGGAAAACAGGCTCATGCCGGAAAGATGCTGTCCGCCGGCGACCGCCTGTTGCAGCACCCGGTGGCAGGAAATCCGGTCTCTCGGGTCCGTGATGGCGGGGTTGAGGGCCAGCGCAGCCTGAAGCTGCCGGCCGAGGTCGAAGCGCAACGCCTGTTCAGCGGCGACCATCGCCACCAGGTTGCCAGCCGCGATCCGCTCCTGCCTGATTTTGGTGTCGGTCTCTTCCCAGGCGTGGTAGCCCATCAGCCCGAGGATGGGCAGCAGCGCGACTGCGCCGAAGACAAACATGCGCCAGCGCAGGCCGTATCGTTGCCATGACGTCATGCTTGTCGATCCCCCGGGCAGAGAGAATGAGCCTATGCGGCGAGACTATGCTGCCGCCTTGGAGGCAATGGCGCCGGGGGCTGGGGCGCCGGGTTTAACGGACTACGATTCGCCGATGCTTGAAATGCGAACTTCTTGCCTGATCCGGCTTATAAATCAGACTACGGGTTTTGCCCATCGGGATTTTCCCGATGGCATGCGCTGCGGCCGCCAGGAAAACGCAGGATGGTTCAGGCAGCCGTCTTCAGGCGGCTGTGCGCCGAGACATGCTGCGCGAGGAAGTCCATCTGGTCGGCGAGGATGTTGCGGTTGCATAGGATGAGGAACTCGGCCTTGTTCGGCACGTAGGGGGCGTAGAGCAGTTCCATGCTGGCCTGCTCGGGCGTGCGCCCGCTCTTGCGCTGATTGCAGTGGCGGCAGGCCGTGACGACGTTCATCCACAGGTCGCGTCCGCCCTGCGAGACGGGCTGGATGTGGTCGCGCGTCAGGCGCAGGAAGGAATATTCGTGGCCGCAGTAGGCGCACATGTGGCGGTCGCGATGGAACAGTTCGCGATTGTTCAGCGGCGGCACCGCCGAGTGGTTGCGCGGCGCCAGCGCCTTGCCCTTGATGGCGATGATGCTGTCCACCGTGATGAAGGAGCGCTCGCCGGTGACGCGGCTCATGCCGCCATGAAAGGTGAAGCTGTGGTCGCCGGCGACCCAGGCGACGAGATTCTTGGCGTAGTAGAAACAGGCATGCTGCCAGGTCACCCAGCGGTGCGGTGCACCATGCATATCCAGCGTCAGGATGAGTGGATGGCCGGCGTTAGGCATGACGTTCTTCTATCCGATTAACAGTGTGATCTTCGATGTAAAATCATAACGTTGCATTAGAGTATCAGAGCAGCGTGAGTTTTCAAAGCCGTTTTCATATTCTGACGGGAAGAGAAGGTGCCGGCGACGGGCTGTTGCCGGCATTGGCGCTTTCCATCGCATTGCATGGCCTGATACTGTGGCCGGAGGCCCTGCCGCGCCTGGCGCTGCAGGCGGGGCGGCCGCTGACGGCGACCCTGCGCGCCGCGCCGGCGGCGGAGTCGCCCGTTGCGCCGGCCGTGGAAAAAACCGCAGAGAAACCCGCCCCCGGGCGTATCGTCGCCACCCATGCGGCGCCGGCGCCGTACCTGCCTCCGCCGTCTGGCGAAGGCGCCAGCGCATCGGTGGCGACCGTTGCCGGCCCGCCCGCGCCCGGCGGCGGTGCGCAGAGCCGGGATCCGTCTGCCCGGCCCGGCGAACCGGCGAGCCCCGATGCCGACGGGCTGCGCGCCTATCGCATCGTTCTGGCGCGGGAGGCGCGGATACACAGGCACTATCCGACGCTGGCCCGCGAGCGCGGCTGGACCGGCACGGCGGAAGTCAGCGTGGATGTTTCGCGTGAAGGCCAGGCCCGGCAGATCCTGCTGGCCCGCTCCAGCGGCCATGACATCCTCGACCGTGAAGCCGTGCAGATGATGTCGCGCGCAGCAGCAGCGGCAGCCCTGCCCGATTCCCTGCGCGGCCGCGAGTTCGCCGTCCGCCTGCCGGTGGTCTTCGACCTCGACGACAGGTTGTGAAGACAACGTGTGATCGGCGTGGACGCCGCTCACACGGGGTCCGCTGTTTACCTGGGGGTGTAGATCAGGTCGCCGGTGTGGAAGCCGAAGCGGCCGGCCTTCCTGTCTTCGTAATAGTGGCGCAGGGTCATGCCGATGGTGCGGAAGGCGATTTCCTGCCAGGGAATGGCGGCCTCGTCGAAGAGCTGCACCTCCAGCGATTCCTGGCCGGGCGCGAAATCCAGGTCGAGCAGGCGCGCCCGGTAGAGGATATGCACCTGGTTGATGTGCGGCACGTTGATGAAGGTGAACATCTCGCCGACCTCGATGCGCGCGCAGGCCTCCTCCAGCGTCTCGCGCGCCGCCGCCTGGGCGGTGGTCTCGGCGTTCTCCATGAAGCCGGCCGGCAGGGTCCACAGGCCCGCGCGCGGTTCGATGGCGCGGCGGCAGAGCAGGATCCTGTCCTCCCATTCCGGAATCGCGCCGACCACCATTTTCGGGTTGAGGTAATGAATGGTGTTGCAGCGTTCGCAGACGTGGCGCGGCAGCGTGTCGCCGGCGGGCACTTTCAGGCCGACGGGGGCGCCGCAATGGCTGCAATAGTTCATCGGCGCATTTTACCCTGCAGGCAGGCTAAAGTTTTCCGTGCGCCGGCCGTAGCTTATGCGTGTCAGATTTGCATTTGCATAATTAACAGCACCTTGCGCCATTGCCGACAGGAGGGGACTCACCGTCCGAGACGCCGACATGAGCCCGATTGACATTTCAAAATTCGAGCAACTGAAGTCCTCCGGCCAGCTGCCGTCCCCCAAGGGTGTTGCTCTGGCCATTCTGCGGCTGACGCAGAGGGAGGATGCCTCGATGGCGGAGCTGGCGCGCATCATCAAGTCGGATCCGGCCTTCGTCGGCCGCCTCATCAAGGCCGCCAATTCCGTCAGCGCCAACACCGGCCGTCCCGTCGTCTCGGTGCAGGAAGCCATGGTCGTGCTCGGCATGCCGGCAGTGCGTAATCTCGCCCTCGGCCTTTCCCTGCTTTCGCAGTACCGCAAGGGCACTTGCAGGGAATTCGATTACGAGCGCTTCTGGTCGGCTTCGCTCGCCTGCGGCATCGCGCTGCAGGCGCTGGCCCAGCATACGCGCATGGTGCAGCCCGAGGAGGCCTTTTCGGTCGGCCTGCTGGCGCGCATCGGGGAGTTGGCTCTGGCCACGCTGTATTCGGACGAGTACGCGCGGATCCTGCGCGCGGCTTCGAAGGAGCGCGACGGCGACCTGACGCGCCTGGAAGGCGAGGCCTTCGCCATGACCCACAGCGATCTGTCCGCCGCCATGCTGTCCGACTGGGGCCTGCCGAAGATTTTCGTCGCCCCCGTGAGCCGGCACGAGGCCGGCGAGGAGTGCGGCTATCCCGAGGACAGCCGGGAACGCCGGATCGTCCGGTTGCTGGCGCTGTCACGGGAGATCGCCGATTTGTGCCTGGCGACCGGCGAGGACCGTTCGCGGATCCTGCCGAGGCTGCTGGCCCTGGGCGGACTGGCCTCCATCGATGCCGAGGCGCTTGGCGTGCTGTGCGACCGGGTCGCGTGCGAGTGGATCGAGTGGGCCGGCATGCTCAATGTCGTGTCGCAGCCGTTGCCGCCGTTCGACGAAATGGCCGGGATGCAGGCGCCGCCGGACGGGAAGAATGTTGCCGCGGAGAACCCGGCCGGGAAGCTGCGCGTGCTGGTAGTGGACGACGAGCGGCCGATCCGCCTGGCACTGCGCTCTGCGCTGGAAGCGGCCGGCTATGAAGTGAGCGAGGCCGCCGACGGCGAGGCGGGCCTGCAGACCGCGCTGCAGGTCGAACCGCACATGATGGTGGTGGATCGCGCGATGCCGCGCATGGACGGCCTGGCGCTCACCCGGGCGCTGCGCGAGACCGGCCCCGGACGCACCCTGTACATCATCATCCTGACCGCCTTGGGCGATGAGGATCAGCTGATCGAGGCATTCGATGCCGGCGTGGACGACTACCTGGCGAAACCGCTCAACGCGCGGCTGCTGATGGCGCGCCTGCAGGCCGGCCGGCGCGTGGTGCGCATGCAGCAGGAGATCGAGCGCGACCGCGAGGAGTTGCGGCGCTCCGCGGCCGAACTGGCGGTCAGCAACCGGCGCCTGCAGGAGGCCGCGCTGACCGATGTCCTGACCGGACTTCCCAACCGGCGCTACGCAATGGAACGCATGCAACAGGAGTGGGCGGGGTCCGCGCGCAGCAAGCGTCCGCAGGCCTGCATGGTGATCGACCTCGACGAGCTGAAACAGGTTAACGACATCTACGGCCACGATATCGGGGACGCCTTCCTGACGCAGACCTCCGCCGCCATCCGCGGCGCGCTGCGCGCCCAGGACGTACTCTGCCGCACCGGTGGCGACGAGTTCCTGGTCATCTGTCCGGACACTGATCTCCGCGAGGCCCTGGCCTGCGCGGAGCGCGTGCGCCGCGCCGTCGAGGGCAGGCCGGTCGAGGCCGGCCTGCTGCGGCTGAAGGGAACCGTCAGCGTGGGGGTGGCGGAACGCCTGCCGGAGATGGCCGATGCCGGCGATCTGATCAAGCAATCCGACCAGGGCGCCTATCTGGCGAAACAGCGCGGCCGCAACCGGGTCGTCACCAACCAGTCCCTGACCGAGGCGGCAAGTCCTTGAGAAGCGGGGGTTTTGTTTTTTTAGGCGGGACGCTAAAGTTCTCCCGAACGGCGCCGTTAACGAGATAACCCGAAACCACATTCTCTGAACGGACAACACCGTGATGGAACGCGCGAACATGGAATTGCTGCTGCGGCAACAGCCCATCAGCATGCTCATCGTGGACGACTCCGAGGACGACGCCTTCCTGCTTTTTTCCGAGCTGGCTTCGCGCGGCGCGAAGGTGGATTACAAGCGGGTCGACAGCGCACCCGACATGGCCGAGGCCGTCGCGGGCGGCGAGTGGGACCTGATCATCTGCGACCACTCGATGCCCGGCTTCGATGCGCTGACCGCACTGGAAGTCCTCAAGCAGAGCGGCAAGGACATTCCCTTCATCATCTATTCGGGGCACATCAGCGACCAGGCGGCCTTCTCGGCCATGCGCGAAGGCGTCAACGACTACATCCAGAAGGGCAACTTCGCGCGGCTGATGCCCGTCATCGAGCGCGAACTGAAGGGCGCGGCGGCGCGCCATGCTGTGCGGCAGGCCGATTCGCGCATCAAGGAACTGGCCTTCTTCGACAAGCTGTCGAACCTGCCCAACCACAACTATTTCTGCGCCCGCGTCACCGAGCTCATCGCCGAATGCGAGAAGCTGGGCAAGACGGCTTGCGGCTCGCTGCTCTATATCGACCTCGACCGCTTCCTGCGCATCAACAGCTCCTTCGGCTACGAGGCCGGCAACGTGATCCTGCGCCAGGTGGCCGAGAGGCTGAAGGAATGCGCTGCGGAGTCCGGCGCCGTACTCGCGCGCTTCGGCGGCGACGAATTCGGCATCTACTATCCCGGACTGACGGATCGGGTGGCCGTGCGGAATTTCGCCGAATGGCTGAAGCAGGCCTTCCTGGCGCCGTTCATGCATAACCATATCGAGCTGTATCTCACCTGCTCGGTCGGCATCACTCTGGTGCCGGAGGACGGCACGCAGGTGTACGACCTGCTCATGAACGCGGAGACGGCGATGGCCAACGCCAAGCGCGGCGGCGGCAACGGCCACCGCTTCTACCTGCGGGAAATGAACGCCACCTCGGCCGAGCGCATCGCCATGGAAAGCGAATTGCGCCACGCCGTCGAGCGCGACGAGCTGTTCCTGCAATACCAGCCCTGCGTGGATGCCACCACCCTGAACACCCTCGGCGTCGAGGCCCTGGTGCGCTGGCGCCACCCCGAGCGCGGCCTGATCCCGCCCGACCGCTTCATTCCCATCGCCGACGAATCCGGCCTCATCGTGGACATCGGCGAATGGGTCCTGCGCAAGGCCTGCCGCCAGGCCAAGGCCTGGCACGACCAGGGGTACGAGGACCTGACGATCTCGGTCAACGTTTCGGCCGTGCAGTTCGCCCAGCCGCGCCTGCTCGACGTGGTGAGCCGCGCCCTGGCCGATTCCGGCCTGCGCCCGCAGGCCCTGACGCTGGAAATCACCGAATCGGCCGCCATGCACGACGCCGAATCGGCCATCGGCATGCTGCGGGCGCTCAAGCACATGGGCGTGAAGCTCTCCATCGACGACTTCGGCACGGGCTATTCCTCGCTGTCCTATCTGAAGCGCTTCCCCATCGACATCCTCAAGATCGACAAGTCCTTCGTCCGCACGCTGGGCGTCAATGACGAAGACACCGCCATCGTGCGTGCCATCATGGCATTGGCGAAGAGCCTGCGCCTGATGACCATCGCCGAGGGCGTGGAAACCGAACGCCAGGCCGAACTTCTGCAGGGCGAACAATGCGACCGTTTCCAGGGCTTTCACTTCAGCCGGCCGGTCGATATCGATGCCCTGACGGAGCGGCTGGCGAAAGAACAAGTCCGGCAATTGGCCTTGCTGCATTGAGATTCGCGGCAACCGATTGACCCGGAAGGATTAATTATTTTTTGACGGAAAGACTAAAGTTTTCCCGCGCCGTGCCGTAACAAAACGATAAGAGGGTAATGGGTCGTCCGTGTAGGCGGGATTCCTACAGGTCGGCGTATCTTTTTTGTACGGAAAATACCGAAGACCGCCGCTTATGCCGATGGCGGCACCGTAGCAGAATGCGTTCAACCGAGGCGCCAGGGAGGTGCCATAAAACTGGAGGAACGCAGACATGAACGCCGCGGACGTCTACAACGAAATCAAGGAACTCAACCTGTCCTACCTGATGCTGGCGCAGCAGTTGATCCGCGCCGATCTGGAGACCGCGCAGTTTCGCCTCGGCATCGGCGCCGACATCGCCGAGGTGATCGGGCGCCTGACGCCCGGGCAGGTGCTGAAGATGGCCGGCTCGAACATGGCACTTTGCCGCTTCCGCTTCGACGACAAGATGCTGCTCGGCCTGCTCTCCAGCCACGAGCGCGACCGCGGCACGAATCACACGCATGCCGCCATCCTGGCTTCGGCCAAGGCTGTCGAAGCCATCGCCTGAGGCCGCCGCCATGCGCAACAAGAGCGTCGTCACCGAAGCGCAGGAAATCCAGCTCGCCGCCGAGCTGATCCGCCTGGGCGCCCGCCTGCAGTTGCTGGAGGCGGAAACCAATGTCTCGCGCGAGCGCCTGCTCAAGCTCTACAAGGAAGTCAAGGGCGTCTCGCCGCCGAAGGGCATGCTGCCTTTTTCGACCGACTGGTTCCTCACCTGGCAGCCGAATGTGCACGCTTCGCTGTTCATGTCCTTCTACCGGTTCATGCTCGACAACACCGGGTTGCGCGGCCTGAAGGCCGTGGTGAAGGGCTATCGCCTGTATCTCGAACACATCGAACTGCACGGCCTCGAGTGTGTGCTCTCGCTGACGCGGGCGTGGACGCTGGTGCGGTTTTTCGACGCCAACATGCTGCAGATGGCCCAATGCAAGGATTGCGGCGGCCACTTCGTCGCCCACGCCCTCGACCTGACCCGGAACTACGCCTGCGGCCTGTGCCATGTGCCGGCGCGGGCGGGCAAGACCAAGCGCAACGCGGAGGCCATCGCCGCCGCCGTTTGATCACCGTCTGACCTCCTCCTTGCTCTGCAAGGGGATTCTGGCCGTCCGGTCCCCCTTATGCCGGACGGCTTTCTTTTTTCATGCATTCCGCCTAGGGCCTGTTGTCATTCATTTGATCGGATGCGTTGTGGCCAAAAGCGTCGACTGCAAGGCGCGCGTCGCCGCCAATGGCCATTCCCTTGGCAAGACGCGCAACGCCGCAGCCGGCGCTTTTGGCCGCAACCCGAAGGGAACGGGTCTTTCCGGGCGCATGGCCGCGTTGCGGCGGCTTGTCGTGGAATGACCACTGCCTGCGCCACCGCGCCTTGCCCTGTGCCCCGAAGGAAATCCCCTTGGGGGACACCCGGAAAGACCCGTTCGCACCGACCAAATGAATGACAACAGGCCCTGCGCCTCAAGTTCGCCGCCGGCAAGCCGATATTCGAACCATGCCTGTCAAGCGCATCGTCCCCCGGGCGGCTTGAATATCAACCAGAAACAGAGAGATGCGAGCATGTTCGTAATCGTCGGCTATGTCGTGGTGCTGGGTGCCGTATTCGGCGGATTCGTCATGGCGGGCGGACATGTCGCCTCCCTGTTCCAGCCGGTCGAACTGATCATGATCGGCGGCTCGGCGCTCGGCGCCTTCTTCGTCGCCAATACGCCGAAGACCGTCAAGGCCACCCTGAAGGCCATGCCCAGCCTGTTCAAGGGCTCGAAGTTCTCCAAGGCGCTGTACATCGATCTGCTCTCCATGCTTTTCGAAATCCTCGCCAAGGTGCGCAAGGAGGGCCTGATGTCGATCGAGTCCGACGTGGAGAACCCCGAGGCCAGCCCGATCTTCTCGAAGTATCCGCACATCCAGCATGACCACCATGCCATGGAATTCCTCACCGACTACATGCGCATGATGGTGGGCGGCAACCTGAACGCCTTCGAGATCGAGAACCTGATGGACAACGAGATCGAGACCCACCACCACGAGGGCGAGGTGCCGATCCATGCGCTGGCCAAGCTGGCCGACGGCCTGCCGGCCTTCGGCATCGTCGCCGCGGTGATGGGCGTGGTGCACACCATGGAGTCGGTCGGCATCCCGCCGGCGGAGCTGGGCAAGCTGATCGCCGCCGCGCTGGTCGGCACCTTCCTCGGCATCCTGCTCTCCTACGGCTTCGTCGCGCCGCTCACCTCGCTGCTGGAGCAGAAGCTCAACGAGGCGACCAAGATGCTCCAGTGCATGAAGGTCACCCTGCTCGCCAGCATGAATGGCTACGCGCCGCAGGTGGCGGTGGAATTCGGCCGCAAGGTGCTCTACTCGACCGAGCGCCCGGGCTTCCGCGAGCTGGAGGACGAGGTCAAATCGAGGAAGGGCAAATAGCCCTGTGTCGCCGTCCTCCGCAGACTGACTTTTCCCCGGGCGCAGAAGAGAAGAAATGAGCGACGATAGCCAACAGCCGATAGTCGTCAAGCGCATCAAGAAGGGCGGCGGCGGCCACCACGGCGGCGCCTGGAAGATCGCCTACGCCGATTTCGTCACGGCGATGATGGCCTTCTTCCTGCTCATGTGGCTGCTCGGCTCGACCGCCAAGGGCGACCTGAACGGCATCGCCGAATATTTCGCCACGCCGCTGAAGGTCGCCATGCAGGGCGGCACCGGTTCGGGCGACGCCTCCAGCGTCATCAACCAGGGCGGCACCGATCTCACGCGTACCGTCGGCCAGGTCAAGAAAGGCGAGGTCAAGGCAGAGAAGAAGACGGTCAACCTGCAGGCGATGAAGGCCGAGCAGGAGCGGCTCGAGCGGGTGAAGCTGGGCGAGCTGAAGGAGAAGATCGAGAAGAGCATCGAGAACAACCCCAACCTGCGCCAGTACAAGAACCAGCTGCTGCTCGACATCACGACGGAAGGCCTGCGCATCCAGATCGTGGACGAGAAGAACCGCCCGATGTTCGACCTCTCCAGCGCCGAGGTGAAGCCCTACATGCGCGACATCCTGCGCGAGATCGGCCACTCGCTCAACGAGGTGGACAACCGGATATCGCTCTCCGGGCATACCGACGCCAAGCCCTTCGCCACCGGCGACAAGGGCATCGGCAACTGGGAGCTGTCGGCCAGCCGCGCCAACGCCTCGCGCCGCGAGCTGATCTCCGGCGGCATGGCTGAAGCCAAGGTGATTCGCGTCGTCGGGCAGTCCTCCACCGTTCTGTTCGACGCGAACGACCCATTCAACCCGCAGAACCGCCGCATCGGCATCGTCGTCCTCAACAAGAAAACGGAGGAGGCAATCCTCGCCGACGGCAAACTGTCCGAGGCGAAGCCGGCGGAGGAAGCCGGCGGTCCGGCGGCCAGGCCCGCCGGCTAGCGGCCATGACGAATAGCGTGAAAGATCGCATGCAGCGCGAGTTCGAGTTCACTGCCGCCGATTTCGAGCGCGTACGCAAGCTCCTCTACGCGCGCGCCGGCATTGCGCTGTCCGAGGCCAAGCATGACATGGTGTATAGCCGGCTGGCGCGGCGGCTGCGCGCCAGCGGCGACCGCAGCTTCGCCCAGTACCTGGCGCGTCTCGAACGCAGGGACGCGCAGGAGTGGGAGCCTTTCATCAATGCGCTGACGACCAATCTGACCTCCTTTTTCCGCGAGGCCCATCATTTCGAGATTCTCTCCCGTCATCTCAAGTCGATTGCGGGAAAACGCTCCATCAGGATCTGGTGCAGCGCGGCGTCGACCGGCGAGGAACCCTACTCGATCGCCATGACCGCGGTGGAGGCCTTCAACAGCCTGGCGCCGCCGGTGTCGATCATCGCCAGCGACCTGGACACGAACGTACTGACGCAGGGGGAACGCGGCATCTATCCGGCCGAGCGCGTGGCCCGGCTTTCACCTGAGCAGCTTTCCCGCCATTTCCTCAAGGGAGCCGGCGCGCGCGAGGGCAGCGTGGAGGTGCGGCCGGAGCTGCGGCGCCTGATCACCTTCCGCCGCATCAACCTGCTCGATGCCGTCTGGTCGGTGCAGGGGCCGCTCGATGTCATCTTCTGCCGCAACGTGATGATCTACTTCGACAAGACGACCCAGTACGGCATCCTGAAGAAGTTCGTTCCGCTGCTGCGTGCCGACGGGCTGCTGTTGGCCGGCCACTCGGAGAGCTTTCTGCACGCGACCGACCTGTTCCACTCCATCGGCAGGACGACCTATGTGCTGGCCGCGGCCGGCAAACAGCCGTCCCCCCCTCCTCCGGGAAGGGGGCCTGCGCCATGAGCGCGCCGACCGCTGCCGCCGAGGCGACCTCGGGCGCCAGGACGAAAGTCCTCATCGTCGACGACTCCCCGCTCATGCGGCGACTGCTGACCGACATCGTCAATGGCGCGGGCGACATGCGCGTCGTCGGCACGGCGGCCGACCCCATCGTCGCGCACGAGATGATCAAGACGCTGGCGCCGGATGTGCTGACCCTGGATGTCGAGATGCCGAAGATGAACGGCATCGAGTTCCTGCGCCGGCTGATGCGCTTCCGGCCAATGCCGGTGGTGATGGTTTCCGCCTTCACCGGGCGCGGTTCGGAGCAGACCCTGAAGGCGCTGGAACTGGGCGCTGTGGATTTCGTCGCCAAGCCGTCGCAGGGAGACTTGCTGCGGCCGGCATCGGGCGCAAATTCGGCAAGCGCGGATTTTGCCGGCGAACTGCGCGACAAGATCCGCAGCGCCCGCGCGAGCCGGATACCCCCCTGCGGCGACGCCGATGCCAGGCGTCCGGCGCCGGCACCGCCCAGGATGGCCGAGGCCCGTCCCGGCTGGCGACCCGCATCGGAGGACCTGATCGTGATCGGCGCGTCCACCGGCGGCACCGAAGCGCTCAAGGAAGTCCTGATCGCCCTGCCGGAGAACACGCCCGGCATCCTCATCGTCCAGCATATGCCGCCGTCGTTCACCGGATCCTTCGCCAATCGGCTGGACAGCCTGTGCCGGATTCACGTCAAGGAAGCCGAGCACGGCGAGCGCGTGCATCCCGGCACCGCCTACGTGGCACCCGGACATTCCCATTTACTGCTGAAGAAAAGCGGCGCCGGCTACCAGACCGAACTGTCCCAGGCCGAGCCGGTGAACCGCCATCGCCCCTCGGTGGATGTCCTGTTCCATGCCGCCGCCGCTGTCGCCGGCCGCCACGCCATCGGCGCCATCCTGACCGGCATGGGCAAGGATGGCGCGGCGGGCATGCTGGCCATGAAGCGCGCCGGAGCCTGGACCATCGCCCAGGACCAGGCTTCCTGCGTCGTCTACGGCATGCCGCGCGAAGCGGTGGCCCTGCGGGCGGTGGAGGAGGTGGCGCCGCTGTCCGAGATCGGCGCAAGGCTCATGTCGCGTCTCTGCGCGGTCGGGCGCGCCGCCTGATCCGTCCCTAAAGGTTTTCTCCTCCCGGCCGTTATCTTCCTCATGCTGCCCGCTCGTCCGACGGACGGATCGTCTGGGCAGTGGCGGCGCAACCTATTAAAAGAGACCAGCGCGGAAGGGCCCTGAATATGCCGCCCTCCGCAGGAAAGGAGTACGGTCATGAATCACACTGGCACGACGGCACGCATCATGACGGGGTTTGTCCTGCTCGGCCTACTTGTCGCCGGCGGAGCAGTGCTGGCGACGCTTATGACCGGTACGAGGCTGGGCTGGGGCCTGGCGGCCTATCACGTTGCCGCCGGCCTGGCGGCAGCCATCGTTCCGTTCCTTGTTTTGCGGCGGATATTGCTCGACCCGCTTTCCGATCTGCGGCGGGCGATCCAGGCGACGCGCGGCGACGGCGACCTGTCGCACCGGGCACCGCTGGCCGGCAGCGCGGCGACCAGGGAAGCGGCGCAGGCCTTCAACGACCTCATGGAAAGTTTCCAGGGCATCATCGGCAAGGTCTGCTTCAACTCGAAGCAGGTGGAGGGAGCCGCGGAAACGCTGATCGCGGAGGCCAAGAAGGTCGCCGGCGGCTCCGACCGGCAGCGCGGCGCGGCCGAGGCCACCATGCATGCCATGGAAGAGATGAGCATCGGCATCAACCAGGTGGCGGAGAATGCCGAACGGACGGCGGTCAACGCCCAGTCGGCGCGCGAGCTGTCCAAGCAGGGTGCCGAGATCGCGGGACGCGCCTCCGGCGAAATCGAACGCATCGCCCGCTCTGTCGAGGAGTCCGCCCAGGTGGTGGCGGCGCTGGGCCAGCGTTCGCAGGCGATTTCCGGCATCGTGCGCACCATCCACGACATCGCCGACCAGACCAACCTGCTGGCGCTGAATGCAGCCATCGAGGCGGCGCGGGCCGGCGAGCAGGGCCGCGGCTTTGCCGTCGTCGCCGACGAGGTGCGCAAGCTCGCCGAGCGCACGACGGCCGCGACCGGAGAGATCGGTGCCATGATCGGCGCCATCCAGAGCGAGACGCAAACGGCCATCCAGAGCATCCAGCAGGGCAGCGCGCAGGCACGTTCCGGTGCCGACCTCGCCCGCCAGGCGGCGGAGTCGCTGCAGCAGATCAATTCCGGCGCCCAGGAGACGATGGAGAAGATCGAGGCCATCGCCAGCGCCATCCAGCAGCAGAGCAGCAACGGCCGGAACATCACCGGGCATGTGCAGGACATTCTCAGGATGGCCGAGGACAACAACGCCACCGCCGGGCGCACCCTGGTGGAAGCCAGCCTGCTCGACACCCTGGCGCTCAACCTGAAGGACGTCGGCAATGTCTTCAAGCTGGGCGAGCGCGGCCAGCAGGCAATGGCAGTACATGGCCGCATGCCGGCCGTCGCGCAGAAGGCGGCGCAGGACATCGCCATGACGCTGGAAGAGGCGGTAAGGAGCGGGCAGATCAAGCTGAACGACCTGTTCGACCAGAACTACATGCCGATCCCGAACACCAGGCCGCAGAAATACACCAGCAAGTTCGACGCGCTCACCGACATGCTCTTTCCGCCGGTGCAGGAACCGATACTGGACGCCCACAAGGAGGCGGCCTACGCCGGGGCGGTGGACATCAACGGCTATTTTCCGACACACAACAAGCGCTTCTCAAAGCCGCTCACCGGCGACGAGAAGGTGGACTTCGTGAACAACCGCACCAAGCGCATCTTCGATGATCCGGTCGGCAAGAAATGCGGCAGCCACGAGCAGTCCTTCCTGCTGCAGACCTATCGTCGCGACACCGGCGAGATCATGCACGACCTGTCCGTGCCGATCTATGTCCAGGGCCGTCACTGGGGCGGTTTCCGCCTCGGCTACCGTACCGAGTAGTCGTCAAGCCGGGACCATGCAGCGGGAGAGACCATGACTGGAAAAAAGGGGGGAGCCATGCAGGTGAATCTGTTACTGCGGCCGGCGGTCGCTTTCATGGAGCGTCTGCGCCTGCGGACCAAATTCACGGTCATCTGCATCGCCGCCGGCATCGTCGTGGCCTATCTGTTTTTCAATACGACGGCCGATGCTGCACGCGCGATCGTGGCGCTGGCCGGCCTGGCCCTGATGGGCTACCTGGCACTGGGCGCCTATGTTTCCATGCGGGGGGCGCTGCGCATGATTGTCGAAGGCGGCAGGAAAATCGCGGCCGGCGACTTTACGGCCCGGATCGACATCGGTTCGGATGACGAATATCGCGAGATCGGCGAGGCCTTCGATGCCGTTGCGCAATCGCTGGGCGGCGTCATACGCCGCGTCCAGGACAGCGCCGGCCAGCTGGAGAACGCCTCGGTCAGCCTGGCCGAGACGACCCGCCGCATCAGCGAAAGCTCAAAGGTGGAAAGCAAAATGGCCGCCTCGGTGGTGACTGCCGTGGAGCAGGTCAACGCCAGCGTTCTGCGCGTGGCCGACAACGCCCGCGAAGTCGGCGAACTGTCCGTCTCCGCACGCGACAAGGCCGCCGAAGGCAACGAAAGCCTGTCGAGCATGATCGGCGAGATCGACCTGATCGAGGAGGCGGTGACCGACATCGAGCGCAACGTCGATGTCTTCATTGAAAACACCCGCTCCATCATGGAAATGACCCGCCAGGTGAAGGACATCGCCGACCAGACCAACATGCTGGCCCTGAATGCCGCCATCGAGGCGGCGCGCGCGGGCGAGCAGGGACGCGGCTTCGCCGTGGTAGCCGACGAGGTCAGGAAACTGGCCGAAAAGTCGGCCCAGGCGGCCGCCCAGATCGACGGGGTGACGCATGCCCTGGGAAGCAAGTCCGCCGATGTCGAGAATGCGATCCGGCGCGGGCGGGAATCCCTCAGAGCCGGCCAGGAAAACATGGAAACTGTCGCGATCATCCTGTCGGAAGCCAGCAGCACGGTTTCCCGCACCAGCGCCGGCATGGACGAAATCACGGCTTCCGTCAGGGAACAGGGCATTGCCAGCCGGGGCATCACGGAGAACGTGGAACGCATTGCCGAGATGGTCGGCGAGAATGCCTCGGCCGCGGGCGGGGTGAATCAGCAGGCCAATCAGATGGAGCGGCTTTCACGCGACCTGAGCCAGGCCGTGAGAGGGTTTCGCACCTGACTCAAGGAAATCCAGAAAGCGGTTGTCAGCGCCCGGCCGAACACATATGATTGCCGCCGAGGCGGCGTTCCAATGCTGCCACCTCGTCACTTGACCATCGCGCCGGCGGCACCACGATATCGTGCCCCGACACCGCGGCGGTTCCTGGATGTCCATTTACCCCTGCCCCGAAACAGCAGGCCATCATGCCGTCGCGAAGCCTGGCGCTCGCGGGGAGGGGGCTGCCCATGAATCTGGATCGTTACGCACAGGACTGTTCGGAGTTGCATGCTGCCGGCGTTGGCAGAGTATGGATTTGCCGCCTGCTGCGGCCGACCCTCGGCAAGAAATTTTTCGTGTTGTTTGCCATCCTGGCGGCGACGGGGGTGGCAAACTGGCTGGCAGTAGAGGCGACCCTGTCAACCCGGCAGGGGATGGCCGCCCTCGTCAATGTCACCGGCAGCCTGCGCTGGCTGAGCCAGCGCATCCAGATCGACACGCTGCGGATCGAACGGGGCTTCACGCGCGACCGCGCCCCTGTCGAGGCCAACCTTGCCCGGCTGGAGGAAACCCTCCGGGCGCTGGAATCCGGCGGCACCGCACAGGGCATCGAGGTCGGCGGCCTGCCGGACAACCTTCGCACGGATATCGAATCGGTGCGCCTGTCGGGCGACGGCCTGCGACGGCATTCCCGGCTGGCGCTGGCGGGACTGGAGCAGGGCCGGGAGGTCGGCGAGCACATGAACAGCATGTACCGGGAAGGTGCGATGCTCCTCGACACGGCCGATACCATTGCGGCCGCCCTCACCCGGCAGGCGCAGGAAACCGACAGCCGCCTCATGGCCACCCTGTTCCGGCTGGGCCTGCTCGACCTGACCATCCTCGCCGCAGTGCTGCTGGCCCTCCGCATGCGCGTCGTCCATCCCTTGCGCAAACTGGCTGCCGTCAGCCGGGGCTTCGCCGAGGGGCGGCGCGAACTGCGCAGCGGCTTTCGCTCCCTCGACGAGATCGGCCAGCTTTCCCTGGCCTTCGACACGATGGCCGACACCATCGAGCGCGACCTGCGGCAGATGGCCGCCGGCGCGGCGGAACTCGAAAAGAAGCAGCAGGAACTGCGCAAGTTCTCCCTGGCAATCGAGCACGGCCCGGTATCGGTGGTGATCACCGACACGGACGGGACGATCGAGTATGTCAATCCGAAGTTCACTGAAACCACCGGCTATGCGCCGGAAGAAGCCATCGGCCGCCAGCCCAGCATCCTGAAATCGGGGCTGACGCCCAAGGCAGTCTTTGCCGACATGTGGCAGCGGCTGCGCTCCGGCAGGCAATGGCACGGCGAACTGCTCAACCGGAAAAAGAACGGCGAACTGTTCTGGGAGGACACCAGCATCGCGCCGCTGAAGGACGACGCCGGGCGCATCACGCATTTCGTCGCCGTCAAGGAAGACATCAGCGGACGCAAGCAGTCCGAAGCGGAGATCCAGGATTACAGCACCGAACTGGAGCGGCGGGTCGAAGAGCGCACGCGCCAGTTGTCGGAGTCGAACCGCGAGCTGGAGTCCTTCAGCTACTCGATCTCCCACGACCTGCGCGCGCCGCTGCGCGCCCTCAACGGCTTTGCCAGCCTGATGGCCGAAAACTGCGAAAACTGCGCGAAAACGGAATCCCTCGAATACATGGCGCGCATCCGGCGCGCAAGCGTGCGCATGGGCAACCTGATGGACGACATCCTCGACCTGTCGCGCGTGGCGCGCAGCGAAATCAGGATCGAGCAAGTCGATCTGAGCACGATGGTGCGCTCGATCCTCGACGACCTGGCGGTCGCCGGACCGCCGAGGAACGTGCTGGCCGGGGTCGAGGAAGGCCTGCAGGCGAACGGCGATGCGACCCTGCTGCAGGACGTGCTGGAAAACCTGCTCGGCAACGCCTGGAAGTTCTCGGCGCAGCGCGACCCGGCGCGCATCGAATTCGGCTGCAGCGTGGAGAGCGGCAAAGACGGCGGCGAGCGCGTGTTCTTCGTGCGCGACAACGGCGCCGGCTTCGACATGAAGTACGCCGGCAAGCTGTTCGGCGCCTTCCAGCGCCTGCACGGGCCGCAGGAATTCGAGGGCAACGGCATCGGCCTCGCCATGGTGCGGCGCATTGTTGCGCTGCACGGCGGCCGGGTGTGGGCGGCGTCCGCGCCGGGCGAGGGGGCGACCTTCTTCTTCACGCTGGGCAGTCAGATGCCGCAGGGTGCATCCGATCATGCCTAGGATGACCCGCTACCTGAAGTCGTCCCTGTCGAAGGCGATCGGCAAATATGGCCAGGACGACATCGCGCATGCCATGGTGCCGATGTACATCTACGATCCCGACAGCCTGATGATTCTTTCGGCCAACGCGGCGGCGCTGCGCCTCTACGGCTATGCCGAAGAGGAATTCCTGCGCTTGCACCTGTTCGACATCCGGCCGGCAGAGGAAGTGGACCGGACCAAGGGGTTCGTTGCCATGGACAAGCCGGACGGCCTCTGGTTTTCCGGCGTCTGGAAGCATCGTTCCAGGGAAGGGCGGATCTTCTCGGTCAGCGCCATGGGCATCAAGATCCTGCATCGCGGCAAGGTGGCGGTGCTGGCGATCGTCACCGACCTGACCCAGACGCTGCGGGCGCCGGATGCCGCTGCCGGGGGCGGCAACGCGATGTTTCCCTTCGCCGAGCAGATGGAGGAGGTTTGCTGGATTCGAAATCTTGACGACAGCCGTCTGGTCTATCTCAACGCCGCCTTCGAGCGGGTGTTCGGCGTGTCGATGGAGGCGGCCTATGCCGACCAGGAAGCAGTGCTTTCCCTGGTCCATGCGGAGGATGTCGAGGCCGTCCGCCGCTACAGCGTCGGTTCGTCGCATGAGCCGGCCCGGCTGGAATACCGCATCCGGCGCCCGGACGGCGAGTTGCGCTGGCTCGCCTCGCGCAGATTCCCGCTGGTGGACGCCGCGGGTGCGCGCCTGATGGCCGGCTTCATCGAGGATGTCACCGAACGCAAGCTGGACGAGCAGCGCCGCGTCGAGGCGCTCGAGGCGCAGCGCGACGCTCTGGTGCGCGAGGTGCATCACCGCATCAAGAACAGCCTGCAGGGCGTGACCGGCCTGCTGCGCCGGTTTGCCGCCGCCCATCCGCAACTTGCGCCGCTGCTGGCGGAGGCGGCCGTGCAGGTGCAGGGCATGGCGTCCGTCCACGGACTGCAGGGGCGAAGCGCCTCGGGCCGGGTGGAATTGTGCGAACTGCTGCGCAGCGTCGCCGATGGCGCGCAAAGCCTCATGCAGGCGCGGATCGAAGCGAACATTCCGCCGCATTGCGAGCCGTGCCTGGCGATCGCCGACAAGGATGCCGTGCCGCTGGCGCTGGCGCTCAACGAGATCGTCGTCAATGCCGTCAAGCATGGCCAGCCGGGTGGCCGGGTGCGCCTGGATGCCGCCATCGATGGGGCGGCCCGCACCGCCGAGATCAGGATCGCCAACCGCGGCCGGCTGCCGGCCGGCTTCAATCAGGCGGGCGGCAGCGGGAACGGGCTGCAATTGATCCGCATGCTGCTGCCGCCGCAGGGAACCCGCTTCAATCTGCACGAACAGGAAGGCGAAGTCGCGGCCCTCCTGCGGTTGGCCGCCCCGGTCATCGTCCCCCTGTAACAAAGTCAGTCCCCGTAACACGGCGGGCAACGCCACACACCAGCCGATCTTGCCTTGCGGACGCCGCTCCCGCGGAAAACGGAATTGCGCTCTATCGGGCCCGGCCGAAGGCAAACCCTCCCGGTTCGGAAAAAATCCCTAAAGGTTCCCGCAACCCGGCCGATAGTTGAAGCACGAACGGTCAAGCGCGCCGCTATTTTTCACCTCAAGCGCTGTCCCGATGGGCCCTGTCCCCGCCCGATTCCACCTTTGATCGCTACACCCTCCCTCCGGGTATGCGGCTTCCGTCGCGCCCGGCACGGTCGTCCGTTGCTGCCCGCAACGGAACACCGTGAAGCGTTGCGGGGGAGTCCACCACATGTGAGGAAAGGAAATAACATGAAGAATCTGACTGTTGCCAAACGTCTCGCGCTCGGCTTTGGCTTGGTGATCGTGTGCCTGTTGATCGTTGCCGGCGTAGGCATCAGCCGGCTCGGTCAACTCAATAACGCTACCGATGTGATCGTGACGGACCGCTGGGCCAAAGCGGGCCAGTCGAACGACATCATTCGCCAGACCAGCAATATCGCGGTAGCCCTGCGCAACATGATGCTGACTTCCAGCCACGAAGACGTGGTGCGGCAAAAGGATCGCATCATGGAAAGCCGCCGCATTATTTCCGGGCATGTGGATAAGCTGAAACAGACTGTCACCCTGCCCAAGGGCAAGGAAATTCTTGGCGAGGTATTGGCGCAACGGGATAAATACATTGCCGGCCAGGAAAAGCTGATCGGTTCCATCGAACGTGGTGCTTCCGAGGAATCACGCCAGTATCTGAACAATGAGCTCAGGCCAATCCTGGCCAGCTATCAAGCGGCGCTGGATGCCTTCGGGAAATTCCAGGCGGAGTTGGTTGATAGCGCCGGACAGGAAGCGCATGACACCTTCGTCAAAGCCCGCACGCTGATGCTGGCAATGGTGGTTCTGGCGCTGGTGATCGCGACGGGCATAGCCATGTGGATCATCCGTTCGGTGACGCTGCCGCTGGGCGGCGAGCCGGACGCGGCCAAGGCGGTGGTGGAGAAGATCGCGCAGGGCGACCTGACGGCCGAGATTGCGGTGAAGCCGGGCGACAGCAGCAGCCTGATGGCGGCCACCCGCAACATGCAGGTCAGCCTGCGCAAGATGGTATCCGACCTGAAGGCCAATGCCGAAGGCGTGGCTTCGGCGGCGGCGCAGTTGTCCTCGACCTCGACGCAGGTCGCCAGCGCCACGGCGCACCAGGCGGAGGCGGCCTCCTCGATGGCGGCGGCGGTCGAAGAGATGACCGTCAGCATCAACCATGTATCCGACAGCGCGCGCGAAGCGCACAGCATCACGGCGGAGACCGGCAATCAATCCCAGGCGGGCAGCCGCATCATCGAGGACACCGTGGCCGAGATGAAGCGCATCTCGCAGACGGTCGGCGAAGCCGCCGGCACCATCGCCGCGATGGGCGAGAGCTCGCAGCGGATCTCCGGCATCGTCCAGGTCATCAAGGACGTGGCCGAGCAGACCAATCTCCTGGCGCTGAATGCCGCCATCGAAGCGGCGCGCGCCGGCGAGCAGGGACGCGGCTTCGCCGTGGTGGCCGACGAGGTGAGGAAGCTGGCCGAGCGCACCGCACAGGCCACCACCGAGATCGGCGGCATGATCGTCGAAGTGCAGTCGAGCGCCCAGGCGGCGGTGGGGACCATGCAGCAGGCGGTCTCTCGGGTCGAGGACGGCGTCGGCCTGGCGCAGAAGGCGAGCGACTCCATGCTCGGCATCAGCAGCGGCGCGCAGCGCGTGGTGGCCTCGGTCAACGAGATTTCCGACGCCCTCAAGGAGCAGAGCGTGGCGAGCAACGACATTGCCGCCAACGTCGAGAAGATCGCCCAGATGTCGGAAGAGAACAGCGCGGCCTCGCGCGAGTCGGCCGAAACGGCGCACCAGCTGGAACAACTGGC
>Ga0172380_10002185_pt1 | contig 31187 bp, 35 predicted proteins | sample Leawe162metaG_FD_119747 | JGI IMG/M metagenome (GOLD analysis project Ga0172380, IMG submission 119747) | Leachate microbial communities from a municipal landfill in Southern Ontario, Canada - Leachate well 162 metaG | ecosystem: Engineered > Solid waste > Landfill > Unclassified | place... | reverse complement strand
TGAGGACCGAGGCTTCATCAATGACGCCCTCCTGCATCTCGGTGTGATCACCGCACCTCTGCCCCTGTCGAAGAATCTCTTTGCCGTCGTCGTGGGCCTGACCCATGTCGTCCTTCCCTTCGGCATCCTTTCCCTGACGACAAGTATTCAGGGGATCGATCCGAACCTTGAGCGCGCAGCGCAGATGCTCGGGGCCCCGCGTGTCTCGGTGATCCGGCATATCGTTCTGCCGCTGTCGCTGCCCGGGATCGTAAGCTCGCTGCTGATTTCCTTCACCATGGCGGCGAGCGCCTATGCAACTCCCGCCCTTCTCGGCGGCGCCGGGTTCAAGGTCCTGGCGACGATGGTCTCCGAACAAGTGCTCTTTTATGTCAACTGGCCATTTGCGGCAGTACTTGCCAATGCACTTCTGCTGATGATGCTCGCAGTCTCCTTCTTCGGAATCCGCTTTGAGGCGCGAAGGCGCGCGTTGCGGACCGGCCGGTCGGGAGATGCGTCATGAACAGGATCACCGGTATTCTATTCTGGCTGGCGCTCATTGCTGTTCTCGCCTTCATCACCCTGCCGATCATCGTGGTCGTCGCTGCTTCGCTCAGTCCGACGTCCTCGGTGACGTTCGATCCGTCGCAATGGACGCTGGGCTGGTATACCGATCTCGCCTCTCCACGCTGGCTCGATCCGTTTCTCTTGAGCGTGCAGGTTGCCGCTACCGTCGCCGCGATCAGTGGAATTCTCGGAATGCTTGCCGCCTATGCGCTTGTCTATGAGCGCATTCCAGGCAGCGATGCGATCATGTCCTTTCTGCTTTCTCCGCTTTCCGTTCCGCAGATCGTGAAGGGGGTCGCCATCGTGCTTTTCCTCTCGCAAGTCGGTCTTCAGGGCTTGCTCGGCATGCCGGCCCTCATTGCCGCACACGTGGTCCTGGCCCTGCCCTTCGTCACGAGGATGGTGGCGACTTCGATGGCAAATTTCGATCGCGGACTCGATCGGGCGGCGCGCATCCTCGGCGCGAGCAAGCTGCAGCGGCTGGTCCATGTCCTGCTGCCGATGGTCAAGCCAGGTGTTCTGTCCGGGGTAACGTTTGCTTTCATCATCTCGTTCAACAACATACCCCTTTCGGTCTTCCTCGTGCGGCCAGGTGACACAACGCTGCCGATCACCGTGATCAACTATCTCGAATACAGCCTTGATCCGGTGATGGCGGCCGTCAACGTCGCGTCGATGATCTTCATCCTCGCGGCCATCTTTACCTTCGAAAAGATCGGCGGTTTTTCCGCCCAGATCCATGGTGGAAGCAAATGAGCAATATCGATATCGAACTCGTATCCGTCAGCAAGTCGTTCGGACACGTTTCCGTGGTCAAGGATATCAACCTGCAAATTCCAAAAGGGGAGTTCGTCAGCATTCTGGGACCCTCCGGCTGCGGCAAGACCACGACGCTCAACATGATCGCCGGGTTCAATGCGCCGTCGCTTGGCGACATCCGGATCCGGGGAAGAAGCCAGGTCCACGTCCCCCCGGAGCGCCGCAATATTGGCCTTGTGTTCCAGAATTATGCGCTTTTCCCCCATATGACAGTCGCAGAAAACATCGGATTCGGACTGCGCATGCGGGGTGCATCGCGATCCGAGATTGGCACAGCAGTCCGTGACGCGCTTCGCGGGGTACATCTCGAAGCCTTCGCCTCTCGCTATCCCAAGGAGCTTTCCGGCGGCCAGCAGCAACGGGTCGCGCTCGCGCGAGCCATCGCGCCGCGCCCTTCCGTTCTTCTGCTCGATGAGCCGCTCTCCAATCTTGATCTCAAGCTGCGCGAGGCAATGCGGGTCGAGTTGAAAGAGATCCAGGAGGCACTCGGCATGACGTTTGTCTATGTGACCCACGATCAGGAAGAGGCCATGGCCATGTCCGACCGGATCGTCGTCATGTGGCAGGGGGCGATTGCGCAGGAGGGGGCTCCGGCGGATATCTATAGTCGTCCGCAGACGAGTTTCGTGGCTGATTTCATCGGCAGATCCAATATTCTGCCGATATCCGATCTCGTGTCCCATCCCCCTCATCTCGACTTTGCAGTAGGAGGCGGTGCGGTTCGGCTGAGGTCGGCGGAGTCTTGGCCAGGTCAGGATATGCGCTTCTGCTGCATTCGGCCAGAGAACGTCCGCCTTCTCCAAGATAGCGAGGCGGCGCCGGAGGCGCTCAATCTCTTGACTGGCAGGCTCCGCCGAATCGTCAATCTCGGTGCTCAGGTGGAACTCTTAGTCGAGGTTGACCCTAACCTTGCCGTCACGGCAGTCGTGCGCTCGACCCTTGCCGGAAAGCTACCCATGGTCGGGGAAAGCATCCGGCTCGCAATTGCTCCGGAAGATGTTCAGCTGCTCGCCCGCTAGGGCGGGCGATCGATTGGTCAGGCCTATCAATCGCGCCCGAACGGTATTGGAACCGGTCCCCTTTCCAGGCCTACCATCGCTTTGTTCTCAAATGAATTCACCTCCAAGGAGACCAAAATGCTGATCAAAGAAAGAATTCGTGCCGCGCAGCATTCCACCAATGTTTGCGCTGACATCGAAGGTTTCGATTTTCAGGACTACGACGACCGCGATATCGCCGAGATCCGCCGGCTGTGGCTTCAATATGGCGTCCTACGCTTCAAGCGGACCCGGATCACCGATGACGACCAGGTCCGCTTTTCCCGCAAGTTCGGGGAGTTCGTCATCCATCCCAAACAGTTGCAGGAGGGCGGCCACCCGACGCACCCGGAGATCCTGGTCATCAGCAATGTCATGAAGGACGGCAAGCCGAGTGGTGCGCTCGGCAATAGCGAGGCAACCTGGCACACGGATACCTGGTTTTATGAACGTCCGCCGGCTGGCGCCATTCTTCGCGCCATCGCTGTTCCGCCCTCAGGGGGCGATACTTATTTCCTATCGACCTACATCGCCTATGAGACGTTGCCCGAGGCGCTGAAGAAGGCCGTGGCTGGCCGACAGATCTTCTTCCAGAATGTCTACGACAAGACCGGCAAGGTCAGGCTTGGAAAATCCGAGCCCGCGAGCACCGATTTCCGGGAGTGGAGCGGTATCGTCCACCCTCTGGTGCGAACACATGGCGAGACGGGCCGCAGGGCACTCTATCTTGGCGGCACGATCGAGGGCGCCTGGATTGTCGGTATGCCACTTGATGAAAGCCAGGGCCTGCTGGCCGATCTTTGGGACCATACGACCAATTCGAAGGATATCTTCATCCAGGTCTGGGAGGAAGGCGACATCATGATGTGGGACAATCGCTGCACCATGCACCGGCGCGATTCCTTTGATCCGGCGTCGATCCGGATCATGCACCGGACAACTACGTCCGGCGAACGCCCGGTCTGATCGGCGACCCGCATGTTGAGAGAACAGATCAGAGCCATGACAGTGAACTACCGGGTGGCGGACCGCCACCCTCCCCTTCCGCAAGATCTGGTCGATCTACTCTCTCGCGTGGAGACAGCGACCATCGGCCATGTCGAGCATCTCGGGTTCGTCGGCGATGGCGTTCGACCTGTGTTTGCCGCCAGAGCGGCGGGCCAGGCCTTGACTGTCGCGGCGCCTGGCCGCGATGGATCCATTATCTACAGGGCAATCGACCTCCTGCTTCCCGGCGACATGCTTGTGATCTCCCGTGTCGATCGTGATGACATCGCTTGCGTCGGCGGTGGCGTCGCCGTGGCCGCCAAGGCAAAAGGGGCTGCCGGCATAGTCATCGACGGTCCGTGCACCGATGTCGCCGAGATTATCGAAACCGGTCTCCCCGTCTGGTGTCAGGGCGTTTCATCCAGGACGACAAATCGCAATTTGCGGATCGGAGGATCGCTGAACCTGCCTGTCGCCTGCGGGGCCGCGGCAATCCTTGCCGGATATGCGGTGCTTGCCGACAACGAGGGCGTCTTTGCCACTGACCGCGAAAGCATGAGGGAGTTCGCCAAAATGGCCATATCGCGCCAGGAGCGGTCAGCAAGACTGAGATCTCATCTGGCGGCGGGGCGCTCGATCTTTGACTTTGACATGGAGCGGCCAGAATGAAGCTAGCGCTTATCCAGTTGAATTCCCAGCCTGATCGTGCCTGCAATCTGACGCAGGCCGAACGGTTGATGGGTGAAGCCTGCTCGGGTGATAAGCCCGATCTCATCGTCCTGCCGGAGCATTTCGACTGGACAGGTGGAAGTGCCGCGGACAAGAAGAATGCAGCAGATCTCGTTCCTGGTGGTAACGCCTATGAGATGGTTCGGGCTTTCGCTCGTGATCATCGGGTTGCCGTCCACGCAGGCAGCCTGCTCGAGCGCGTCGACGGAGGCGAGCGGATCTTCAACACGACCGTCATCTTCGATGCCACGGGCACCGAAATCGGGACCTATCGCAAGATTCACCTGTTCGACATTACCGCGCCGGATGGCAAGCGCTACCTTGAATCGGCCACCGTGGCATCCGGCGAGGAATTGCTGATCTACGAGATTGGTGGTTTTCGGGTTGCCTGCGCCATCTGCTATGATCTGCGCTTCTCGCGGCTCTTCGATCGGCTCGCATCCTCCGGTGTCGATCTCTTCATTCTCCCGGCGGCGTTCACGCAGCAGACCGGGAAAGATCATTGGGAGGTGTTATGCCGCGCTCGCGCAATCGAGTTCCAGGCGTTTTTCGCGGCATGCGGGCAATGTGGAACCTATCCTGCGCCGGGCAATGAGCGCCGCTCCATGTTCGGACACTCCCTGGTCCTCGACCCCTGGGGCGATGTCATCTGCAGGGCTGGCGACAAAGCAGGCGTACTAATGGCCAGTCTCGACCGGAACCGACTGGACGAGGTTCGTCGCATGATCCCGATGCGCGAGCATCGGGTCGATCTGGAGACGTTCAGGATCAACGATGTGCGGGTGACACCCGACGCTTCTCCTGGATGACCGAACTATCAGCAGCGCATTCAAACCTGGTCGTCGGCCCTAACGAGATCCATGTGGCTTACGTGGAGGGCCTGAGCCAATTCGTAGAGCGTCACAATTGTCGGGTTGCGCTTTCCACTCTCGAGGCCGCTCAGATATTGCTGGCTGAAACCTGATCGCAGGGCAACGTCCTCCTGCGTCAGACCTTTTTCTCGACGCAAGCGCGCAAAATTCCGGCCAACCAATTTGCGCATATCCATGCAAAACTGATGGCAGGCTCGATAATAGAAGTTTATCAACTATAGTATGTAAATCGACGAATGCCTTTCCGAGCGTACAACAAGCTGGCCCCGCAACCAGGTCAGTACTCGCGGACCAATGTGATCGTCTTCGCAACACCGGATGAAAGCGGATTGGGCGTGCGAAAACCGACACCGGTCGATGCCGCTATCGGCAAAAGATTGAGGGACCGGAGGCTCGCGCTTGGTATCAGTGCTCGTGAACTTGGCCGACTGACTGGTGTCAGCCACCAGCAGCTGGAAAAGTACGAATCGGCATTGAGCCGCATAACGTCCGGACATCTTTCCAGGATCACTCACGCGCTCGGTGTATCGCCATCTTTCTTGTTCGATGAAGCTACCTCAGTTGAGGAAGCAACCGGAAGAGCAAGTTCCATGGAGGTGGCCGAGCTCATCCGGTTCCTGTCGACAAGGGAAGGCCAGGATCTCAATATTGCTTTCAAGCTCATTGAGGATCCGAAGGTTCGTCGCCGATACCTCGCGCTCGTCTGCGCGGTGTCAATGCTCTAGGACAACAGAGCGTCGTCCGCGCGCCTTCTCCGCCGGCATGTGGACGAAGCGGTAAAGGGGGCGGGCTCCCTGAAAACGCCCCGGCCGGGACAGCAGGAGCTGTTCGGTTTTCCCCGGACCTCGCCCGCCAGCGTCGTCGCGCCGATCCACCATTGGCAATTCCGGTCATCTTGATAGAGCAGGATGAATTCGAGATATGGCGCCCCCCGCGAAATTGAAAAGCGCTGAAGCGTTGCCTGCCGAAAGTGATTCTGGTCTCTACGCGGTCGGACGCCAGTTGCTCCCCCCAAGCTGGCGCTATCCGCCATCGCGCTCCTCGCCAATATCAAGCTCAGCCGCGTTACTATCCGAGTGCCAGTCCACCGGAACACCTGGCAAGCTTCGGCAACGCTTGCCGAAATCACGCCCTTGACTCCTGCGTGCATCATGTCAGCTTAGCCCAACTTGGCGTAGGGGTGCGCTTCATGGGACGGGGGATATATGAAAAAGCTGATCTGTTTTGCCGCGGCGCTGGTCGCGCTGGGGGGCTGCGCCAAGCGACCTTCCGCAATTGTACCGGTCGACATTCCGATGGCTGCCTATACCAATCTGGAGTGCCAGCAACTCGCGCAGGAGCAGGTCAAGGAGCAGACCAATCTGGCGGCGCTCTCGAAATCGCAGAATGATGCGGCCAACGGCGATGCCTTCGGCGTTTTCCTCATCGGCGTTCCGGTCGGAAGCGTTGCCGGCGGTGACAGGGAAGGCGATGTCGCCGTATCCAAGGGCAAGGTACAAGCAATTCAATCCGCCATGATGAGCAAGGGCTGCAAATGAGATGCTGGCCACATCAGCCCTGATCATCTGCACTTCGCTTGCTGTGGTTGATGGAGACACCATCAAGTGCGACGGACAGAACATGCGGCTGTTGGGCGAAGGAGTCGTGAATGTTCGCGGCATCGACACTCCGGAAATCGGTCGTGGTGCCAAGTGCGACAAGGAGCGGAAGCTCGCGCACCTGGCCAAATTCAGGCTTGAGGCGCTCCTCGTCGGCCAGGAACTGCGAATCGAATCGAAGGGCAGAGACCGGTATGGCCGCCCGCTCGTAAACGTCTATTTGCCGAACGGGAGAGAGGTCGGAAAGCAACTGCTTGTGGAAGGCTTCGCACGGGAGTGGCGCAAGGGGCAGAAAATCGACTGGTGCTCTTAGAGGGTGCATCCTGGAGGAGGAGAGACTGATGAGAATGATCTCGATAGCGGCAGTTCTTGCGACGATCGTCGCGACTATTCCGCAGGCGCACGCACATGGCGGCGGCTGCCGCAAAAGCTCACCGCCTGGCCAGTGTTGCCACATGGACAATAGCGCCGGCCGAGTGCACTGTCACTAAGCGAGCAGAACGCGCAATTCAAGGCGACGGCGCAATGAGAGCCGCAAGGATCAACCCTCTCGTGAATCTCGCGGTCCTCACCCTCGCCGGCATTGGCACGCAGATATGACAGTCGCCTCGCTGATCAATGGATCCGACGCCCGGCCTCATTCTGCCGGCGCGCAAGCTCAATGTCGGCCTCGGAAAGCACCAGGCCGGTGCGATCGGCCAGCAATTCCCGCTTCTCCTCAGCGACCTGATCCCTCAGGCAGCGCAGACGATCACGGAGCTGTGCTAGTTCGGTCAGGCGTGCTCCGCCGTGGCGGGGTAGGTGACGGTGCCACTTCCTCAAGCGACGCCTCCTCGTGGGCGCACTGTATCAAAGCCATTTCGATCAGATAAGCCAGGAAGGGGCTTCCATGTCGTAGTGTCATCAATCTCGCTTGTGCAAGCGCCGCCGCGATCTGTCCCATAAATACCCCCAACAAGATATCTCGATGCCCCATCGGTACACTACCATAAGTTGATAGTTTTGCGATGAAGATGGTCACGGATGACGTTCAAAGAGGCAAGATCAGTCACTTTCGGCGTGTTGACCAACCACTTCATGGGCGGCGCCCCTAATCTGCGCCACCGTCCTTTCGCACGACGCCGGAATGCCTCATCGCCCTCATTTCATCTTTCCTTCGTCGGGCTATTCACTGACATCCATCGCGGTTGCCAAAACTTCTTCGAAGCTTCGCATTCGCATGTCTCCGATCGGCGTAGGATCGCTTCGTCAGTGTGGCCGGCGATGACCTGGAGGAGACAATGGCCGAGATTGGTGTGGAACTGGTTGAACCACCGCAGTTTATTGCAGCTGCAGATCTTCACGCGCTTGGTGCGGAACTCGATATTGCCGAACTGCATGAGGCAATCGCTAGGGCATGGATGGATATCCGGTCCGGGACCGCATTCGGCGGCAAGGCGGTGATGTCTCTTCCGGAGGCCGATTTCTGGGCCTCCTCCGGTTTTGGAGAATTTGAGGGGCAGTTCACCGGCGAACGGCTTGGGTGGAAGCTATCGGCTCTCTATAGCGTCAACGCTCGTTATGGCGGGGTGAAGATCATCGGAGCGAATGCCTTCAATCGGCTACGCGGGCTTCCGCGGTCAGAATCGACCTTCGTTCTGCTTGACAAGTTCAGCCTGCGCCCGGTCGCCATTCTCGAGGCGACGGCGATGTCCGCGGCCCGAACGGGCGTCTATGCATCAGAGGTCTTCAACCGCTGCCTTGATCACAGGCAAGGGGTCAGTGTCTTCGTGTTCGGGGCTGGTCCGGTGGCGCGCTGCGTCATTGACTCTCTTGCCCATAGTGCGGGTGCTCGTGTCGAGCAGGTCTTTGTCCGCAGCCGGACCGTGGAAGGAGCCGAGGCGCTCGTTCACGCCATGGATGGCAGAACAGCCTTTCGATTGGAAGCCGTCAGTGACAACGGGAAGCTGGCGGATTGTTCCTTCGTGATCACAGCTTCCAACGCGCGTGGACCCATTTTCGAAGATCATGAACTCAACCCCGCAGCGGTGACCCTGCATCTTGGTGGAGACGAAGTCCCTGCAGCCTATCTTCAGCGGGTTCTGCGAAGGGGGCGCGTCGCGTGCGATGATATCAAGACAGTATCGCGAAGAAATTCACAAAGCCTCGCTCTCCATTTTTCCCGCCAGGGACTTTCCCTTGAAGCGGTCGGTCCCATTCTCGGCATCCTTGAGCTGTCGGCGCCTGCAGATTGGGTGTTTGAACCGTCAGAACCTGTCGCAATCACCTGTGTCGGCCTGCCAATGCTCGACCTCTATGCCGTGCAGGCCACCTACGAAAAGTATCTCAGGCTTTCAGGCGGAAGGATCTTCCGAGCCAGCGAAGACTGTCGGCAGTCGTGAACGGGATTCTGTATCATGGTTCATCTGACCAATCTTCTCGCCGAGCATGCGCAATCGGTTGACATCAAGGTCATGGCCCCGGAGGTCAAAGAGATCGCTTTGCGCTGTGTTCTGGACCTGTCGGGAGCTGCCATCGCCGGGATCGCGACGCCGGGAACAGTGGCGACCCGGGCCGCTTCGGCCGGGACGCTCGGACCGGGAGCCGCGTCGATATGGATGTCGGGGCGCACCGCTTCCCCCATCGGGGCGCTGCTCGTCAACAGCGCCGCCGCGTCGGCACTCGATCTCGATGACGGTAACCGGTCGGCACGGGGCCATCCTGGCGCATGCGTCATCCCGGCGGTCCTGACGATCGCGTCCACACGACCAGAGGTATCGGCCGACGACATGCTGTCGGCGATTGTCGCCGGATACGAAGTCGGTGTCAGGATCGCGGCCGCCCAGAACCCCGATGGGATACCCACCCGCCAGTCTGGCAGATGGGCGGCCTTTGCCGCAGCCGCCGCGGCAGGACGGCTCCTCAAGACGGACCCCCTTCAACTGGCCCAGGCATTGGCGATTGCCGGAGTGCTCGCCCCCAACCAAAGAGCCAACGGCAGCTCCGGCTATTCCAGGATGACGGGCAATCATGTCAAAGAAGGGATAGCGTGGAGTGCGGCTCTTGGTGTGCAGGCGCTCTATCTGGCAATGCACGGTCATACCGGCCCAATCGATATCCTCGATTTTGACCGATTTTACGACGGCCACCGGATACGTCGGGGCATAGGGAAACGGTGGGAAATTCTGGATACATATTTCAAGCCCTACGGCTGCTGCCGCTACATCCATCCCGCTCTCGACGCTTTTTTTCAGCTCCGGGAAGAACACCAATTCACTGCTCGCGAGATAGACCTGATGGAGGTCCGGACATTTGCATGGGCTCTGAAGCTCGGTAACGCCACCGAGCCTCACAATATCGTCGAGCTTCAATACAGCCTTCCCTATTGTCTCGCGGTCGCTGCGATCGAAGGCCGTGAAAGCCTGACACCAGTCATGTCCTCCCTTCTGGATCGGCCTGACCTTGCCCGTCTGGCCACGAGCGTCCGCCTCGTCGAGGAGGCGGTTGCCGATCGGCAGTTTCCTCGCCAGACGCTCGCGCGCGTGATCGTGGAAACCAAGGGGCGCCGCCTGGTATCGCCGCGCGCCGGTCCGCTGGGCGATCCCGCACGCCCGATGCTATGGCATGCGCTCGAGGAGAAGTTCCGACTGGCCACCCGTCGATCGATCTCGTCGCGAAAGCAGGACGCCCTCATCAGATCGGTCCAGAGCCTCGGCGACGGAAATCGCCGTGATTTGCTGCGGGAACTTGCTGCGCGATAGCTGGATCCGCCACCTTGGTCTTGACCCCCAACTCTTGGTGATCGCTTAAGCGGCGCTGAAGCCTGTCTCCTCGCGGCCCTGCACCAGGGTGCCGTTGAATACGGCCGGCCTGCCGGCAATGACGACGTGGCGGACTCTTCCGAGATTATGACTTTCCACGATTGCGATATCGGCTCTCTTGCAGCTTTCGATCAGCCCGCGATCGCCTGCGAGCTCGGGAAAGGTTCGGGCGACATTGCCGGTTGCAAGGGCAACGGCCGCGGAAGGCGTCAGCTGCTTCATGCTGATCATGCGCTGTAACGCAGCCAGGATGCTATCCCAGTCGCCGCCGGCAAAATCCGTCGAAATCGTATTGACAAGACCAGCCTCGATCAGGGCGTCGAGGTTCTCCGGCGTGTTGCGCCAACGGGTTTGAACCACGTCCAGGGTGGAGACATCGATGGTGACGCCCATTGCGCGCAACGCTCTTGCGTGTTCCACAGCTTCGTCGGGAAGGAAGGACGGGTGGTTCGAATGACCGGCTACCATCCGTGCCCTCGGGTATCTTCCCGCCAGCCGTATCAGCGTCCTGGCGCTCGGAGCCGCATTGTGAAAGATTGCGGGCAGGCCGAGCCTGGCCGAGGTCGCGGCAAGCTCCTCGAGCCCCGCAAGAGACAGGGCAACCGGTCGCATCACCGTGTCCCAGATGAGATTGCGCAAGGCTGCCGGGCTCAGAGAGCTGCCGAGACCGTGCTGGTCGAGCAGGACCTCGAGGGCGGAGTCATCCGAGGCTCCGGTTCCGTCCAGGTATCGGCCGAGCACCGCTTCCTTCAACGCCCGCGCGGTGGCCGGATGAACGAGAGTTCCAGTTTGCGCCTTTATCGCCGCGGGTATAAAGCGGTAGTCCTGAGCGCCTCCACCCAGCGTCTGCCCCCCGCCCGCCTCGCCGAGAGCCCTGGCCCCGGCCGCGATCAGCATATCGACTGTCGCCTTGCGGTGCCGATCGGTCAGTCCCTTGCCATCCACGGCAAGGGCTGCCCCGATGTTTGCCGGCGTATGCGCTGTCGCAATATGGATATCCAGGGGGTGAGACGGCCCCTCGTCATCAATCTCGTCGGCCATCGCCAGGCCACAGACATTCAGTAGGGTTGTCGTTCCCGACAGCAGATGCCGGTTGCGCTGGTAAGAGACGTCGCAAGCCTTAAATGGCAAGGATCCGCTCGGCATGGAGGGGCCGCGGATGCAGCCATGGGCGTGGGCATTGATGATTCCAGGAAGAATCGTGCAACCTTCAACATTGATTACCGTTTCATTGCGCTCAGGTTTGCATTCGCTTGTGGTGACATCGACTATCAGTGCCCCGCGGATGCGAACGGAACCACGCTCGAGGAAAGTCGTTCCGTTGCCGGTAATGATCGCGCCGCCGGTAAGGAGCAATTTGTGCTCGTTTGCCATCTGGATCCTCCCCCGTCGACCACTGGTGCTCGATCAGCAATCTGTCGTGTCCAAGGCATAGCCTGCTCCCCGAACCGTGCGAATTACATTTGCGGGATGGGCCGCCATCAGCCGTCGCTTCAGTCGCCCGATGTGAATGTTGACAGTGCGTCGATCGACATAAGCTCCCCTCGGCCAGGCGGTTTCGATGAGCTCTTCGCGCCTGAATACCCTGGTTGGCTCTTCCATGAGGCGCCGGAGCAGTTCGAATTCGATGGCAGTGAGACGGACTTCCAGGCCGGCGCGCCGCACGCGGCGTGTGTAGAGATCGACTTCAATATCGGCATAGGCCAGGTGCCGTTGTTGTGCTCCCTCTCCTTGCCAACCGGATCCGGCGCTCGTCCCTATGAGTGCCTTGAGTGCATCAACAAACCGCCTGGGTTCCACCGGGCGGACGAATCCTTCGTCGATACCGGCATTGACGAAGGCTGTGTAGTGGTTTGCCGGCCTCTGGCCGATAAGCGCGACGATTTTCAGGTGCGACGTCGCGGGATCGCTTTTCAGCTGCTCGCAAAGCGAGACTGCGCAATTCAGGTGCCCATCAAGCAATATCGCATCGGCGCCCTCTCGCATTGCCAGGGAATGCGTCTCCTTGGAACCGATTGCCAAGACGACCGCGAAGCCAGCATTCTCAAGTACATGTCGAGCGAACAGGCTGAATTCCGCATTGCTCGAACTGACAACGACAAGTGGTTTCACGGTGGGTTCTCGTGAGCGGCAATTGCCCGGTTCCCTCCTGCAACGCCGCCGTCACTTCCCGGTATGCCCGCTCATAAATTCGCACGGGAAACCCGCCCGTTCAAACTCTTCCTGGCAGAGATCCGTGAAGAATTGTTTCGACGGACGTTCACAGTTCGAAGACCAACTCGCAGTTTTGCACCTTGGCACCGGACGAAAAAGTTGCCGTACTCAATTGTGCGCCGCAAAGTTGTGCGGCCAGCTTCGACAAAGCGATCGGGATCTTTCGAACTGAGTGGGGCAGGCAATCATTCTATCTAGGGGCCACGAGCCGTGTGGGGGTGCATTTGAGCTCAGGTAAAGCGAAAGCACGCGAGGTGGAAATCCTGATTGTCGCGGCAGATCGAGAGATCGTGCGGCCTATTGTCGAGGCCCTGTCTGTCCTGGCGTCGATCAGGGTTGCGGTCGATTCTGGCGGTATGCGGGCGGTGCTGCGGTCGCGCGGTATCGATCTGCTCATTCTCGATACGTCCACGCCAGGCCTCAGCGCGCTTTCGCTTTGCCGCATTGTACGCACCACGAGCATGGTCCCGATCATCGTGCTGAGGGATGACCGGGATCCGGAGGGCTGTATTGCCGCGCTTGAAGCCGGTGCCGATGACTGCGTCTCCAGAGCGACCGGGCTGCGGGAAATCGAGGCAAGGATACGCAGCCTCCTGCGCCGAGCCTCGTTTGGTGCCGCGGCCTTGTCTCCCCGGACTTCACTGCGGTTCAACGGGTGGAGTATAGATCCACAGTCGCGTTTGCTGCATGACCCGCAAGGCGCCATTGTCGAGCTGACTGCCGCCGAGTTCGATCTGCTATGGGCGTTCTGTCGAAATCGGGGCAAGGCGATCCCTCGCGAGAAGCTTCTGGCCTTGACCCATGTTGGAGCGGCAAGGCCGGTCGATCGCAGCATTGACGTCCATGTCAGCAGGCTACGCCGCAAAATAGAGATTGATCCCCATCATCCCGAATTGCTGAAGACTATCAGACTGGGAGGCTACCTCTTTACGCCCCTCGTAGAGGCCGACTTGTGACCCAGGGATAGTTGTCCAGCCCGGCAATCTCCCCGCAACTTCAATTGTGAAGTTTTATTGCTGCTGGTAGCGTGAGGTTGCATGCCGGCAATAAGCAGCTAAACCGTGTATAGACTGTTCATATTGGCCCGCGGGCGCGATCTCTTCCAACCAGGCGCGTGATGCCTTCGCCATTGGCTGGCTCTTTCTCTCCAAGCGCCAGATGGCGTGGTCATCTCCATTTGATGGAGTTGCACGACGATGCCGAAAAAGCATCCTTTCGACCCTTTGATCGAGGCCAGTTCGACGCTCTGTGGAGAACAATCCCTCAAGACGGCGGTGGAGGGTTTTGCGCTCAGCCATGGCTACGAACTCTTTGCCTACCTCCATCTGCGCGCCAAGAGGAGCTCTGCCGTTTCGAACTATCCGACCGAATGGCAGGCGCTTTACTTCGACCGGTCCTACAGTCGGATCGATCCGGTGATCACGGCAGCAAAGCGCGGAATGCGAGCGTTCCGCTGGTCGATCGACCGGGATCGCCCCGGCATGGCCAATGATCTCAGACGTTTCTACGACGAGGCCGCGGCTTACGAAATCCGCTCCGGGTTTTCCATCCCGGTGCGCACCGGGTTTGGCGAGTTTGCCATTCTCACGCTCGCCTCATCCAGCTCCGTCGTTCGGCCGAACGGGAAGGATATGGATGAGGTTCAGGCCGCGGCAGCCGTGGCCTTCATCCACGCGAGATTTGTGCAGCAGAACAAGCCAGGTGGCGCCAGTGCGCCGGTCGCCCTTAGCCCGCGCGAACTCATGTGCCTGCGGTGGTCGGCCGAAGGCAAATCGATGCATGACATCGCCTTGGTCGCAGGCCTCAAATACAGCACCGTGCGGTTCTACCTGGATACCGCCAAGACAAAGCTTGACGTCGTCACGCTGCCGCAGGCCACCGCGCTTGCCACCAAGCTCCTGCTGATTTGAAAGCGTTTCTGGATCTTCACGGGGCTACACGACGGCTTCGCCTCCTGGAGAATATTGTCCTCACGGCCGAAAGCTTCGGGTAAAAACGATATCCTGATCCACGAGCACATTGAACCGGTAACCGGGTCGAATGGAAAGCGTCGGTTGAACGTTCAGGTTCTTTGACAGTGAGCCTTCGATCACCCTGCCAAAGGTCTCGCTGAAACTACGCCGCGCCGCATCGGACGCACTGGTCGTCGTCAAGAGACCTGGTTCATCCGGGAGCGACATGTCCATCCCCGCTCCGATCAGGGCAATGAGCGCGGCCGAACCGAATGTTCGCAGCGTATGTCTGTCCACCTGGTCCTTGAACCCGCCGAAACCCGCGGGATCGGTACCGGCCATTCCTCCTATCTGAAGCGTTGATCCGTCCGGGAAGATGACGTCGGTCCACACGACGAGGACCCGCGATTGGCCAAACGACACCTTGGAATCGTAGCGCCCCATCAGCTTGGCCCCCTGGGGCACGAGAAGATGATGGCCGGTTGCACTGTCATAGACATTCTGGCTGACCTGAGCAGTAGTGCGGCCCGGCAAGTCCGAGTTGACGCCGGTGACGAGCGTGGCCGGGATGACGGAGCCCCGTTTCAGTTCGAAAGGCGACGATTGAGGTGTCGGCATGTTCGGGAGATAGCCCGGCCCGCCGTATTCATGATCTAGGAAGTCCTCCTTGGCATATTGCTGGTTCGGGTCCTGGTTCATTGCTGTCAGCCCCGCTTGCGCGGCTGCCGAATGCAGATCGGGCGCATTTGCTGGCCGCTCTCCGGCTGTGCTGTGCGGATCGCCGACACCGTCAGGCGTGCGCGACGCAAGCTCGTTCAGGTCCACCTTCAAGGGTGAATCCCGTGCCGCCCCGCGGGACTGAAGGCGGGCCATCTGCTGTCGGTGACGTTCCCGCAAATACTGTTCCCGATGTTCCCGTTCAAGGCGCGCCAACCATTCTGCCTCGGGCTCCAGGCGAGATAGCCGCGGCCTCGGTTCGGTGCGCGCCGGATCCGGAGCGGGATCTCCTCTGGTTTCCTCCGCCGGAGCGATAACGGGACTGTGTTGAACGACGGAAATCCGTTCGGGCTCACCGATGATGCCGTCAGTTACGCCGCGCTTGAGCTGATCGGCAAAACTGGAGGCCGATGCATTCATCGCCCCTGGAGTGTCTCCGCTCAGGTGTGAGGAGTATCCACGTGAGGCAAGCCCGTAGATGATGATGCCAAAGAACAGGAGCAATAGAGTGGCCGCGACGACAATCGGCAGCCGGTTCAGCCGTTGCATGCCCTGATCCCGTTCTCCACCGGACAGGCTGGCGAGATGAAGCGATTGGACCACGCGCGCCTCCCTCAGTCTTGCCGCTGGATCGTAAACGGGCTCGCCGGCCGAGCGCCGGACGGGTCCACTGTATAAATGCGGCCGAAAGTCAGCGCCGGCGTCGAAAGGCGGGCGAGAATCTGGTCCTCGAAGCTTACGATCGAATAGCCAAGAGTGACCGTGTTCGCCAGTTCATCCCGGCTCTGCTGCTTGACCACTGTATAACCCCAGCCCTTCAATGCGGCCTCGAGCGCGGTCGCAAACTCGGATCTGTCCATCGCGAGATTGACTGTTGTCGTTGCCGGAGCGGCTTGTTCGGCAAGGCGGCTCACCATGTCACCGGCAATGACGCCGGCAGCAGGGGCAGACAGTTCGGGGGGCGCCGTATTTGCGCTTGGACCGCCCTTTGTGCCTTGACAGCCGGCAAGGACGGTAACGATCAGGAGGATGCCAAATATGCCGCGCATGGCCTACCCTCCCCGCCTGATCGTGACCTTTTGCTGTCTCCAGCCGACCCCTGAGACCAGGAGGGCGCGGTCGATATTGTAGTCGACAACCATCATGTTGCTCTTCATCCGGTAGTTGACAATCCGTCTCTGGCCGGCGGAGACGACGAAGAGCACAGGCGCATCCTGACCGGTAATCGAACGGGGAAACTGGATGTAGGTCTTTTCGCCATCCGAGTAGACCCGCTTCGGTCGCCAGGAGGCGCTCCCGTTGACCGCGTAGGAGAAGTCCAGGCGATCAGGTGACACGCCGGCGCCCTGTGCACCCGCATCGAGCCGGGCATTGATGCTTTCAAGTTTTGCCGAGGCATCGTCGGGATACGCGAAACCGACGCGTGCCATGTACTGGCTCGGATGGGATCTCAGCTGAACGTGATAGGTGCGCCGTGACGTCGTCACCACCATGGACGTCGTCAGATCGGGCTCCGAAGGTTTCACGACGAGATGAATGGCCTGGCCCGCGGCGGCGCCCGACGTTGCCGGTTCGACTTTCCACCGGACGCTGTCTCCCACCAGGACGTCACGAACGACCTCGCCTTGCTCGAGCTCGATGTCGCACACCTGCAGAGGCGAGCAAACAACCGAAGGCTGGGTCTCTCCGAAGAGAAATGTGAGCTTGCCGTCCGGGCCCCTTGTCACCAGCCCCGCCGCCTTCTGCCATCTTTCGGATATTCCCAGGCCTTTGGCTTCGTTGGCACTCATTTCCTGACCATGAGCCGTCTGAGGCGCGCCGAGGGCGGCGGGCAAGGGTATGACTGGCAAGACCAAGGCAACCAGAACTGATTTATTCACGATCCTCTCCTTTCTAGAGCTGTGCGGTCCAGTCGAAATCCCTGATGTAAAGACCGATTGGATTGAGCCGGATTGTGGCTTCGTCCTGCGGGGTGGTCAGCGTCACCGTGGCAATTCCCCGGAAACGTCTGTTTGCCGTTTCCCGGCCTCTCCGATCGCGTTCGAACTCCGTCCAGTCGATCTGGTAGGTCTGGTTTGATAGCGCGACGATATTGCTGACCTCGACTGCAACGGTTGCCGTCTTTGCCGCTTCGAAAGGTGAGTTTCCCCGGAACCATGCATTGACCTTTTCCGTCGACGGATCCGAGGTCCGCAAAAGGGCATAGGTGCGGTCGATATACTGCTTTTGAACGATCGCATCGGGGGTGACCGAGCGGAAACTTGCAATGAAGCTGCCGAGTGTTGCGCGCACCACCCGCACGTCAGCATATTCGATCTGCTCGGGGACGCCGACCGAGACGGGGCTTCCCAGTTTGTCGACCTCGACGATGTAGGGGACAAGCGTGACTTCCGTGCTGAGATACAGCGCGTAGCTGAAGCCGATCACCGCCATTCCAAGGCTCACGACGCCGACGATCCGCCAGGCAGTCGCCTCCCTCACATAGGAGCCATAACGCTCGTTCCATTCCTGCCTTGCGGCAAGATAGGGGTTTTCCGTTGCGCGTTGATCGGCCATTGTTCCCCTGCCCTTCTCTAGAGGTTATTTGGCGGCGGGGCCGGCGGCTGCCGGGTTTCGCCGGAGCGGCCCTGCTCGAGCTTTGCATTGGCAAGACCGAGAAGTGAGCCCGCGTAAGCACCGGGCGATCCGATCGCCTTCTCCTTGGCAGCCGACCCGACCGCCCTGCCCGTGGCGCCGAGACTTGCAGCGAAGCCCTTGAGGGCCGCAGCCGCCATGGAGGAGCCGCCGGCCCTGTCCGCCTGCGCTGCGGCATGTCCGGATGAGACTGCCCCAGCCCCGAGAAAGCCGGCGCCTGCCGCGAAGCTGGCGGCCTGGCCCCCGTGGCGGATGACCTCCATGCCGCCGCTGACAGACGCCCCCTGCACCACGCCTTGCACGATGTTCGGCACATAGATCGCGATGATGAAAATGACGACGGAGATGCCGGCGATCGCCAATGTGGCGATCAGCGGTTCGGATTGGTCAGCCGGCGCCTCGGCAAGACCAAGAAGGACCGTCGAGCCGATATGGGCAATCATGACGAGGGCCATGAGCTTCATCCCGACCGAAAACGCGTAGACGAGATAGCGAATGGCAAAATCCTTGGTGAAGGACGAACCTCCAAGGCCAAGCATGATCATGCCGGCAAGTAGCCCGACATACATTTCGACCATCACGGATACGAATATCGCGGCCACAAGGGAAAAGCAGATCACCACCACGCCCATGGCAAGAACGGCGGCGATCGCCAGCCCATTGTCCTCGAAGACGCCAAACTGCGCCCTTGCCGACATTGCCGATGCAACACGGATGCCGGCGTCGAAGATCTCGGCCGGCGAGGCCGAACCGTTTCCGGCGCCGATCTGGAAAAGACTGTCGACAACCGATTTCGCAAAGGCGGGCCCCTGGTCGAGCACGAAAGCGAAGAAGCCGACGAAGAGGATGCGTCGGACCAGTTCGGCAAACCAGCTGTCGAGCGTGGCCGCCTGGAGAGCAAGCCACACGGCGGCGATGCCGATCTCTATTCCGGCCAGGATCCAGAACAGGGATCGTGCCGCCTCCGTGACAGTCCTTTCCCAATCGCGTGCGGCCGCGGCGACCTGGTTCTCGAGCTCGGTCAGCACCTGGCCTTCCTGAGCAAGGGCGGGGCCCGCCGTGGCGGTGATCGCAAATGCGACCACAGCGAGGATCAAACGGAATGACACGGCGCTCCTTGCCTGGTTCACCAGCGCGGCTCCATCTCCTGGCCCCGAGGGACTGCCATGGTCGTTGCGTTGAAGAACTGCTCACGGCGTGCCTGGGCGAGGTCCCTGCCCGTCTGTTCGGACTGTAGCCAGCTGCCCGTCATGGTGATCTGCTGCGAGACGAGCCCCCGAAGTTTCTGCATCTGGGCGACCTGCTGGGCGGCGATGTCATGTCCGACCTGAAGCGCCTTCATCTGTCCATCGGCCGTCTCCGACAGATGGCGCAACGAGGCCATTGTCGTCTCCTCGCTGTCGAACTGTTCGGCCGTGAGGCTTGCGGCCCGCAGAGTACCGGCGATCGTGTCCCGATTGGTATCCGACCAGGCCTGGTAGCTTGCCGAGAAACTCTCTCCATCTGGCAGAGCCGATTTGAGGTCGGCATAACTCTTGAAGCGCTGCTTCAGGATGTCGTCCGCATTGCCCATGGAAAATGCCATGCCCTGACCCTGCCCGACGATGTCGCGCAGTTGTTCGAGGTCGCTCTCGACCTTGCCCCAGATATGGGAAGGCAGTGCCGCCGTGTTCTGCAGCATATTGCGGTAGATCTGCAACTGGTTCTGGATTTGCCCGGCGAGCTGGTTGATCTGGGTGAGCTGATTGTCGACCTGAAGGCCGGAGCTCTCCAAGAGCTTGACCAGTTCGGCATTGTTCGCGAGCTGGGTCCACTCGGTGGCTGCTCCGGTTACAGTGCCGGCATTTGCCGGGAGGATCATGACGAGGGCCGCAACCAGGTAGATCCCCAGTCGGTCAAGGCCCGAGGTAAGCTGCCGCATTTTCGACCCCTCTCGCCTCGAGCCAATGGCGCGGCCAGCTGGCCCCGTGTTCCGCATGAAGGGCCTTGATCCGTTTCAGCTGGTGGCGGTCGGAGACGCCGGTGAAGGCGAGCGCTATCGGCCCGAGCGCCATGTCGAAGAGCCGACGGCCTTCGGCCGAGGCCACATAATATTCGCGCTTCGGGATCGCGCCCGCGACAATCTCGATCTGTCGCTCGTTGAACCCTATCCGCTCATAGAATTCGCGCGTTCCTGTTTCACGCGCAGCCCCGTTTGGAAGGCAGATTTTTGTCGGGCAGCTTTCCTTGAGCACGTCGATGATGCCTGACCGTTCGGCATCGGATATCGATTGGGTGGCGAGAACCACCGCGCAGTTGGCCTTGCGCAGCACCTTCAGCCACTCGCGGATCTTGTCCCTGAAAACCGCATGGCCGAGCATCAGCCAGGCTTCGTCAAGGATAATGAGGCTAGGTGCGCCGGTGAGACGCTTCTCGATCCTGCGGAAGAGGTAGGTGAGCACGGGCACCAGGTTGCGCTCGCCCATGGTCATGAGCTGTTCGATCTCCATGCACTGAAAGTCCCCAAGCGTAAGCCCGTCGCTCTCCGCGTCCATGAGCGGGCCCATTGGGCCGTCGACCGTATAGTGGTTGAGAGCCTCCTTGATATCCCGCATCTGTACGCCGCTGACAAAATCCGAAAGCGAACGGCCCTGTGCGGCCGACATCAGGCCGATCTGGCGGGATATGGCATTGCGATGGTCGGGCGTGATCAAAACGCCCTGAAGCGCGATCAGTGTTTCGATCCATCCACAGGCCCATGCCCGGTCGCCATCGGAGGAGAGTTCCGCAAGTGGGCAAAAGGCGAGCCCCCTCCCCTCCCCGTTCCCGGCGCCGATTTCGTAGTGGTCGCCGCCAGCCGCAAGCGTCAGGGGCAACAAGGACTGTCCCTTGTCGAAGGCGAAGATCTGCGCTCCCTGATAGCGGCGGAACTGTGCCGCGATCAGGGCCAGAAGCGTGGACTTTCCGGAGCCGGTCGGGCCGAACACGAGCGTGTGGCCAACATCCTCGACATGGAGGTTGAGCCTGAACGGCGTGGAACCCGAAGCGACCTGCATCAATGGTGGAGAATTTGCTGGATAGAACGGGCAGGGTGCAACCACTTCGCCGGACCAGACCGAATTGAGCGGGATCAGGTCGGACAGGTTGCGCGTATTGATGAGCGGCTCGCGGATGTTGCAGTACCAGTTGCCGGGCAGGCTGCCGAGATAGGCTTCCGTTGCATTCAGCGTCTCGATGCGGGCTCCAAAGCCCTCCGCCTGTATCAGGCGACGGACCGCCTCGGTCTTGTCCCGCAGCCGCTCCCTGTCCTCGTCGAAGACCACGATGACCGGCGTGTAGTAGCCAAAGGCCACGAGTTGCGAAGAGGCCTCCGCGATGGCGTCTTCTGTCTCGGCGACCATGGCCATTGCATCCTGGTCGAGGGAACGGCTTCTTGTCTGGAAGAGCTGATCGAAGAAAGGTCGGACCTTCTGCTGCCACTTCCTCCGCGTGCGTTCGAGGCGGGCCCTGGCCTCTTCGGCATCGAGAAAGATGAACCGTGATGACCATCGGTAGGAGAGAGGCATCAGATCGAGGCTGTTCAGGATCCCCGGCCAGCTTTCCGCCGGCAAGCCGTCGATCGCTACCACGCCAATATGGCGATCGTCGACTTTGGACATCAGACCGTGCTGCAGTTCGGCCGTGACGAGCCAGTCAAGATACATGGGCACGTCCGGGAGCCTCACGGGGAAGCTCTCGCCGGAGATGCAGAAACGGATGAACTGGAGGAGTTCGTCGAAAAGCAGAGGCCTGGCAGCGCCCCGTTCGATGGCGTGCCGCGACCTCATGCGACGGATGGACAGGGTGGTGCTCAGATATTGCTCGACCTCCCGAATGGCGTTGTGAAACGTGAGGAGAACCGTGTCCGCATGGCTCTGCCTGCGGCTCGCTTCGTCCGAAAACACGTATCTGCCAAGCGATGTCCGGCCTTGTTCCGCCGGCCGATAGGTGAGGATCACTGCATGCCGGCTCTCGTAATGGCCTGTTTCCCGTTCGAAATGGGCTCTGCGCTCGGCGTCGATGGCGCGCGTCACCGGATCGGGAAAGAACGAGCGATCGGCGGCTGGATAGTCGGCGGCTGCAACCCTCACCGCATCGACCTGGATCATCCAGCCTGAACCGAGACGTGAGAGTATCGCATTGATTTGGCGTGATATTTCGTTTCGCTCACGATCTGTGGAACTCTCGCAATCCGGACCTGCGAAGTACCAGCCGGCCAACAGGCTGCCATCTTTCAGCAGCAGGATCCCATCATCGACCATGCCGGCATAGGGCACGAGATCGGCGAAGGACGGCCCCGAGTGGCGAAAGGAACGAAGACTTACCATTGCCATCCCCCTCAAGCCCGCCGCCAGGGCGTGGAGGTGGGGCGGTAGACCGGCCGATACGATATGTGGCGGATATAGACGTGCCGCATCCGGGGATCGGCTTTGGCCATCTTGCGCAGCGCGCCGAGGACGACGGTCCAGCTCGCCAGGCCGAAAAGGACCGAATAGAGCGTGAGCACAACGAAGATCAGGATGATGGCGCCAAGGCCTGTGATCAGGACCAGCTCGCGGTCAGCGCCCATCAGCAGGTTCGGGCGCGACAGGGCCCGGTGAATGCGGTTGCGGTCAAGGGACGAGCGGGTGTCAGCCATTCTGGCCCTCCCCTCTCACGTCGGCGGTCGCAGTCGTTACCTGTTCCACGGCCAAGCCTATGGAGGCACCGGTTGCGCCGAACAATCCGACGATCTGCGTCGCGCCAAGCAGGACGCCCGCGACGAGCACCACGTACATCAGCCGACGGGCGAAGTCGTTGAGCTCTCCCCCGAAAATCAGCATGCCGCCTGCAACCGCCACTGCGGCAAGGGCGATGAACCCGGCGACGGGTCCCGTGATGGATTCCTGGATCTGCTCGAGCGGTCCTTCCCAGGGCAGGCCACCTCCGGAACTGGCAAATGCGGGCGGGGCAATCAGCAGGAGGACGAGCACGGCGGCCCGGTTCAAGGTCATTCGTCGATCAGGCAGCATTGCCCTCTCCTTCTTTGTAGGATTCGGTGTGATACCGGTCATCGGCAAAGCCGCTGACATGCAGGATTTCCGTGACGCGGCGGCCGTTGGGTGTGCGTTCAAGGGATATGATCAGATCCACCGCATCCCCGATGACAGCCTGCATCGGCTGCTGGCTGACTTCCGCGGTCAACTGTTCCAGTCGTTGCAGGACAGAACGCGCACTGTTGGCGTGAATCGTCGTAGCGCCCCCGGGATGGCCGGTGTTCCACGCCTTGAGGAGCGTCAGGGCCGCGCCGTCGCGCACCTCACCGACGATGATCCTGTCCGGCCTGAGCCGCAGGGTGCTTTTCAGGAGCCTCGCCATATCGACCGCATCGCTCGTATGAAGGCAGACGGTGTTCAAGGACGCGCACTGGATTTCGGCAGTGTCCTCCAGGATGAGGATGCGGTCGTCAGGGGCTTCCTGGCTGATTTCCTGGATCACCGCATTGGCGAAGGTCGTCTTGCCTGACCCTGTCCCGCCCGACAGCACGATGTTCAGGCGGGACTTGATGGCGTTGCGGACCACCGCCGCCTGGGTCGGGGTTATCACCCTGGTCCTCACATAGTCGTCGAGCGGGATCAGGCGCGAAGCCCGCCGGCGGATGGAAAAGCATGGTCCGGACACCACGGGAGGCATCAGCCCCTCGAAACGATGACCGCCGATCGGGAGCTCTCCTGAAATGATAGGCCGATCGTCATCGACTTCCGTGTTGAGGACATGGGCAACGCTTCCGATCACGATTTCCGCGGCGCTGCGGGAGAGTTCTCCCGCCGCCGCGATCCCGTGACCGAGGCGCTCGATGAAGAGCTGACCGTCCGGGTTCAGCATGATTTCGACGACGCCAGGGTCATCGAGCGCAACACAGAGCCGTTCGCCCAGGGCGTCCTGGAGCTTGCGGATGAGCCGAGGAAGGGAACGCAGTCCGGTCATCCCTGCCTCACGCCGCCCGAGGAGTTGCATGGAAGGAGGAGCGATAGCCCGTCGGCCGCATTCTCAGGAAACACGGCTCGTCCACCGGCAGGACACCGGCGACACTGGTGGTCTCGTTGATCATCTTCGGATCACCCAGGCGGCGCATCGGCCAGCCGGCTCTCTTCAGGATCCTCTCGAAGCGGATGTCGGTGGCCGTGACGATCTCGCTATAGCAGTTGGTCATGCACCATTCGATGATGCCTGCGAACATCGTCACCGTCGCTTCATGCAGAAATGCCGCCCCCCTTCCCTCATCGCTTGATGTATCGACGCAAAACCTGGAACTCTCGATCATGGCGGGATGGGTATCGAGCGATCCGCTCGCCAGGAGCTGGGGAAAGACCCTTTGGAGCATGGTGGCCCGGTTGGCCGGCAGAAGGCGGGCGCAACCCACGACCTGGCGCCCGGACGAGAGAGCGAGGATGTAGGTGGGATCGATGTCATCGAACTCGTCGTGCTCGAGGCCGTCGCGACAGCTGACGTCCCAGTTCAGTCGCTCGCGAAACACCCGGGCGCGGAGCCGGTGCATCTCCTGGATTAAGCGGATTTCGCCGCGCGATCTGGTCTTTCCTATTGCCACCACCTTCATTGTGCGGATCTCCGGTGCGTTGATGCGCATAAGAAGTGACCGGGCGAAGGAATGTGGTCTACTCGCAAATCTGCTAGTGCCGATGTGGCAAGAGACAAACAGCCTCCCAGACAACCGGCTGGAATCGTTTGGTTTATCGGGCCGGCTAAAACCTGCGTCGAGTCTCTGGCCGGTCAGAACCGGGGCGCCGTTAGCGCTGTTGTCCTTGGCAAGGGGCCGGAATCGGATGACAGTCACGATAATTCCCGCGTTTTGCTGAAATATCGTGACAGGAGGCTTCGAGGCTAATGAACATGGAAGAGGCGGTGTTGAACTGCGTATTGAGCTTCGCCGACATTGTTGCTCTGGGAGCGGCGAGGTCGAACCTGTCACCCGGTATGACTGCCAACGGGTCGCATTCACGTGCGCCGGCCAAATTCGGTGGAGGCAGGAAGACATGAATTGCGAAATGCGTCAGACCCTCCAATGTGGGAGGCCAGCAAATCAAATGAGTCGGGTGAGTCGGCCGCAATGATTAGCCGAAAGGAAGGCGACTGTCCGATGATCAGTGCCGTGACGCTTTCGCTCCCCATCAGATCTGACTGGCCGAACTCGGCTGTGTGGCGCCGCAGAACGTCTGTCTAACTATTTGTAGTTAAACGCTAAAATGTATTGGTGCCAATCTGTTGGCGAGTTCGCAGGGCCGCTGCATTAACCGTTTGTTAACGCTATTCTTCTTGTCACGCCGGTAGAATCGCTCATAATAACGGTTAGTCGGCCAGTGAAGCCTGAATACCGTTATTTGAAAGTCCAAAACCAATGAACGCTAATTCGTCTGTGGCTATAACGCATCCGATGCATTTCGAGGATCTGATCCTTGAACAGGGCGATCTGATTTCGAAGAAGCTGCATCTGTTGAGCATGCAACGGTTTCCGCCGAATGCGCGAAAGACGCTGCGTTCCTTTACCTTGTCGGAAGTCGCGGCATTTCTTGGTGTATCTCAAAGCACACTCAAGAAGCTCCACCTGGAGGGCAAAGGGCCCCTCCCCCAGACGTCCTCGTCCGGCCGACGTACGTACACAGCCGAGCAGATGTGGGAGCTGCGGCAATATCTCGATCAGCATGGACGGTCTGAATCCAAGAATTACGTTCCCCATCGGCGCACTGGCGAGAAGCTGCAGGTCATTGCCGTCGTCAATTTCAAGGGTGGATCGGGCAAGACCACGACCGCTGCACATCTTGCGCAATATCTTGCCCTGACAGGGCATCGCGTTCTTGCGATCGACCTCGACCCGCAGGCCTCGTTATCGTCGCTGCATGGATTTCAGCCGGAGCTGGACCAGACACCTTCGCTCTATGAAGCCATCCGCTACGATGAGGAAAGGCGCTCAATCCTCGAAATCATTCAGCCGACCAATTTCCCCGGCCTTGATATTGTGCCAGCCAATCTGGAACTGCAGGAGTTTGAGTATGACACGCCACTGGCGATGTCGAACAAGAACACGAACGACGGCAAGACATTCTTCACCCGGATATCGCGGGCGCTGTCTGAAGTCGATGACCGCTACGATGTCGTCGTGATCGACTGCCCGCCGCAGCTTGGATACCTCACAATAACGGCACTGACCGCGGCGACCAGCGTGCTGATTACCATTCACCCGCAGATGCTTGACGTCATGTCTATGGGGCAGTTCCTGCTCATGCTTGGCGGGATACTAAAGCCCATCCGGGACGCCGGCGCGCAAGTTAATCTCGAATGGTACCGCTATCTCATTACTCGTTACGAACCGATGGACGTACCCCAGGCCCAGATGGTCGGCTTCATGCAGACGCTCTTCCACCAATATGTGCTCAAGAACCAGATGCTGAAGTCTACAGCAGTCTCGGATGCAGGGATCACCAAACAGACGCTTTATGAAGTCGACAAGAACCAGATGACCCGGTCTACCTATGAGCGTGCGATGGAATCGCTCGACGCGGTTAATTCTGAAATCACGGATCTGGTTCATAGCGCGTGGGGCAGATGATTTGTCAGCTGACAAAAACGCAGTTTTCGCCTTTGTTTTCATGGCGATGACCGATGAATGGAGCAAGTAGATGGCGCGAAAGAACCTGCTGGCTGGACTGGTAGAGTCCGGGGACAACGACAAACAGCCATCCGCCAGTAACTACCCGATGAGGGGGGCATCAAAGAACATGATCCGCTCGTTGGATGAACTGGCGAAACAGGCGGAGAAGTTCCTTGAAGGTGAGGCGGTGGTCGATCTCGATCCTGACACGATCGAAGGTTCGTTCGTGTCCGACCGGATGGAGGATGTCTCGGAGCAGTTCCAGGAATTGAAGCAGGCAATTGAGGAGCGGGGACAGGACACGCCTATACTCGTGCGCCCGCATCCCAGCTTGTCTGGCAGGTATCAGATAGTCTTCGGGCACAGGCGCGCCCGCGTGGCGCGGGAACTCGGACGCAAGGTCAAGGCGGTCGTAAAACCTCTCGATGACAAGACCCATGTCATTGCCCAGGGGCAGGAAAACTCCGCACGAGCAAATCTGACCTTTATCGAAAGGGCGTCGTTTGCAAAGCGATTGTTGGATCTGGGCTATGATCGCGCCGTGATCGGCTCCGCGCTCGCGGCCAATGCGGCAGCTGTCTCAAAGATGCTGTCCGTGACGGATCGGATACCGGATCAGATAATCGGCAGGATTGGGCCGGCGCCGTCGGTTGGACGAGAGCGCTGGGTCGAGCTCTCCCTGTTGGTCGGCAAGTCGTCGAACGAAGACACGGTAATGGAACTTACGGCTGCAGACGGCTTTGCCGGGTTGGAAAGCGATGAGCGCTTCAATGCTCTTTTTTCGGCGCTGAACAAGGTTGGCAAGCCCGTGAAAAAGACCGTCATGGTAACGCAGAAGACTACCTGGCAACCGTCCGATAACGCCGTTTCAGCGCAGATTTCGAATACCGGCAAGGCGTTCATGCTCTCGATGAGGGCGAAGAACGCAAGCGAGTTTGGTCGATTTCTCTCCGACAATCTGGATCGGCTATATGCCGAGTTCGTGTCGGCCGAGACTGGTAAAGGAGATTAACGCGCAAAAGAAAAAGGCCCCCCAAACGTTGCCGTCGTGGAAGCCCTTCTCGGATGTAGGAACCTGAGAATCTCATTTTCACGAATCACTGTCAAGAGTCTTTGGCGCCGCTTTGGTGAACTGATTTCTTTTGCCTGATTGAAAGGCGAGAGACAATGGAGAGTGGAATTGTAACGACGCCCTTTGGGCGGCGGCCGATGCGGCTTGCCCTGGTGAAGGGGCAACTCGACACGGCTCAAATCAAGTCGGGCAAGACTGCCGACAAGTGGCGGGTCTTTCGCGATGCCTGCGAGGCAAGACAAACCCTTGGGGTGGCGGACCGCGCTCTTTCGGTGTTGAACGCGCTGCTGTCATTCTACCCGGAACAGGAATTGTCGGAGAAGACCGGACTCGTGGTCTTCCCTTCCAACGCACAGCTGACCGTGCGAGCTCACGGCATTGCGGGTACCACTCTCAGAAGGCACCTGGCTGCGCTTGTCGATGCGGGTCTGATCATCCGCAGGGATAGTCCAAACGGAAAGCGCTTTGCCCGCAAGGACCGGGCGGGGGAGATCGAGCAGGCCTATGGCTTCAGCTTGGCGCCATTGCTTGCGCGTGCTGAGGAACTTGCTCACATGGCCCAGCAGGTTGCAGTCGCGCGCAAGCAATGGCGCCTCGTCAAGGAGCGTATGTCTATCTGCCGGCGCGATATTCGCAAGCTCATCTCGGCTGCCATGGAAGAGGGCGCTGCGGGAGACTGGGGACTGATCGAGGACCATTTCGTAGGCCTGTTGGCGCGGGTACCGCGCTCGGCTGGCATCGGCGATCTGGAGCCGATCCTGGAGGAAATGGAGATGCTTCGCGCGGAAATAGTCAATCAGCTGGAAATGCAGATGAAATCTCAAAAAACAGACACCAATGATATCCATTCTGGATGCCACATACAGAATTCAAACACCGAATCCCGCAATGAACTTGAACCTGGCTCCAGAAAAGAGCAGGGCGAAAAACCGAGTGAACATATTCGGCCTACACGAGAGCCGATAAAGGCATTCCCACTTGGGATGGTGCTGCAGGCCTGCCCCGGAATTGTCGATTACGGGCCTGGCGGATCGGTTACCAGTTGGCGGGACCTGATGTCGGCGGCCGTCGTCGTGAGGTCGATGCTCGGGGTCAGCCCTTCGGCCTATCAGGATGCCTGCGAGACCATGGGCCCCGAGAATGCGGCCGCCATCGTGGCGTGCATCCTCGAAAGGGCGGGACATATCAATTCCGCTGGCGGCTACTTGCGTAGTCTGACGGCAAAGGCGAAGACAGGAGAGTTCTCTCTTGGACCGGTGCTGATGGCGTTGATGCGCACAAATGCGGCCGGGGGCAAGAGAACGGGATAACCGTTCGTGCAGGATTGAAACTTGTGCCAGCGCGGATCAACAACTGAGGTCAGGTGTAATGAGCAGCGAGACGACTGAAATTGGAGACCGCGTGCAGTTCGCTATGTGGGCAAATGCGAGAGCTCAGGAGATTCTGGTCAACGAAGGCGCCGCACTTGCTTTGGCTGCGCGTGACATGAACGAGGAGCAGGTTCAGTCCTGCGGGCTGAAGCTGGGTGCGGCAATCGCGGAGGCTTTGCTTGAGGTTTTCGACGGACTGGTGGAGGAGTGACGCCAGCTACCAGCTGGTGTCTTCGGATCAAGGTCGCGCCACAACCTGGCCTGCCCAGAGCTCACCATTTCCTGAGGGTTGAGAGATCAGCGGCTTTTGATATAAGTAGTGTAACAAAAACAATGATATACAGAACAAGCTCCGACTTCGATCTACTCCGAAAGCAATGCGAGCAGCGCGGGATTGATGTAAAGGTTCTCGCGCCCCGCTTTTACTTCCTCAAGTAGCTCCAGACCTACGAGTGTCTTTAAATAGGTGGAGGCCGCCTGCCGTTGAGCTATGCCGGCAGAGACGAGATCACCGATGCGGCAGTAAGGATTGACGAAGATTACTTCCACAAGTTCGCGCGAATATATCCGGGGCGCTTCTCGCCGCAGATGGTCCGCTGTATGATCGAGAAGGTCTCGGATCGCGCGAATCTTTGCTGTCGACCATTCGGCGGTCTCACGGACCGCTTGGAGCATGAAGAGGATCCATGGTTCCCAGGAGGAGTCGGCGGTCACCGCGAGCAGAAGATCATAGTAGCGTCTCTTGTTTCGGATGATGTGGCGGCTGAGGTAGAGGACCGGTATCTCGAGGAGGCCCTTGTCTACGAGATACAGCAGGTTGAGGATGCGACCGGTACGGCCGTTGCCATCAATAAACGGGTGAATGGCCTCGAACTGATAGTGCATGACCGCGAGCCGGATGAGCGGATCAACGTCTTCGGCCTCGTGTATGAAGCGTTCCCAGTTGGAGAGCTTGTCACGAAGGAGCGACTGGCCCTCGGGAGGGGTATAAATCACGGCGCCTGTTGCCTCGTTCATCAAAGCCGTACCGGGTGTTGCCCGGATATCAAGATCGACACCCTTGATCGTGCGGCAAACTTCTATCGCCGTGGCTGTGGAGAGTGGCCGCTTTGTGAGCGTGTTGAAACCTCGGTTAAGGGCAGTGCGGTAACGCAATGCTTCCTTCGTGGCAGGGTCCGCTTGGTTGCCTACTTCGTTGGCGAAGCGGAAGAGGCGATCCGTCGTCGTTACGATGTTCTCGATCTCAGAGCTTGCCTGAGCCTCAAGGAGAGGAATGGAATTGATCAGGACGGCCTGGTTCGGAATCAATTGTCCGGCAATCTTCAACTCTGCAATAGCAGCACGGGCCCCGATACAAGCCCGCAGGATCGCTTTTGATTCAATTTCGGTGCCCGGGGGGAGGGGAGGAAGGTCGTTGAAAGGGCGGCTCGGATCGAATGACATGTCGGGGTTCCGCAGATTTGTCGACATGTAACGTCGATATGTCGATGTCGACGACATGTCGAGAAAACATGTCGATAAAATCAGTTTTTATCGACATGTTTTGCTTAGGGCAAGAGAATATGTCTGATGGACGGACTGCTACAGCCCCCGCGGCTTTGGTCAGGCTGACCCCGAAACGATCGCGGAGACGCTGACAACGGCTGCCCATTTGGCAGATGTGTGACCGAGCTGCTTGCGAACACAGCGTTTGTCGACTTCGGTGTAGGAGGCGTTGCCAGCAAAGCTGCGCGATTTTTCAGACGATCAGCCTTGCCGCGTTCCCGCATTTGCGCTCCTGCTCGTTGTAGTAGGCAGCCGCCTGCGTCATGGACTTGTGCTGTGACTGCTGCATGGCCTCCTGTAGCGGAATACCGCGATTGGCGGCTTCGGTCAGGTAGCCAGAGCGAAGTCCGTGGGCCGAGAAATCCTTGGGATCGAGACCGGCCATCCCCGCACGCTGTTTGACGATGTCGTTAATAGCCTTTGGATCGAGAGGACGGCGCGAAACATTGCCCCAGCGATCGATCGCCCGGAACACACTGCCGCTTTCTATCTTGGCGAGATCAAGCCAGGCGTCACGACACGAAAGTGTTGGATCTGTCCGACTTTTGAGAACGTATGGTGATCACGCTGCGAGGATAGATGTTTCGCGCCGCAATGGCCTGAGATCAACGCCGTCTGTTGGGGTCCAGA
>Ga0172380_10002184_pt1 | contig 31195 bp, 31 predicted proteins | sample Leawe162metaG_FD_119747 | JGI IMG/M metagenome (GOLD analysis project Ga0172380, IMG submission 119747) | Leachate microbial communities from a municipal landfill in Southern Ontario, Canada - Leachate well 162 metaG | ecosystem: Engineered > Solid waste > Landfill > Unclassified | place... | reverse complement strand
GAGCTCGGGGGCTATGTCCACGCCGATGACGCGAGCGCCCTTCCCGGCGAGCGCCCGGGCGAAAATCCCCTGTCCGCAGGCCAGGTCCAGAAAGACCCGACCCTTCTCAGGCCTCATGATGCGAATGATATTGGGAAGGATGACCTTGCCCTGATACGAATCATCGTCGTTCACCACATCGTCATACCAGCCGGCGACTCCGCCCCACGAGGTCTTCATGTTATTTCTTCTTTGGAGCAGACTTCTTGGCGGTCTTCGCCTTCGATGCACCAGCCTTCTTTCCGGATACAGCCTTCTTGACCGATTTCTGTATGCCCGTCCAATGCGACTTCATGCCGGCGACGAATGACTCGAGCTCGGCAGGCTCGACGTTCTTGAGCGCATTGTATTTCTTCGCTATTGCGTCGATGGCCGAAAGATAGGTTGATTCGGTGACCTCCTGGGCGCCTTCGAGCCTCTCGAGAACCTCACCCTTGGCCTTGAGCATCCAACCCTTCACCTGGGCCCGATTTTTCGGGGCGTTCTTGCTTCCATAGAGATAGTAGGTGCCTACGACGGCCGCGGTGAGACCGGTGATGCCCGCGATGAGGGCTCCCGCATGAGAATTCGAAGCTTTTTTCTGTGCCATGTTCTTTGTATGTGAAATTACGAGTCCGTGATAATGCCGACGCCTATTTTCCCTCACCCTCCTTTGCCCGCGACTTCCGAGCATGGGCCTTTCCCGAGTCACCGGAGAAGAAGCCCCTGACGAGGCTGATCACATGCCTCCACTTCACGCCCTCGTCCCGAAGCGCCGCGCGGAGCCTCCTTGAATCGGCGACGATTTCCCCGCTCTCCGCCTTTATCCTGTCCGCGATCTCGCGGGCGTCGCGAAGGATGCGAATGACGTAGAAGAGCGCCACGCCGAAGCCAATCGAGAGGATGACGAGGGCAATCGTCGATATAAAGAAAAAAATGTCGGCGTGGATGAGGGATTCGTTTGGCATTGGGGATAACGTTAAAAGACGACTTTTAATTATCAAATCGGACGGGGACGTCAAAGTGCGCGTCGAGCTCAGGCAGACCGCTCGGATTATCCTTCATGAATCGCACGAAGCCCTCTGAGTTTCCCCTGGCATCGAAGTCTATCGATGCGGTGAAGGGCACGAATCCCATGACCATCCAATCGCCCTGGGCCTGGGCTATCCCACTGCCAAGCTCGCGGCCGTCAGCGCCGAACACCTTCACCGGAAAGGACGCCTCGAAGAACCACTGCCCACGCGCCTTGCCCGAGGCAAGGAAGGAATCCGACACGCTCGATGAGGCGATGGGTGAATCAACGACGATGAGCTCGCTCATGTTCGTGGTCGCTATTGTTTCGACAAAGATGAAACCGTCGGCATCACGACACTGTCGCGGATATGACTCGAGAATGAGATTCTCGGCAGCGACACAGGTGATAAAGTCGGTCACCTCTGGCTTTCTGCCTATGTCGAAGACGAACATTCCGTAGGCAAATGCCCCAACGACGACAATCACGATCAGGGTCTTAAGATAGTTACTCATGGATACCATCAATGATAACACCCTTTGAGCTATGGGGCGACGACGTCCTCGACGAGAACGCAGCCCGTAGACGAGGCGAGGGTCTCGAGGGAGAGTTCCCCATTCTTCTGGGTCCCATCGGCAAACTTCCATGTCGGATAGCTCTGTATGCCCGCGGCCTTGCACTCTGCCGTCTGGCCCTGGCCGTCCGGGGTCGAACATTCAACGTACGGGAGATTCTTCGCAGACTTTCCGAAGAGGGCCTTCTGACTCTGGCAATGAGGACACCAGAACGCGCCATAGAAGACGGCCTTGCTCTCGGCGATGCATGAGGCGAACCCGTCATACTTTCCGGAACCACCCGAGACGGACGTCGAATACCAGATGATGCCGCCGAAAATCGCAATGACGGCAACCACGGTCACTATCCATGATGTGTATTTTTTCATACCCACCATTGTACCAAAAGGCGAGGCCTATTTGGAGGAATTCAAATGGTCTATGTGGGCGGAAACGAGGAATGCGACGCAGACGATCACGAGGGCGAGGAGGTTGATGAGCCCGAGTACGAGCACCCATGTCATGCCAAGACCGGTCGCCTTGATGAACCAGGCTGGATCCGATATAAAGGACATGATGTTAAGGACATTAAGGACAGATGCGGAGGTCAGTGCGGTAGATCCCTTTATAAAGGACATTACTGATATGGTCTGTCCTTTATAATATATGCCCCTCAGGATAAAGGCCGTTCCCAGGGCGATAAGTATGATGATGACGATTGGGTACCACGGTATGGTCTTGAGGAAATCGAGCACGGCGCCAGAGAACGCCCCGAATACGCCAGCCATATTGTCAAAGATGGACGGATTGGTGCTTGAGGCAGAGCTTGTCGCGATGCCTATGGCACCCTCGAAATCGCCTGAATTATCAACAGGGGCAACATCGGTAGGGTTGATTCGTATGGTCGAATCGAGATCGCCAGCCTTGTAGAGAGGGTTCTCGTCGCAGAAGTACCTGTTTATGTATGAAGAGGTCGTGATGTAGACGATTCCGGTAGGCTCGCTTATGTTCCAAGGGGCCAGTATCTCGTCGGCATGGCGCACCTGGAGGATCTTGACCGCTGCCTCGGTGGCATCGTCGAAGATGCCATTCACGTCGAGGCTCATGTTCTCGTAGGTATTGAGGAAATACTGAAGCTTTCGAACCTCATTCGGATCATTCTGGGATCCCTTTCGCATGTAGGAAACGATGAAGTCAGAGGCCGGGCAGAAGGTGATGACAGGATCAACGGTTGCGACGGTCGAGGTTCCGAGAACGGTTCCCGTAGGGCATCCGAAGCCAATGCACGGACCGCTTCGTCCGCCTCCCCCACCACCGCCTCCGCCACCTCCCGAAGAAGGAGGGGCGACGGTATCGTCATTGTCGAAGTTGATGATAGAGACGTTCTGTCCGACGAGCCCGTTGAAATGAGGGTCTGCGCTGGTTGATGGCCCTACGACGATTGCATAAGCAATATCACCATCGTCCTCTGAGTCATCCTGACCCGTGATGATAATGGTCTGGAAGACGTTCCAGTTTGCCGGGGTGAAGGTCACCGATGTCGCCGAAGTGGTACCCTCGGTGAAATCCGAGCTCCTGATGGAGAGGGTGACGTCGGCCGCAGGCTCTGCCGTGAGGACTATGGTGAAGGCCGCGGTCGAGCCAGACTCGCTCGTGGTGAGGCCCGTGGTGGTCGAGAGGGCGAATCCGACATTATCCAAACCGCCTACGACGTTCACGCTGAAGAGGAAGGGGGTCGACGTCGCGCCACGGCTGTCGCGGGCGAATACGGCGAAGGTCTGGGTGCCGGATACGCCCCATGAGTTAGACTGGCTTGCCGAGACGCCAGATGCCACGAGAGGCGTCCAGGACTCACCGACAGAGTCGATGACCCCGTTATTGTTCCAGTCGAAGCCGTACTGAACCATGTCAGCGTCGGCGTCAGTGGCGGTAGCCGTGAAAGTATGGGAAACGTTTGCGGTCGGAGTGCTCGAGCCGGTGACGGATATGACAATAGGGGCACTGTTGCCTGGTATGATGGCCTCGAGTATGACGATGGTATGGGTGACGACGGCAGATCGAGCCCCGAGCACGTCCTCGGCATAGACGCCGAAGGTAAAGGTACCTGGTATGCTCCACACATGCGAAGTGCTTGATGATACGCCCGAGGCGACGAGAGACGTGTATTCGTCTATGATGCCGTCATTGTTCCAGTCGAAGCCGTAGCGGAGGCTTGAACCCTCGGGATCAGTGGCCGTCGCGGTAAAGGTGTAGGGAATGCTCGTGGTTCCCGCAACAGGTCCGGTGACGACGAGGCCCGTAGGGGCATTATTGACTCCCCCTCCGCCGCTCGTTATGACAATGACGTGAGTAACCTCGGACGATCGGGCGCCGTGAACATCCTCGGCATAGGCCCGGATAGTATAGGTGCCCACAGAAGGCCAGGAATGAGAGGTGGTCGTGGCCACGTTCGATGGACCGAAGGCGGTAGTGGTATCAAAAGTTCCGTCATCCTCCCAGTCAAACACGTAACGGATGGCATCCCCCTCGGCATCAAGGGCATTCGTCGAGAAATCATATGAGGTGCCGACGATACCTGAGGCCGGGCCCCCAATGACAAAGCCCGTAGGGGCGGAATTAGGGGATACCGGTGCGCTTATGACGATGCTGTGGGAAACGGGAGCTGAACGCTCGCCCTCGACATCCTCGGCATAGACGCGGAAGACGAAGGTTCCGGCCGTAGGCCATGAATTAGACTCGCTCGCGGAGACGCCTGAGGCGACGTAAGCGGTGTACTCGTCTATGGTTCCGTCATTGTCCCAGTCGAAGCCGTAGCGGAGGGTCGCCGAGTCAGAATCATTCGCAGTTGCGGTAAAGGAGTATGAAACGCTCGTGGTTCCCACAGTCGGTCCGGTTACGACAAGGCCTGTCGGCGCCTCGCCGTCAGGGAAACATCCGCCTCGGGGACCGCAGGGCTCGGTGATCGCTATCGTATGGGAAACGGGTGCCGATCGATTGCCGTCGGTATCCTCGGCATAGACGGAGAAGGTCTTTGAGCCCGCGGAACCCCATGAATGCGAGAGGATCGCCGATGAGCCAGACGCAACAAACGGCGTGTACTCGTCGATGGTGCCATTGTTGTCCCAGTCGAAGCCATAGCGAACGTTTGATGACTCGGGATCAGTTGCCTGGGCAGAGAATGAGTATGAAACACCCGTGTCTCCGGATGTTGGACCGGTCACCACGAGGCCTGTAGGGGCCAGATTCGGTACGGGACCGCCACGGACTATGGACTGAATGACAACCCTTCCGTCAGCGCCGTTTCCGCCCTGGGCGACGTTTGATCCGCCTCCGCCGGCGGCAGGAGATACTCCGTCAGAGCCGGCTCCAGTCGTCGATCGAGCACCGCCGTTTCCTCCCTGGGCGCCGTCGCCACCCTTGGTCGACGATATGTTCATCGATGAATTGAAAGAGGTCTGTGAGGCAGAGGCGCCGGAGACGAGGGTCGTTCCAACGAGGCCGTCACCTGATTCGCCCGTAAAGGCAGAGGCTCCCGCAGCGAGGGGGTTGGTAGCGACGACAGTGGTTCCGGCAGAGCTGTTACCACTTACTGTGAAGTCAGGTCCGGTGAAGCATCCTCCTCGGGGTCCGCAATTGTCGACGGTTATTGAAATTGATGCGGAAGCGGTTCCGCCGAGACCCGTACAGGTGAACGAGACAGACCCTGACGAGGAAGGAGATGCCGTCTGTGATCCAGAGGCTGACTTATTTCCGGAGATGATGCCAGAAGCGACGCAGGAGTCGACATTGGTGGTTGACCAGGTAATAGTGGTCGAATCGCCCGCATTGAATCGACCGGGGGTAGCAGAGAGGGCTATGGTCGGCGCAGGTGCCTGAATCTCGCTCCCGCGCTTGCCGGCCTTTCCGCCCGATGCGCTTACGAGAACGCCTGATGAGGCCGAGAAAGACGATGTCTTACCCGATCGATCAGCGCCCTCTGCGGACGAGAGACCGCCACGAGCGACGATTGCGGTAAATGACTCGCCCGGGGTTACAGCGATATCCTTTTCGGCATATCCGCCTCCACCTCCGCCGCCGCCTCCAAGAGTGTGGCCAGAAACCGTAGAGCCGTTTCCGGCCGAGCCTCCAGAGCCCCATACCTTCACGCGAATCTCGGTGACGCCCGTAGGCACAACCCAGTTGGATGATCCAGGGGTCGATATGGTCTCTATGGTCGTTATGACATCAGGGGTTACGGCAGCAGCCACGTAGAATGGCTGGAACAGAGAGAACACAATAGCAAAGAGGAGCGCAGAGGACAGCGCTTTTCGAGAGAACGTCTTGTTGCTTGGGTATATGATCATAAGCTGAATACTTGACGTATTAGGATTCATACTATCTATTTTCATTTCCTTGTCAACAGCAAAAGCCCTGAATAATGGCTTAAATAAAGGACATTATCATTGTCCTTTATTGTCCTTTAGGCAAACTATTATTTCACAATGGTTTTTTAAATTTGTCTCATAAGGGACATTTATCCCTTTTCTATAGGACATTCATTGATATTGACGAATCGGTCAAAACATTGACAAAAGTTCAAATCTGTTTAATATCATATGCAGGACTGACCTTCGTCACATCCACAACTCACCCAGCAACGAAACCCTCCATCAAGGAGATCTATGAAGACAAAACTATGGGCGATTGTCGCCCTCTGCATCAGCATGCTCATCGCGAGCAACACGGCCTGGGCACAAGCGATTGTGTTCGGCCTCGATTCGAAGTATCAAAGCGATTATGTCACCCCCAACGGAGTTTCCTATGGCGATGACATCTATCGTTTTGACCTGACGGCAACGTTCTACGGCTTCAAGGCCGGCGTCACCAAGATCGGCTCCTTCGGCGACGGGGCAAGCCCCTACTCCGAGGAATGGCAGGCGTTCATCGAGAAAAAATGGGAATGGTGCTCGAGCATCTATCTCATCGCCGGTTATCGTCAGGAATGGCTCGACGGCCCGTGGGATCTTTCTATCCCCTACGTGGAGGTTGGCAAAACCTGGAACACCGGCCAGAGCCAGGACCTCACCGCCTATGTGCGCGGCGAATACTGGCACAACATTCAGAAAACGACGACCGACAATGGCCTCATCGCCACCATCGGCCTTCGTTATCTGAACAACCTCAGTGACAAGTTCAGCCTCCGCCTCGGCACGTCCTTCGTCCATGACGACGGGCTCCAGGGCGGCGGAGCGGGCTTCATCTGGGTTGGTGAGGGATATATCGATTACGCCCTGACGCATGAAACGACCCTCTACACGGGGGGAAAGTATTATGCGCCGATGGGTATCGACAATCCCGTGGACGTCCGCGAGAACCGCAAGGTCTTCGAGGTCGGCGTGAAGGTCAACGACTTCCCCAAGCAACTGGGGAAAGCCTGGGGCCGAATCACCGGCGAGGTTACTCAGTATTAGCTCTTCGCCTCCCTGTCAGCTCAAGTCCGCCACACTACCCCGTGGCGGACTTTTCTTTTGCCAGCATCAACCCTTTTCTGCACGCAGGTGCCGTGCTAGAATATCGGCTCGGTTTCAGATCAGTTCTTTTTTTCACACGCCAGCAACTCAAACCATCAACAGAGGAGGAATCAGCCATGGAACATACTGGTCAGGAATGCTTCCGTCGCATCGGCGAATGGGAGTGTCTCACGCTCGAGAAGAAGGACGGCAAGATCTTCTATCTCACGGACAGCAAGAGTGTCACCGTCAGGGTGAAGGAGGAAGGACTCGAGGCCTATCCGACGCATGTCATAGCCAAGAACGACTTCAAAGAAGGCCAGCGCTTCGAGATATTCGAGATTCGTGACCCCCTCAACGCCCGCATGGGCCAAGAGCTCGAGGTATGGAGCAGGCAGAACAGCAAGGTTCTCATCCCCACCCGGCTTGCGGAGCCAATCCCCGACCCGCTGTGGGATCGACAGGCCTGCGCCGTTTGATACGGAAGCAGACAGCACACAAGCCCCCGAACGCGTAGCGTTCGGGGGCTTTTTTATCTCCCTACCCCTTCGGATCAAATATGCTCGGTGGCATCTTCTCGCCGCCCACTATCCTCGATATTCTCTCGGCACCATATATAGAAGGAAGGATGCCCACGCCGTTACAGCCCAGATTATAGAGAAGGGTCGGATTCTTCGGCTCGGCACCGACAAGCCTCACCCCGCTCGGGGTATAGCCCATGAGGCCATGCCAGGTGAACTGATAATCGATCTTCCTGTTCGGGTCGGTGTCATAGGTCGATTTCACGAAGGCATCGATGCGGGCCTTCTCCTGATCGGGATATTCGAGCTCATGGGTGTACTCCATCCTCTCGTCGAGCGAGAACTCGGGACCGCCGACGCTGATGAGATTCGTACCCTGCACGCCATCGGCATCGAACTGCCTGCGGGTCAGATAGAAATAAGGGTCCGCCGCATAGGGATCATCCGCATTGACGGGGGCCGGCTCGAAATAGCTGATGGCGACGGGAGGCTTGTTCATCGGCTCTATATAGGCGGACATATACCCCACCATGCCCCGAACCAGATGATGGAACTTGGTGTCGATGGCCAGGCCTCCCTCGTTCAATATGGTGAAACCCTCGAAACCATTGGTGCACAGAATGACCCTGTCCGCCGTGACGGTATGCTTTCCCGCATCGAGAAGCGCCACGCCGTTACGCAGAACAACCTTCCGTATGAGGCTATGCTCGTAGAGGGCAAACCTCTCGGGATACGTCTTCGACATGAAATCAATCATCTCCTCGCAGAAAAGTGCAGAGTTGAGACAGCCCTTCTGAAACGAGAGCCCGGCATGGTACACCGCGTTCTTCGTCTGAAGCAGATCGTCGATGTCATCCTTCGACACCACCTCATAGAGGTCGGCGTATTCTGCCGGGATGCTCGCGATAAAGGGCGCGTCCTTTGAAACCTTGAAGGCCTCGACGCGCAGTCCCGCCTGCCTGCGACACTGATTGTCCCTCAAATGGCTTATGACCTGATCGAGAGTGGAGAGACCGGCATGGCCGATGAATCGCGACAGGGGCAGGGTGAGGCCCGCCTCGGTATACATGCGATCAAGCAGGCCCCAGGCGGACTCGATGGCCAGCTGGGCCTCGGCAGCCCTCTCGAGCCCAAACTCGCCCACGAGCTCGTGAAATGGTCGCTCGAAATAGCTCGCTATCTGCCCGGCATTATGCCCCGTCGCCCCGCGGGCGAACTTGCCCTTCTCCAGTATGATGACCTTTTTGTCAGTGTTCGCGAGCAGGAAATAGGCCGTCGATATGCCCGCTATGCCCGCCCCCACTATCGCCACGTCCGTCTCGACGTCCGACGAAAGCGATACGCTCTGCCTGTCAGCCTTGAGCTGATGAATCCACGGTGATCTGTTGGCCATGTGCCGATGTCTATAAAACTAAATAAATCTGATGGTCTGCATTATACCCTTGAACGTCCCGATGAGCGCATCCCTGTCAAAGGCGGTCCTGGTGCCCGGATCATAGTTCTCGAGGGCGGTCGAATGGATGAAGAACCTCACGCCATAGCAGATCTCCCTCTGCTTGGTGACATATATAGACTCCTCATACCTATTGCCTGCCCCCGCGCCAGATGACACAGCATAGACATAGGAATTCTGGCCGACGGTGATAGGCGTTCCCTTCGATGTCGTCGAGATGAAGTCAGACGGCCTGCAGGCGGCACGGGAGAGCATCTCGACGCTTATGCGCGTGTCGTCCGAGAGATTGGTGCCTTCGGCCAGGGAGGCCGGGATGGTGAATGACACGCCGGGGATTTCCCTGCCAGGACCGAGGGTGTAATTGAAATACGCCTCGTTAACCGCGAATCCCTGAGGAATCTTGGCATCAAAGCCGAGCCCCGCATTCGAATACGAGCCCCAGCCCTGCGGATGATCGGCCGAGAAGGCCACGGTCGCGATCAGGGCGTCGAAGTCGCGTATGATCTGATCCTCGGGGGCGAGGCTCGTGACCGAGAACAGGTACACGTGCTGTGGCCGGGCAATGACAACCGATCGGCCCTCATAGAGCCCAGACCAGGAGTAGGAGACGCCCGCCTCCCCCGCCACCGAAGCCTTCGACATGATGCCATTGCCGAGATGCAGGTTCGACTCCGAGGTCGACGTGGCGAAGCCCTCGGCCGAATAGCCTGCGTCGCCGTTCGGAAAGACCTGGACGGTGATAGCCGTCGGCCCCTCGCTCCTGTTCGGGTCAGTGTCCGAAACCAACACCACGGCCGCAGGCTCCTTCCTCAACTCATAGAGAGAGGGATAGGTAAAGGCCAGGGAGAATTCCTCGGACGAATAGCGGGATGTTTCTATGGCGAGAGGGGTGAGCACGGCATCCTGTTGCATGACGAATCTAGCCAGGGAGAACCAGACGGATGCGATGGCGAGAATGAGCCCTATAAATATGAGTGTTTTTTTCATGGTGTATGTCCTTATATTGTACTCTATGTTAGCTTAATTAGATGCGAAAGCTCAAGAAAGACCAGTATGACGTCATCGTGATCGGCGGGGGTCCCGCGGGCATGATGGCGGCCGGACGGGCCGCCGAATTGGGCGCGGACGTGCTCCTCATCGAGAAGAACGAGGGTCTGGGCGCCAAGCTCCTCATCACGGGAGGCGGACGATGCAATGTGACCAATGCCGAGCCATCCACCCGATCCTTCCTCGACAAGCTCAAGGGCAAGGGGAAATTCCTCTTCTCAACCTTCGCCCAGCATGAGGTGAAGGACACCCTCGCCTTCTTCAATGATCATGGTATGAAGACCAAGGAGGAGAATGAGGGTCGCATCTTCCCTGCCTCGAACACCGCCCGATCGGTGTACGACGTGCTCCTCAAGAACATGAAGGAGAAGAAGGTAGAGATCCTGACAGGACTCCCCGTGAATGACATACATGCCTATGACGGCCAGGTCGCGGGAGTGAACACCGACAAGGGCACCATCAAGGCGAAGGCGTACATACTTGCTACCGGGGGCGCCTCGCACCCAGAGACTGGATCGACAGGCGAGGGCTTCGAATGGCTGAAGAAAATGGGACATACCGTGGCCAAGACCGAGGCATCCCTCGTGCCGATGAAGATTCGCGAGCAGTGGGTCAAGGACCTGTCCGGCGTGTCGCATCAGCATGTGAAATTTACCCTCTTCCAGGACGGCAAGAAGGGCGCCTCCCGCATCGGTCGCATGGTCTTCGCCCATTTCGGCGTGAGCGGACCGCTTGCCCTCAACTTCTCGCAGAACGTGCGCGAGGCAAAGCAGTACGCGCAAGAGGGATCAAAGATAGAGATATCGCTTGACCTCTTCCCCGACTTCGATGCGACGGCCCTGGACAAGAAGGTACAGGAGGTGTTCGGCGCCAATCAGAACAAGGCTCTCAAGAACGGAGTTCGCGAGCTCCTGACCCCCGCCCTCGCCCCGACCATCATCACCCTGGCCGGCATCGATCCCGAGAAGGAGATCAATGTCGTCTCGCGCGAGGAGCGACTGTCCCTAGTCAGGGCAATGAAAGACCTGCGCATGACCCCCGACGGCTTCCTCGATACCGACGAGTCAATCGTCACCTCGGGAGGGGTCAAGCTCGAGGAGATCGACTTCCGCACCATGAAATCGACTGTCCTCTCGAACCTCTACATAGTCGGCGACCTGCTCGACATAGAGCGACCATCAGGCGGATACAGCCTTCAGCTCTGCTGGACCACGGGATGGGTGGCGGGCAACGATGCCGGCACGCAGACCGCGCCAAAACAGAAGGCGGTCAAGAAGCCGAAAACGCAGACAAGACCCACAAAGAAGGCCGAATAGAGCCAGATTAAACGCCTGACAGATGTGAGACGTTCAGATAGCCCATCAAAGCGGTTGTTTTTACATAACCCTAGAAACAGCTTTCTTGTTTTATATCTTTTAAGGTATAAAACGAGAAACCCTCAAAAGGAGACATGCGGAAAACTATAGCTTCCTGCTGTCATACGCCCAATGAAGGAGGGCCTGTCTCTGCTTCCTGTGGCAGGAGAAGTCTCCAGGGCGACAGTTATGTGCCACCTGGGCCACATGGCGTCGCATGGCCTTCCACCTCTTTATCTGACGGGCATCCTCCTCGGGAATGCGCCTGCCCATATGATATCTGCAGTACCACTGAAACCATCCGCGGGGATCGTCCTTGTATACCCAGCCCTTGCGAACCCATTCGGCCAGAGACTGCGAGGCGTTCACACCGAAGAAGTTGAGCGTCGGGTCATGCCGTGCGGGCGAGAGCTTTGCCTTCAGGAACCAGGTCTCGGGAAACTCGGCACGACAGTCTGTCATGTACTTGCCGCCGAAGACGCCGAGCTCCAGACACTGGGCCGGAGTGAGGTCGGGCTTGAACTCGGGATCAAAATTCCTGCCGACGGGCTCGGAGAGCTCGTACCCATAGCCCCTCTGCATGAAGTCATTGACGATGACCGTCTTTTTCATCTAGGCGAGGAATATAAAAAGGCCGACAATGACAGAGACGACGGATGAGACCAGGACATAGCCCGCCATCATGTCCTTCACCTTGCCGATGAGGGGGTTCTGATTCGGCTCGACGATGTCGCAGAGGTCCTCGACCACGGTATTCACGATCTCGCCCAGGATGACGAGGGCGATGGCAAAAACGAGGAACAGCCATTGAATTGCCGAGAACTCGCGATGAAGCCGGCGATGACGGCGAGTATGCCGATCACAACCTCGACCCTGAAATTGCGCTCCTCGCGCCAGACGGCCGAGAGACCCTTCCCTGCCCAGCCGAAGCTCTGTATGAAATGCCTCATGGTATTGATTAGTATTTGCGAATGACGCCCTTCACCACCGCCACGATCTTCAGATCGTATTCGGGATAGATGGGCTTGTAGTTCCTGTTGGCCGGCTCGAGATAGATCTGCGAGCCCTTCTTGCGGAAGTACTTCATGGTCCAGCCACCGTCCACCTCGGCGATGACGATGTCACCGACCTTGGCGCTGTTGTTCTTCTCGGCCACGACCAGATCGCCCTCCTTGATGCCTTCCTCGATCATGGAATCGCCCTTCACCTCGAGCACATAGGAATTCTGCTTGTCCTCGACGAGATAGGTGTTGATATTGAGGGTGTCGAGCTCATGCTCCTCGGTCAGGGTCGGGAATCCCGCCTCGACCAGACCGAGAAGGGGCACCTCGTCCATGAGGCGGGTCGGCGAGAGCCTTCCCTGCGCGTCCTTGAGTACGACGCCGGCCTCGATCAATTTGTTGATGAGCTTGTAGACTGCGTTCTTGGACTTGAAGCCCGTGAGATCCATGATCTCCTTGTAACCGGGCATGCGCTTGTGTCGCGCATAGAAGCCCATGATCTTATTTTTGTATTCGTCGAACATGTAATGTGTCTAGGATGTCCCGACCATTATATCCTAGAGCATGAAAGAAGTTACCATCCCCGCCGTCCTCTGAAGCCAGCTGGTGCTGTTCGCCTTGGTGAGATACTGGAGCTGGGCGATAAGGAACTTGTGTCGGCGGGCATCTTGCTTGTATGAAACGCCCTTGATGATCTTCATGTCGATGTTCCAGTTGAGGTTCTCGATCTCCTTCTTGATGGTCTTGGCCAATGTTGTTTTGCTCATATGTTTGTTTTTTATCGTTTAGATTCGGTCGATATCTGTATGTAGATAGTATAGGTGAACTACTGTTCACCTGCAAGGCATTTGACCCAGGGTGTTGGGGATAACTCGGAAAAACAGACCGCCCTCCATTTCTGGAGGGCGGTTAAATCTAATGGATACAGTATAGACTCAGGCTTTTTCCCTGTCAACGATTTCAGGGATCCGCCCCACCCTCTCGATCCCGTTTCTCATTTCGCCCAAAAGAGTATACCCGCAATGATGGTTATTACTCGCAAATTCCCGAAGCTCCCATGACAAAAAATTCGCGAAACAATATATGTGAATATGTTTTCCCTGAGAATGAAAATACTGAAGGGCCGACCTGAAATCAGAGTCTCCCGAGAATAACACTATCAAATCGATATGCTGTTCTTGCTTATGCATATCCATTACAATCTCTACGTCTGTATCGCACTTTGTCACACCGCCAACGTGTTTGAGATCTTTCCTTATGACGTGATATCCGAAACCCTCAAGCCTGTTGAAGAACTTCCCCTGAGAACGTGCTCGCGTCAGATATGGCTCAAGAACAGCGCCCTTATCCTCGCACACATAATAATTGCAAAAGGAAACCGAATACGTATCGCGCAAAAGGGTCATCAATCTCTCAAAACAGATGTCATAATTTTCCTTCTCGCCCCTTGAGCCCTTTGACTTCATGGACCAAAGCAAATTCGACCCGTCGATGAATATTCCAGCCCTGAGTTTTTTAATTTCGACGTTTTTCATGCCGAGAAAGATATCACAAAGGTGCTCAAGGAATTATAAAAAACATATTCCGAAAACGAAAAACACCACCTTTCGGTGATGTCTTTTGTTATGCCTGCCTTCAGCTTACAGGATATGTTGGCTGAACGGGGCTCTCGCCCACAGGCACATCCGTATGATACACGGCACGTCACCGTCGCGCAACTATTCCGTCACCCCTCCCGCGAACTCATCCGTCTTGTCCGCCTCGCCCTCTGCCTTGGTCAGATGAATGGTCTGATCGCGATGATGCGGAGGACAGTAGAGGGTGTAGAGCTTGAGGCTCTCGGTTGCCGAAGTATTGATGATATTATGCCAGGTTCCGGCGGGCACGATGATGGCCGAGCCATCCCTCACGGAATATTCCTCGCCCAGGGAGGCATCCACGGCATTGAGCACCACCTTCCCCTGCCCCTTCTCGAAGCGGAAGAACTGGTCGACGGTGTGCACCTCGTTGCCGATCTCCTCGCCCGGCAGGAGGCTCATGAGCACGAGCTGGGAGAACTGCCCCGTGTAGAGCACATGCCTGAAGGCATTGTTCTCGGTCGTCAGCTGTTCGATGTTTGAAATGTATCCTTTTTTCATATCCCTATTGTACACCCTTTATCGAATCGGATGTCCCTTGAGCTCGGCCTGCAGTTGTGCATAGTCAGGCATGACCCGGGCCACCAGGTCCCAGAATCTCTGGGAATGGTTGAACTCTCCCCTGTGGCACAGCTCATGCACCACGATATAGTCAGCCAGATGCGCGGGCAGGAGGGCGATGCGATAGTTGAAGTTGAGATTGCCCTTGGACGAACAGCTTCCCCAGCGACTTCTCTGATCGCGGATGGAGACGGTGCCGAAGGTGAATCCGTAGACCTCGTTGAAATGGGCCAGGCGGGAGAGGACGAGGGTTCGGGCGCCTTCCCTCTGCGAGAGGCACGTCGCCCTCTGGGCAGGGGTGCGACGGGGCCTTCGCCTGACTATCCTAATGCGCCAGGGCATTCTTCTCGGTGCGTGACAGTCGCTTCACCCGCGCTTCCTCGACCGAGGCGCTTGACCTGTCCTTGAAGGACTTCGAATAGACGAGGCTCACGGGCTGTCTGCCCCTCGTGTACTTGGCGCCCTTGGCCCGGGGGCCGGAGGAGTTGTGCTCCCTGACGCGCCGCTCCAGATCGGTCGTTATGCCGGTATAGAAGGTGTTGTCGGAGCAGAGGAGGAGGTAGAGGTGGTACATATATAATAATCATTCTTCAGCCAATAAATATACGGTCGCAGAATAATCAAAAGCTACCACTCAAACTTTTCAACAATACTCTCGACTGCAGTTTTTATACGAGTAAGAATCCCCTTTCGCTCAAGTATCCTCGGCTGCTCAGGGAGCAAGTCGGCGATGTCCTGCTCTCGAGGGAGTTTCTGGGTATAGAGATAATCGCCAATCAACCCTTCAATTTTTTCTACAGGGATTTTCTCATCCTCGGCCAGTTTCTTTAGAACCTCAGAACGTTCACTTTGCCAGAATTCACCGAACGCCTTTTCTACGTCGTCAGCCTTATGGAGCTTAGGTAGGTTCTCTTCGATAAACTTCCTTACCAAGTCCTTCTTCTTGCGAAGCTGCATATCTCTATCGAAGATGTGCAATACCTCCTCAGTTTTCTTCTTTCGCACAGAGTCAGAAGTGATATTTTTCAATCCGGCGATAAGCTGGATGATGTAATCGAAATTAATGATGTCTCGCAATGTCAGCTCGAGCTCGAAGTCGATCTGATCAAGTATAGACTCCGCACCAGCGTCGTTATTCCTACGATCTTCGTATATGTCCAGATACTTGCTCTGGTAGTCATAAAATTCTTGTTCGGTAATGCCAACATCCTCAAATGAGAATTCAACAAATGTCTCGAGAGATGATTTGATACGCAAGAGATCACGGAACGTCTTAATGAAGCCAGCTTTCTCTTCTTCACTCTGTAATGCATCGATAGAAGCCAGCGTTGGAGCTTTTTCCTTCAGCTCGTTGAGCTTTGCAGTAAATTCTTTCTTCTGGTCTTCGTAAGGTTTCTTGAACACAATTTCTTTTGCATTCTCATCGCCAAAGAGTGCCAACGCAGTGTCTGTGGCTTTCTTCAGGTTTCGGAATGAGATGATATTGCCATGTGGCTTATCAGAGTTGAGAAGTCTGTTTGTTCGTGAGTACGCTTGGATAAGTCCGTGGTAGCGGAGGTTCTTATCAACATACAAAGTGTTGAGTCGTGGGCTATCAAAGCCGGTGAGGAATATGTTTACCACTATGACCAGATCAACCTCCTTGTTCTTGATGCGCTTCTGTAGATCGCGGTAGTAATCATAGAAGCGGTCAGTAGAGAAATTGGTAAAGTAAAGCTCGTTGTAATCCTTGATGCAATCCTCTAGGAAGTCGCGCGAGTGCTGGTTGCCAGTCATACCTTCGCCAGCAAAGATATCGATATCGAGCATGTCGTTGCTCTCTTCCTCGTTTGCCTGATAGGTAAAGATAGTTGCGATTTTAAAGTCGCTCGTTTTTTTTGCCTTAAAGAGCGAGTAATAGCGTTTCAATACCTCAATGTTTGATACCGCAAAGAAGGCATTGAATTTGCCTGACTTCGTCTTACGCTTCCAGTCCACAAGGATGTAATCCGTGATTTTGTTTAGACGGTCGTCGCTCTCAAGCACCTCGCGTTTATCTACACCCTCCACCAGTGCTTCTGCAAAAATATCTGCATCAAGCGTATCCGGTGACTTCTGTGTGTACTTGCCGACATACTCAACAGCAAAACCAAGAACGTTGTTATCAGAAATAGCGTTTGTGATGATGTATTTGTGGAGGCATGAGTCAAAGACATCTGCAGTAGTTACGCCGCCAACATTGTTATCGGCAAAGATAGGGGTTCCGGTAAAGCCAAATAACTGTGCTCTCTTAAAGAACCCCTTGATACGAGCATGGGTCTGTCCAAACTGGCTACGGTGACACTCGTCGAAGATGATTACCACCTTCTCGTCAGCTAGGTACGCAAACTTGCCGGAATGATTTTCACGACCGATAGCAATATCGAGCTTCTGGATTGTGGTAACGATGAACTTTCGGTTTGTATCAGCAAGCTGAGCTACGAGGTTACGAGTGCTGTCTGTACCATCCACAGAGCCATCTGAGAACGAGTTGAATTCCTTTGTAGTCTGAATATCGAGATCCTTACGATCCACGACAAAAAGCACCTTCTTCACTTCAGCCATGCGAGACAATATCTGACTGGCCTTGAATGAGGTGAGTGTCTTTCCTGAACCAGTTGTGTGCCAAATATAGCCGTTCTTGTCTGACTCCTTTACGCGTCCCTCGATAGCTTTGACTGCGTAGTACTGGTAGGGACGTAGCACCATTGGGATTTGTAGAGACTCGGCCAATATGATGTATTCGGCGATCATCTTTGATACGGTGCATTTCTCCAAGAACGCATTCGCAAAGTCCTCGAGCTGAGTGATCTTGGTGTTGTTTTCATCAGTCCAGTAGAAGGTCTGCTCAAAAGACTGGCGTGGGTTGTTTGAGAAGTATTTAGTGTTTACTCCGTTTGAAATTACGAAGATCTGAATGTATTCAAAAAGTGTTCCAGTGAATGAATGCTTGTGGTAGCGCTGGATCTGATTAAACGCCTCTTTCATTTCCATACCACGACGCTTCAGCTCCACTTGCACAAGCGGGAGGCCATTGATAAGGAGCGTCACGTCATAACGGTTCTCGTACCGGCCGGACTGTGTCAGCTGGTGAGTAACCTGATACTCGTTCTTGCACCACTGCTCCATATTGAAAAAGCGTACATAAAAAGTACTCTCATTATCTCGCGCTAGGGCGTAGCGATCTCGGAGCGTCTTTGCCTTTTGGAAACGGTCGCCTTTGTTGAGGTGGTTTAGGATGCGAGAAAACTCCTTATCAGAAAAGGTTGTGTTATTAAACCTCTCAAGCTGAGCCTGAAGGTTTTTAATCAGTGCATTCGTATCAGCCAAAACAACTGAGTCAAAACCCAGCCCGCCAAGCCGTTCTATGAGTTCCTTTTCAAGTTGTTGTTCTGATTGGTGTGTCATATAAATAATTTTTGAAATAAACCCTTCCTCCATTTCACGATTAAATCAATTTCCTGAGTTTTTGCGTCAATAAGTTTGTCGATGGATATCAAAAAATCAATGATCATCTTTTGCTCAATCTCAGAGATAGGCAATGATATCTTTGCTCCGTTTAGAAAATCACTATTACCAATATTAATGGTATTCTTCGCACCTTTTTGGACGAGAGGGATTAAATAATTATAGGTATTTATCCATGATATAAAATATTCGTGGAGCATCTTTCCCAGATAAACGTTCTTGGGAGTAAATACAGCGTATAAAGTCGATACAACACCAGTTCTTTCAGTTTGATTTTGCTTAATAATTCCAAAAGGAAAATCGGCGGTAGGACTTTTCGTATAAATTACATCGCCCGGAAAGACCACCTTATAGTTTGTTAGACTTTCAGCTGAAAAAGATCTTCCAAGATGTTCAATTTGATTAATAACTCCTTTTGTTTTTGCCACTGAGAACACCTCTGAATGAGCGTTTTCTGTGTTTCTAGTTTTGTGTTCTTTTAATACATCTTTTAGTTTTACTTCTTTCCAATCGGGGAACAGCTTGCCGTTTCCATCTTTAAATCGAACCTTTTGAGAAAAAATGTTCTGCACCGTCCCTGCTTTATATTTACAGAGGAGGTCTTTTTCTTTTCGGTTTTTTTCTAACCACTCGTCCACGGAAGTAAGAAACCAAGCTATATGTTTCTGTTCGGGAAGAGTGGGTGCATAAAACTTTATATCACTAAAAAACTCACTAACGCTTAAATTAAGTAAGCCGTGGTTTCGTGCGCCCTCCTGAGCAATTTTATTAATTTCACGATTTATTTTTCCGCTATTGAAAAATTGTTCAAAATATTCACTTGAATTCTCTGAATTTTTTAATCTAAAACAAATATATAGTGGAGAAACAATTCCTTTTTCAGACTGGGTTAACCTCTTAATTGCACCAAATGGGTAACCGTTAGAGTAGCTCTTGTTATATGCAAAATCTCCTTTTGTAAGAAGGTAGTAACCAGATACATTTTCTGAAGAAACTACTTTATTAAAAAATGTATCTTGTTTTATTAGTCCACGCTGAGCAGATATAGTGAGCACATTTCTGTTATCTTCTTTATTTTTATCCAAAATTCTAGAAAAAACATCTTCAAGGGCTTTCTTTTCCCATGCAGCATTAAAAGACCCAAATCTCAGTTTTGGAACAACAATCATTTTATTTTTCTCTCAGAGATAGTTGCCATATTTAAAAAGGTTTATCTATGCCAAGATCTGAACAAAACTTCACTATCTTACTTTCAAGCGCATTCTCATTTGATCGGAGCATTTTGAGTTCATCTGAAACTTTATTTAAGTCTATTTCTTCTTCTTCCTCAAATATATCAACGTAGCGTGGGATATTGAGGTTATAGTCATTTTCTTTAATTTCTTTAAGACTTGCTCGATGAGAATATTTTTCGATCTCCTTACGATCTTTATAGGTGTTAAATATTTTTTCTATGTGTTCATCGCTGAGTCTATTTTGAGTATTGCGAATAAATTCCTTTGAGGCATCAATGAAAAGAACATCCTGATCGTCCGTTCGACATTTCTTGAATACGAGTATTGTTGCTGGTATTCCTGTGCCATAAAACAAGTTAGCGGGTAGCCCTATAACTGCATCGAGATAATTCTGCTTTGCAATAATATGTTCACGGATTTGCTCTTCTGCACCACCTCGGAACAATGCACCGTGTGGAAGAACAACGGCCATTGTTCCGTTGTCCGATAGGTGATAAAGCATGTGCGCAACGAAGGCATAATCGGCCGCACCTTTTGGAGCGAGTCTCCCATACTGAGAAAATCTATCGTCATGCACTAACTGAGGATCAGTATCACCCTTCCATTTAGCAGAAAAAGGTGGGTTGGCTATAACTGCCTCCGCCTTTAAATCAGGTAGTAGGTCTTCTGTGAGGGTGTCACCATTCTTTATCTTGAAGTGGTCAAAGTGAACACCATGCAAAATCATATTCATACGACCCAGGTTGTATGTCGTAGGGTTTAGCTCCTGTCCAAAATAACTATTTACTTCTACATAGTCTTTGAGTCGAAGCAGGAGAGAACCTGAACCACAGGTAGGGTCGTAGACGGTTTTGATCCTTTTCTTATCTACAGAAACAATCTGCGCTAGCAAACGAGAAACTTGTGCAGGGGTATAAAATTCTCCGCCTTTCTTACCAGCTCCGGCAGCAAATTCACCGATCAGGTATTCGTAAGCGTCTCCGAGCAGATCGCTCTTTGAGTCTTCGAGCTTGAAATCAATGCCGTTAAGGAGCGTCAAGACATCAACGATAACTGCGTTCTTTTTCTGTTCAGTAGAACCGAGCTTAGAAGAGGTTAAGTCTACATCATCAAAAAGTCCTTTGAAGTCGTCCTCGCTAGCAGTACCCATAGAGGTCTGCTCGATAGAATTCAATACATTTTTAAGATCCTCCAAAATAAACGACTCCTCTCCCTTAACATTTCCTTTGCCTTTGTTTACGAGATATGAAAATAGCTGACTCGGTTTTAGGAAGAAGCCAAGGTGGTCGACACAACTCTCTCGGATATGCTCAATGTACTCTTTACCTTCTTTTGAGTTTTCCTTGATTTCAGCGAATTTAAAGTCTTCTCCAGCAAGTAGTTTTTCGTCTACATAGTGCGCAAGCTTCTCTGACAAATATTTATAGAAAATAAAACCGAGAATATAGTTCTTATATTCATCCGCATTCATCTTGCCACGTAGAACATTTGCTACTGCCCACAATTGTTTTTCTAGTAATCTTTTTTGTTCGTCAGACATATTATTTGGTGCTTGCGCGTTTGAGGAAGACCTCAAACGCGGCTTTGTCTATCCTAAACTCCTTGCCTATCTTGTAGGCCTTCAATTTACCAGCATCGATATAGCGGTAGATGGTCATTATATTAACGTCCAACTTTTCCGCGAGATCTTTCGCTGTGTAAAATTCTTTACCAGACATACCTAAAGTATACTTTACAATTCTTTACATAGCAATCCTTTTGGAGGATAATAGATGCGTGAAGCAGCTACTAAAAGAAATTAAAGAATGGGAGCACGGGTGGTGGCAATATCTCAAATATAGCTGGGTTCTTACGCTGTGGCTTTACCGTACTCGAGCTAGGAAACTCATCGGCTTTGTGAAGAATAATTTTGATATTTTACTCCGTGTCGGTTTTATTCTTCTCGCCCTAGGAACAGGACTTTTGCTAGAAATATTTGGTGGCACCTCCTTTACGCAAGATATTCTCAGTAATTACCTAGTAGCGATCGGCGCCATGTCAGGTGGTGCAATCGCTATCGTATTTACCATTTCTATTTTCTTGCTCCAAAGTGCAGCCGATCTGTACTCGTCACAGTATTTTGAGGTTTACATACATGACATCAAGGAGAAGATCGTCTATGTGCTTGTCACAATGATAACGATTTTGTTTTTTGGTGCAGGTCTATATGTAGGGAGCATCGCCACCGTCTTACAGGCAGTAAACTCAATAATTGTTTGGGTGTCCCTTGTACTTGTTGGTACGGTTTTCGCCTTAATTGACTGGCAGTACAAGACTGTTAGACAAAAAATTAACCCTTCCAAGGCGATTGAATTTTTGGAAAAGCAAGGAGTCCACTATTTGGATCGGGTACAGTCTGACGCTAAGCGCATAGCAAAGATTATTGTTTTAAGAGATAAAAAGGTTACAGAAAACGAAGCGCTAGCGAAGACTTACAATCAGCCACTTCAGCCATGCATAAGCAACCTTGATCGCCAGTTGGAAAACCTTATTGAGATCTCTGCAAAACTTGCCGACAAACAGGAGATCGCAACTGTTAACCGAGGCTTGGCTGCATTCCACAATGTACTAGGCAAATTCCTTGAAGTTAGGAAGACGTCATCTGTAGCCATTCCATCAAGCACCGCTTTTCTTGCAATTGAGAGTGATAGCCAGAAGTTTATTTTTAGTAATTTTGATCGTCTAAATAAGATTGGTGAAAAGTTTATCAAGGAAGGTAAGGACGAGAATGCTACTTATATTCTTCGCACCTACGACTCTCTAGCAAAGAAAGCAAAGGCCATGGAATACCTTGGCTCGCGAGGTGAAAGCCCGGTTTTGGAAACCCTGATCGGATGTCTTGAGGCTTACATAGAGCTTGGTATGCGACACAAGAACCTTGAAGTTGTATTTCAGGGAGCTGAGAAGCTGGGCAATGTTGCAACGGACGTTGCTGAGATTGGACTGCAACCTGCTTTGAAAGGCATCCAAGACAAACTCTTAGAAATTGCCATATATGGCATCACCGAGAAACAAACGGTTATTGTAGACAAGTGTAACGACGTTTACTTAAAAATTATTGGTGCAGTATTCAGCAATAGGAAGATGATCGCGAGTCACCAGTTTGATGACTCCCTTAGACACATGGCGACGATTGCTCAGTATGTCTTCATGGCAAGAAGCGCGGGGGTGCTTTCAAATGACTTCGGTTCATCGTTTGCCATGACTAGGGCTTACGACAACCTATACTCTCAAATTGTTGGGATTATAAATTACTATTCAAACCTGACTGACGACAGAGAAAAAGATCGTTATCGTAGCGACGTTTCCAAATTCTTTGAAAACCTCTACATGAGTCTCCGGAGAATGTCTGAGAATATAAAAAGCTGTGACAATCCCCTCGTCGAAAGTATCGGTCGTTTGATGTGCAACGTGAATGGCTTGATGTTCTATCTCATCAAAAATCCTGAATTTGCTGACGAAAAAACAAACCTACTCAAATGGCTCAGTTGGAATATACATTTGCCCACATGGTTCGCACACCATGCTGACAAATTCGATGCAGGGTCTAATAACTATCGATCTCTCACCGAAAATGTAGCAAAGACAGGCATTTTGGCATTCGAGAAATTGAAAGATAAACGTCTAGTCAAATCGGCTGTAGATGCATTAGGTGGTCTAACTGAACACGCTCTAAACAAAAACACGGACAGCTATGGATACAATGAGCCCCGTATTCTCGAAAAGGCTTGCTACTTGGGCATCCTCGCGCTTAAAAATGGTTGGAGGGATATTTTTGCTGAAGTTGTGGTAAAGATACTAGATTTCGAACCGAAGTATGCAAAAAAGTACTTCAACAATATCCCTGCGTATATCGATCAAAGCAGGATAAGTCCTCGAAGAGACCAGTTGAGTGTTGAACTAATGAAATGGAGTAGTGATTTCGATTACGATCGACGTAACGGAAACTTTGGTTTAAGAGAAGACGCGGAGTCAATGATGTTCGATCTTATTGAGGCTGAAGATATCGACTGGTTTGTTTATAGGGTTTGGAGCAAATGGGACGTCGATAGTCCAATTAACGATGCTGTAGAAAAAGAAATTGAGGAAAAGAATAGGAAGTTGGCCATGCAGAAGTTAGCAAAAACCTTCAGTCTAATGGCTGAGAAAAAGTAGGCCATGCTATCGATTAAGCACAATGCAAAACTCTTCTATCGTATCGATATTCAAAAACTCCAGAATATCGATAAGGAGTCAAAAGAAATAATCGGCCGCGTAAACTCTACATGGTCTGATATTGAGTATCTCAACTATCTTTTTCATAAAAATTTTGGGAGATTGAGCGACGATTCAGAGATCGGCATGACATTTTCTGCCCTCCTTGTCTTTAGTGATAGTTTCTATGTTCACATGAGCACCTTATATCTTTTACTCAAACAGCTTGGAGAGAAACATGAGAATGTAAAAAAATTACTCTCACTTAATCAGAAATTCTTTACTCGTATACAAATTATTCGAAACAATATCCTTATCCATAAAGAGAAGCCGGATTACAAGAAACAGCTTGGCTCAATGAGCGCAACAGATCCATCGCACCTAATCGAACACAAGGTTGTAGTGATTGAAAAGGATGGTAGCCAGAAGATCTACACCCTGAAACCTCTCTTGGATATTTACAAAATGTCGAGACTTCTTGAAAACGCTGGAAACCTGCTGCTTAGCGAGAAAGCGCAACAAGGCTGTTGATTGTATTGAAATGGTACTGGGCGTCGGGGTAAATACTAGACCATTCGTAAGTTCGAAATGCTTCCCTCCATGCGACCTATCCGGTCACCAAACAGAATGACCATGACCACCAAAGCATTCTAGCAAACACCGAACAATTATCGCAGAGGTATTCTATGTTTTTTGTTCCAGAAAAATGAGCTCGCTTGCCCACCTACCTTATACTTAATTTGCCATCAATAGATTGAATCCCGATCGCTGTCTCCATGCCTCTGATTTCGGATAGGGTTTTACCCATGACTCCCTCGTTGCTGTATATCTTGTGAAGGAGCGGTTGGGTCAAGGATTTGAATTTTTCGAGTGCTCGAATCTTTGCTTGACCGGCCTCATTCCCATTTTTGTCCCGGAGCCTCAATTCAACACTGTCCTCAGATAGTTGTTTATCGAATACCACACAATTATCCTCTGTAGGATACTCATGAGAGCTTCCTATGACCAGGGTAAAACCCCTAACTTCAAATATTTCTAAAATTCCCATAAATTAATTATGGTCCATTAACGACTGGATGAAAACTTTCCCAACTTAAAGCTTACTTCATAAATGAATACCTCGATATTCTGGGCCATCTTTAAGGCAAAATCCAGCTTCTGATCATAAGTACCCACAATTATTACAGCCTTCACGTCCTTATCGCCAAGCTTCTCTTTTACCCATCCCATATATCGCATCGCTTGCCCAACAGTGTCATCGCTCGTCTGATTCCGCTTTAGCTCAATAACCACATGATTACCATTCTTTTTGTCTCTCGCAAGAATGTCTATGGGGCCAATATCAGTTCGATATTGCTGGCTCACCAACTCACCATCTTCGATTATAAGGTCATATTTTTTACCCAGCTCTGTGTTATCCCAATTCTGGATAATAAAATCCTCAAGCTGCTTTTCCATGTAAAAGAGACCCTGGCTTATTGGCGATGTTTCTTTTTGAGCTTCCCTTGAAACTGCCTTTGTGTAGTAGTCGAGAATAGTTTCAAGATCAATCTCTATCTCTTTTTCACCAGCAAGCAAGTCCTCTTTTCCATATGTGAGCGAAAACGAATCGCTGTGCTTCGCAAAGCTTAACTTATAAGCTTTGAATACGAAAGAATCGTTATATCTAGGCATGTCGACACCGAAGAAAGCTTTAATTGTATTCGAATCATTCTGGACCTCCACCGGCCAGCTTTCTCCGTAACTTTCCGTTTCGCTAACACCGTAGGCAAGAATAAGTGTCTGCTGCGCTTTGTAATATAGATAGACTGGATAAAACCCACGGCTCACCTGCATATCAGGCGCGATAAAAGCAATCCAGGGAATTCGCGCAGGTGCTCCTTGGCCAAAAGATACTTTCATCCGGAAATTACCAAATTCTTTAGGATACGCGGAGACTTTGAGGTTTTCAGTATTTGCCTGAATTATGAAATCTCTAAGTATTTTGTTAAAGCCATTGGTCATATTATTTTGAAATCAGGTTTACCAGAACACCTACGGCTCCACCTACAATAACTACCCAAAATATCTTGCTGCCAATGCCCTCAGAACTGATCCTTTGATGGTTCGTTTTATCGAACTGATGGCCAAGAATCCCTCCGAAAATTGGAAAGGTAAAACTACAAATCAATGCGGTCATGAAACCGGTCTCAAGAGTGACGTTTCCTCCTAAAGACAAGAGGCCCATGAGCATTCCCGCAACAAGTGTGCCAATGATCATGAGAATTCCCGCAAATATCGAGAGTCCAGTCGCTCTATATCCCGTGAAGAGAATTACTATTCCAAGGATCAGACCGATAAAGTAAGAAAAAGAAAATGGCAATACTGTGGCAAAACCAATCACTGTTTGACCATCGAGAACGGACCAGGGCTGGAAATAAGACCAGATAGAAACAAGGATCAGTATTCCGTATAGTATTCTTGATATTTTTATATATGACATAATCATCCCTTAAAATTGACGCCGAAAGTAAAGTGCCACCCTCCCCGCCACCTCCCGCCCCTTCCCCTTCTTCAAGTCATGCTCCCAGACAGTGAAGACCTTCCAGCCAAGCTTCCGCAACTCCTTCAAATTCTTCACGTCCCTCGCCTTGTTTCCCAGTATCTTGTGTGACCAGAACGCCGTATTGGTCTTTGGCATGGAACCTCCGCACTTCCTGCATCCGTGCCAGAAACAGCCGTTCACGATGACCGCGATCTTCCTTCCCGGAAAGGCAATGTCCGGCCTGCCCGGAGCCTTCTTCCAATGCAGTCGGTATCCGCGCACCCCGAGGTCCGAGAGGTGCCGGCGCATGATCATCTCGGGCCCGGTGTTCTTTGACTTGTTGGCCAGCATGACATTCCTGACGGCGGGAGAGCTGGCGGATGGGGTCTGTATGCGTTTTGATTTCATGGGAGGCTGAATTCGGCCGTCTTTCCTCTGCCCAAGCCTAGCATAAAATTTTATCTTTTCTTTATCTTTATTTTATCTCTCCGAAGACACATCAAAATAACCCCTTCACAGAGCCATGAAAAACACCTCAATCGATTGAGGCGTTTTCAACATGTCCCTTAAATATAAAACTATCGACTCTTCCTGAACGATCCACCTGGTCGAGGCGCGCCACCCGTCCTTCCCGCCTTGAAATCGCTTCCCGCCAGGCGAGGCTTGCTTCCCTGATATCCGCCCTTGAAGCCTGCGACGAAGGAAGGGTCGGTCCTGAACGGTTTTGCCGCAGGCGGTCGCGCGCCAGACGAGGGTCGTCCCGAATTGAAGGAGCGCTTTGGACCATGTGATGCAGACGCCCCGCGAGAAGGCCCGGCGTATGCAGGTCGCCCGGCTGACGCCACGGGCCTCTGCCATGCATGCGCGCCCGCAGGTCGTGCCATGGCGGATCGTGGCGCCGAAGAGTTGCCCCTCGGGACATATCCCTTGGGGGCACCGCCCTTGAAAGGCTGATTAGTGTGAACCTGGAAGGCGCCGGGAGGCGCTCGCCTATCGAACTTGCGCGGACCGTAACCTCCCACGGCGCCACCGCGTGGACCAGCACGCCCATCACCTATCGGCGCGCCGACAGGGGCCACAGGCAAGGCCGCCCCCTTGTGATGTGTCGTGGGGATAGGCCTCTTGATGAGGCGCTCGATGGCCACGATGTCGAACTTCTGATCGGGAGTGGCGAATGACACTGCCCTGCCGGACTTGCCCGCGCGGCCGGTTCGTCCAATGCGGTGAACGTAATCCTCGGTCTGCTCGGGAAGGTCGTAGTTCACGACGAGCCCGATGTCCTTAACGTCGATGCCTCGGGCCGCGATATCGGTAGCCACGAGCACCTGATACCTGTGCTGCTTGAAACCCTCGAGGGCCTCCTTGCGCTGGCCGAGCGACCTGTTTCCGTGGATCTCGACGGCGGTTATGCCGAGGTTCCTGAGGCCGAGGGCGATGTCCTTGGCCCCGTGCTTGGTGCGGGAGAAGACGATGACGGGAAGGCTCCTGTCCTCCTGCGCGAGAAGGCTCGAGAGCAGGGGGAACTTGGCGTGTCGATTGACGACGATGATCTCCTGCTCGACGTTCGTGGCAGAGGTTCCCTGAACGGCGGTCTCGATGCGCAGGGGCAGCTTCATGTGCTCCATGGCCAGGGTCGCTATCTCGGCCGGCATGGTGGCGGAGAACAGGAGGGTCTGGCGGACCTTGGAGACACGGCGCATGATGTCGCGAACCTGCGGGGCGAAGCCGATGTCGAACATGTGATCCGCCTCGTCGAGGACGACGATCGACACATTGTCGAGCCTGGCATTTCCCTGCTTGACGTGGTCGAGGAGTCGCCCCGGAGTGGCGATCATGATGGTCGGGTTCTGCTTGAGGAGGCGCATCTGCTTCGTGACGGACTCGCCTCCGATGAGGACCACCGAGCTTATGCCGAGGGTCGAGCCGATGCGATGAATTGACTCCTCGACCTGAATGGCGAGCTCGCGTGTCGGAAGGACGACCAGGCCGCGGGCGTTTCGGTTGGCGAGCAGTCGCTCGATCATGGGTATGCCGAAGGCGAGGGTCTTGCCCGTTCCCGTCTGGGCGATGCCGATGATGTCCTTGCCCTGCACGCCGAGGGGTATCACCTTGTGCTGAATGGGTGTCGGGATGGTGAATTTATTTCGATGGAGCACCTCGAGCACGCGAGGGCTGATGCCGAGAGCATCGAAGGAGAGCTGGGGTTCAGTAGTCATGTATGAACATAACTATACCAAATTTTATATTAAATGTCAAAATAAAGGCCTCAGTAAGGCCGTGAGGTGGCGGAGGTATCGGGCCCTATTCACTGACGCGATACATCACATTCCTCCCCGCCCTGCCCACCTGAACCAGGTGACCGCGTCGCTCAAGATCGTTGAGGTATCGCTCGGCCGTGGCATCCGAGACGCCGAGTGCCTTCTCCACGTCATTGTTCGAGATCTCTCCCTTTGACCTGGCCAGCTCGAGGGCTCGCATGAGATTCTCGAGCTTCTCGGCCGAATGTATCTCGGAGAAATGTCCCAGGGCCCCACGCTCCTCATGCCTGTGCCAGAAGAGGAGGAAGGTGACGGTCAGGACGAGGAAGAAGAGGCCGAGAAGCGGGTCGACGAAGGCGACCGCGAGCGAGAACAGGCCCATGCCCGTGCCGATGTTCTTTTTCGAGAGTTCGATGTTCATGACCATATTTTAGCACCCGGCGCAAACGACACAAGGCGCGCGAACGACATCACGAGAGCGGAACGCGCGCGATTCAGGCAATAAAAAAGAGGGGTCGTGTGAATGACCCCTCTCTTGGAACAACGAGCCCTATGACTTTCCGGGCTCGAGCTTTGCCTGCGGCGCTTCGACGATGAGAAGAAATCCAGTCGACTCGGGCTCAGGCACCTCATTTGAGTAGACCACGAACCAATTGCGACGAACGTCCACCTGGACGGCGACCGCGAGCTCGGGATGAGTCTCGATGATCTCCATCCTGATGACCGCGCGAAGCGTGGTGATCTTGTGCTTGAGTATGGCCCGCTCACTGCGCCAGGCGATTGCCTTCGGATCCTTTTCGGGCATGCCCTTCAGGCAGATATCGTAATCGCCCACGCTCTCGACGAAATCGGCGAGAAGGCCGTGGAGGATCTTGATCTTGTCGCTTGCCACGCCGACGATGTGATCGGTCGGACGGGCATTCTCGAATAGCCTGTCAGACGCTGACTTGGGATTGGCCGTTGCGAGGGCCTCCCACATTTCGCTCATGAGCTTCATTGTGAATGAACCGAACGTTTCCTGTGCCAAAGCCGGTGTGGCTCTGACTCTGTTATATATTATACGCTGATTTATCAAAAAGTCAATGCCTTGTACTGGGCCCAGCGCCCTGGCGCCACCCTTCCTAGGACTTGTGCGGCATATGATAGCCGAGTATGGCCCGGGCCAGCCTGATATGGAGGAACGAGACATTGGCCCCCACCCTGCTCTTGAGGGGCGAGAGGAGAAGGGGCACGAGCGGCAATCCGTCGGCCGACACCTGCCCGGCCTCCTCCATCTTGGCCAATTCCTCCTCGAAGGCCTTGTCGAGCTTCTTCCAATGCGCCTGGCTTATCTCCTTTCTCAGATACGAAAGGTCGGGGCATATCCCCTGCTCTATCAAATTCTCTATATGGGCAACTATAGTCTCGGCCGTGACGCCGCGCTCGGCGGACATCTCACCAAGGCCCTTCTTCTCCTCGAGCAGTATGAGCGTCTCCTCGAAGGTCGAGGCCTTTCGCTCCTTGGGCCCCGGACGCGCACCCTTCAGAAACAAATCGTGCGCGTCCTTCAGTGCCTCGGCCGTCATCTCCTCCAGATCCGACTGGGCCTCGTCAGAGAGCTGCTGCAGGTCTGCATCGAATTCCAGAACCTCGCCATGCACCTGAAGGGCGGTCTCGTTCATGCCAAGAATCTTCAGGCCCTCGAGCGAGCGCACGCGCGAGAGGGCCACGTATCCCATGCCCGGGGCGAAGGATTTGGAGAGGTCAACCTCGACCGCGTCGAGGGACATGCCCTGGCTCTTGTGCACGGTGATGGCCCAGGCCAGGCGAAGCGGGTACTGTATGATTTCGGCCTTGACCTTGCCATCCTCCTCTATCTTCCAGCTGGCCTTCTCTATCTTGATGATCTTGCCCGAGACCGTGCGAATGGACGGGTCCTGATTCTCCTTGCAGGAGACGACTATGCCGAGGGTGCCGTTCACGTAGCCCTCCTCGAAATTGTTCTTGACGCACATGACGCGGGCGCCGACCTTGAGGCGCAGCATCTCGGGCGCGAGGCATGACTTCTTCAAAGTCTCGGCCAGATTCTCGCGCCCCTTGGTCTCCATGAAATACTCGATCTCCTCGTCACTCTTGAGACGCTCAAGCTCCCTCTCGTTCAGGGCGTCCACATCGGCATTGTGGGTGAAGAGGCGCGTCGGCTCGATGCCGAGGTCTATGTCCTTGTTGAAGCGGGACTGCAGATATTCGCGGGCCGTGTCCGTCACGTCTCCCCGGCGTATCTCGTTTAATATGGAGAGCACATCGTCATCGTCCTTCTGGCGGAACTGCTCGGAGAGATAGCAGACGGTGAACTTGGCCTCGGCCCAGGAGTCCGACTTGTATATGAAAAGCGACTCGGGCTCGCCGGGGCGCGACACGGGCGGAAGCTGGAAGAAGTCCCCGCAGAGCACCACCTGCACCCCGCCGAAGGGCCTGACATTGCCCTTCATGTTCTGGAGCACCTTGTTCACCAGGTCGAAGCGGAAATGATGGAGCATGGATACCTCGTCTATGATGAGGACCTTCACCTTCTCGAAGCGCTTCGACAGATATGACTTCTCGAACATGGCCTCGAGCTCCCCCTGCGAGAGCGACGCTGCGATGCCGATGCCCGCCCAGGAATGGATGGTCATGCCTCCCATGTGGGTGGCGGCGATGCCGGTCGAGGCCGTGATGCCCGCCTCGATCAGATTGTCGCGCAGATAGCGTATGTAGGAGTTGATGAGATGCGTCTTTCCCGACCCGGCCGGGCCGGTGACGAAGACGTTCTTGCCCGTCTTGAGTATTTCG
>Ga0172380_10002183_pt1 | contig 31201 bp, 47 predicted proteins | sample Leawe162metaG_FD_119747 | JGI IMG/M metagenome (GOLD analysis project Ga0172380, IMG submission 119747) | Leachate microbial communities from a municipal landfill in Southern Ontario, Canada - Leachate well 162 metaG | ecosystem: Engineered > Solid waste > Landfill > Unclassified | place... | reverse complement strand
GGCGCTCCGAAGGGCCTTATCGAGTCGGAAGTCATGTTCGAGAACATCACGCCCACAGTGGGCTTCCAGACGCTCACAAAGGCACTCACAGGCAACCTCCCGACACTCGAGGAACTGGAAGTCACGGTCCACGCCTTCGGGTCCGATGGGACGACTCCGGCCGATGGAGATACAACACTCGGAACGGAGACGGTCCGAAAACTTCTATCATCGAAGTCGTACAATGGCGCGTCGGCATTCTATACCGCTTTTTATGATCTAGCCGAAGCGAACGGGACTCATGCGGAGATGGGACTTTTTATCAACGCCGACGGAGGTACTCCCGACGATGGAACGATGTGGGATCACTCTCTCATCGCGATCACGAAGACCGATACGCAGTCCCTCACGATCGACTACGAGGATACATTCGTCAATAATTAAAAAATATCATGTCAAAAAATTGGGATCCCGGAACAGAAGTCACAGCGGAAAACTTGAACGATCAAGGCCTCAAGGTCGTGGCTCAAGATACTCCGGGAATGACGCTTCGTGTCTTCCCCGGCGTGGCGATTGTGGACGGTACGATTGTGAAATATCTCGGAGGCAACACGGGAACCTTCACGGCTCCGGTCACGGATGATCGTATCGACATCGTCTCGATCGATGCGGCGGGCGCAATCAACATCACGCAGGGAGTGGAGGATCCTTCTCCGGTCGCTCCCGCATATCTTTCCGATGAGACGGTATTGTGTGAAGTGTATCTCCGCGGGGGATGCACAGAGATCCTCAACGAAGACGACTCATCCGAAGCGTATCTCTCTCTCGACTCTCGTCCACTCGGAGCGGGAATCTCTCTCATCGATGAAACGACAGGCGCTCCGGATGCGGGAAAGGGAATCAAGACCGACGCCGAAGGACTCCTCGATCCTTCATTCCTCAGAAAATACTCCGAGATAATTCTGGAGAGTTTTGAAAATATTGACGGTTCTACAACTCCCCAAGCAATAGGAATGACAGCAAATGGAGAAGTATTCAAAGCGGATGCAGATGATACTCGAAAAGATCGATTCGATGGTTTTGTCAAAGACAATTTTGTTGCTATGGGCCTTGCGGAAATTGTTGCAGAAAATTCTATCGATGGAATAAATCCATCGGGAAGTGTGACTATTCTTGCCGGAGATAATAAATATATTCTAGTCCTTCAATTTAATGCAGGAGCATCGGGAAATCCCGCAGAACCTTCAAGCATCACATGGGGAGCCACTAATCTCGTGAAACTTGCAAATATTGCGGATGCCGATCGTCGCATCGTCACAGCATGGGGAGCCGTTCTCGGAAATGTTGCAAGTGATACAACGAACACTCTCACGGTCACAGGAGCAACTGCTCCGGGCTTCAACGTAGGGTCCGCACAATGGTATGACATCAAAAATGTCGATCAATCAAATCCTATTGCAGAAGCAAAAAATTCCGCGAACGCGGCATCAATCACAGCGATGACTCTGAACCAAATCAATCAACTCGTTATAACCGGAGCGACTTCCTCAAATAATCCATCGACTCCTTCTGGATATTCTAGTGACTTTGCTTCAACGGCGGGAGGATGGAACCGCGCTTCGGCACATGCGTACATCTCTGGGGAAGGTGACTTCACGGTCGCGTGGGGTGGAACGATGGGTCAAACCGATGAAGAAGCAACGGCTATTATCTTCAAAAATGCCGGTCCCGCCGCGGAAGTGAATGTTGTTGTGGATGGAATTCTCGACGGATTCTCCGGACTCACTCCGGGAGCAACTTATTATCTTTCGAACACAGCCGGAGCGATCTCGACATCGGCGGGAGGAACAAGCATTAAAGTAGGAAAAGCGATAAGTCCGACACAACTCCTCATCATTCATCCAATATAAAAATATGCCAAACGACAACCACGAAAACGATCTTCCGATGAACATCTCGGATCACGATCTCCTTATAGTGCTACACACAACTATGAAACACATGGCGCGTGATATTGCGTCGATCAAAGATGAATCGATGCAACGGATCGCGGTACTCGAGGCAACCAAATTCGACAAGGACGACGCACAAAATCTCAACCATCGCATCGAAAAGGAACACGAGAAGATCATGCTCATCATGGCAAACAAACTCTCGAAGGAGGATGCGAAAAAGGATCAAGAAAACAACGACGCCATCCACGCGGACCACGAGGAGCGTATGCGGAAGACGGAGCGCACGATCTACATCGCAACCGGCGCTCTCGCGATCCTTCAATTCCTTCTCGCGTTCGCAAAGTAAAATCATGAAAAGGATTCAGATCACAATCAAGGTCACGAACGGCAAGCGCATCGAGACGCTCTCATTCGAGAAGCACGGCGCAGATGATGAGATGGAGACTCTCGCTTCGGCAATCGGTACGATATTCCTCAAATCGAAGGACGCTCTCGCAATCGCTTCGAAGAAGGGCAAAGTGAACATCGGCACGGTATCGCGTAAAAAATAACGTATAATTTATATATGGAAGACAACACACAACCCGGAGCGATCATTGACACTCGACCGGAGTCCGAGAAGGAACGGGACTTTCGATTCGAGGAGGTAGTCGCATCCGCCGCTCCCGTGAAGTGGGAGGAGAAATCATTCGCAGAGATGCGGAAGTTTCCTATTTTTGATCAAGCACAATCCGGCTCATGCGTCGCGCAGACCGGGAAGAAGATGCTCGGCGTGTACGTCCAACTCAAGACGGGCGAATGGGTCGATCTCTCGGCTTCTCACATCTACAAGCGCCGCGCGAATCGTCCGAATGGCGGAATGGCCGGCGTGGACTGTTTCAACATCATGCGGAAGGGTACGACTCTCGAAGTGTTCGCTCCGTCCGTGAAGATGAACGATGCGAAGATGGATGCCGTGGAGGTCAACGCCTTCGAGGAGAACATCGGCAAAGCATTCTCGATCGGGAACTTCCTCACCGTCGCATCGAAGGACATCGATCTCATCGCCTCGATCATTCAAGAAACGAAGAAGGCCGTGATGGTGTGGTTTTACTTCGGGAAGAACGAGTGGAAGGCGGTCCCGGTCGTCGTACACAATGCGCTCGATCTCTATGCCTCTACAACCTCACGCCACAGCGTCGCCGCCGTGGACTTCACGCTTCTCGGGAAGAAGAACGTCCCGAAGAATCCGGAACTATGGGGGAAGAAGGCACTACTCATCGAGGACTCATGGGGTCCGGATGCCGGCAACGGAGCCGGGCAACGCCTCATCACGGAAGACTTCTTCCGCGCTCGAAACTGGTTTTCCGCTCACTTCATGAACTTCGCATTCGAGGATCCGGCCGATCCGGTCAACCCGAAGCCGAATCACACATTCCTCCGGGATCTCGAATTCTCCGCAACCTTCACAACCGATCCGGAAGTGGTGATCCTTCAAGAATGCCTCAAATGGGAGGGATGCTTCCCTTCGAACGTGGAGTCGACAGGATACTTCGGAGCAGTCACACGGAAGGCCGTGGAGACGTTTCAAGTGAAGTATTCGATCGCCGGTCCGGGAGATCTCGGATTCGGGCGTGTAGGGCCGAAGACGCGATCAAAATTGAACTATATATTCGCATAATAAAAAACGTATGATCGACATCAATACAATCGAACAACTTCTCATCACCGGCGCATGGATCGTCCCCGTGATCACCGCGCTCGTGGGCGTGATCCGTGCGACGTTTTGGCGCATCGATGAACGCTACCTCCCGGCCATCTCTCTCCTTGTGGGAGTATTCCTCGGGATCCTTTTGATCGGATTCACGATCGTCGGAGCATTCGCGGGAATGATCTTCGGACTCACCGCATCGGGATTCTACGATCTCGGAAAGAAGACCATCGCCGGCAACTAGCCGCTCGATGGAGTACCGTCACGGAGTAGCCGGAGCAAATGCCGGCACGCCATGAAAAAACTCATCATCATCTTCCTCGTCCTCGCCGTACTTGCATCCGCAAAAACGCTCGGAACCGGGGAAGTCATACAAGGGGAAATCGGGATCGCGACTTCAACCGTCGCATATCCTCCGATCGAATTCATCACGGAGCCGATCGAAAAACCTCTCGAACTCAAACGACTTCCGGAAGCGTCATTCGCATGGCCTCCGGAACTTCGTCGGATATGCTCATGCGAGTCCACGGGGAAGCCCGGGAACGAGCCGAAGCAATTCAATGACGACGGATCCGTACTCCGCGGAAAGGTGAACCCGCTCGATACGGGAATGTGTCAAATAAATCTCAAGTACCACGGAGCGGCGGCCGATCGACTCGGACTGGATCTCGAAACAGCATCCGGAAATTTTGCATACGCGGTCCGACTCTACAACAAGGAAGGGACGCAACCGTGGACATGGTCCCGATCGTGTTGGGCCGAGTAGTCTCTCCCCTCCCCTTCTCTCATGGGTATCGAAAAAGTCCTCTCTCGAGCGAAAAGAGAGTCCCTCGGTAGGGAAGGGGAGTGCAAGTGATTCGAGAATATACGGCTCTATATATGGATATATTGGCGGGGGAGTGGTCCTTGTATATTCGAATATACAAGAAGGGCCGGGGGAGTGGTATCCGCTTCCCTTCTCGGATGGCCGAGATTCAAACGCTATAATCAAAGGGCCTCCGGGAAGTGTTTCTCCCGGAAGTGCGTCATACAAAAAGGATCCCTCCCGGGGGATCTTTTTTGTATGTCTCACTTCCCTTCGGCCGTGTTCGGCATAGTACGGCAGTTTTCCACATATCCCCATCTTCTCGCGCGATGATGATGTGCTATGATGAAGTCAAGACGGAGGGAAAGCAAAACGCCGTCGGGTCGAATTACTCGCAACAATAACGAACATCCGTATATGGAAAAATCATGCGTCTTTGAAAGCGCACACGGCAAGGTCGCCGTCGAGGAGGTGATCGAATACAAATCGACCGAACTCGGAAGACCGATCGTGACATTCAAGGGATCACTCATCGAGAGTGGAATCCGGCAAGCACAGACCTTCATCGCGTACCTCGATGATCTCATCGTTTGCACTTTATAAAAACCGAACTCATCATCAACACAAAATAATTCTATGGCTATTGAAATTCGAAAAGCCGAGCGCGTGAAGTCAAAACTCCGCCTCGCAATCGCCGGTCCTTCGGGATCCGGGAAGACAATGGGATCTCTCAAACTAGCGAAGGGAATCGGATCGAAGATCCTTCTCATCGACACGGAGCGAGGATCCGGAGACTTGTACGCAGATCTATTCGAATACGACATCATCACACTCGAACCTCCCTTCAAGCCGGACGCACTCATCGAGGCGATCCGTGCCGGAGAAGCGGCGGACTACGATGTGATCATCGTCGACTCCCTCTCGCACTTTTGGGCGGACGAAGGAGGACTCCTCGATCAAGCGGACAAACTGGAAGCATCCGGGAAGAATCGATTCACACTATGGGCCGACATCACACCGCAACACCGTCGCCTCGTGAACGCTCTCCTCAATTCATCGAAGCACATCGTCGCGACCATGCGATCAAAACAGGCCTACGAGATGGAACGCGATGAAAAGACCGGGAAGTCAAGCGTGAAGAAGATGGGACTCGCGCCGGTCCAACGTGAGGGCATGGAGTACGAATTCACAGTCTTCTTCGATGTCGATGTGAATCACCATGCAAAGGCCTCGAAGGATCGAACGAATATGTTCTCGAACGAAGTATTCCTCATCGATGAATCGATCGGCGCCCGGATTCACAAGTGGCTCAATACCGGAACCGTGAACGTGAAGGCCATCAAACGAGAGATCGTCTTCGCCATCAAGGAACGACTCGAACTCGCTCCGCCAACCGAACAGGCCGACGCGCTCGAGTGGTATCGAAGCGCCATCCCGAAACTCACCGGCCTCGAATGGAAGGAGGAGAATCTCGAAGGAATCGCAAAGGCACTCGCACAGATCACCGACAAGCAAGCCGCATATCGTCTCGTGTGGGAAGCACCCGCAAAGGTCGAAACACCGGCTCCCGCTCCGGAAGCGCCAAAATCGCCCGAGAAGGCGCCCGAGGCGGTAAATGAGGCAAAGGTCGAGAAAGCACCGGAAGCACCCGCCACAGTGGAAGGAAGTGGCAAAAACGAGGCATCCGAGGAGGTCCCGATGTAGTTATGGGGGAAATGCAACCACTCGGCGGCCTATGGCGCCGAAAGTCCGCAAAAACGGGATCAACGTACTACACCGGGGATCTCGAGGTCCCCGGAGCGGGGAAGATCAAAGTGATCGCCTTCGATAACGATCGGAAGACGAAACACGATCAACCGGACATCCGACTTTTCATTCAAGAAGATCGGCCACAGTCCGGAGGATCCTCTCCCCGACAAGCGCCTCGAACTTATTCGCAACCGGCGCCGGCGTCACCACCGCCTCCGCCTCCCGTATCGAAAGCGCCTCCGTATCCCACACCGGCATCGGAGGGCCTCGATCCGGATGATATTCCTTTCTAATCAATAAAAAATAAATGCAAGAAAAACTCAAATCCCTCGTCGTGTGGGACCTCGAGACGACCGGCTTCGTGGAAGACGCGGATGCTCGAATCATCGAGATCGGCGCGATGGAGATCCGCGATGGAGAAGTAGTCGCGACGCACAAGTGGATCCTAAATCATGGGATCGAGATCCCGGCAAAGATCACGGAGATCACCGGCATCACGAAGGAAGACATCGATCGGGAAGGAGTCGATCCGAAAACCGCACTCGACGAATTCCTCACGGTCCTCCTTCGATCGGATCACAACCTCACACACAACGGCTTCCGCTTCGACATTCCATTCCTCGAGAAGCAACTCGCCGCACTCACCGGATGGGAGCATGACGTCTCTCACTACCGGAAGGCACTCGAGGCCGGAGGAGTCGATTCGGCCGTGATGTACAAGGCACGGAAACTCGGACTCACGCAGGGAGCGGAAGAATCATTCAAGCAATTCGCCGATCGTGTCATGGAGATCCGCGCATTCGGAGTGAAGTACAATGTCGGTATATGTTGCGATGAATTGGGGATCGATCGGTCGAATGTTACACAGCACCGCGCAGATGCGGACGTATACCTCACCGCGGAGATCTTCAAGAAACTCGCATCCGTATGATGAAGTCACGAAAGGAACCCGTCTCCGTTTTCTATGAATTCACGGAGAAGACGGAGATCCCTCGAGTGGTGATCATCCGCGATCGGGCGTCGGCACACGCCGTCATGTATCGCCTCGAGGAAATGGGAGCCGAGGAAATTCAAGACACATTCGACGGGAAGCAATCACTCGCATGAAGAAGCACACATTCCCGATCGTCCTCGTATGGCACGACAAGACGATCGATGTGACGGGAGTCGAAAAACTTGTGGTCCCCGGGATATACATCCGGAAGGGCCGCACGCTCACGATCAAAGGCGTCGATCCTCTCAAACGATTCGAGATGCAGATCGCCGGCCCGATGATCATCCGGGGAGACGTCCGTCTCGCGAAGACCGCTCAAGAAATGACGGTCGAGCAACTCCGGGAAATTACTCGCAACAATAACGAAGAAGAATCATGATCATCATTGTCATTCTAGTGGTCGCGATATTCGTGGGACTCATGCTCTCCGGAATCATCGCGCCGGTCCTCATCTTCCAAAATCGGAAACGACTCGCGGAGATGAAAGAATTGATCAAGCAGTACGAAGGCATCGAGGAAGGGGGAAGGAGTGTCGTGCGTATGCGATACACACAGAAACTTCTCGAGGTGAAAGGGAAGATCTTCAAGGGAGACAAAGCGGCCGTCGTCGATGCGGCCGACCTCATGGAGCAATTTTATCAGATCTCATACTAGGAACTCATGTCAAAGAATCCAACGACTCCGGAGACAAAGCCGGAAATCAAGTATCCTCGCGTGATGGTATCGGTCACTCGACACAAGAAACTCGCCGCCGAAGCAAAGCGCCGAAAGATGTCGATCGCAGATGTGGCCGAGGAGAAATTCAAGGCCTCAAAGTAGGATCTCGATCTCGCCGATGTTTCTCGTGAAACGTCGTCGGGAATGGGGATCTCCCCGCATTTTATGGAAAAAGACAAAGCATTCATCGAATTCATACTCAAGAACGGCCGGCACTATCTACCGGCACGCCTCCCGGATGGCGTCATTCGTGGTCCCGTCGGCAAGTGTTTCGACGTCACCGTCGTCAACGCGCTTCGAAGGCCCGATCTTCGCTATGTGGAAGGCATCGCACGAGATCCGAGAACGGAGAATCGATGGGTCCTTCACGCATGGCTCACCGATGCGAATCCTCTCAAGGGCATGGCATACGATCCGACATGGGGTCACGACACTCCGATCGGCGTGCTTCCGCTCCTCACCGACTACATCGGGATCCCGATCGAAGGAGATCTCATCTCTCGCTTCATGCTCTCGACGGAATACGTTTCGGTATTCGCGAACGGATGGCGGGATCCGGTCCGGGCGCGTGAATGCTTCCCGCAGATCCTTTCAACACTCATCCCGGTCGATCAAATCTCAAATCACTTCGATATGAAGGCACTCTCACAATGAAAAAGATCGCACCAACAAAGCACACCGATCTCTCGTGTCCGGAATGCGGGTCCCCGATGGAATTGTGTTTCTCCGGAAAATACCGATACAAAAGCGGTCAACGTCGGCCATTCTATCGATGCTACAAATACCCGGAATGCTCGGGATCTCATGGCGCTCATCCGGACGGTACACCGCTCGGAAAGCCGGCAGGGAAAGAGACACGCCTTCTCCGGACGGAACTTCATGCGGAATTGAACAAGAAATATCCGTGGAGTACGAAGCGAGGGAAGATGAAGACCGCGCTATGGCTTCAAGGCAACGGCTTCGGCGATGGTCACGTTTCGCACATGGATGCCGAACAATGCAAAACCGCACTCGCGATGCTTCGCGATGATGTAAAATGATGATATGGAAATCGAACACGACAAAAAAATTCTCTCCATCTCCGTGATGGCACACCCGAAACGCGAGGCATTCTTTCCGTACCTCAAGGAGAAACTCGGAGACGTACCATTCTCGATCGATCACAAGTCGGCCGGAGTGTGGCCGAATGCGAAAAAAGCGTGGTCCCTCTACAACCCGGAGGCGCTCTTTCATGTCGTGATTCAAGACGATGCAATCGTATGTGAGGACTTCCACAACCGGGCAGAACGGGAGATCGTGAAGGCATTCAAGAACCTCAAGGGAGGACTCGACTTCGCCGTCTCTTTTTACTTCGGAAACCGCGGCACACTCAAGGGAATCGCGCAAGAAGGCAAGGAGCAGGGATTCGCTATAATGGGACGCACACCGTGGGCCGTGGCGATATGTCTCCCGACGAACGTGATCCCGGAGATGCTTCAATTTTGTGACTCGCTCCCCATGCCTCAAGACGACGTCCGGATCGGAAAATTCCTTCGATCGCAAGGAATGAAAGTGTACTTCCCGCTTCCCTCTCTCATCGATCACCGGACCGGAGAAGAATCACTCGTCGGGGATGAAGGAAAATTCCGGAAGGCCTTCGCTTTTATTGATAACGAAAAAATATGATATACCCCTTCGACAATGTTTTGTGGGACTCACGAACGAAGAAGATCGCAAAGATCATCCCGGAGAATTCGTCCGTGATCGATCTCGGAGCAGGGAAACAGAACCTCAAAAAATTCCTCATCACTCCCTCTCGATATGTACCGATCGACAAATTCGAACTCTCTCCGGACACTATCGTCGCCGACTTCAACCTCGATCAATACCCGGACGTCGAGCCGGCCGACTTCATGGTCGCGCAGGGGATCATCGAGTACCTCGACGAGCCGGAGAAATTCCTTCAACGGATCCGGAAGTACGGGGATCGTCTCGTGATCACATACCGGGAGCAATTCGGATCTCCGGGGATGGAGCGGAAGAATAGTTTCACCTTCACCGAACTCATCGACATGCTCGAGGGCGCCGGATGGAAGGTCGCACGCTCGATCGAATTCACCTCGAGGCACGCAATTTTTGAATGCACGAAAATATGAGAATAGGCTTCATCACACGCTTCCACTATGAAGAAAACGATCCACGATTCGCGTGGCGTTTTGCGTATTACAAAGACACGGTCCTTCCTCGGGTCCTCGCACAGCAAGGAGAATTCGACATCGCCATTCGATGCAACCCGGCTCACGACGAGATCTTCAAAGCACTCTCTCCGCGGATCCGCGTCTTCCATGTCAAAGGGGAGGCGGCGCGATACAAGGTCACAAGTGGCCGGCGCTACTTCTTCGACTTCGTACCGTGGTCCGATGTGATCGATCTCCCTCGATACGACTTGCAACTCGGACTCGACTCGGATGATCTCATCGAATCGAACTATCTCGAATGGGTCCTCAAGACACTCCGGGGAATGCCGACACATGAGACGACGCATATCTCTTTTCAACCGGAACTCCTCGACGTAAAGACGGGGAAGATTCACCGGATGCCGCAGAAGTATTCATCGACGAAAGGATCCGCATTTTTTGCACTCTACCATCCGCCACGGACGGAGCCGTATCGATTCGCATACGAGGAATCACACCTCACGATCGGCCGGCATTTTACAAACAAAATCGTCATGCCCGAGGGAATATGTTTCGCCTCATGCCATGACATAAACGAATCGACGCATATATGAAAAAGGCATATTGGTGGCCCGCTCAAAACTTTGGAGACACTCTCACCCCGATCGTGATCGAGTATCTTTCGGGCGTGGTCCCCGAACATGCGGCACGGAATGAATCCGGAAGGATCCTCGGCATCGGGTCCATCATTCACCTCGTCCGGGAGAATGACATCGTATTCGGGTCCGGATCGAATCGTCCCGGCCACATCATCAACTCTCCGGAGGGAGCGCGGTATTTATGCGTCCGAGGGCCTCTCACACGCGCACAGATCAAAGGAGCGACGGTCCCGGAGATATACGGGGATCCCGCCATCCTTCTCCCGCGGATATACTCACCGGAGATCAAGAAGACGCACGCGATCGGCTATCTTCCCCACTACGTCGACAAAAAGATAGTGATGTCAAAATACGCCATCGCCTCCGGATATTCGAAGCACATCGACATTCAAGCGGACTGGAAGACCGTGATCGAAGAAGTCCTCTCGTGCGAGAAGATCGTCGCCTCATCACTCCACGGAATCATCGTCGCGGAAGCGTATGGGATCCCGGCCGTATGGGAGCAATACTCCGACAAGATCGTCGGCGGAGACTTCAAGTTTCAAGACTACTTCCTCGGAACCGGACGTCCGGAGCAACGCAAGGGAGAGACGATCCCCGCTATCCCCAACCTTTCCACACGACAAGACGCGCTCGAAGTCGCTTTTCGACAGGAATTCCCCAACGTATAGGCAACTTTTCCACAGTATCGCACACTTTGACGAATCAATGTTGTGCTATGATGAAGACACTATGAAGGAAAACACATCATCGATTCTTCCGAACTCGACACAGGTCCCGAACGTGGTCCTCGACGAATGGATGCCACGCCTCTCGGATCCGGAATTCCGCATCCTCCTCGTGGTAGTACGACAGACTCTCGGATGGATCGAAGATGTAGAAACAAAGCGCCGCAAAGAGAAGGACTGGATCTCGCATTCTCAACTCGCCATGAAGACGGGGAAGTCTTCCGCGTCCATCACCCGGGGGATCAAGGCACTCATCGAGGATCACCATCTCATCGAGGCACTCGACGAAAAAGGGAAGCAACTCGACACAGCGGAAAAGCGTCTCAAGATGGGCGCCGGAGGCCGTATTTTTTACCGACTCAATATCCACGCTCCGGAACCCACTCTTTTCGACAAACCACGGCTCAAGAAGGCCGTGAAAAAGCCTCATCAGAAAGACGAGGGTATAGAAAAGCCTCATCAGAAAAAGCACCCTCACAATGACGTACTACAAAAGAAACCTATTTATACAAAAGGATCAATACATACCATGCAACCGGACGAGCCGGTCGCGCGATCTCAAAAGCCAAAATCAGACCACAAAGCATTCGTCGAATTTTGGGACTCTACCGTCAAAGCCACTCGAGGAATCAAACCGATATACACCGGAGCGGACATGCGGAACCTCAAACGGATCCTCTCTCTCGGGATCAAGGAAACGGACCTCGAGCAGATCGCACTCTTTTTCCTCGCCGACTTCTCCTTCCGAAAGTTTTCCCCATCAATATCCACACTCACATCCGTCGGGATCATCAACGGGATCCGGAACCGAATGACACAGGGCAACGACGCGGAATTCTGGAAGAACCTCGATTCGTATGCGGATCGCTATCTCCCACGAGTAGCACCGACACCGGAAGCACCGCAACCGTATCGACCGTATAGCGAGGAACCGCAATCGACTCGAATGACTTCAATGGCCGACGCGATGGCGAAACTCATGGACCGATACAATCAAAACACTCTCGAAAAAAGCACCGTATGAAAAACTCCGAAAAAATAATTCTTCAACTTTGCGCCGACACTGGATCCGATACGAAGATCTATCGGGACCACGGATACAATGTGATCCTCGTCGGAAGTGAGATCGGAGTCGAGAACTACCATCCGCCGCGGAACGTGTACGGCATCATCGCGAATCCCGTATGTACCGAATTCTCCGTGGTCCACAATGGCTTCCATCGCGACGGAGACTATGAAAAAGGAATGTTTCTCGTCCGGGAGTGTCAACGCATCATCTCGGAATGTGATCCCGTTTTTTGGGTCATAGAGAATCCGGCCACAGGTCGCCTCAAGAACTTCCTCGGGGAACCTCGATTCAAATACGAGCCGTGGGAATTCGGAAGCCCGTGGACGAAGCGGACCGCACTATGGGGAAAATTCAACATCCCGGAGAAAAAATTCAAGTCGTGGTCCGAAGTCCCGAAGATCAAGGAATTGCCGGTATATCAAGGGAGGCAAAAACCATCGATCGCAAAATTGCACCACCAACACAAGCGCTTCATCCGGGAATTCGATTCTTTCAAAGTCGAAAACGATATGGAATTCCGGTCCCTATGCTCACAAAAATTCGCACAAGCATTTTATGAAAAAAACAAATAAAGCCGAATACTACGGAGGACGCATCAAGGGCCTCGTCGAACTCACCGCATCGATCATCGCGAAGGATCCTTCACTTGCCACGGACCTCGATCGACTACACGCCACAATCAAAGCATCCGGCCTCGAGGGATATGGGGTCCGGGAGACATGCTTCAACTGTTCGCGGTCGATGAAGATCAACAAATACACCGCGGGGATCGGTCACGCACTACTCCTCGACGCTATGGCAAAGGCGGTCCGGGAAGAAACGAGAAAGGGAATCCCATTCACGGAAGCGAACCGGGTCCACATCGATCGTCTTCAAATCTCCACATCGATCAAGAAGCAACAATCACAAGCGGGGTATCTCGGACTCATTCATCAAGTCGCGGAGGGGAAGCGGTCCGGGTATTGGCTCATCACTCAATGGGGATGGAAGGCCCTACGCGGGGAGCAAATCCCGGAATGGGTCAAATACTGGAACGGGCATCTCATCGAGCGCTCCGAGGCACTCACGACGTTTCCGAGGATGATGGAGACGCACAAGGAGAAGATCGAGCAACAACTCACACTCGGGAAGATGGTGAAGACATCGGACCATCGTGCGGCCATGATGGAATATGATCCCGTACAGTGGGCGGAATACGAAGGGACCATCGATCAAAAGCATTTATTCAATACGGAGGATGATAGTAAATAACACATGAAAAATCGCAATATAGAACACTCGGACAACTGGGCTACACCAAAAGAATTTTATGAAGCACTAGACGCAGAATTCCACTTCGATCACGATCCTTGCCCACTGAACGGACGGGGGGGGTTAGAAGGTGAATGGGGTCGAAGCAACTACATCAACCCGCCATATTCTAGGAAATTGAAAGAAGAATTCGTCAAGAAGGCGATCGAGGAATCTCAAAAAGGAAAATTGTGCGTCATGCTTCTCCCCGTGTCGACAAGTACGGTACTTTTCCACGACTACATCAAACCAAACGCTCGGGAGATTCGATTCGTTCGCGGTCGCATTCGCTTCCTCGGAGTGAATACAAAAGGCGAGTATGTTACCAATAAAGCACCGATGCACGACAGCATGGTCGTAGTATTCGGGAAATAATTTTGAAAAATGTTTTTTAGAAGACTATATCGACGCATACGCAAACGACTGATCATCCGCTTCCGAGGTCCTTGTGCGTACTTCGGCCACTCGTGGAAGATGCGGAAGGGATGGCAATCGAATCCGGAGTGGAATGAGGAGGAATCTTTTCGTCTCACCGGCAACGCATTCGCGGGAATGGCGAAGGAGTGGATTCACTACACATGCAGACGTCCGGGATGCGATGCGATCGCGGAGAAGGAACGGTCCTCATAGTTTTTCCACAGTATCGCTCGAAGGTCCCTTTTTGCATCGTGCTATGATGAACCGAGGTCGAGAGAATTTTTTCATCAATATCACATCCACATCATGAACGAAATCGAACACAAGGCAGTCGACGGACCGGAGACTCCGGAAGCCGAGACTCCCGCAACGGAGGAAGCGACTCCGGAAGCACCCGCCGAAGAAACACCGGCAACCGATGAGGGATCCGACGCTCCGGCGGAAGACCTTCCTCCGACCGAATAGGCGTTTTGCTAGGATCCCGGATCTCTCCGGGATCTCATGGAGAACATCTCCGCATCATAATGATCAAATTTTCAATACATGGAAACGGCGAATCACCCACAGGGAACCCACAATCGAAAGCACGCTTCACCGGAAGACAATACCGATCTCAAATCCCGGGAGTCGTCAAATATCAAGAATGGCTCGAGCATGTCCGTGCCGCCTTCTTCGACGCCGTCACCACAGACGGAAGAATCACCGTCCGAGATAAATTCCTCGCACAACACCTCTCCTTCATCGATCGAAAACCACTCCACACCGGAGACAGAAAGTGCCGAATGCAGATCTTCATCACATGGGGATCAAAGACACATGCCGATCCGGAAAACGTCTTCGGAAGTATTGCCGACGCCCTCTTTGAACAAGACAAATTCCTCTCCGGAGAATTCGACTTCGACGAGCGAATCGGAACCGCCGGCCGCGTCGATGTATGTATCTCCATCGATCAAGCCGATGAATCCGAACGCTCCGGATCTCGTGTACATCCTCGGAAGGGGAAGCAAGTGGAGAAACAATGAGATCCGGTATTCGCTTCGAAGCGTCGAGAAGTACCTTCCCCATCGATACGTCTTCATCGTGGGGGAGTGTCCGTCATTCCTCCGGAATGTGATCCACATCCCGGCGGTCGACGGATACGAGATCAAGACCGTGAACGCGATCTTCAAACTCCGGGCGGCGTGTCGTGAGATGGATCTCTCGGAGGAATTCATTCTCATGAATGACGACTTCTTCATGCTCCGGCACACGAAGACGGTCGAGAACACGATCCTCGGCACGCTCAAGGGAGCCGTCGCGGATCATGCAACAAAAGCCGGATATTATTATCAAGCACTCGCGAAGACGAGAGATCTCCTCAAGGCCGCCGGCCATGACGAACCTCTCGACTACGAAGTCCATGCGCCGATGAGATTCGAGAAACAGAAATTCCTCGAGATCACGGACGCGGTCGATTGGACGGCGGGATACCTTCATCGCTCTCTCTACGGCAACACATACGGCCTCGGAGGGAAGAAACGAAAAGATACAAAGGTACATCGCATCGAGCAACTCGAAGAACTTTCAAACTCGGACATCCTCTCCACAGCGGATCGAGTCGTACTCAAACCGGAGATGCAATTTTTCCTATACATGCGCTTCCCGCATCCGTCGCGATACGAAGATCCCGAGAGTGATCCCGGACGACTACCATGAACACACAACAACCCATCCTCATGAAAGACGAAGCCGAATATCGACTTCGACAACTTCACCGCCTCCTCGTTTGGTATAGAATCAATACAGGACAGCACCCCGAAGCATTCTTCCGCCTTTCAGAGAGTGAGATGCAATCACTCGACATCGTGATCGATGCCGTGGAAGATCAAAAGAAATAATTCACACCATGAGAAACAGATACGACAAAAAAACGATCAAGAAGGCATGTACGCTCTACGAGAAGGGCGTGCCGCTTCGTGCCATCATGGAAAAGACCGGCATCAAGTCGTCTTCGACGATTCAATTCGCGTGCGATCCGGAATACCGTGAGAAGCACAACGCACGATCCCTCGAGTGGAGGAAGAAGAATCCCGCTCGATGGAAGGAGATCAATACGAAGGCCGTGCAGAATTACCAGAAAAAGAAGGACGATTCGCATGGCAAAAAATAAGCATCTTCAATACCTTCGCCGAGAAGCACGGAAGCAAGTCTCCGAGGCACTCCCGGCGATGCTCAAACCGGAACCGAGATCTCTCATCGCTCGATTCATTTTTCGAATCGCACTCCGGATCGTGATCGCCACTCCGGAAAAATAGTACAATTCACATCATGGCAACCGCTAAAAAAAAGACAACAAAAAAGAAGCGGGGAACGACAGGCAGTCACGCCAACCGAAGCCAACCCGAGGGCGCCTTGCTCGGCCGACAGAAGCCGGAAGAATTCAGACAGTACGGGCTTTTTATGGCACTTCCGATCGAGGACCGAAAAGATGTTTTTGGCTTTACCACCGACAAGCAATTCGCCGAACACTTCAAGGTCCAAACGTCCACACTCTCACGATGGAAGTGGGAGGAGGACTTGTGGGAGATCCGCGATCAATATCTCATCGTTTTCAAAAAGCACACCGCGGAGATCATCGCGTCCCTCGCGAAACGAGCGAAGCGGACCGGAGAAGCGTTTCATACACTCTCATTCCTCAAAGTAGTCGAGGGCTTTACCGAAAAAACCGGCCTCGACGTAACATCAAAAGGCAAGCGAGTCACCGGATTCGATGTCGTCATACGTCATGCAAAGCACTCCCCTACAACTTCCCGAGATAAAAACACCGGGCCTCAATAACCGAATCACATTCGAGGCGGGGGAACTATTCCTCCGCATTCGTGAATCGAAGGCGCGTATCATTTTGCTCGAGGGAGGCGTGCGCTCCGGGAAGACGTATGCGGTCGCACAGACCTTCATCGAGCGACTCGAGGACACGAGCGGATCGAAGGGCGTGAAGATGGAAGTCGTGCGAAGGACCATGCCGGCACTCCGCGCGACAGCGATGGAGGACTTCTTCAACATCATGCGGGACCTCGAGATCTACGAGGACCAAAAACATCACAAGACGCTCGAGATCTATCGCGAAGGGAAGAACACCGTCGCATTCTTCCCGGCCGAAGACGAGCAAAAGGTCCGCGGACGAAAACGAGACTACTTGTGGATCAACGAGGGGAACGAATTGGAGTATGAGGTTTTCAAGCAACTCGCGCTCCGTACCACAAAGCAGATCATCATCGACTTCAACCCGCCGGATGAGGATCACTGGATCGTCGAGAAGGTCATGACGCGAGACGACGTCGAGATCATCCATTCCGACTATCGATGCAACCCATTCCTCGAGCCGGAGATCGTGGCCGAGATCGAGATGATGAAGGATGCGGATCCGAACTATTGGAACGTGTTCGGCCTCGGGCTTCGACCGATCAAGGGGACGCGGATCTATTCGCACTATGATCTCGTCGATGCACTCCCATCGAACCCAACGGAGGAGATCTACTCGATCGACTTCGGATTCAACGTACAGACCGCCGTCGTGAAGATCGGGATCGAGGAGCGGGCGCACACATGGCACGAACTCCTCTACAAAACGAACCTCACGAATCAAGACCTCATCGAAGAATTGAAACGCCTCCGGGACGAAGGCCACATCTCCGATTCGATGCAAGGATACGCCGACAATGCGGAGCCGGACCGTATCGAGGAGATCAACCGTGCGGGATTCAATGTGAAGCCGGCGAACAAGGCAGTCGTCCCCGGGATCGACTATGTGAAGGGCCGTCCCCTCCGCTTCACGAAGACATCTTTGAACCTCATCGAAGAAGCGAAACTCTACTCGTGGAAGACCACTAAGGACGGGAAAATCCTCGACGAGCCGGTCAAAACAAAAGATCACCTCATGGATGCCGGACGCTATGGAGAGTACACACACGGACTCTCTCTCGCGGAAGGCGCACCACGGGTCCGAATTCTATGATCATACTTTCATGCACAGCGTGTCACGGGACCATCGCAAAGGACATCGAACTCCTCGCGTCTTCACCGACGGAGATCACTTTTCGGATGGCAACAAAATGTCCGCATTGTAAAGTCATGAACCGCGTCGAGATCTCGACGCACATGGTCCGGAGGATCGCTATCAATGGGAAGCCGATCGAAGCCGGAACCGGAGAATCCACGGAGACAGGGATCCGCACATTGTAAAAATTTATATACTCACGCTATAATGAAAAATATGGAATCACAAAACGAGAAACACATCGCCGATCATGTCTTCGACGCTATGGCCGAAGGCGCTCCCCGAGACTTCGAGAACCCGAATCAACTTCCGGAGGACGTCGTGAAGATCCGTGCGATCAAGCAAGTGGCACGACAGAACATCATCTCCCGCGCTTCGGAGTATGTGAAAACGCCGGTCGAGGAACGTGAATCGAAAAAGCATCTTCTCCGGGAGATACAGGCCATCGTCGACGAACTCGACGACGCATTCGTCCTCATGGTCCCGCAGAAGGACGGCGCACCATACTCGATCACCTTCAACCCGCGCACACCGGAGAAGGAATCACCACGGGATCCGCTTGCCGACATTCGCGCGTGATATACTAATCGCACAAAGTCAACCGCCTACGGGCCGACGATGAGATCTTCCACGGAAGCGTCTCCCGCCGGTCCGTTTTTATAAAAACAACACCATGTCAAAAATGAAAATCAAATTCCTCGATCGAGTCGGAGATGCACTCAAGGCATTCTCGGGAGTCGGCACGGCACTCCCCTTCTCGATGGCCGGCTTCAACTCCGGACTCCGTCGCAAGTCTTCCGAGTCCGATCCGATGGGGAACTATGCCGGCTTCGTGTATGCGGCGCTCTCAAAGCGTGCGAAGCGCGTGGGCGCAATCGAACTCCATCTCTACGAGATGAACCGCGCACAGGATGTCGAGGAAGTTTTTGATCATGATCTTCTCTCCCTTCTCGGACGAGCGAACCCGATGCAAAGTCGGTATCAATTTTTCTATACGATCGAAATGATGCTCGGTATATGGGGATCCGCACCGATCTACAAGGACCGCGTCGGAGGAAGGACCGTGCAGTATCTTTGGCCGCTTCGCCCGGACTATCTCAAGGCCGTGACGAACAATGACGGAATGATCACCGGATACGAATACCGCATCGGCACGAAGGTCGACAAATTCGCACCCGAAGACATCATCCTCATCAACGAACCGAACCCCGCATCACTCGCGAAGGGCTTTTCTCCCGTGGGCGCCGCATCACTCGAGATCGATGCCGACGTACAGGCCGCACTTTGGAACAAGCACCTCATCGAGAACTTCGCGGAGCCGGGCGGCGTACTCACTACGGAGCAATCGATCGACGACAAGTCATTCGACCGCATTCAGAAACAATGGAATCAACGGCATCAAGGCGCGGCCAACGCGGGACGATGGGCGCTTCTCGAGAAGGGCCTCAAGGCCGACACGATCGGAAGATCTCCTCAAGAGATGGACCTCATCGAGTCTCGAAAATTCAACCGCAACGCAATCACATCGATCCTCGGCGTACCGATGGCGCTCCTCACATCCGAGGACGTCAACCTTGCGAACGCAGAAGCCGCGGAGCGTATCTTCGCAAAAGACACAGTCGAGCCACAGATGAAACTCGTCGTCGGGATGCTCAATGAATTCCTCGTCCCCGAATACGGAGACAATCTCGAACTCGACAACGACTCTCCGGTCCCGGAAGACACGAAGCAAAAAGTCGAACTCGCAACCGCGGGAGAGGGGAAGTGGATGACAGTGAACGAGGCCCGCGATATGTTCGATCTCGCACCGCTCGACGGCGGAGATGCAATCTTCAAACCGCTCGGCGTATACCCACAAGTCGGGACCGATGCAAAGGCGGCCAAACTTCCCGCATCCGGATACGAGAAGATCCTTTCCGGAAAGGGAGGATTCACTCGTGAGACGAAGCGAAAGAACCGCATCAAATCATCGATCCTCGCTCGTACTCGCATGAAGCGAAAACTCATCGAGGGCATCACACAAAAGACCGCACAGGCGATCAATGAACACATCAAATCTTCAACCGGACTCAAGGTCACGGGCATCAACATCGTCTCGAAGGACCACTCACACGATGGCGAATGCAAGGCGCACGGCGGTATCAAGATCCGCGTGAAGGCCGACGGAGACGAGGGAGATGATGAGACACGCTTCGATCCTCGACTCCTTGCAGAACGAAAAGAATTCATCAAGAAACTTCCACGCGCACAGAAGCAAGCGGCCGCACGGATGCAAGGATACTTCTCACAGCAACAAAAAGAGGTCCTCGCGAATCTCGCATCGGAGGGACTTCCGAAGGGACGGAATGGAGGAGTGCCGGCCGTGAAGTCGATCGATCGATGGGTCAACAAAATCATCTTCGATCAAAAGAAGAACAATGATCTCCTCGTGGAGATGGCCGGAGAGATGCACCGCGACAATATCGAGATCGGCGCTCGTGCCGTGGCTTCCCTCCTCGGCGTGGATCCTTCAATGGTCCTCGCAACGCCTTTCGTCGTGGACTTCATCAATGATCGAGGTTTCCTCATGCTCTCCGTGAACAAGACCACAACCGATGCTCTCCGTGAGACTCTCACCGAGGGCGTGGCGCTCGGAGAAGATCTCGGGGAGATCCGGGAACGCATCTCGACGGTATACGACGAGGCACAGGACTTCCGGGCGGAAACGATCGCACGGACCGAAGTCGGCGCCGCGCAGAACTTCGGCCGCACCGCGGAGATGAAGAATCAAAAGGTCGAGAAGAAAGTATGGATCGCGATCTACTCAAACACGCGCGAGGGCCACAAGGCCACGGCCGGCGCAGATGGGCAGGTCGTATCGGTCGATGAGACATTCCTCATCGATGGAGAGGAACTCGACTATCCGGGGGATCCCGCGGGCAGTCCGGGAAACACGATAAATTGTCAATGCTCCGTATCCCCAACACTCGGAGAATAATTGCGACAAAAAACAAAAGTGCGGTATTATTCAATTACAAGTAAAGGTCCCACGGGATCACGAACCGCAAGGAGTACGCTCCTCGCCATCGTGATCCCTTTTTGAAAATTATGAAAAAAGCAAACATCATCATCAAGAAAATCGAAGGAGAAGAAGTGCGTCTCTCCGCGAAACTCATCTCCGTCGAGGAATCATCTTTCAAGGTGACAGATGCGGAGAAAGGAATCTTCGAGGCATACGTTTCCGTATTCGGGAATAAAGACTCATACGGAGAGGTCGTCGAGAAGGGCGCATTCGTGGAATGGCTCACCATTCACAAAGGCCGCTATCCGAAGGGAGTGTGGGCGCACGATTGGTCCGAACCGATCATCAAGACGCTCGAGATCTACGAAGACGACTACGGCCTCAAAGTGAAAGGACAATTCGTCCTCGAGGTACAACGCGCTCGAGAGATCTATGCGCTCATGAAGGAAGGAGTGATCACGGACTTCTCATTCGGCTTCCGCGTACAGGAAGACTCATGGGATGAAGTGGCAAAGGTCCGACGCCTCAAGAAGATCGCGATCTATGAATACTCTCCGGTCCTCGTCGGAGCGAATGATCAAGCGGTCCTCACTGGCGTGAAGTCGGAGGAAGGCGCAACCGATACACCGGCTCCGGAGGCAACTCCGGACGAAGTCGTACCGGCAGAAGATGGACCGAAGGATGATGCGGCCGCGGATACTCCCGCACCGTCGGAGGAAACTCCGGCGCCCGTGGCCGATGCAGATGCGGGAGATACTACTACTCCGGGCGGATCTAGCGACGACGCGCCCGAAGTACCGGCAGAAGTGACGCCAACGGCAGAACCGGCGAAGACCGCAGTCGCTCCCCTTCGCAAAGCGATCGCAGATGCGATGCTTGCGCTCAAGGAGGCAGATGAAGCACTCGAGGCCGCAGAAACGGCGACAGGTGATCCGGAGGCAACTCCGGAGGAGGAGACTCCAAAACATGCGAAGGATGCCAACACGACGCGAGTCGTGAAAGCATTCCTCCGTGATGCGCGGGAGGCGGACAAGGCAGTCGAAAGACTCATCATCCGTGCGAAGTCAATTATCAAGTAGAGTTAAAAATAATTTTATTGTATGAACAAAATCATGCTTCAAGTGGAGGGCGGAAAGGAGATCGATCTCGCAGAGGTGATCGCCACTTCGTCACTCGCACAACTTAAAGAGATGGGCTTCCCTATCAATGAGGCAGGTCAACTCGACCTCAAGACATTCGCACCGGAACGAAAGTCCGAGGCAGATGTGAAGGGAGAAGAACTCGCAGAATCGGCGAACTTCATCAAGTCCCTCGTTATCCCCGCAAAGGATCACAAGCGATTCGGAGTGAAGGAAGTGGAACTCAAGCAAGTGAACACCGATGCCGGATCATTCGGCGCGGCGGTCCCGACGGCTCTCGCAAATGCGATCCTCGAAAAGAAGGCGAAATTCGCGATCATCCGATCACGAGCATTCGCATTCGAACTCTCCGGACCATTCGATCTTCCGGTCGAAGGTGATGGAATCACGGGCTACTGGATCACCGGAGAAGTGGATGATTCAGATGCGAACCTTGTGACAGAGTCAGAACCGACTCTCAACAAGAAGTCTCTCGGGGATCACTACCTCGCGGCACTCGTGAAGGTTTCATGGAAACTCATGAATACTTCGGACTTCAACATCGTCAATTACATCGCTTCCCTCGCGGGTCGCAAATTGGCGGAGAAGGAGGAAGCGGCATTCATCGGCGGAACTGGAACCGGACAGCCGAAGGGAATTCGAACCGAATCTCTCACATCGGTCGCACAGGAAGGAGCATCTCTCGAGTATCAAGATCTCGTGAACTTGTACTTCCTTCTCGCTCCACAGTATCGATCAAATGCGGTATTCATTACCTCATCGATGGGAGCGAAGGCAGTCACCGGGCTTCGTGATGCACAGGATCGTCCGATCTTTGCGCCCGGACAGCCACTCGATGAACTTTTCCGAAAGCCGATGCTCGAAAGCACCGACATTCCGGAGAACCTCGGAGTCGGCACGGACACAACGGAGATCCTTTTCGGAGATCCTTTCTATTACTGGATCAAGGACGGACAGTCTCTCGCTATGGCGACACAGGACGTCATTGAACGCCTTCAAACGAAGGTCCTCGTATACGAGGCAGTCGATGGAAAACTCACTCTCACCGAAGCATTCGTGAAACTCACGGGCGTGAAGGTAGAGGCGGCGTCCTAATCGCTTGCGCTTACTCCACGGGAGGAGATCTTCGGATCTCCTTTCGGAGAGTCCTCACAAGGATCGAAACACTATGAAAAAAATCACCGTCAAATTCATACATCCATATCCTCCGTATCAAGTCGGAGACATCGCTACATTCAACGAGCGGGAAGCATCACGCCTCACCGATCGGGGATTCGCGATGTATATGGGAGGCGACGACAAGCGGGACGATGATGCGTCTCGACTTCGCGCACTCCGCAACTCACCGGCCGGGAAAGCAATCCTCGGACCGGCCGAAACTCGTCACATTCCCGGACCGGAGGAGACAAAAACACCCGAAGCGCCACAAGGCCCGGCAAGCGCTCCGGAAGCGCCAAAGGTAGCGAAGACCGCATCCGCACCGAAAACACGCTCAAAAGTGGAAGGAAGTGGCAAAAAGAAGGGGTCCAAAGGCAAGGGAGGATCTAAAAAATAGGAAATATCATGAAACTCACTACTCGAGCAAAACTCAAAGCGCACATCGGCATCCCGGCGGCTAACACCACGAAGGATGCTCTCCTCGACACAATCATCGAGGGCGTTTCTGGTTTCATCGAGACGACCACGAATCGCGTGTTCGACATCACGGAATATACAGAGGTCCTCGACGGTACACCGCTCGACGAGATCTTTTTGAAACAGTATCCGCTCATCGACGTCCTTTCTCTTTTTGTAAATGGAACCGAGATCGATCTCGATGCGGAAGAAGAAGCGGAGACAGTCGTGATCGATAACGAGACGGGGTCCGTATATCGCGAAGGCGGATTCGGATCCGGTCGCAAGGCCGTCCGTGTTACATACACGGCCGGATATGTATTGCCGGAGGAAGCCGAGTCGGGAGTCGACGTCTCGGAGTCCGGAGTCGTGGGAGAAGATCTTCCCGCGGCGCTCGAGGGAGCGGCGATTCGTCTCTCCGCTCGAGTGTATGAACGGAGGACCGCGGAAGGCGTTTCAAGCGTCTCTCCGACGGGCCTTTCGGTCACATACAAAGACGCGATCGATGCGGACATCGTGACGGTCCTTCAAGCGTATACAAAGCGCCGAATCTAGGAATATGCTCTCGATGCGTACATTCACAATCAAAAGACTCTCCGGGGAAACTCGGAAGAAGTCATTCGTCGCAACCGGAGACATGATATCCGGCTTCCTCGGGACCGCGAATGCAGAATTCACGGCCATCGTGGACGGAGAATTCGGAAAGACCTTCTCTCTCTCATCGGATGAATTCGACGCGGATCTCCGGATCGGCGATCGAATCGTCGACTCGGAAGATTCATTGGCCGAGTACGATGTGAAAGGGGTCCTCAAGAATGGGGACGGTCCCGGGCGAACGCTTCAAGCGATCGTCGTCCTCCCTATCGACTAACGCCTCACAATATGGAACTCAAACTCGAAATCGAAGGGAAGGTCCTCGAGAAAGTGAAGATCATGGGGAGAGAGTCGAGGTCCATCTTTCAAGACGCAGTCCGGGACGGCTCGACGATCATGATGGAGAACTCCATCCGGGAGGCGCCAAAATCAACGGGCAACCTTCGCAAGTCCATCCGGAGAGAGATCTCGGGATCCGGACTCCGGGCGGAGATCTTCCCTTCCGTGGTATACGGAGCATCCCTTCACGGAAACTTCGACGGCACGGACGGCAACTTCACAGCACCGCGGACCATCCCGGCGCGTGAGGCACAGGAAGGAGGAACGCTCTATCGATGGGCGAAGAAGAAGGGGATCAACCCGTGGGCGGTCCGGGCATCGATCAAGAAGAAAGGAGTGAAGCGGAATCGGTATCTCAAGCGAGCATCCGAAGTATCGACCGACGGCGTGAAGAAGGTATTCGAAGCCGCACTCGACCGCCTCGCGAACTTCATGGGGGACTAAAATATCAATATGTATTCAACAATTCGTCAAGCACTCATCGACCTCATCAACTCGGAAGCAATCGAGAAGATCGAAGTCGCGTATCGAACCGATGTCTCGCAGATCGCGGGGTATCCTTGTGCGATCGTTTTTCCTTCGGAGCATGAAGCCGACTACCATCAAACGGGGTCCGGAAATAATAAAGAGACGTATGTCTTCACGATCCGCATTCTCTATCCTTTCTCTACGGAAGGACAGGAAGAAGCGGACCTCGCACTCGAGGAAGCACTCGACGAAATGATCGGCGCACTACGGGACCGCAACGTCCTCGGAGCGGCCGCCGATTGGGTCGAGCCGGTCCCGGGTCGATGGGGGTATCAAGATCGCGGCGATGGTACAATGAGGATAGCGGAACTAGGCGTCCGATGTGTCAAGTATGTCGAATAGCGTCCGCACATCTTCGAAGGAAGGGAGGGATCGCGTGAGAATCAAAACGCGAGATCTCCGGGGAGGAGGATCGATCATGAAGGTCGCATTCGATCTCCCGAAACAATTATCAAAAAAACTTAAAAAATAATTTTATGATTCAGAGAGGAGAAGACGTCATGTTCGGAGTAGGCCTCGAGGATGTACGAGGAACCGGAGTCGCGCCGCAAGCGTGGATCCCGGGACGTACACCTTCCGGCATCGCTCCCGTCATTGACAAAGTAAATATCCGAGAGACGCGCGGATCAAAATTCGCGTCTCACTCGGCCGAGACAGTGATGAAGCGGGCGGAAGGAGATCTCGAATTCAACCTTCGAGCAATCTCATTCGGTTTCCTTCTCAAGTCAAACCTCGGCGATTCATCGTCGGCGGTAGTAGGCGGACAGGCGGGCGTGTACGATCACACTTTCTCGGTCCTTGCGAATGATCCGGAGCATCCAACGCTCACCATCGGACTCAATCAACCGGCCGGGCAAACTTACCGCTTTTTGAAAGCGATGTGTTCGATGATCGGAATCGAAGTCGTGCCGAATGATCTCGTGAAAGCGACAGCATCATTCATCGCGGCAACCGAAGAAGCGGTCGCGGACTATGCGGATCCGGATCCACTTTCGGGAGATGTATTCTTCCGACATCAAGACACATCGATCAAACTTGCGGCCGATGTCGCAGGACTCGGAGCGGCGACGCCGATCAAGGTGAAGACTCTCAAGGTCGACATTCCGAACGGAGCGCGTCCGGATCAGAACGTCTCGGAATTGAACCCGGGCAACGTACTCGCGACGACCTTCGAGCCGAAATTCAACATCGAACTCGACTATCAGAACGAGGACCTTCACGATGCCTTCGATGGCGATGACTACTTCGCGATGCAACTCACCTTCACTCGAAGCGATGTCACGATCGGCACAAGCGCTCATCCAACGATCACACTCACCTTCCCTCGCGTATCGATCGAGAAGTGGACTCCAAACCGTCCGATCGACGATGTGATGCGAGAGGCAGTCGACTTCGTGATCCATTATTCAGAGACGGAAGGGTACGGAATTCGTCCGGTCCTTCGAAACACGCTTGCCGAATACGAGGCGGCGGCGTCCTAATTCCTAGCACTCTATGACAGACACAACACGAGAAACACAAACCTTCGAGACTCCGGTTTCGAAAACGAAGATCACCATCAATGCCTTCATGACGGGAGGCGAGATGATGGATCTCGAGGGGATCGCAGTCGGGTCCGGCATCAAGTCGGTCGACGGTCGGTCCGGAGAGATCACCATGCGGGCGGAGGAGGCGTACAAAAAGCGTCTCCGAAAACTCGTCGACGTCATGGTCGTATCGGTAGGCGAATCAAAGGGAAGCGAGGACAACTGGAACGCGCTTCGTGCGCTCCGTGGTCCGGACTATACCTTCGCCATGAATGCGATCGAGGCGGCGGCGGCGGGACTCACCGAAGCGGAGGGAAAAGTATAGGCGAGACGTATCGTCGACTTTTCGAGGGGAAAGCCGTCGGGAAACTCGATCCGAGAATTCAGATTGTAGAGATCGCAAAATCTCTCGGGGTCGGGTATCGCGAACTCGCCGAATCCCCTCGATGGTTTCTGGAACTTGCGGGCATCCGCCTTCGTGAAGAAGGCGAATACTCCGCATATATCGAGAAGAAGAATTCTCGAACATAACTTCAATTTATTATATGGCAGAAGCAAAACTCAAATTCCTCCTCGACCTCGAAGATCGAACATCGGCCGGCATTCAAAAAGTGCAGACCTCGCTCGACAACTTCAAGGGATCCGTCGAGAAGATGGAACCGACATTCAAGAAAATGGCTATCACCGGCGCGGCCGGTTTTGCCGCGATCACCGGAGCCGTCGGCCTTTCTGTAAAGGCGGCCGCCGAAGCGGAAACGCAACAGGCCCGACTCGCGCAGATCATGAGGACCACGAACGATGCTTCGGACGAGCAAATTCAAGTCCTCCTCGATCAAGCCGATGCGCTCGAGCGTGTGGGAGTCGTATCCGGAGACGCTATCAATGCGGCGCAGGGTACACTCGCAACATTCGACCTTCAAGCGGAATCGATCAAAAATCTCATTCCGTCATTCTTGAACATGGTCGTCGCGGAGAAAGGAGTGAATGCTACAACGGACGACATGATCGGCCTTGCCAACGGCCTCGGAAAAGTGCTTCAAGGGCAAGTCGGAGCGCTCTCGAAACAGGGCTTCGTCTTCGATGAAGCAACCGAGGCAATACTCAAAAACGGAACCGAACAAGAAAAGGTCGCCGCACTCGCGGAGATCCTCGATTCGACATACGAGGGACTCAATGAGACGATGCGAAAAACGACGGAGGGATCCGTCAAGGGCGCGACGATGGCCTTCAACAAACTTCAAGAAGAAGTCGGAATGGTATTCCTCCCGGTAGTGATCAAACTCACGGAAGCGATCACTCCCCTCCTCAATAAAATGATCGATTGGGTATCGGCGAATCCGAAACTCACCGCCACGATCATCGCAGTATCCGCCGGCCTCTTTGGCCTTGTGGCCGTGGCCGGTACGATCGGACTCATCGTCCTCGGAATAGCCGCTCTCATCGCCGGCTTCGGGGTCCTCACGACGGTCGTGGGAGCGCTTGCGACAGCATTCTTCTTCCTTCTCTCCCCGGTCGGACTCATCGTCCTCGGAATAGCCGCTCTCATCGCCGTGGGCGTGCTTCTCTATCAGAATTGGGAGACAGTGGTCGCATTCGCGGGAACGGCGTGGAATGCCATCGTGGAGACAGTGACGGGCGCCATGACGCGCCTCGGAGAGATCCTCACGATCGCATGGGACGGAGTGAAGTCGGCTTTTTGGACCGGCGTGAACTTCATCGTCGGAGCAGTCGCGATGCTTCTCGACTTTCTTCTTCCGGGATGGGACGGCGCACTTGTCACAATGTGGACGCGGGCCGTGGAGATATGGAATACCATCTCCGCATTCTTCAAAGAAGTCTTCTCCGTGATCGGATCCGGGATCTCCGCTTCGCTCACCGTGATCTCGGAAACGTGGTCCGTGATGTGGGAAGGCATGAAGACCGTATTCGAGTCGATATGGAATTCGATCGCATCGATCTTCGACAGTGTCGTCTCCGGGATCTCCTCCGCGATGGAGAGTCTCACGAAGCCGATTCAAAAGGTGATCGACCTCGCACAACGCGCACTCGAACTCGCCGGAGGAGCCGTCAAATCGGGATCCGGAAAAATATCTTCACTCGTCTCAAGCATCCTCGATCGTGGATCTTCCATCACTGGAAAGGCGATCGGCGGTCCGGTACTTGCGGGAACGCCGTACATGGTCGGAGAGAATGGTCCGGAGTTATTCATGCCGGGACAGTCGGGATCTATTGCACCGACAGGACGCTTCGGAGGAAGCACAATCAACCTCTACGTCACAGGCAACACACTTCTCGATCGTGATGCCGCTCGAAAGATCGGAGGAGATATGGTGAAATATCTCAAGGACAACATGCGAATATGATCCACATCTTCATCAAAAAACTAGGGGAGAGCGAATTCACGGACCGTACTAATCAAGTCCGGTCCTATTCGCTTGCTCTCGGAACGACGAAGGAGGCCTCAACAGGTACTCTCACCGTCAACGCATACGGATCGAAATACGTTCCGGATGGCGAGGATGCCGTCGAGTTTTGGGATGGAGATCCAGATGATTCGGGAGCGGAAGCGGAGCGGATCTTTTCCGGGTATCTCATCCGCGTCTCGCAACGCGTCGAGCAGGGTCCGACGGTCGTGTATGAATGCGATCTCAAAAACAAGGTCCATCTCCTTGATCGAAAACTTGTGAACGTCAACTTCGAGAACGAGACGGCACATGACATCATCGAAAACATTGTCACAAACTTCTCCGGAGCGGGAATCACTACCGACAACGTCGAGGACGATGCGGGAGCCGTGGTGACGTCCATCGTATTCAACAACGTCCCTCCTTCGGAAGCCATTCAACAGATCGCAGACCTTTTCGGGAAGGAGTGGTATATCGACGAGGATGGAGACATCCACTTCTTCTCGAAATTGTCGGAGGAAGCACCATTCGAACTCACTGATACGAACGGGAAAGCCATCTTCGAATCGATCGAGATTGTGCGCGACTACACGCAGATCAAGAACTCGATTCTCGTGGAGGGAGGAAAAGAAAAATCAACCTCCGAGGAATATGACACGTTCGTCGCGGATGGGGAGCAACACACATTCCAACTCTCTCGAGAATATACGGGACTCGTGGTGACAGAAGATTCGACGACGCTCTCCGTGGGTATCGCGAACATCAACACTTTTGCGACGCATGATTGTCTCTACGACTTCAACCTTCGGTCCCTATACTTTGATCCCGCTTCCCCTCCGAGTGACGGGACGCAGATTGTGGCCGGAGGGAAATACTACTTCCCTATCCTCGTGCGCTTCCGCGAATCGGGATCTATTGCGACGTATGGGGAGCGACAATTTTTCATCCAAGACAACACGATCAAGTCCCGCACGGATGCCATCTCTCGCGCTTCGGCCGAGATCGCGTCGTATGCGCGAAACGTATCGGAAGGGTCCTTCACCACACTCGAGGCGGGACTCAAGCCCGGACAGAAGATCACTATCAACTCGACCATCCGCGGAGTGAACGAGGGATTCGTGATTCAACGCGTATCCGGTTCTCCTCTCTCACCTTCGAAGATCGAGTGGAAGATCGAAATTGTTTCGATGAAGTCATACGAACTCATCGACCTCCTCGCCGAGATCATTCGCGGACGTCGCAAGGAGTCTCCGGCGGATGCCGTGATCGGAGTGGCCGAACGTGTGGAGCGGGAAATCGGAACCGAAAGGGAGATTCTCACATACTTCAACGATCCTCCGACATGGGTCGCGGGTCCGTGGCCTCCGGTATCTCTGGCCGATCGAAGACGTGTGCCATTCACAGACCGAGACTGTATGATCGAATGATGTTTGTGATAGAATGAACGCACAATCGAAGCGCGCCCAAGGGCCGACATTCAAGGGGATCCACGGATCCACGAGAGAGTCGGCCTTTTTTATAAAAATATGAAACAAATCATCCAACAAGAAAAGAAGCCTCGCATCGTGATCGGTATCGCCCGTGCATACAATCACGAGCGTCTTCTTGCATTCCTTGCCGACATCGGGATCTCTCTCGAGCAATTCATCACAGAATTCAACTACCAGACGCGCAAAACGCTCCTTCTAGGCGCTCCGAAGGGCCTTATCGAGTCGGAAGTCATGTTCGAGAACATCACGCCCACAGTGGGCTTCCAGACGCTCACAAAGGCACTCACAGGCAACCTCCCGACACTCGAGGAACTGGAAGTC
>Ga0172380_10002182_pt1 | contig 31216 bp, 25 predicted proteins | sample Leawe162metaG_FD_119747 | JGI IMG/M metagenome (GOLD analysis project Ga0172380, IMG submission 119747) | Leachate microbial communities from a municipal landfill in Southern Ontario, Canada - Leachate well 162 metaG | ecosystem: Engineered > Solid waste > Landfill > Unclassified | place... | reverse complement strand
GATCCACGGAGCTTCGTTGCCGCGATTGCTCGCGTCGCCGTCCGCTTCTCTACATGCTGGATATTCAGTTGGCATGATGAACACTTTTCAGTTCATTGGTTTGGTTGGCGGTGCTCGCGCACCGGAATGAACGGAATGGGTTATCAAATGTTTTCAATGGACGGGCTCGACCGGCTCCGGGGAATTTGGCAGAAAAGCGAATGACTTCCCGCCTCCCGTTCCGGCTCGAGGCCCGCGCCACAGGCTCAGCGGCGCGGGCGGGAACGTTCCGCACCCTGCACAACGAGGTGCTCACGCCGCTGTTCATGCCTGTGGGAACGCAGGCGACGGTGAAGGCACAGTTGCCCCAGACACTCGAGAACTCCGGATCGCAGATCCTTCTCGCCAATACTTACCACCTCCTCCTGCGCCCGGGGCTGGACGTTTTTCGCAGCATGGGCGGCATCCATCGGTTCATGAGCTGGAATCGTTCCGTGCTCACCGACTCGGGCGGATACCAGATCTTCTCTCTGCCGCACTCCCGTTCGATCACCGAGGAGGGGGCGGTTTTTCAAAGTTATACGGACGGGCGTTCGATCCTGCTGAGCCCGGAGGCCAGCATCGGGGCGCAGAGGGCGATCGGCGGCGACATCATGATGGCGCTCGACCAATGCGTGGCATCGACTGCGGACGAGGCGGTGGCGCGCGCCGCGCTGGAGCTGACGCACCGCTGGGCTGCCCGGAGCCTGGCCGCGCGCGGGGATTCGCCACAGGCGATGTTCGGGATTGTCCAAGGGGCCTTGTTCCCCGAACTCCGGCGCGAAAGCGCGCTGGGCCTGGCCGGGATGGATTTTGACGGATTCGCGATCGGGGGCCTGGCGGTCGGGGAAGGCAGAAGCGAACGCGAGGACACCTGCGCCTTCACGGCGGCCCTCCTGCCGGCGGACAAGCCGCGCTATCTCATGGGCGTGGGCACGCCGCTCGACATCCTCGAAGCGGTGCATCGCGGAGTGGACATGTTCGACTGCATCATCCCGACACAGGTGGCGCAGCGGGGAGGGGTGTTCACATCGCGCGGCTACCTGCAATTGCGGCGCGGCGTCTATAAATTCTCCGGGGAGGCGCTCGATCCCGCGTGCGACTGTCCGACCTGCCGGCGCTATTCGCGCGCCTATCTGCATCACCTCACAAAAACCCGGGAGACGCTCGGCTGGCAGCTTCTCGGCAAGCACAACATCCATTTCTACCACCAGCTCCTGCGCGAGATCCGCGCGAGCATTTTCTCGGATACGTTCCTCGCCCTGTATCAGGAAAAACGGGCCGCGCCCCACGAGGATGACATCGACAATCCGGTTCTCGTCCAAACGCCCAAGAAGCAGAAACGGCTGGCTTTGGGAAATTACGAAATCCACACGGCCTGGGAGGGATTTTCGAGCATCCGGCACATCCGCTCCGGGGAAATCATGCACTCGCGCACCCCGCCGATGGAGGAGGCGCAGCGGCTCTACGTCGAACAATCACGGCTCCCCGAACGCCTCCGCGATACGGGCGCCGGGCCGCTGGTGATCTGGGATGTCGGCCTCGGGGCCGGGGCGAATGCGATGGCCGCGATCGCCGCCTTCGAGAAGGAAGCCGCCCCAACCCGCGAGCTGCACATTGTGAGTTTTGAAAACGACCTCGACTCGCTGAGGCTGGCCTTCCGGAACAACGACCAATTCCGATACCTGCGCCACAGCGGGCCGTCCGCGATCTTGAACGAAGGGGCCTGGCAATCGAAATCGCATCCGGGTCTCGCGTGGACGCTCGTCCCGGGCAATTTCCCCGAAACCCTGCACGGCGCGCCGCTGCCGCCGGACCTGATTTTTTACGACATGTTTTCCGGCAAGACCAACGCGGAAGCCTGGACGCTCGGCACCTTCCGCCGCCTTTTTGCGGTCTGTCAGGGCCGGCGTGTCGAGCTTTTCACCTACACGTGTTCGACCGCCTCGCGCGTCGCGATGATCGCCGCCGGATTCCATGTCGCCCGGGGTCGCGGCACCGGTGACAAAACCGAGACCACCATCGCTCTCACCCCCGAAGCCGTCCGCGACACCCGCGACCTTCTCGCCGCCGACTGGCTCGCGAAATGGAGGCGTTCCACCGCCCGGTTCCCCGCCGACCTCCCCGCCGCCGAACACTCCTCCTGGGAAGAAGCGATCCTGCGGCATCGGCAATTCCAGCACCTGGGCGATGGTTGAGCTGCTGTCGGTCATGGGGATCCGTTTGACCACATCCTGGCTGCCCGATCAGAAATCGAAAATATCCCCCCGTTACCTGCGGCCCCGCATTTCGGGAATTTGGAACGAAAACATTCTGGTGCCCCCCGTGATCAGGGCGGCAGGAAGTGACAATTCGCCCGGCTGGCATAGGCTCCGGCGATGATCCCTTTTCGCAACCTCGCCGAAACCCGAACGCCGGATGGCGCGCGATTCTCCCTGCACGAGCACGACGGGGAGTATTTTCTCAAGCTCAACGGCCGCCAGCTCATGGGCTCGAACAACACGGTTTCCGAGCTTCTCCTGGCCGGCCTCGCATGCGACTTTCCGAAGGCCGTGGATTCCCCCCGTGTCCTCATTGGCGGACTGGGCCTCGGCTTCAGCCTTCGCCGCGTGCTCGACCTGACAGGACCGAATGCCTCCGTCCAGGTGGCCGAACTCCTGCCCGAGGTCGTCGCGTGGAACCGGCAGTTTCTGTCGGATCTCAACGGCAAACTGCTCGATGATCCCCGCGTGGACATCTTCACCGGCGATGTCTTCGACTGCATCAGGCGCGCCCCCGCCAAATTCGACGCCATTTTGCTCGATGTCGACAATGGCCCGACATCCTTCGTGCAATCGAGGAACTCCCGCCTTTACACCGGCAACGGCCTCGCCCTCATCCGCCGCGCTCTCCGCCCCGGCGGACGCGTGGCCTTCTGGTCCGCGGAACGGGAGCCCGCCTTTCCGGGCCAACTGGCCCGCGCCGGCTTCGCGTTCGCGGAGTTCGAGGCCAAAGCCCATGAACGGGCCAAACGCGCCGCCCACCGCATCTACGTCGGCGAGGCGCTCCATCCACGATGATCCCGCCCCTTTTGGGAGCCTCGTCTCGATCATCCCACAAAGTCGGATGTTGAATCGCGAATGAACGCTGATTGGCCGGAAACCCAAGCGGGTTTCCGTTATGGTCCCAGGCTAAAAAACGCGCGGTTCGCCCTCGTTCAGGACACAGACCCGGTCAGCCAAGGCGAGGGAAGCCGCATGTTTCATGAGCCACAAGGGAGGTTCGTGAAGCGGTTCGTAGCTGAGGCGGAATGTTCCGAAATGCATGGGAACCATCGTTCGGGCATTCAGCTCGACGAAGGCTTTCAACGCCTGTTCGGGATTCATGTGGACGTCCCGTTTCGTGGGGGCGTCATAGGCCCCGATGGGCAGCAGGGCGATCTCCACGGGCAGCCGCTCCCCGATTTCCCGGAAGCCGGCGAAATAGGCGCTGTCTCCGCAGTGGAAAACCGAGCGCCCGCAATACTCGACGAGAAACCCGCCGAATCCCCGGTGGTTGTCGTGCAGGATCCGCGCCCCCCAGTGCCGGGCGGGGGTGAGGGTGATTTTCAACGCGCCCAGATCGAACGTTTCCCAACACCGGAGTTCCTGGACATGGCGGAATCCGAGCCCATGAACGAGCCCGCCGACATGTTCGGGGACGACGATCGGCTGGTCGCTTGCGACGGCGCGCAGGGTCTTGCGGTCGAGGTGATCGAAGTGGGCGTGCGTGACGAGCACCAGATCGATCGCCGGGAGATCATGGATTTCGAGTCCCGGCTGCCGGATCCGTTTGATAACCTTCAGCCACTTCGCCCAGTTGGGGTCGATCAGGATGCTGTGCTTCGGGGTCTGGATCAAAAACGAGGCGTGGCCGATCCAGGTGATGCAAATTTCGCCGGCTTTGAGCCGGGGAAAGACGGGCTTCAACTTCAGGCCCTGGCGTTTGGTGAAGAGCGAGGGAATGACGACTTCGGCCAGGAAATTTCTCTTGTGCCATCCCTCCCCGAACTTCATGCCCACATGATGCTCGGGCGGCTTTGTCCGCGTGATCAAACGGCGCACCATGCCTTACTCCGGTTTGGCCACGAGGTCGTAAACCTGCGAGCCGATGACTTTCGCCTTCACGAATGTTCCCGGCTCGCACGGCTGCGTGAGGATGACCCGGCAATCCACTTCGGGCGCGTCGTGTTCCGTGCGCCCGAGGTTCGGCTGCTCGACCAGCACGTCCAAAACTTTCCCGGCCCCGGACGAGGCGGATTCGATGGCGATTTTTTGCTGGAGTTTCATCGCCTCGCGGTGGCGGCGGTTCTTGACGCGGGAAGGGATCTGGCCCTCCATTTTTGCCGCCCGCGATCCCTCCTCCTGCGAATAATTGAAGACGCCCAGCCGCTCGAACTTCGTCTTTTCGATGAATGCGAGCAGCGATTCGAAATGCTCCTCGGTTTCCCCGGGAAAGCCGACAATGAATGTGGTCCGCAATCCCAGGCCGGGGATTCCCCCGCGCAGGCGGGCGATGAGATCTTCGATCTGCTCGCGGGAGGTCTCGCGCCGCATCCTTTTCAACATCTCCGGGTGGATGTGCTGGAGCGGCATGTCCACATAGCGCGCCACCCTGGGATTCCGCGCGATGGCCGCGATCAATTCTTCGCTCCAATGGGCCGGGTGCGTGTAAAGCAGGCGGATCCAAAAATCCCCGCGGATCCCGGCGAGTTCGTCGAGCAGGTGAACCAGGGACGTGCCCCGCGCGGAATCCACCGGCTGGCGCGGCCCCGCTTTCTCCCGCCACAAGTCCATGCCGAAGTAGGTGGTATCCTGGCTGATGAGGTTGATTTCCCTGACCCCGTCGGCGACAAGCTGCCGGATCTCGCTCGCCACCGAGTCCACCGTGCGGCTGCGGTGGCGTCCGCGCATCCGGGGGATCACGCAGAAGCTGCAGGGATGGTTGCATCCCTCGGCGATTTTGACGTAGGCCGTGTGGCGCGGAGTCAGACGGAACCGCGGCGTGGAGTAGTCCGGGATGTAACGCGACTTCGGCGTCACGAGATTCAGCACCCCTTCGTCTTCCTTCAGGATCCTGCGGAAAATTTTCCCCGCCTCCGCGACCTGGTCGAGTCCGATGAAGGCGTCGACCTCGGGGATGTCCCGCGCGAGGTCGGCCGAAAACCGTTGGGACATGCAGCCGCTCACAACGAGTTTCTGGCCCGGACGGGCGCGCAATCCGCGCAGGCGGTGGGATTCGAGGATGGCATCGACGGATTCCTGTTTCGCCGAGTCGATGAATCCGCAGGTGTTCACCACGAGCACATCGGCTTCGTCCGGATCGGCGGTAACTTCAAAGCCCTCTTGGCGCGCGCCGCCGAGCATGATCTCCGCGTCGACGAGATTTTTCGCGCAGCCGAGGCTGATCATGCCGATTTTATGGCTCATCGTCGAAAGGGTTCAGGGAGCCGGGGGCGGAGTGGGGATTTCGCCGTCGTCCAAAGGCCCGGAAGACGGCTCTGTGACAACAGGCAGGGCGTTCTCCACGGCGACCGGTTCCGCGGGAGGTTCCGGCTGCGTCCCGGTCGCGACCGGGGAAGGGGATGCGGCGGGGGGCTCCGCATCGGGTTTTCCCGAGAGGGCGGACGATCCCGCGACGCGCTTGATCTTGTTGACGGTCGAGTAGGCGAAAAGACCGGCCGCCGCCAGGAGGAGCACCAGACCCGCGGCGAGGAAGAGCCTGAGGAGTCTCGGGCGCTTGGGCCGCATGGGAACCACCGGCGAGGACGGCTTGCGAGACAGGGCCTCGATGTATTGGAACCCTCCCCCGGCGGATCCGGCGCAATCGGGCAGGAGCGGGCGGATCTCGTCCGGGGAAATTCCAAGATACTCCGCATAATCGAGCAGAAAGAGACGCGAGTAGGTCGGATGCGTGAAGCCCGAAAAATCATCCGCCTCGATTTCCCGGAGCCGCTGCACGCGGATGCGGGTGTCCTTTGCGGCCTTCTCCAGAGAGATGCCGGCTTTGATCCTCGCTCCGCCCAGCCGGGCTCCCACAAAAAAATCCGGTGTGTCCATTTGTCTATAAGTCTTCGTTCAAGTCCACGAGGATTTCACGATCTTTCGCGCCATCCTTGGGGCCAACAATGCCACGTTGTTCCAAAATATCCATGACGCGCGCCGCCCGCGTGTAGCCGAGCTTGAGCCGCCTCTGGAGCATCGATGTCGACGCCCGGTTCTCCTGCCGGACGATCTCCAGGCATTTTGTGACCAGTTCCTCATCGTCGTCGCTGACCTCCTCCTCGGGGATCGACGTGCCGGTCAGCTTTTCATGGATGCCGGCATCGAATTTCGGCTCGGCCTGGCCGGCCACGAATTCCACGATCCGGTGGATCTCGTCCTCGGTGACAAGGACGCCCTGCGCGCGGGTGTATTTCGACGTTCCGGGCGGAAGGTAGAGCATGTCGCCCTGGCCGAGAAGCTTCTCGGCGCCGTTCTCGTCGAGGATCACGCGGCTGTCGATCTTTGACGCCACCTGGAAGGCGATCCGGCTCGGGATGTTCGCCTTGATGATTCCGGTCACCACATCGGCGCGCGGCGTCTGTGTGGCGACGATCATATGGATCCCGGCGGCGCGGGCCATCTGGGTGATGCGGGCGATCGCGCTTTCGACATCGGCCGGGGCGGTCTGCATCAGGTCGGCCAACTCGTCGATGATGACGACGATGAAGGGCATGCGGTCGGGCACGATGATGTCGTCGGACCGGGGAACACGGACCGGGGGCATTTCCTCATCGGGCGGCCCGTCCTCCGCGCCGTCGGGTCCGGCGGGAGCCTCCTGCTCCGCGGCCGCTTTTTCCGCATCCAGTTCCGCCTGGGATTTTGGGAGCGGACGCTCGTTGAAGGCCGTGATGTTCTTGAGCCCGCACTTGGCAAAGATCCGGTAGCGCAGCTCCATTTCATCGACCAGCCAGCGGAGCGCCAGAAGCACTTTTTTCGGGTCGGTGACCACGGGGGTGATGAGGTGCGGCAGCTTGTTGTAGATCTGCATCTCGACCACTTTCGGGTCGATCATGATGAAGCGGAGCTGCTCGGGAGAATACCGGAAAAGCAGGCTTGCAATGATGGAGTTGATGCAGACGCTCTTCCCGCTTCCGGTGGTTCCGGCCACGAGGCAATGCGGCATCTTGGCGAGGTCCCCGATGATCGTGTGGCCGTAGACGTCCATTCCAAGGGCCAGGGGAAGGCGCGCGGCGCTTTCCCGCCAGGCGTCTTTCTCGAACAGCTCGCGGAGGGTGACTTTGACTTTTTTCGAGTTGGCGATCTCGATCCCCACGGTGTCCTTGCCCGGGATCGGCGCGAGGATGTTGATCCTTTCGGCGCAGGTGGCGCGGGCAATGTCCCGCTCCAGGGACACGATCTTGTCCACCCGCACGCCGACATCCGGGTAAACCTCGTAGCGCGTGATTGTCGGGCCTTTGGTGATTGTCCCCGGCGTGGCCTTGATTCCGAACTGCTGGAGTGTCTCGATGATCAGACCCTGGATCGTCAGCAACTCATCGCGGTCGAGAGGGGTGCGCCCGCTCTCATCGTGGACATCCAGAAGGTCCAGGCCCGGCAGCGTGTAATTTTCGAGATGAACGTCCTCGAGCCCGGGTGGGAACGTCTCGCCTTTGCCGGCGCGGAGATCCGCAAGTTTCGGCTTTTTCGACGGGGGCGATGGCGCCGTGGCATCGATGATCTCCGGTTCGATCTCCGGGCCCGGAGGCGCGGCGGGCTCCGGCGCCGTTCCGGGAGCCTGCTTCCTGAGTTTTTTCTCGAGCTTCTGCGCCTTCTTTTCAAGGAGCTTCCTCTCCGCCTCGACCCGGCGATCCTGATCGAGCCGTTGCAGCCGTTCCAGGTGCCGCGCCTCCCGCCAGGCCAGGAACGATTGCCATGCGAACCGGATGTCCCGGATCGGATGGGTCGAAATCGCGAACACCAGGCTGACCAAATAGATGATCACCAGCAGCGCGGCGGAGACCGGACCAAAAGGCGTCAGGATCGCTTTTTTCCCCAAATTCAACCCGATCCACCCGCCCGGACCCTCGATCCCGATGGATGCGTTCCAACTTTTCAGCACCCACGGCTGGATCTGAAAAAGACACGCCGCGAGCAGCCCCATCACCACCCCCCAGCCGGCTTTGTCCTTGAGCGAGTAATTCGGCACGAACCATTTCGCCAACCCGTAGCCCACCAGCCCGACAGCCAGCAGGTATCCCGCCGCGCCGAACAAATACAGGACGTGTCCCGCCAGCAGCGCCCCGAACAGCCCGCCCATGTTGTGCGTCACCGCCGACGCGGAAGCTTTCGTGTAGATCAGCCTCGCCCACTTGGGGACATCCCCCGGCGAATAGGTCACCAGCGAAATGAACAGATAGGCGCCCAGACACACCAGAATGAATCCGATGAAGAAATTGGCTGCCCAGTGATTGCGCGAACGATTGGCCATGAAACCACCGAGAATCCCGCATTTTCAAGCCCGACGCAAGCGCGCAACTCCCCCCCCAAATCCGCGCGGAACGCCAACGATGGGCGGACCGTGTGAACCCATATGTCACGGCTCGGACGGAGCCTCGCCCCCTCGCGTTATCGATAGGTCGTCGATACGTTGCCCTTCCATTTCATTCCTTACGCGCGGATTCGGGTGCCTCAGCTCGCGGCGGCGAGGGCGCCATCGCTGGCGAGGCAGCGGAAGGCTTTTCCGGAGTGTCCGGTGGAAGCGTGGTATTCGGAAGCGATTTTTTCCGAGAGGCGGTCGATTTCCGAGAGGTCGACAAGAGCGACAATGTATTCGCCGCCGCTGAGCCATGTTTGACGCCGGAATGCACGGTGAGAAGCCCGAGGTCCTTCGGGAAGGGGATCAGGCCGACCGTCTCCGCCCGGCAATCGAGGTGGATCACATGGTCTTTCTTCCCGAAAATCAAGGAAACCTGGTCGGGGAGTCCGCAGCTCACTCCGACGAATTCATTTTCCGCGCGCCGGCAGACCTTGGCGAGTTCGAGGGGGGGAATTTCGAACGGGAACAACCTGGCGAGCAGGACGGCTGTCGCCACCGCGAGCGCGGCCGAACTCGACAGTCCGGCACCCGGCGGCAGGTTCGCGGAAAAATCCGCATCGAATCCGCCGGGTGTCGCCCCGGCCCTGGCAAGCATTTCGGCGACGCCAAGCGGATAGTCCTCCCAACTGTCACGGGGCTTGAGACCGGCATTTCGATGAACCGCGACAACCCCGCCGATCCCCTCGCATGTGAGGACGATTTTTCCGTCATCCCGTCGCCGGCCGGTTGCGGTGACTCCCATTTGAATCGCGCGGAGAGGACGACGCCCCCGTTGTAATCCGTGTGGTTTCCGAGGAGTTCGACGCGTCCGGGAGCGAAGGTTGTGATGTCCGACATGCCCGCGCATCATTCCCGCAGCATCGAAGCTTGCCAAGCGACAATTCTCTGCCACCTTGGATGTGCAACTTAACGCGGAGAACATTATAACGCGGAGAACATTATGCCTGAATCCACTGAATCCAAAATCGCCGCCAAGAAGCTCGAGAGCAGCACGGAGCACGCCAAGAAGGCGCTCGATGCCGCCACGGAAGCCACCAAGGCGGTCGGACAAACTGTCAAACAACACGCCCAGGTCGCCTACGAAGTGGGCAAGGAGCACATCACGGCGGCCGCCAAGGATCTTGGCGAAGCGGCCAGCGCCACCTACGAAGACGTTCGCGGGCTGGCCAAAACCAAAGCCGACGAGTACCAGGGCAAAGCCAAAGCGGCCTGGGGCGATGCCGCCTCCCGTGCTCAAACCTACCAGAGCGAGACCGAAGCGTACATCCGGCAGAATCCCTTGAGGGCGGTGGGAATCGCCATGGGGATCGGATTTCTTCTCGGGATCGTCTTTCGCCGCTGATCGCTTTTGGAAACGACCGGCCATACGGGCGGCCCGGTTCCCGGCGGACACCCGGTTTCCGAGCCGCGTGGTTTGCTGGACGGGCTCCTCAGCCTGGTCGGCTCTTTCGGGCGATACTTCGAGGCCATCGGGGCGCTCGCCGGCGAGGAAGCCCGCGAGGCGGCGGCTCTCTATTTGCGCCTTGCGGTCATGCTTGCCGCGGCACTTTTTTTCGCGGCGTTCGGTTACGTTCTTCTCCTCCTCTTTGCCGCGTTTTTGATTGCGGCGATTTTCCCTGTGTCCTGGCTCTGGATCCTGCTGGGCTTCACGATCCTCCATCTGCTCGTGGCGGTGATCTGTGCGACCCATGTGAAGACTCATTGGCGGACACCGGTTTTCCCCGCAACCAAGGGCGAGATTTCCCGTGATCTGGAGGCGTTGAGGGGAGGGCGAGAACCATGAAGAGCAAAGCCGAACTCCTCGCCGACATCGCCCGGAGCCGGGCGGCGATCCGGCGTGACACTTCCGCCGTCCGCGCGGAATTGGACCTCGCCGCGAAAATCCAGAATTCCGTCCGGTCCCGGCCGTTTGCCTGGCTGGGCGGGGCGGCGGCGATCGGATACTTTTTCGCCGGTCCGAAAACCCGGACGAAGACCGTGACAAAAATTGCGCGGGGGAAATCCGGGGATTCCGTTTCTGAAGCGAAGAAAAACCCGCGCGGTTTTCCGGGGCTTCTCTTTTCGCTTCTCAAGCTCTCCCTCCCGCTCGTCCGTCCGGCGCTCACCGCCTACGCCGCAAAACGGTTCGGCGATTACGCGCAGAAGCTGGCGAAATAGAAGCCCGCAACTTCCTGCCCTGCCGCGGCCATCGATCACACCCGCGGTGCGCCGCGTCTCAAGAGTGGTCTGACTTCCGCATCGGGGAATGCCTCACATTTCCTCGAGCGTCTTGCCTTTTGTCTCGCGGACGAACCACAGGACAAAGAAGATCGAGAGGAGCGCGCACAGCGTGTAGAGCCCGTAGGCCCCGCCGAGCCCGAACGCGGAAAGGAGAATCGGGAAGGTCATCGTGATGGCAAAATTCGACATCCACTGGGCAAACCCGCTGATCGAGAGCGCCGCCCCGCGAAAGCGGTTCTTGAACATCTCGCCGAGCATCACCCACATCACCGGTCCCCAGGAAACCCCGAAGAAAAAGACATACGCGTTTGCGGCAATGAGGGATGTCGTTCCCTCCGGGCCGACGAGTTTCAGGGAACCGTCCGGAGCCGTGCCGGAGGTGCCGAACACGGACGCCATGGTGCCCAGCGCGAACACCATGCCGGCCGACCCGCCGATAAGAAGCGGTTTCCGCCCGATCCGGTCCACCAACGACATCGCAACCAGCGTCGAGAAGATGTTCACCCCGCCGCTGATGACGTTGATCAAAAGGGCATCCTTCTCGGAAAAGCCGGCCGCCTGCCAGAGGACGGCTCCATAGTAGAACACGACATTGATGCCGACGAGTTGCTGGAATGTCGCGAGACCGATGCCCACCCAGAGGATCGGCTCGATGCGTCCGCTCTCCTTGTTGCGCAGGTCCGCAAGGCGCGGCTTGCGGCCTTTTTCCAAGGTTTCGAGCACTTCTTTCACCTGCTGTTCGGCCTCGTGAGCCAGGCAGCCGAGCTTTTGAAAAACCCCCCGGGCATGCTCGTGCCGTCCGGCCGCCACCAGATACCGCGGCGACTCGGGGATAAAGAACAACGACAGCAGGAAGACCGTGGACGGGACCATCTCCATCCAGAACATCCACTGCCAGGCCTGGAAGCCGAACCAAAATCCGCTCGAGGCTCCATGCGCGGCCGCCGCGATGGCAAAGTTGCTCAGGAATGCCATGAAGAGCCCGAGCACGATGGCGAGTTGCTGGAGCGAGGCGAGACGTCCCCGCATGCTTGCCGGAGCCACCTCGCTGATGTAGGCGGGGCACAGGATGCTGGCCGCTCCCACGGCAAAACCGCCCAGCACCCGGTAAAACACGAATTCCGCCGAACTGCCCGCAATCCCCGATCCCCAGGCGCTCACCGCGAAAAAGATGGCGGTGACGATCATCACCGCGCGACGTCCGAATTTGTCGGCGAGCGAGCCGGCCAGAAACGCACCCCCCGCGCATCCAAGAAGCATCGACGCCACATTGAATCCCGAACCGACGGAGGAAGACTTGAAGGCGGCCTGGAGCGCCTCCACCGTTCCGTTGATCACCCCGCTGTCGAATCCGAAAAGGAACCCGCCAATGGCGGCGACGCAGGAGACGAGAATAACTTGGGGGAGATTGATTTTGTGTTCGGTCGGCATAATGGGGGGAGGAATGGATCAATACCAGTTTGATCTGTGATGTCACGTCCCGTGTGATTGGGAGAGGACACTTTCACGGGTTCCCGGATTTGCGGAGGCCGGGCTGTCATTTGCTCGGAGCCCTGAGCCAACAAGGGGTGTGATCAATCATTCCGGAGGGGTGAAATGGGGGGGCGCCTTCGGGTGAAAAGAGGGTGGTGGAAGAAGCTGTTTTTCCCTTTACAGGACCAAGTATTAGTATAACTTATACTAATATGCAGACACAAAATGGTGCGGCAAGACGAAGTTTGGATGGAAGCGAAGCGGCGGCAAACGTCGCCTACCGGCTCAGTGAAACGATCGCGATCTACCCGATCACGCCCTCGACTCCGATGGGGGAACTTTCCGACGAATGGGTGGCCAAAGGCCAGGCGAACCTGTGGGGGCACGTCCCGAAAATCGTCGAGATGCAATCGGAGGCGGGGGTTGCCGGCACGATTCATGGCATGTTGCAGGGCGGATCGCTGGCCACCACGTTCACCGCTTCGCAGGGGCTTCTTCTCATGATTCCGATCATGTACAAGCTGGCCGGGCAGTTGATCCCTTTCTGCATGCATGTGACCGCCCGTTCGCTGGCCACCCATGCCCTCTCGATTTTCGGCGACCACTCGGATGTCATGGCGGTGCGGCAAACCGGGTTCGCCCTGCTGGCCTCGGCCAGCGTCCAGGAAGCCCACGATCTGGCCTGTATCGCCCACGCGGCGACCCTCCCCTCGCGGGTGCCCTTTCTTCATTTCTTCGACGGGTTCCGCACCTCGCATGAGATCAACGATCTGGAAATGCTCCCGGACGAGGCGCTTCGCGCGATGATCGACGGGAGCGCGATCCAGGCCCATGCCAGGCGGGCGATGACGCCGGATCACCCGAGCATCCGGGGAACCGCCCAGAATCCGGACGCCTTCTTCCAGGCCCGCGAAGCGGCGAATCCCTTTTACGCGGCGCTGCCGGGAATCGTGCAGGAAGCGATGTTCCGATTTGCCTCGTTGACCGGACGCGCATACCACCTTTTCGATTACTCCGGCGATCCCGAGGCCGACCGCGTGGCGGTGGTGATGGGTTCCGGCGGCGAAACCCTCCGGGAAACCTCCAGATACCTGAACAGCGTCGGGCAGCGGACCGGGGTTCTCCAGGTCCGCCTCTACCGGCCGTTCGATGCAGGCGCCTTTCTGGATGCCCTGCCGGTCACGGTGAAGCAGGTCGCCGTTCTGGACAGGACCAAAGAGCCGGGCGCTCCGGGAGAGCCTCTCTTTCTGGATGTTTCCTCGACCATGCGCGCCAAAGGACACTCCCGCTGGAAGGAACTGCCGAAGATCAGCGGGGGCCGCTTCGGTCTCGCCTCCAAGGAATTCACGCCCGCGATGGCCATGTCGGTCTTCGCCAACATGCAGGCGGAGACCCCCCGCGAGGAGTTCACGGTCGGGATCGAGGATGACATCAGCGGGCTGTCGCTCCGGTACGATCCGGCCTTCCACCTGCCCGGCCAGACGTTCAGCCAGGCGGTCTTCTTCGGGCTCGGCTCCGACGGCACGGTCGGCGCGAACAAAAACACGATCAAGATCATCGCCAAGAAGCTGGGGCTTCATGCGCAGGCGTATTTCGTTTACGATTCGAAAAAGGCGGGGGCGGTCACGGTCTCGCATTTGCGGTTTGGAAAAGAGCCGATCCACGCGCCGTATCTGGTCACCTCGGCGGATTTTGTCGGATGCCACCAATACCACCTGATCGAGCAGCAGCCGGTTCTCGAAACCGCGCGGGAGGGAGCGATATTCCTTCTGAACACGCCGCACAGCGCGGACACCGCATGGGATCACCTTTCGCGCGAGACCCAGGAACTCCTCATCTCGAAGAAGCTGAAATTCCATGTCATCGACGCCTACCGCATCGCCAAGGAAACCGGCATGGGCGCCCGGATCAACACGATCATGCAGGTGGCGTATTTCGTGCTGAGCGACATTCTGCCGCTCGATCAGGCCATCGCCGAAATCAAATCCGCGATCGAGAAGAGCTACGCCCGCAAGGGGGCCGAACTGGTCCAGCGGAACTGGAACGCCGTTGACAAAGCGGTTGCCGGCGTCCACGAGGTCGCCGTCCCGGAGACCGCCACCGCCACGCGGCCGCGTCCCTTCCCGATCCCGGTCGAAGCTCCGGAGTTTGTGCGGACCGTCTCCGGAGCCCTTCTGGCCGGTCGGGGCGACGAGTTGCCGGTGAGCGCATTTCCGCCGGATGGTGTCTGGCCGACCGGCACCAGCAAATGGGAAAAGCGCAATCTCGCCCTGGAGATCCCCGTCTGGGACTCCTCGCTCTGCATCCAGTGCAACAAGTGCGTGATCGTCTGCCCGCACGCCGCCATCCGCGCGAAATATTATCCGGAAGCCGAGCTGGCCAACGCCCCGTCCACATTCCAGTCCGTGGCATTCCGGTCACCGGAAATCAGCGGCCAGCGCTACACGATCCAGGTCGCGCCGGAGGACTGCACCGGGTGCCGGCTCTGCATCAATGTCTGTCCCGCCAAGGACAAGACGAACGCGAAGCACAAGGCCCTCGATGCCGCCCCGCAGGAACCGCTCCGGGATCGGGAGCGCATCAACTTCGCTTTCTTCGAATCGCTCCCCGCGCCGGACCGCGCGCGGCTCAAGAGCGACACCGTGAAAGACAGCCAGTTCTTCACGCCCCTGTTCGAATATTCCGGCTCCTGCGTGGGTTGCGGCGAAACGCCTTACGTCAAGCTGGTCACCCAGCTGTTCGGCGACCGGGCCATCATCGCGAACGCGACCGGCTGCTCTTCGATCTACGGGGGCAACCTTCCGACAACTCCCTACACGGTCAATTCCGATGGCCGCGGCCCCGCCTGGGCGAACTCGCTCTTCGAGGACAACGCGGAATTCGGCCTCGGTCTCCGGCTTTCCGTCTCGGACAAGGAAGCCCAGGCGCGCGAGATCCTCGCCGCATCGGGGGATGCGCTTGGCGCGGAATTCGTCGCCTCGATCCTCGATGCCGACCAGTCCACGGAAGCGGGGATTGCCGGACAAAGAGAGCGCGTCGTCGAACTTCGTGGCAGGCTGGGCCGGGTTCCCGAAAACCTCCGCGCCCGGCTCGACGGCCTCGCCGATTACCTCGTCAAAAAATCCGTCTGGATCCTGGGCGGCGACGGCTGGGCCTACGACATCGGGTTTGGCGGGCTGGATCACGTTTTGTCACTGGGCGAAAATGTCAACATCCTCGTCCTGGACACGGAGGTCTATTCCAACACCGGCGGGCAGCAGTCGAAATCGACGCCGATCGGCGCGGTGGCCAAATTCGCCTCCAACGGGAAATCGCATGCGAAGAAGGATCTGGGCCTTTACGCCATGAGCTACGGCGATGTTTATGTCGCCCGCGTGGCGCTGGGAGGGAAGGATTCCCAGACCGTGAAAGCCTTTGCCGAGGCGGAGGCCTATCCCGGCACCTCGCTGATCATCGCCTACAGCCACTGTATCGCCCACGGCTACAGCCTTGCGCACGGGCTCGAACAGCAGAAGCTCGCGGTCGACACCGGTTACTGGCCGCTCTACCGGCGCGATCCGCGCCGCCGGAAAAACGGGCTCGCTCCGCTGGTTCTCGATTCGCCCGCGCCGAAGCTTCCGCTGGCGCGGTTCACGGAAAACGAGATCCGCTACCGGTTCCTGGAGGCCACGAACAAGGAACGCGCGGCGGCGCTCGCCCACGTCGCCCAGGATCAAATCAACTCGCGCTACGATCTTTATCGCCATATGGCCACCAGTGAAAATCCGGAGAAAAACTCATGAACCTGAAAACCCGATACCTCGGCCTCGAACTGGATTCCCCGTTTGTCATCGGGGCCTCGCCGCTTGGCGACGACATCGACATGGCCCGGCGGCTGGAAGACAGCGGGGCCTCCGCGATCGTGATGCATTCGCTCTTCGAGGAGCAGCTTTCCAACGAATCTTCGGCCATGACCGCGTTCACCGAAACGCTGGAAGGATCGAATGCGGAAGCGCTGAGTTATTTTCCGGATTCCTCGGAATATCCGCTCGGCCCGGAGGATTACCTCAACCACATCGCGCTTTTGAAAAGCCGCCTGTCGATCCCCGTCATCGCCTCGCTCAACGGCCGGACTCCGGGCGGATGGGTCGCCCACGCGAAATTCCTGGAGGAAGCCGGAGCCGATGCCATCGAACTCAATATCTACGAGGTTCCGACCGATCCGGACGAAACCGGCGCCGAGATCGAGGCCCGGGTGCTCGGGGCGGTTTCGGGCGTCCGCGAAAAACTCACGGTCCCGCTCGCGGTGAAACTCTCGCCGTTTTATTCCTCGCTGCCCCACATGGCCAAAAGCATCCACCTCGCCGGCGCGAACGGGCTCGTGCTCTTCAACCGGTTTTACCAACCGGATCTCAACATCGAGGACCTCAACGTGGAGCCGAAAATTTTCCTTTCGACCTCGTCGGAACTCCTGCTGCGGCTCCGCTGGATGGCCATCCTGCACGGGAAAACCCCTCTCTCGCTCTCCCTGAGCGGCGGAGTCCACAAGGTGCATGACGCCATCAAGGGGATCATGGCCGGAGCCGACACTCTCCAAATGGTCTCGCTTCTTCTCCGGCAGGGGCCGCAGGCATTGGTCTCGCTGATCAAAGACTTCACCGCCTGGATGGCGGAGCACGACTACGACGACATTTCCGAAATGCGCGGATGCCTGAGCCATCGCAATTCCCCGGACCCCTCGGCCTTCGAACGCGCGAATTACCTCCGGGTTCTCCAGCTCTGGAAGGTTTGAACCTGAGAACCGCTTTGCCCGATCTCCGCGGCCCTGCGCGGGAAATCGCTGGATTCGGATGAAGAGGCCGGGGGCGAGCCGCCGCGTCAGGCCGGCTCGATATGGACGGTCACATCGAGGAGGTGATATCCCCCGTTCAGGAGGGTGTCCTTCACGCGGTGGGCGATGAGATGCCCGTCGGTCACCGTCACTTCGCCGCGCACACGCACATGGATATCGGCGATCAGGCTGAGGCCGCTTTTTCGCACGCGGCATTTCTCGACATTGTCCACCCCCTCGACCGCTCGCGCGGCGTCCATGATCCCTTCTATGATTTCCTCGGGCGCCTGCGCATCGAGGAGTTCCCCCAGCGAGCCCTTGAGCATCCGGACGCCGTTGAAAGCGATGATCGCGCAGGAAAAGAGCGCGGCCCAATTGTCTGCGCTGGCCCAGGCCGGGCCGCCGACCAGGCAAATGGTGATGCCGACTGCCGCCGCCAGGGAAGTGATCGCATCGGACCTGTGGTGCCACGCATCGGATTGGACCGCGCGGCTCTCGACCTCGCGCCCCCGGCGGTTGGCCAGGCGGAAGAGCCCCTCTTTCACCACCACCACGACGATCAGGACGGCCAGCGTGTAGTGGGCCGGGACCGGACGGTTCAAGGCTCCGCCGAGGATCTCCCGAAGGCTGCTCATGGCGACCAGAACGCCTGCCCCCAACAACAAAAGGGCGCCGCTCGCACCCGCCAGGGATTCCATTTTCCCGTGGCCGTAGGGGTGCCCGGAGTCCGGTGGGCGTTCCGCGTATTTCAAGGCGCCCCAAATCATCGCCGAACTCAGGACATCGAGCGTGGATTCGAGGCCGTCGGCCACGAGGGCGCTGGAGTTTCCCATCCAGCCGGCCCCGAGCTTGAGGAAGGCGAGAAGGGAGTTCACCACCACGCCGGCCACGAGCACCTGGCGGCCTCTCGCGGAGCGTTCGGCGAGCGAGGACATGGCTAAAAATCGCGGAAGCTCATCGCTCCGGCCGCGGGGTGAAAGTCTTCGGACGCGGAATCTTTGACGAGGTAGGCCACGGTTTTGTCCTTCTCTCCAAGAATCGGGATTTCCCCCGGTCCCACCCACCCTTTTTCGCGGTCTGCGACGGTGTAGCGAATATGGATCACGTCCCCTTCCTTCACGTTCGCGGCGCGGGTCACGGTGTTGACCAGCGCCATCAGGTGGACGTTCTGGCGTTCGGGGGAGTCTCCCGGCTCGATGTCCACGCGGAGAACCTCGATGCCCACAACTTCGGTCGCCGCTTTTTGCATCCGCTCATAGGCGGAGGGAGGAAGTTCGGCGTGGAGAAGGACGGGAAACAGGATCGCGGGCAGGAGGATCAGTCGGCGCATGGCTTCTTTCTGTCTGCTGGGCGGTGCCGGGGCAAGCAAATCAATCCGCCGGCGTTTGGGAGATTCGTCGCGGAGGAGAGCAGTCATCCTGCCCATATGGTTTTTTCGGCACGGGCAGGATGCCAGCGCTCAGGTTTTCCGCAAGGCGAATGGTGTTGGGCGGGACGCCCGTTCTTCGCTGAAGGGACCCCCGACAACCGGGCCGGTTTCCCTGCGATCGCCCGCGTTTTTCCGAATGGAATCGATTGCCAGCCGGGGCTTTTGCGTTCAATGTCCTCACTCGAACATATGGCTGATTACGATTTGATTGTTGTGGGCGGCGGACCTGCCGGATACGTGGGAGCGATTCGCGCGGGGCAGTTGGGGAAAAAAGTGGCGTGCATCGAGATGGATCGCGCCGGTGGCACCTGCCTCAACTGGGGCTGCATCCCGACAAAGTCCCTCCTCAAGAATGCCGAGGTCTACCAGCTTCTGAGCCATCACGCCGCCGATTTTGGAATCAAGGTCGAGGGCCTCAGTTACGAGTGGGAGAAAGTCATCGGGCGCAGCCGCAAGGTGGCGGACAGGCTGGCCGGGGGCATCGAAATGCTCTTCAAGAAAAACAAGATCGACTACATCCGCGGCGAGGCCGCGGTCACGAAAGCCGGGGTCGTCGAAGTGACGGACAAGGACGGAAAGAAGGCGGAATACAAGGGCGCGAAGATCCTGGTCGCGACCGGCGTTGTCGCCCGCGAGATGCCGGGGTTTCCGTTCAACGGGAAGAGCGTCATCGGCAGCAAGCAGGCGATGGTTCTCGCCGAACAGCCGAAGGATATCATCATTATTGGCGCCGGGGCCATCGGGGTCGAGTTCGCCTATTTCTTCAACGCCTTCGGGACCAGGGTCACATTGGTCGAAATGCTCCCGAACATCCTTCCCATCGAGGATACGGAGGTCAGCGCGTCTCTCGAAAAATCCCTCGCCAAGCAGGGGATCAAGGTTCTCACCGGCACGAAGGTGGAGAAAGCCGAGACCACCAACAAGGGGGTGCGCCTGACCGTGAGCGGAAAAGCCAACGAGACCATCGAAGCCGCCATCGCCCTCGTCGCGATCGGCGTGAGCCCGCTCATGCCTCATGGGATCAAGCTCGACACCGATGCCAAGGGCTGGCTCAAGACCGATGAGAATTACGAGACCAACGTCAAGGGCATCTACGGCGCCGGTGACATCATCGGGCCGCCCTGGCTCGCCCACGTGGCCAGCTTCGAGGCTGTCCAGGCGGTGGAAGGAATGTTCGCGGGAAAGAAGCCCCGCAAGGTCAGCGTCTTTCCCGGCTGCACCTACTGCCAGCCGCAGGTCGCCAGCGTCGGGCTCACCGAGCGCGCGGCCAAGGAAAAAGGCCTCGCTTTCAAGATCGGAAAATTCCCGTTCATGGCCAGCGGAAAAGCCCTGGCCGTCGGGGAGAGCGAGGGCTTCGTCAAGCTGATCATCGGCGAAAAGCACGGGGAGGTCCTCGGGGCCCACATCATCGGCGCCGACGCCACCGAAATGATCGCCGAACTCGGGCTCGCGATCACGATGGAGGCCACCTGCGAGGAACTCATCGCCACGATCCACGCCCACCCGACCTTGAGCGAAGCCGTCCACGAGGCCGCCCACGCCTCGCAGGGGCACGCGATCCACTTCTGAAAATGATGGACAGGCCATGACTGCATTGCTGGCACTTGAGGACGGGCGTGTCTTCCGCGGGGAGAGCTTTGGCGCGACGGGAACCGCGGCAGGGGAGATCTGTTTCAACACCTCGATGAGCGGGTATCAGGAAATCCTCACCGATCCTTCCTATCGCGGGCAGATCGTCGCCATGACCCATCCGGAAATCGGAAACTGCGGGGTCAACGAGCTGGATGTCGAAAGCGGCGCCCCGCACGTCCGCGGCTTTGTCATCGAGGAACTCAGCCCGGTGCCGAGCAACTGGAGATCTACGGGAACACTCCATGACTATCTGGCGAAAAATGGCATTCCGGGCATCCAGGGCATCGACACCCGCGCGTTGACACGCCACCTGCGGATCCGCGGCGCCATGAGGGCCTGCCTCACGACCGATATCCGGGACGAGGCGGAGGCTGTCCGCCGGGCCTGCGAGGTCCCCTATGCCGGAGTCGATTTTGTGCGGGAAGTGACCCCCGGAGCTTCCTACCAATGGGACCCGTCCCAGGCCGCCAGCCGGCGGTGGATCGTGCGCACGGCCGATTCCGGGTCCGCTGCCACCGATGAAACGGGCAATGTCTTTTCCGATCTTCCGCCCGCCGCCCACAAGCTCGCCGCGATCGATTTTGGAATGAAGAAAAACATCCTGCGGTCGCTCCGGCGGAACGGTTTCGATGTCACGGTCTTTCCCGCGACCGCCCCGGCGGAGGATGTGCTGGCCTCGGGAGCCGACGGGATCTTTCTCTCCAATGGCCCCGGTGATCCGGAAGCGCTCACTTATGCCTGCGAGACGGTGCGGAAGCTGGTCGGAAAGAAACCGATCTTCGGAATTTGCCTCGGACATCAGGTGCTGGCCCTCGCCCTGGGCGGGCGGACATTCAAATTGAAATTCGGCCACCGCGGCGCCAACCAGCCGGTCAAGGACCTGCGCAGCGGGAGAATCGCCATCACCTCGCAGAACCACGGATACGCGGTCGATCCGGGTTCCCTGCCCGCGGACGTGGAGGTGACCCATGTGAACTTGAACGACGGCACCGTGGCCGGGTTGAAGCACAAGACCCAGCGGGCGTTCAGCGTCCAATACCATCCCGAGGCCAGCCCGGGGCCGCATGACGCGGGTTACTTTTTTCAGGAGTTTGCCAAAGAAGTTGCGGCGGCCAAGGTCGCGGGAGTATAAGGAAGACCCTATGGCAAAGCTGCAGATCTTCCTCCCCGACGGCACACAAATCTCGCACGATCTTCAGGATGAAAAAATCACGATCGGGCGGTTGGCGGACAATTCTCTCCAGATCGACGACGGCTCGGTTTCCAGCCGGCATGCGGAGATCGATCTGGAGGCCGGGGCCTATCACCTCCATGACCTGGAATCCACGAACGGCACGTTTGTCAATGGCGAGCGGGTGACGGATGCGGTGCTGCGTCACGGGGACGAGGTTCGCCTCGGTCTTGTCGAGACGGTTTTTCACGGCGACGAAGAGGCCCCGGACCAGCCGCTGCCCGCCTCGACCAGCGTGGCGTCCGAGGCGGCCAAAATCAGCGCCCGCCCCGCGCAATTCGTGAACTCGTCGCCCATCCCAAAAAACGTCCGGACCAAAGACCCGCTGGCCGCCGGCCTGATTGCTGCGGCGGTTCTTGGCATCCTGGCGTTTGCCGCCGCCGCGGTCATCATCATGGGCATGGCCTCGCCGGCCTGAAGCCTGCTCCGGGCGACGCCATTTTTCATGGAAGAGCAAACCGAACTTCTCGCCGGGCGCCGGCAAAAGCTGGATGCTTTGCATGCCGCGGGCGTGGCGCCCTACGGGCATCGGTTCGACATCACCGGCAGGCCGGGGGAAATCCGCTCCGCATTCGCGGAGGGAACTCCCGTGCGGACCGCCGGACGGATCACCGCCCACCGCAACATGGGGAAGAGCCATTTTCTGGATCTCTCGGACAGCACCGGAAGAATCCAGGTCTATCTTCACGCCAGGGAGGTCGGGCCGGAGGCCGCCGCCATCTTCGATCAACTGGACATCGGCGACTGGATCGGCGTCGAGGGCGATACCTTCACCACGAAAACCGGCGAGCCGAGCATCAAGGCCCGGTCGTTCGCCGTCCTTTCAAAATCCCTGCGACCGCTCCCCGACAAGTGGCACGGGGTCCAGGACACCGAAATCAAATACCGCCAGCGCTATCTCGATCTGATCTCGAACCCGGAGTCCCGCGATGTGTTTTTGAAGCGCGTCGCGATCGTGCGCGAAATCCGCCGGTTTCTCGAGGATCGCGGGTTCATCGAGGTCGAGACCCCGATGATGCAGCAGGTCCCGGGCGGCGCCGCCGCGCAGCCGTTCCAGACCCACCACAACGCGCTTGGCGTGGACCTCTTTCTGCGCATCGCGCCCGAGCTTTATCTCAAGCGGTTGCTCGTCGGCGGATTCGGGAAAATTTTCGAGCTGAACAGGAATTTCCGGAACGAGGGGATTTCGCGCCGCCACAATCCGGAATTCACGATGCTCGAAGCCTACTGGGCATTCGCGGACTTCGAGCGGATGGCGGAGCTCGTCGAGGAGATGGTCTGCCACTTGGCGAAGACGGTCATGGGTGGTTTCGTGATCGGGCGCCGGAATGCCGGGGGGGAAGTCCTCAAATCCATCGACCTCACCCCGCCCTGGCGGCGGGCCCGCTATGCGGATCTGATCCGGGGCGTGAAGGGCGACTGGTATGAACTCGCCCCCGCGGCCCGCCGCGGCTGGTGCTCTGCGAACGGCCTCGATATCTCCCATTGCGCCGAAGACTTTGAAATCACCCAGCACGTCTTCGAAAAACTGGTCGAGGAAAAAACCCTGGATCCGCTGTTCGTCACGCATTGCCCGAAAGAACTGGTTCCCCTCGCAAAACAGAACGCGCAGGACGGGTCGGTGGTCGATGTCTATGAGCTGATCATCAACGGCCAGGAAATTTCCCCCGGCTATTCCGAGCTCAACGATCCCGACATCCAGCGCGCCCGGCTCGAGCAACAGAGCGGCGGAGAAACGCAGAAGCTCGACGAGGAATTCCTCCACGCCCTCGAATACGGGATGCCGCCTGCGGGCGGCATCGGCATCGGCATCGACCGCCTGGTCATGATGCTCACCGGCGCCGAGAGCATCCGCGACGTCATCCTTTTTCCCCACATGCGCCCGAGGGCCTGAACGACTTCTCCATCGGGAAAAATCCTCCCCGGCCATCATGAGAATCCTCCTGTGTTTGTGTTGTCTCCTCCTCGCCGCCTGCGGCAGCGGGTACAACGGCTACAAGTTCAGGCCCTATACCGTGCGCGGTGTCGCCTACACTCCGATGTCCCCGCGGGAAGCCGTCGGGTATGTCGAGGAGGGGACCGCTTCCCACTATGACGAAAGCTTCCTCGTCATCTTCCCCGGAAAGACCGCCATCGGGGAAAACCAATATTCCTGGTCGCGCTCCGCCGCCCACAAAACCTTGCCCCTGCCATGCAAGGTGCGGGTCACCAACCTCCGTAACGGGCGTTCGACGGTTGTCCGTGTGAACGACCGGGGGCCGTTCATCGGGGACAGGACCCTGGACGTCACCACCGGGGCCGCCAAAAAATTGGGGTTCCACAAGGCCGGCCTCTGCCCGGTTCGCATCGAAGTCCTCAGCGTCGGCGACGGGCGCTGGCGGATTCGAACGCGGAACCGCTGAACCCGGATCCGGCGATTGTTCACCACGGACGCGAAGAGCACGGAGGCACCGGCAACAAACAGCCGATCGGCTTGAGACAGATGGCTTCCCTTTCTCTGGGGCATGCCTGTTCTCTGTGGTCCCAAACGTTTTTCAGGCTGAAAACTTCCGTAAAACCGTTGACTCCCGGGCGCCTATAGGACAATTGTTGTCCCATGCCTAGAAAACTGTCCGCTTCCTCCGTCCGCCTGCCGCGCGGCGACGAGCGCCGCCGGGTGCCCGCCACCCGCGCGACCCGTCCGCCCTATGCGCGGATGATCAGGATCCACGAGCTGATCGCGGCGGGAAAATTCCCCAACTGCACGACCTTGGCGGATGTCTTCGAGGTGTCCTACAAGACCGTGCAGCGGGACATCGATTTCATGCGCGACCAGCTGATGCTGCCGATCGATTACAATTCGGGGCAGCACGGCTTCCACTACACCAAACCGGTGGGTTCTTTTCCGTCCGTGAATATCACGCAGGGCGAGGTGGTGGCCCTGCTGGTCGCGCAGAAGGCGCTGGAACAATACCGGGGGACGGCCTTTGAAAAGCCGCTGCGGGCGGCATTCGGCAAGATGGCGGGCGCGCTCCAGGACGAGATCTCGATTTCGCTCGAGGACCTGGGCAGCGCGTTTTCGTTCCGCCCGATGGGAGCGGCCGGACAGGAACTCGCGGTCTTCAATGTTCTGGCGGATTGCGTGCTCGGCAACCGGACGGTGGAATTCGATTACCATGCCCTGAAGAAAAGCAAATCCGAGCGGCGGCGCATCGAGCCGTATCACCTCGGCTGCATCAACAACCAGTGGTATCTCATCGGCAATGATCTCCAGCGCGGAAAAATCCGGACGTTTGCGCTCACCCGGCTGAGCCGCCCGAAGCCGCTCAAACAGGCATTCCGGAGGCCGTCGGACTTTTCCCTCTCGAACATGATGAAGGACAGCTTCATGGCCTTTGAAACGGGGGAGGCCCGGAAGGTCCGGCTTCGGCTCGACGAATTTGCGGCCCGCCTGGCATCGGAGCGCAGCTGGCATAAATCGCAGAAGCTGAAACCGCTTTCCGGGGGCGGGGCCGAGATGACATTGGAGGTTGGCATCGCGCCGGACTTGGAGAATTGGATTCTTGGCTGGAGAAGCCATGCGGTGGTTCTGGAGCCCGCCGACTTGCGCGAACGAATCGCCTCCACCGCCCGGGCGATGGCCCTGCAGTACCAGCGGTGACCCCCTACAAATCCGCCGTGTAATTCAAAATCGAGACATTTTCCACGGCAACCAGCGTATCCAATCCCGCCGCCATATCGAAGGCCTCCACAAAGTCCGCCGACCTGGCCGGGCGCGCCGGGCCGCCGGCATCGCCGAGATTGAGGAAGAAACCGGCTGCGAGCACGGCAAGCGCCCCCGCCCCGAGCCAGCGAAGAAGAAAAACCGGAACCAGCGGACGGGCGGAATCCCGGCGGATTTCACGCAGGATGTTGCGCGGAAAAAAAGGCGATACCGAGACCGGCCCGGCTTTTCCAAGCAGGTCCCAAAGCGCGCCCTGGCCCCATTCTTCTTTCATGGCATGGGATGGAACACGAGCCGGACCGAAAAGTTGCGGAAAACCTACAATTCCTGGGCTTCGAGGAAGCCTTCGAGCTGGCGGATGCGGGTCGGATGGCGCATTTTCCGCAGGGCCTTCGCCTCGATCTGGCGGATGCGTTCGCGGGTCACCTTGAATTGGCGGCCCACCTCTTCGAGTGTGCGGCTGTAGCCGTCCACAAGGCCGAACCGCTGCTCCAGAACCTGCCGCTCGCGCTCGGTGAGCGTCTCGAGGACGTCTTTGATTTTGTCCTTGAGGAGCACGATCGCCGCCATGTCGGCGGGGTTTTCCGCCCCCTTGTCCTCGATGAAATCTCCGAAGCTCGTGTCGTCGCTGTCCCCGACCGGCGCCTGGAGGGAAATCGGCTGCTGCGCCATTTTCAAGACGGCGCGGACACGTTCCACCGGCAGTTGGATTTCGTCCGAGATTTCCTCCGGGGAGGGCTCGCGCCCGTATTCCTGGACGAGTTGTTTCTGCACGCGGATCAGCTTGTTGATCGTCTCGATCATATGCACCGGGATCCGGATCGTGCGCGCCTGGTCGGCAATCGAACGGGTGATGGCCTGGCGGATCCACCATGTGGCGTAGGTCGAGAATTTGTAGCCGCGGCGGTATTCGAATTTTTCCACCGCCTTCATAAGCCCCATGTTGCCCTCCTGGATCAAATCCAGGAATGAGAGCCCGCGATTGGTGTATTTTTTCGCGATGGAGATGACGAGGCGCAGGTTGGCTTCCACCATCTCGGTTTTCGCCTTGAGAGCTTTCCGATGCCACTGCTTGAGGTCGTGGTGGAGGGAGGCGAGTTCCTCGGGGGTCAGCCAGAAACGCTTCTGCATTTCCTTGATCTCGTGGGAAAAATGCTTCCGGTGCTTCGAGTTCGGATCCTTGGCATACTTCTTGTGCTCGTGCTGGAGGTTCTGAAGCGCGCGGAGATTCTCATCGGCCAGCAGGACAAAATCCTCGACGACCTTCTGCTTGAAGAAAAATTTCGGGTAGAGCTTCTGGAGGTTTTGGAGCACCCGCTCGAAACTCTTGAGGTTGGCGGACGTCGGCGAGGCCACGGCGAGCTTGGCGCTGTAAATTTTCGCCACCGAATCCGCCTGGCGCTTGACCTGCTGGCACAGGCGGGGAAGCGCTTTCATGTAGCGTTCGCGGCTCTCGATTTTTTTGTCGAGAATCACCCGGTCGAACCGCTCCCGCTGGTCGACGAGCTTCTGGGCGAGATCCAGGTGGGCCCGGGCGATGAAACCGAAGCGATACAGTGTCTCCTGGACCTTCAGTTCCGCGTCCTCGATGCGCTTCGAAATTTCGACCTCCTGTTCGCGGGTGAGCAATGGGACCTGCCCCATCTGCTTGAGATACATCCGGACCGGGTCGTCGAGGATATCGAGCTTGGAGTCGCTCTTTTCTTCTTTTTCCTCCTCTTCCTCGTTGTCTTTCGTGCGGACATCCTTGATGCGGTCCACGTCGGAGGCATCGATGATTTCGATTTCCACGGCGCGAAGTTGCCCGATGACGGTCTCGATGTGCTCGGGCTCATTGACTCCCTCGGGAAGATGCTCGTCGAGATCGTCGAAGGTCACATACCCCTGCTCCTTCGCGAGCTTGATCAACTCTCGGACTTTTTCCTGGATGGCTTTTTGAAGCTCCTGCGCGGTCTGGACGGGGGTCGGCTGGGGCGGCGGGGGAAGTTTTGGCTTTTTCTTGTCTGCGGCGGGTTTGGGCGCCTCTTCCTTGTGGGAAGCTTTGGTCGTCGTTTCCTTCGGAGAAGGTTTCTCCTTGTGCCTGGGAGCTTTGGGCGCCGGCTTCTTTGCGGGAGGAGGGGTTTTCCCCGGCGGCTTCTTTGACGCGCTCTTGGAAGCCGGTTTGTTGGTTGTCTTCGGTTTGGATGCCAATCGGACTTGGCTTTTGGACGATTTGGTGTTGGTTTTCAAGCAGCTTTGCCGGTGGTCCTTATCACTGAAAGGGCCGAGAAACATCCGCTACGCGGATTTTCAGGTCAAGGATTAGTTTTTGAATTTTCATTCTCTCCTCCGCGGAGAGCCCGGGTTGGGCGAGCCGGTTCTTGAGGCCCTCGACCTCCTGAAGCCACTTTTGGGCTTCCAGTCCGGCCCATGTTTCCATGGCTTTTGGCAGAGGATCGGCTATCGGGCGCGTCAAGTCGAGGCCGGAAAACGTCCTTTCTTCCGCGCCTCCGAGCGTCCCGAGGAAGCGGGTCACAGCCACCGGGTCCCCGTCCGCATATTCCGCGCGGGCCATCCGATCCAGGAGGCTGCCCAAGGGATCAAGACCAGCCGCCGAACCTTTCTCCCGGAGCCATTTACGGACATCGGAGCTGACAAGGGCCAAGTGGCAGAGCATCCCCATTCCCGGGGAGAGAGTCAGTTTTTCCACCTCGCTTGCGGGATTTTCCCCGGCGCTCTCCTGCGTTGAGGGCGCCTTCATGGCAGCGCGGATGGCCGCATGGGGAAGAGCCAGCCGGGTTGCCAGGCGCCCCAGGACCGATTCGCGGAGGGCGGCCTCCTGGATCATGGCCAGCGGCGGACCCAGCCGGCGCACGAGCCGCGCCTTGCCGGCCGGATCGGCGAGTTCTCCCGACGTTTCCGCCTGGTCGGTGGCATGGTCGAAAAAGTCCCTGGCCCGCGCGATCGCATCGAGAAAGGCCCCGGCGCCGCTGCGACGGATCAGGGAATCCGGGTCTTCGCCCTTCGGAAGCTCGACCACCTTCACCGCGAGCCCCTGGCCGAACAGCGCGGGAAGAGACCGCAGGGAGGCCTGTTGCCCGGCATTGTCGGAATCGAAGCAAAGGAGGACGCTCTCGACGAACCGGCGCAGAAGCCTCGCCTGATCGCCGGTAAACGCCGTGCCCTGGGGCGCGATGACATTGCGGATTCCCGCCTCGAACGCGGAAATCAGATCCAACTGCCCCTCGCAGACGATCGCGGCGTTTTTCTCGATCAAATCCCGCTTGGTCTTGTCGAGCCCGTAAAGAACACGGCCTTTGGTAAACAGCGGAGTCTCCGGTGAGTTGACGTATTTGGCGGTCTTGGCCTCCGGGTCCAGCACCCGCCCGCTGAAAGCCACGACTTCCCCGTAGTCGTTGCGGATCGGGAACATCACGCGATCCCGGAAGCGGCTGTAAAGGTTTTCCGCATCGCCTTCCTCCTTCGAGGACGCCAGCCCGCTCCGGAAGATTTCCTCCGCGGAAAATTTCCGCTCCCTCAGGAACACCAGCAGGGCATCCCAGGAATCCGGGGCATACCCCAATTGCCACGAACGGGCGATCTCCCCGTTGATGCCACGGGACTTGAGGTAATCCCGCGCCACGCCGCCGGCCGGGGATTTGAGCAGATTCTGGTGGAACCACCCGGACGCTTCCGCATGGAGCGCCAACAACCGCTGCCGGAGTCCGCGCTGTCGGTCGTCGTCCCCTCCGCCGGCTTCCTCGATGATCGGCACCCCCGCCCGTTGGGCGAGTTTCCTCACGGCCGAGGGGAAATCCAGGTGCTCGTAATCCATGACGAAGCGCAGCACTCCGCCCCCCGCCCCGCATCCAAAACAGTGGTAGGACTGCCGGGCGGGATTGACATGAAACGACGGGGATTTTTCGCGGTGGAAGGGACAGAGCGCCCGCATGGCCGTGCCGGCGCGCTTGAGCGGAAAATACGAACCGATGACCTCGACAATGTCGTTTGCCTCGGCCACACGCTGGATCGTCTCTTCGGATATCAGCCCCACCCGCCGAAATTACCTTGCGGCCCGGATCAGCGCGAGGGAGATTGCACGGAGGATGCGATTTCTTTTTTTGATCATCGCCGCGGCCCTTCCCCTGCGGGCGGCGGAGCCAACGATTGAAAAAGGGGCCGTGGTCGTGCTGCCGGTCGAGGGGGCGGTTTCCGAGGCGCAGTTTTTCTTCCTCCGCCGGGTCCTGAAAAATGCCGAGTCCGCCGGGGCATCGGCGTTGATCTTGGACATGGACACGCCCGGCGGGGCGCTCAAGGCGACCGAGCAGATCGTGCAGATGCTGATGAAGAGCCCCGTGCCGGTTTACACCTATGTCAATGCGAATGCGGGATCTGCCGGCGCCCTGGTCGCGCTCGGAACGAAAAAAGTCTTCATGGCGCCCGTGAGCGCGATCGGGGCGGCGGCCCCGGTCGTGAGTTCCGGCGAGGAAATTCCCGCCACGATGAACGCCAAGATCGTTTCCTACTACTCCGGGTATTTCCGAAGTGTGGCGCAATTGAACGGCTACCATCCCGAGCTGGTGGACGGTTTCATGAACCTCGACAAGGAAGTCAAGGTGGGAGACGTGGTCATCAACCCAAAAGGCGCGCTCCTGACACTCAGCGCCCAGGAGGCGGTGAAGGTCATCGGTGACCGTCCGCTCCTGGCCTCCGGAATCGCCAGGGACATCGATGAAGTCTGCAAAAAGGCGGACCTGGATCCGAAGGCGGTCGTCGAAATCCAACCCTCGGGCTTCGAAATCCTCGCTCAATGGATCACGACCCTCGCTCCGCTCCTGCTCCTCGGCGGGATCATCGGGGCCTACATCGAATTCAAATCCCCCGGCTTCGGCGTGGCGGGCGTTCTGTCGGCGGCCTGCTTCCTTCTCTTTTTCACCGGCCACTATATCGCGGGCCTGACCGGTCTCGAAGTCGCGGCGGTTTTCGCTCTCGGTCTGCTCCTTGTCTTCGCGGAGATTCTGTTTTTCCCCGGCGTCGTTTTCGTGGCCGCCCTGGGCACGGCGCTGATGGTCGGCGCGTTGTTCTTCGCCATGGTGGATTTCTACCCGGCCCAGCCGCTGGATTTTTCTTTCCCAATGCTGGCGCGTCCGATGCTGAACCTGGCCATCGCGATCGTCGCCTCGGCATTTTCGATCGCCCTCCTCGCTCGCTTTCTCCCGGATCTCCCGGTCTTCCGCCGCCTGTTCCTGTCCGCCCAATCCCCCGCAGGCCCCTCGATCCCCGCCGTCGCGGCCGCCGAAAAGACTCTGGCCGTCGGAGACACGGGTGTCGCCCGCTCGATCCTCCGCCCTTCCGGCAAGGCCATTTTCGAAAACACCCTGGTCGATGTCGTGACCCAGGGCCAGTTCCTCGACGCGGGAACGCCCGTCCGCATCCTCTCGGTCTCGGGCGATGCCGTCGTCGTCGGGCGCGCGTGACGACGGAATTTTCTCGAAAATTCTGTCCTGCCCCCTCCCTGTTGAAAAGTTGCGAAAAAAACCCGCGACTTCATGAGGTTTCCTGAGTTCAATTCCCCCCCCCCAGTGATGCAAACCGGACCCCTTATGGGCCCAAATATTCGTGAACGCTGCCGACCTCCGGGCGGGTCTGTTTGCACTGTGGACTTTACCGGCACGGCGAGGAGGGAAGTTCAACCGCCGCGAGCAGTGGCGGATCGTGCCCTGCTTTTCCGCAGCGGTTCCGAAAGATAGAAAAGTGCTGAGCCTCTGAGCGGCTCAGAGAAAGGAAAAGCGGCGGTTGCCGCTCTCTGAAATCGTGTCGGGCATTTTCGCATTCGTATTACGCCGGAAAATTCCGCTTGGCTATGAGACACTTACGTGTCTCAGTCATTCCATGCGACACCACACGGGCCTTTCCTCCGGAGAACGCCGCCTGCGCAGCGAGCTTCGCCGTCTGCTGGAAAATGCCGACGCCTTTATCCACGGCAGCCTCATTGAAATGAAGCGCTGCTGCGGCAACCCGAATTGCCGCTGTGTTTTGAAGGGGGAAAAGCACCGGTCCCTCTATCTCTCCCAGCACCAGAAGGGAGCCCCGCGCACGAAGTGCCTGCCGCGCGACTCCCGG
>Ga0172380_10002181_pt1 | contig 31217 bp, 33 predicted proteins | sample Leawe162metaG_FD_119747 | JGI IMG/M metagenome (GOLD analysis project Ga0172380, IMG submission 119747) | Leachate microbial communities from a municipal landfill in Southern Ontario, Canada - Leachate well 162 metaG | ecosystem: Engineered > Solid waste > Landfill > Unclassified | place... | reverse complement strand
GAGCGCCAGAACGCTGGTCAGCATGACGGTCCAGGTGAAGACCGGCATGCGGAACATCGTCATGCCGGGTGCACGCATACAGATGATGGTCGTGAGGAAGTTGACCGAACCAAGAATGGTTCCTAGACCACCAAGGGTGAAGCCCATCAGCCAGAGGTCGCCACCAACGCCAGGGGTGTACACAGCACCCGAGAGCGGAGCGTAGGCGAACCAGCCGAAGTCAGCGGCACCATCTGGGGTGAAGAAGCTGTAGATGACGATGAGTCCGCCGAACAGGTACAGCCAGTAGGCCAACATGTTGAGACGAGGGAACGCAACGTCCGGTGCGCCAATCTGCAGCGGCATGATCGCGTTGGCGAAGGCCGAGAACAACGGAGTCGCGAACAGCAACAGCATGATCGAGCCGTGCATCGTGAACATCTGGTTGTACTGCTCGTTCGAGATGAACTGCTGGCCTGGGTTCGCCAACTCAGCACGAATCACCAATGCCATCACACCACCAGCGATGAAGAACGCCATGGCGGTGATGAAGTACAGGTTTCCGATCACCTTGTGGTCGGTCGAGGTGACCCACCTGATGATCGTGCGGCCCATATTTTGCTTGCGGACCTGCTTTTGAGTGACGGGCGCTTCCGCTTCGGTGGCCGGTACGGGCTCGTTCAGAATTGTCATGTCTGCCCCTTAGACCGCTTGTGCTTTGTCAGTGGAGCGGCCGTTGTCGAGTTGGCCGCTCTGCCCGCGCTTACGAAGTTCTTCCATGTGAGCGTCAAACTCTTCCTGTGTCACAACCTTGACCTGGAACAGCATTCGCGAGTGATCGACGCCACAGAGTTCAGCACATTTTCCGGCGTACGTTCCGAGCTTGTTCGGCGTCGCCTCAAATACGTTCGTGCGCCCTGGAACAACATCGAGCTTGAATAAGAAGTTTGGTACCCAGAACGAGTGGATAACGTCCGGCGAGGTCAGGACGAACTTGACCTTCTCATTCACTGGCAGCCACAACGTCGGAACGGCTGACTCGTTGTCCGGCGGAACCGGCTGACGTGGCGCTTCACCTTGGGATGCGTTCGGCGGGTACGCCGGCTCACCAACATCGTAGGTGTCTTCGTCAACGTAGTTGAACGTCCAGCTCCAGCGGAAGCCGACCACATTGACGGTCTGCTGTTGGGTGTCACTGACGTTGGTGAGTTCAGCTTCGTCACGTGCGGCGAAGTAGAAGATGCCCATCACCATGATGAGCGGGGCCACGGTCCACAGCGCCTCGATCGGCATGTGGTAGCGGGTCTGAACTGGCGTCTCGGCATTCTTGCGGCGTCGATACGCAATAAACGCCCAGAACATCAGCCCCCAAACGAGGACACCAACAACCATGGCGGCGATCCAGCTGCCGACCCAGAAGCTCTCAACAATCGGGCCTTGCTCGGTGACCGGCTCGGGCAGACCCGCCCGTTTCCAGTCATCGATTGCCGTCGTCGAGCAACCAGCCAGAATGATTGCGCCGAGGAATCCCATCGCCGCAACTCCGGCGCGTCGCCCAAAATTGAAGCCAGGGGTCCCAGAATCGCGTTTTGCGTCGCGACCGCCAGTGTTCACCGTCATCGCTTCCGTCCGTACACGTGAGGCCTTCCAGTGGGTAGTGACCCGCATTTGCAGCGCCATTTGCGGCCACCTTAGTGGCACGCAGCATGGCGGTACCGATGGGGTCGCCTGCAGCTTCTCGTCGGTGAGACTAGCGCAGCAAAGCCCAGAAAGCCGGAGCTAGGGCGGGTAGTTTCTCTACGTATGTCGCGCAGCTACCTCGACGCCCTGTCCGGCCAGCCCCTCCATCAGCAGGCGCAGGCCGCATTTGGGGCGTTTTCCGGGCGTGCATGGGCCGATCCAGCCCAACCCCACCATGAGGGCAAGATGGCCGCCCAAATTTTGCAAGCCTCGCGCGAGTCGGTGGCAAATCTGCTTCACATCGCCCCATCGGGAGTCTCGTTCCAGCCGAATGCACACGTTGCCCGGCTCGCAGTCGAAGGCGTGCTCGGCGCGTCCAGTCGCACGACTACCGGCCGAACAGCGATCACGACCGCGGTGGAACGTGCTGACGTCCTCGATGCCTTGCGGACGGCGATCGGCCCCGACTCCGTCTTGCAAATGGCTGTCGATTCAACGGGCGCAGTATCACCAAGGGCGTTAGTCGCGGCCCTCTCGCAGGCCTCCACGCGTCGTCAAGCTGTGGTCGTCGTGCAGGCCGGGAACGGCGAAGTTGGCACGTTGCAACCGCTGGGTGAGATCGCCCGCACAGTTTGCGACATGAACGTCCCGCTCCTGACTGATGCAACCGGCGCTCTCGGATTGACGCCGATCGAGCCGGGGTGGTCGGTCCTGTTTGCAGAAGCCTCCACCTGGGCTGGTCCTCCGGGGGTCGCAGTTCTCGCAATCGCAGACCCGGAAGCCTGGACCGGTCCGCTGCCTGCTGACGGTTCAGATGTCCTGAGCGCCGCAGCGGCATCCGCCGCCCTGGATTCCGTAGTCCGCGCTCAGCCGACCCTCAGCGCGCACCTGCGGGAATTGACGGCCAGAATCCGTGAGCATGTCCCGCTTCTCGTCGAGGACGTCGACCTGGTCGGCAATGCAGCCAATCGTCTCCCCCACGTGGTGACGTTCTCGTTGCTTTACGCCGATGGTGAGCAGCTCGCGAGCGAACTCGACCGGCTAGGCGTAGCGGTCGGCAGTGGATCCGCTTGTGCGTCGCGGGCGGGCCTGCCGAGCCACGTCCTGGCAGCCATCGGTGCACTAACCCACGGCAATGTGCGGGTGAGTTTGCCGATCGATGCGACGGTGGAATCGGTGGATCACTTCCTGGACGTGCTTCCTGAGGCCGCCCGGATCGTGCGCGCGCAAGCTGGTGCACCATGATCGAGCACGAGCGAACCGAGCTCGACGAACGCGGGACCAGGTGCCCGCATCCGATCATCGAACTGGGGAAGTTTGCGCGCGCCCAGCAGGGCCGAGGTGTTCGTGTTGTCCTGCTGGCCGACGACGTTGCCGCCAAGTCCGATGTGCCGGCCTGGTGCCGCCTCACCGGATCTACGCTCGTGAGCGTCAGCGAGCTTGAAGATGGTTCCGGTTTGAGGTTTGAAATCCAGCTCTGACACTCAACGCAAGCTGGGAGCAGGCATCTCTTGTGCCACCCGCAGCATTTGCAGGTAGGTCAGGCGCTCAACGGGTTCGACGCCCAGTGTCAACAGGTGCCTCGTTGGCCATTGGACATCGACGATGCGTTCGTCACCTGCGCCGTCAGCATTCAACAAGCCACACAAATGCACAACCGCGGCCTTGGAGGCGTCGGTTTCGCGATGAAACTTGGATTCAGCGGCGAAGAAGCCTCCGATTTGCAGCCCGAACAAGCCTCCGACCAGCCGCCGAGACCCTTGCCCCTCTGCCAGCCAAACTTCAACAGAATGGGCCCAGCCCAACTCAAACATCCGCTGATATGCCCGCCGGAACTCACCTGTGATCCAGCCGTGCTTGCGATTCGGATCACCGCACCCGGCAACCACTGCATCGAACGCGCGATCGACGCTGTAATCAAATCTCTTGAGGCTGCGCTTCAACGATCGGCTGACGTGAACAGAGTTTGGCCGCAAAATCGCCCGTGGGTTGGGCGACCACCAGCCAAGGCCAGGTTCACCGTCGGGCAGATCGACACCCATCGGGAACAGCCCGCGACGATAACCGGCAAGCATGGTTCCAGGCTCAAGATCAGCGCCGACAGCGATCAATTCCTGGTCGACGCCTGCAGTCGCCGGGTCGGGCAGAAACCACGGGCACGGGGGTGGCTCAACAGGTTGCACCGCCACCACGCAAGTACCTCCCGCTCATGCCGCGTCCTAGACGATCGTCGCCGGCAAGTGACCGGCGATTTCGTTCGCCGCACCGTCACCGTACGCCCCTGCGATGCGAGCAACGAATCCCTCGCGATCGAGTTCGTACTCCTGGGTTCCTGTGGTCTCGATGACCAGTGCTGCGATCGCCGAGCCGAGTTGGGCGCTGCGCTCGGCCGACACACCCCAGGCCAACCCCGCAAGATAGCCCGAACGGAACGCGTCGCCCACGCCGGTGGGATCTGCGACCGCGCCAATCGGCACAACCGGAACCTCGATAGCATCGGCGCCTTTGGATTCGATGATTGAACCCTTCGCGCTGCGAGTAGTCACGCGGGTCTCCACGCGATCCAAGATCTCGTCGGCACTCCATCCGGTCTTCTGCTCGATGAGTGCTGCTTCGTATTCATTCGTGAAGAGGTAGGCGGCACCGTCGACCAGTTTGCAGATTGACTCGCCATCCATAAACGTCAGTTGTTGCGAAGGATCGGCAGCGAACGGGATAGCACGGTCACGGCACTCCTGGGTGTGCCGAATCATCGCCTCGGGATCGTTGGGCGAAACCACCACAAGATCGAGACCACCCGCCCGCTCAGCGATTGGACCCAGTTCAATCTCGCGCGCTTCACTCATCGCGCCCGGATAGAAGGACGCGATCTGGTTGCTATCTGCGTCGGTCGTGCAGGTGAACCGTGCGGTGTGGGCAGTATTGGATTCACGAACGGCCGCAACATCCACGCCGTGACGCACGAGCCACGAGCGGTAGTCCGCCCAGTCATGGCCGACTGCACCAACGAGGATCGGGTCCAACCCAAGACGCCCGAGGCTGAAGGCGATGTTTGCCGCGACGCCTCCACGGCGAATTTGCAGGTCGTTGACAAGGAACGACACCGAGAGGTTGTCGAGTTGTTCCTCGATGAGGGAATCCGCGAACCTGCCCGCGAACGTCATCAGGTGGTCAGTTGCAATTGATCCAGTTACACAGAGTTTCACGCGGGAAACGTACCCGCTGCGTCGCCAGCTCCCGCGCTGACACGAGCGGACGTGCACCGTGAACCGGACTGTGATCTCTGCGTAAGTGTCGTACAAGAGCGAGTTGTGGATGGAACCACGACGCGTATCACATGTGATACGTTGAATCATGACCGAGATCCCAATCAGAGAACTCCGGAATAGTGGCGGCGAAGTCGCCGATCGCGTTATCGCCGGTGAGAACCTGACTGTGACTCGCGCCGGAACGCCCGTCATGGAGTTGCGTGCGGTGCGCGAGCCCACACTGGCAGCGGTGGCACTCATTCAACGGTGGCGTCACGTTCCTGCCGTCAGCTTCCACGAACTCCGTGAGGACCTCAGCACCCTCATTGACGACTCCGTATGAGAAACAGGGAGGGAGTTCTCGACACCTCAACAGTCATCGCGCTTCCTACCATGCATGACCACACCTGTTTGCCGGAATTCCCAATGATCACAACGATCACGCTCGCGGAACTCTCCGTGGGTCCACTGGTTGCCGACAACCTTGAGGTCCGCCTCGCCCGCCAGCTCGTACTGCAGCAGGCCGAGAACGATTTCGACCCGTTGCCGTTCGACGACGCGGCTGCGCGCGCGTTTGGACAGGTCGCGGCGGGCCTGCGTCGCGGCGGAAAGAAGCGGCGCGCGCGTGCCTACGACGCACTCATTTCTGCGGTTGCAATCAGCCGTGGCCTCGCGGTCTACACCGCGAATCCTGCCGACTTCGAGGGAATCGCGGGCTTAGAGGTCGTGCCCGTCACGATCACGACTGAGCCGTAGAGACAACAACGACCCGCCCTCTGAACTCGGGCGGGTCGTTGCGGTTACGTGGTTAGTGGAACGAATCCCCACAGGCGCATGAACCGGTTGCATTGGGGTTGTCGATCGTGAAGCCCTGCTTCTCGATCGTGTCCACGAAGTCGATAACCGCTCCGCCCAAGTACGGGACGGACATGCGATCAACGACAACAGCAACGCCGTCAAAGTCGAGCTTCTCGTCACCATCAAGTGAACGATCATCAAAGAAAAGTTGGTAACGAAGCCCTGAACAGCCGCCTGGCTGCACTGCGACGCGCAGCGCGAGGTCATCGCGGCCTTCTTGGTCGAGCAACGCCTTGACCTTGCCTGCGGCAGTGTCGGTCAGGACGACCTTGTCGCCCGGCGCTGGGGTCGATTCGACGGCTTCGGTCTCGGTTGTGGTGTCAGCGGTCATTACCGCAGCTCCCATCGCTGGTTGGTTTGCGAACTCGTCGCAACGTTCTCGGTCTGGGCAACGTTCCCGTCGGAGCAAACGTTCCTCGTGCAGCTGTAATTCCCGGCGAAGGCCGAAGACTTACCAATTCCCATAGTGACACAGCGGGCCCTATTTTGAGAACACCGCGTTGGCTAATTCACGTCACACAAACTGCGACACGAGGTTCAGTGCGACCACGTCCGAGCGACTCGTGCTGCGGTTTGAGCCAATGTTCCTACCGGATCCGCGAGCGACGCCTCAACCGATCCGACAACGTCGGCGACCGAGTACGCACTGCTGACCCCCAACGCACTGAACTCTCGCCGCCCCACAACGACGTCACCGGCAATCACGACGCACGGCCGAGCCGTGGGCATCGTGACCGTCGCGACTCCGGTCACCACCTTGCCGCGCATGGATTGCCAATCGAACAGGCCTTCGCCTGTGATGACAAGGTCACTAGCTCGGATTCGGGCTTCGAGATCGGTTGCTTCCATGATCGTCGAGATCCCCGCAACACGGTGTGCACCCAAGCGCATCAGGCCGTAACCCAACCCTCCCGCCGCACCGCTTCCCTTCGCGACCGCCGGGTCTTTGCCATCAGCGCGCCTACCGACCACCGAAACGAACGCCTCCAGCGCCGCGTCAAGTTGGAGCACGAGATTGTCATCCGCACCTTTCTGCGCGCCGAAGACCTTCGCCGCTCCCGTCAATCCCAGCAGTGGGTTGTCTACATCGGTGGCGGCGATCAACTCAACGTCGGCGACTAAGTCCAGTGCAGCGGAAATGTCAATCCTCGCGATCGACCGCAAGGCCAGGCCGCCCGCGTCAAGGGGGACGTCAGCCGTGGCTCCGAGCGCCGCGAGCATCCCTGCTCCCCCATCGGTGGTCGCCGATCCGCCGAGCCCGACCATAATTCGCGTCGCACCCGCTGCGATCGCTAGCCGCAACAGCTCACCGACTCCGAAAGTGGTGGCGACAGCTGGGTTGCGTTGATCGGCCGCCAGCAGGTGCAGACCACACGCTTGGGCCGACTCGACGTACGCGGTGTCGCCAACCATCAGGACCGCACCGGGAGTCTGCTCGCCGAGCGGACCGCGGATGGTCGCGCTAATGAGTTCACCGGGTAGGGCTGCTGCGAGCGTGTCGACGAACCCCGGACCACCGTCAGACATCGGGCACAGGTCGAGTTCGTCGTCGGGAGCAACCTGACGCCAACCTTGCGCGATAGCGCGCGCGGCTGCATCCGCCGTTAGACTTCCCTTGAAATCGTCAGGAGCAACTACGATTCGCACGCCGCTGAACCTACTTGCTTCACCGACCGTTAGTGGGCTGATGACCAGTACAACGCACAACGAGCCACCATCGGGATGGGTTGAGCCTGAACCATCCCCGCTCCTGCTCCTCCTCGGGCAAGCCTCGGATACCAGCAGTGAACGAGGGGTGGACTGCCCTGGCGCGCTCCCTGCGCCTAGCGACCCAGACCTAGTCGCCCGCGCAACTCGCGCAAAAGAAGCGCTCGGCGAGCGGGTATTTGTGCTTGGCCACCACTACCAACGCGACGAGGTCGTGCAGTTCGCGGACGTCACCGGCGATTCCTTCAAACTTGCGCGTGAGGCCGCCGCCCGCCCGGAAGCGGGATTCATCGTGTTCTGCGGCGTGCACTTCATGGCCGAGAGTGCCGACATCTTGACCCAAGACCATCAAAAGGTGGTCTTGCCTGACCTCGCCGCCGGCTGTTCCATGGCGGATATGGCCGGGATCGACCAAGTCGAGGACGCCTGGCAAACCCTGGAAGAAGTCGGTATCGCTGACTCCACGATCCCGGTGACGTACATGAACTCGACGGCGGCAATCAAGGCGTTCACGGGACGTAACCGCGGCACGATCTGTACGTCAAGCAATGCCGAGACCAGTCTGAAGTGGGCCTTCGAGCAGGGCGAGCGAGTGCTGTTCCTCCCCGATCAACACCTCGGACGCAACACCGCCGTGATGAAGCTCGGTCTCTCCCTAGAAGACTGTGTGGTCTTCGATCCCCGCAAACCAGGCGGCGGATTGACTCCTGAGCAACTGCGGGACGCGCGAATGATCCTGTGGCGGGGGCATTGCTCAGTCCATGGCCGCTTTACACCCCAGAACGTCGATGACGTGCGCGAGCGGATTCCCGGCGTGAACGTCATCGTTCACCCCGAATGCCGCAACGAAGTGGCCGTAAAGGCAGACGCAATCGGGTCGACCGAGGGCATCATCAAGACCATCGCAGCTGCCGAATCCGGTAGCGCCTGGGCCGTCGGAACAGAGCTGAACCTGGTCAAGCGCCTTGCTTCGCAGTTTCCGGACAAGCGAATCTCTTTCCTGGACAAGACTGTCTGCTACTGCAGCACAATGAACCGGATCGACTTGCCGCACTTCACCTGGGCGATGGAGTCCCTTGCTGAGGGCCGCTTGGTAAACCAGATCACCGTGGACCCGGACACCGCTCACTGGGCTCGGGTCGCACTTGACCGAATGCTTGCGCTACCCGGCGGGTAACTCTTCGGGGGAATTCGGGCACGTCGCAGACAGGTTCTTGACCCGCGACGTACCCTGGAGTGGTGTTATTCAAAAAGACTGATGACGGCTCCAGCGTGACGACTGCCGCAGACGAGCTCACCGTGACCGAATCAAAGCCCGCCGCCGAAACCAAGGGACGACCGACGCCGACTCGTAAAGAGGCCGAGGCCGCACGCAAGGCGGCCGCCAAAGGCGGCCCACCCCCCGGCGCCAACAAGAAGGAACAGCGCAACGCTGCCCGCATCCAAGCTCAGCAAGAACGCGCGAAGGCGCGAGCAGGGATGCTGCGAGGCGACGAGCGCTACCTGCCCGAGCGCGACCGCGGGCCCGTCCGCAAGTTCGTCCGTGACTTCATCGACTCACGTCGCACAATCGCGGAGTTCTTCGTCCCAATCGCTGTCATCGTGTTGTTGGCGGGAATGTGGCCCGATGTGCGCATCAAGGGTCTCGTCACGTTCGCCTGGCTGCTCATCATTGTTGTTGTGGTTGCCGACACTGCGTTCATGATCACCCGCATGAACAAGCAACTCAAAGCACAGTGGCCCGACAAGTCGGAGCGCAAGGGTGTGGCGCTGTACGCAGTAATGCGCGGACTTCAAATTCGGCGCCTTCGCGTACCGCCACCGATGTACAAGGCTGGCGGGGAACCCGTCGTGCCCAAGCAACCCAAGTAGTCGCACCCGAGCATCGATCGTCGAAGGGGTCTCGTCATGGAGTACCGCCATCTGGGCCGATCGGGGCTCATGGTTAGCGAACTTGCGTATGGCAACTGGATCACTCACGCCTCCCAAGTCGACGACGATGCTGCGGTTGCGTGCGTTCACGCAGCACTTGACGCAGGCATCACCACGTTCGACACCGCGGATGTCTACGCGGCAACGGAGGCTGAGCGAGTACTCGGCAAGGCCCTCAAAGGCCAACGGCGTGAGGGCCTAGAGATCTTCACCAAGGTCTATTGGCCTACCGGACCTGGCCGTAATGATCGAGGACTCTCGCGAAAGCACATCATTGAGTCCTGCAACGGTTCGCTCAAGCGCCTCGGGGTCGATCACATTGATCTGTACCAAGCGCATCGCTACGACCATCACACCCCACTTGAAGAGACCCTGCGCGCGTTCGACGACCTCGTGCGCAGCGGCAAGGTGCTGTACATCGGCGTCTCCGAGTGGCGGGCGGAGGAAATTTCTGCGGCCGTCGGGCTCGCCACAGAAATGGGTCTCGACCGAATTATCTCGAATCAGCCGCAGTATTCGGCGCTCTGGCGAGTGATTGAGGCTGACGTAATTCCTACGTCCAACGCCGCCGGGATTGGCCAGATCGTCTGGTCGCCACTTGCCCAAGGGGTACTCACGGGCAAGTACTTGCCGGGTGAAGACCATCCCGCCGGTTCACGCGCGACGTCGGCGGAAGGCACGGGCTTCGTATCCGGCTGGCTACGCGATGAAGTCCTCGTCGCCGTGCAGAAGCTCAAGCCCATCGCGGCTTCGCAGAACCTGACGCTCGGTCAACTGAGCTTGGCCTGGGTGTTGCAAAACCCCGATGTCAGCGCGGCGATCATCGGGGCGAGTCGTCCAGAACAGGTTGCAGAAAACGTGAAGGCGTCGGGCATCACACTCGATGCCGACGTGATGACGGCAATCAACGAGGCTCTGGCCGATGTGGCGGTCACCGATCCGAAACACACCACGTCACCGGAGGCCCGGCCATGACATTCAACTGGCAGTTCCTCGACGAAAATCTGTGCTTCGTGACTGTGCCCGAAGATGTCGCCAAACCTGCTGAGTTCCATGCGCAGGCCGATGCCGAGACATGGATCGGCGAGGAATGGGAAGCCCTTCTCGACGCTGGCGTGGAGTCTGTGAACCTCGTCAACGACGGCGCAATCGTATACGGCCCAATGAGCTTGCACCCGACCAATCCGGCCTAGCGAGCGGCCTGCCGCCGCGAGACGGCCTATTGGAAGGGGTACAGTCCGAATCGCTTCCAGTAGATCTGGAAGTCACGAGTTACTCGGGGAAGCCGGTCAAAGTCCGGCGCTGACCCGCAGCCGTAGGTGAACATCGATCGAACGTTCACAAGTCGGAGCACCGAGAACTCGGGGATTTGCTGACGTCCGTCGAGGTCTACTGCGACATCAGCTCACCTGCTTCACCAGCAGTGAGGGCTTGTGTAACGGCTGACCGCTTCACAAGGAGCCCTCCGGTGCGATTCCGCTCGCTACTCACCTTCTTCGCCACCCTCGGCGCACTGATCGCTGTCTCTGTCTTCGGCTCTGTGGCCACGGCGAACGCAACGGAATCCCCGAATCCCGTTTCATCGACGGGCACCACGTACGTCTATTGGTCGTATTGGAACGGCCAAGCCGATGGCACCTGGACGGCATCAAACGTCGGCGCAGGATCAGATACTCCCGCTGACGGATCGGTGATTGGCTGGCGTTGGAGCGCGGGCGCATCCGGCGACATCAACCAACCGCCGCGCGAAGCGGCCACGTTCGCTGCGATTTGTGACTCAACGCCTCCCCAGGATGGCCAGAAGCGCGTCGGTGTGGTCATCGACTTCGGCACCCAGGCAGTTGCTCCCGACGGACAGACTCCCCCGGCGAACGTGACGAAGTGTGTCGTGGGCGCCCCAAGCGAGAACGGCCTGCAGGTCACCTCCGGTGCGGCGGCCGAGCGGTCAACGCCGGAAGGACAGGTATGCGGGCTCGATGGCTACCCAGCGACAGGGTGCGGCGGGCCAGTCCCGGTCGCGTCCGCCATCGCTGACTCTTCCGCGGCACCAAGCACGGCGCCGGCCTCAACGGAAACCTCAAGCACCAGTTGGGTCCCCTTCGCGATCGGCCTGCTCATCCTGTTGGCACTGATCGCGGGTGGCATCGCCATCGCGAAGAACCGTAAGCGTGAGTAAGACTCTTCCCCGCTACCTGCACCCAGGAGCATGGTGGTTGTGGGCGATTGGCCTCGCAGTTGCGGCCAGCCGAACGACAAATCCACTCATCCTTGGGTTGATCTTGGCGGTCGCTGCGCTCGTCGTGGCAGCTCGCAAACCAGATGCACCCTGGTCTCGATCCTTCTCGGTGTTCCTCAAACTCGGCCTTTTCGTTATTGCAATCCGCTTGGTCTTTCAGGTGGTCCTTGGATCACCCATCGGCGATCACGTGTTCGTCACCCTGCCCGTCGTGCCATTGCCCGAATGGATGGCATCGCTACGCCTCGGTGGGGAAATCACCTGGGAGTCCATCATCTTCGCGGCCTGCGACGGACTCCGGTTGGCCGTCCTACTCGCGTGTGTGGGTGCGGCAAACTCGCTCGCTTCGCCAAGCCGCCTCCTGAAGTCCATGCCACCGGCACTCTACGAAGTCGGCGTTGCCGTTGTGGTCGCAATGACCTTCGCGCCACAGCTCGTGACCGACCTCGGCCGGGTGCGGGAGGCGCGACGCCTACGCGGGCGATCCAACAAGGGACTGCGCGGCGCAGCGGGTGCTGCCTTGCCAGTCCTCGAGGGAGCGCTGGATCGAGCAGTCACCCTCGCCGCAGCCATGGATTCACGCGGCTACGGCCGCACAGGACAATTGCCCGCTCGGGTGCGACACCTAACGGTCGCGCTGGTGCTTGGTGGACTCCTCGGGGTCTGCATCGGGCTGTACGGCGTGCTGTCGGCGAACGCGGCGGTTGTCACCGGCGCACCGCTCCTCCTGCTGGGCGTAATTGCTGCCTGCGTCGGTTTGTGGCTTGGCGGTCGCCGGTCAATCCGAACGCGCTACCGATCCGATCCGTGGGCACGTCCAGAATGGCTTGTGAGCGCAGCCGGAATCGCCGCCACGGTCGGCGTGATGATCGCGGGCGTCGTCAACCCCGTCTCGCTGACAATCTCAGTGGTCCCACTCGAATGGCCAGCACTGCCCCCGATCGCACTGTTGGGAATCTTGCTCGCTGCGCTGCCAGCCGTCGTCGCACCGCCACTGCCCATGCCCGCAGCGATCCGTCGACGATCCGGTGGGCTGACCGGCGTGCCGCAAACTGCAGTTGGAGCATCCTCATGATCACGTTTGAAGACGTCACCGTGACGTACACCGATGCGCCATCGCCGTCGCTACGCAACGTCAATCTGGAGATCCAAGAAGGCGAACTTGCCCTACTCGTTGGCCGGACTGGAAGCGGGAAATCTACGCTCCTTCGGTCTATCAACGGGCTTGTCCCGCACTTCACGGGTGGACTCCTCGAAGGCCGAGTGACCGTCGCGGGGCGTGACACCCGGACCAACCCACCACGCGAACTCGCTGACGTCGTTGGGATGGTCCCGCAAGATCCAATGAGCGGCTTCGTCACCGACACTGTCGAAGAGGAACTCGCCTACGGGATGGAGGCGCTCGGGATCCACCCGCAGACGATGCGGCGGCGTGTGGAAGACACCCTCGACTTGCTCGGACTCGCGGAGATCCGCGATCGGCCATTGCTGTCACTATCCGGCGGGCAACGCCAGCGGACCGCTATCGGTTCCGTCTTGACCACCAATCCATCAGTTCTCGTCCTCGATGAACCAACGAGCGCGCTTGACCCTGGTGCGGCCGAAGAGGTACTCGCCGCAATCCAACGTCTCGTGTTTGATCTCGGACTAACGGTACTGATGGCAGAGCACCGCCTTGAGCGGGTTGTGCAGTACGCGGATCGCGTCGTTGCAATCGAGACCGACGGATCTGTCGTGCACGGTGAACCGGCGGAGGTTCTCGCATCAGCCCCTGTGGCTCCCCCAGTCATCGAATTCGGTCGACGACTCGGGCTTTCCCCGTTGCCGTTGTCGGTGCGGGACGCGCGGCGCGAAACTGCGACCTTGCGGCGAGACTTCCACCCTAACAACGTTGTCACTGGTGGAATCGAAACCACCGCCGCCCAGGAACCGACTGACCTTGTTGCCGATATCGACCACGTCAGCGTCACTTACGGGAACTTCGTCGCCGTGAATGACATCGCGCTTCACCTGCGGCGCGGCGAGATCGTCGCGCTGATGGGCCGTAATGGTTCAGGCAAATCCACCCTTCTGAACACCATGGTCGGACTGCGCAAAGCGAGTCTTGGTCGAGTTCAGATCGGCGCCACCCTCGCTAACCCCTACGGCATGGAAGGCGGCGAACTACTCAAGCACGTCGGTCTCGTCCCACAAGAAGCTGGGGACATGCTGTACGCCCAAACCGTGACAGGTGAGTGTGCCGCGGCTGATCGCGACGCGAACGCAGAACCAGGCACGGCGCGCGCACTACTCGATCAATTCGCGCCGGGCATTAATGGCGAAACCCATCCACGAGATCTCTCTGAGGGTCAACGCCTCTCCCTCGTGTTAGCAGTCGTACTCGCTGCGAAGCCCCCTGTTCTACTGCTTGATGAACCTACCCGCGGGCTTGACTATCCAGGTAAGCGGAACTTCACCCGTGTACTCCAAGAACTCGCGAACGACGGTCACTGCATCATGCTGGCCACCCACGACGTCGAGTTGGTCGCTGCGACGGTCTCTCGAGTCATCATCATCGCCGACGGTGAAGTGGTTGCTGACGGCCCGACCAAGGATGTCGTCGCATCATCGCCAATGTTCGCCCCCCAAATCAGCAAGGTGATGCGGCCATTCCCATTTCTTACCGTTGATGCCGCCGTCGCTGCCCTGCAGAGCGGCACGCCATGAGTACAGCCGTAGCGGCGCCGCGCACTCACGGCGCGAAAGCAGTGCACATCGGAAAGCGATCGGCGGCGGCGCTGACCCTGGTGTCGATCGTCGGGATCATGTCGTTTGGTTGGCCGCTGCTCGCTGACCCCGAGTCCGCCGCCGTTGCCCATGCCTCCGATGCTCCCTGGCTCTTCGCAATTCTGCTGCCGCTGGTGATTGCGGTCGTTCTCGCACAAGTCGCCGACGGTGGAATCGACGCCAAAGGTGTTGCCATGCTCGGGGTGCTAGCAGCGGTCGGAACCGCACTTCGCCCGCTTGGTACAGGGATCGCCGGGTTCGAACCCGTCTTCATCGTGCTCGCACTTGGGGGGCGAGCCATGGGCCGGGGCTTCGGGTTTGCATTGGGCACCATCACCTTGTTCAGTTCCGCGGCGCTCACCGGCGGCGTCGGACCCTGGTTGCCGTTCCAGATGCTCGCTGCCGGTTGGTTTGGCTTCGGAGCTGGGTGCCTGCCCCGAAACCTGCGTGGCCGCGCCGAGGTGTACGCCTTGGCTGCTTACTCGGCCGTCGCAGCTTTGCTCTACGGCCTCCTCCTTAACCTGTCGTTCTGGCCGTGGGCGGTGGGCCTGAGTTCACAGATTTCGTTCGTCCCAGGCGCGCCCCTGTTAGAGAACTTGCAACGTTGGATCGCATTCGACATCGCCACCTCCCTCGGATTCGACATCCCACGGGCCATCATTACTGCTGTGGTGATTCTCTTGATTGGCAAACCGGTGCTCTTCGCGTTACGCCGCGCGACCCGACGGGCCGCATTCGGTGCCCGTGCGACCTTCGATGATGTGCAACCTGGGTCTGCTGCGGTGACACCATGAGTGAGGCCACCTCCGAAGAAGCCCCGGCACCGTACTTCGAAGAGTTTGAGTTCACCAAGCCGCTGCCGACGGAGCTAGGCCCACTCAAACACACCGTAACGTGGTGGAACGAGTCGCACGCAGTCACCGATGTTGCGACCGCACCAGCAGCGGTAATCAACGAGACCTTCACCCTCGAACTGATCGACGATGCCGCAGCGGCATCTGTCGCGGCGGCATTGTGCGGCCTTTTCACTAACTCCGACGCGGCGATGCTGACAGCGTCGACGACGCTGCCCACCGGAGAACTCGACCACAACGAGTGGATGCGCCAATGCGCGTCGATCCGTGATCACATCAATGAGCTTCGTCCACTGCGCATCGATCCACCCGCGTTGAAGGACCTGTTGCCGGGCGAGCTGCAAACACTGGTTGATCGCCTGGCAAGCCCCGACGGCGGGTGCATCGTCATCGACGGCCCAGCCGCTGCTGCCTGCCTGCTGCTCGCCTACGAACTAAATCCCGCATGCGTCGTTCGGGTCCGACCGTTGCAGCGAGGACAGACCCCGGTGGAAATGCGGGCCTTGGAGTACCTGCGGATCGAACCAATTCTCCCGCTTGAAACTGGCTACTCATCGGGTCAATTGATCGACGTCGCCACAAATCTCATCAACCTGAGCTTGGAACTGGCACGTCAGCAGTAGGTCGCCAAGGTTTGCTTCACAACTGGGCGCATGAACCGTGGATTCACCTTCTGACGTGTTCTCAGCCGCGCGGACTCGAATCAACGAACGGCGGGCGAACAACCTCAGCGCGGCAACTTCGTCCGCGGACGTCAACCGAGACGACCTGGCCAAGCGCCACCTCACTATCGAGCAACGCAAGGGCGATGCCCTGCTTACTCGTGGGAGAGAACGTCCCGCTCGTCGTCTTGCCCAGGACTGCGGAAGACTCTGCGTGGGCGGCGACGACCATTCCCGCCCGCGGCACTCCTCGATCGAGGAATCGCAGGCCGACCAGTTTACGTTCCGGGCCTGATTCGCGAATCGACTTGAGTGCGCTTGAACCGGGAAACGCCAGCTTCTCCCAACCGATGGCCCAACCGACGCCCGCTTCGACGGGGTTGATATCCAGGCTCAACTCGTGACCGTGCAGGGCGTAACCCATCTCGGTTCGCAAAGTGTCGCGGGCTCCGAGCCCGCACACACGCCCACCAGCCGCGACTGCCGCTGCCGTCAGTGCCGTCCACCAAAAGACGGCCTCGGACGCGTCGACGAGTAGTTCGTAGCCGTGTTCCCCGGTGTAGCCCGTTCGGGCCAGCAACACGTGTCCATGATCGGTGTCACGCTCAATGAACCCTAGGTACGGGAGGTCGGATGTGAGCCCAACCGATTTGACGACCTCCGGAGACTTCGGTCCTTGAACCGCAATAATCGCAGTGCTCGGCGACTGGTCAATCAGTCGCACATCACGCGATTCCAAGATGCGCTCGACCGTGCCGATGACGACCGAGGCGTTCGCTGCGTTCGGCACAACAACAACGCGATCGTCAGAAACCAGGTAGACGAAGAGGTCGTCGATCACGCCACCTGAGTCGTTGCACAACATGCTGTACTGCGCCTGACCGGGTGCGATTCGATCCAGATCGTTGGTGAAGATTTCGTTGAGACCGTCCTTGGCGCCATTGCCCGTGACGACGAAAGTCCCCATATGTGAGACGTCGAACAGCCCAACGGCGGAACGCACCGCATCATGCTCAGCGAGGACACCGCCGCCAGCGAACTCCAACGGCATCGACCAACCAGCGAAGTCGCCAAACTTCGCACCCGCCTCCTGATGTTGATCGTGTAGCGGTCCATTTCGAGGCGATGATTGCGGCACACGGCGACGCTACCTGAGGTGGGGGTTGCCCGCCAATAGCGCCACGACGGGTGAAGCTGTGATCAAACGATCACCGCTGGGGGCTAGAGTCTGCATCGACGTTCATCTTTCGACGAATTGCACCTCGCCCGGCGTGCCTTGGAGGCATCTGTGACTTCAGTTCGACTCGCGGCCCTAGACGCTCCCGGCCTCGCCCTAGATGCGGTCGTTATTGGGCTGACAGCGGGCAAGCGTGACGGAAAGCCCGACCTGCCTGCGACTTCCGGCCTTGGGGTCGGCGAGAGAAAGCGGGTTCTTGACGCCGTGGGCAAGGTCGCCGCGAAGGCACGTGCAGGCGATGTCATCAAGATTCCAGGGGTCTCCGGCATCGATGCGTCGCTGATTGTTGCCGTGGTCATCGGCGCCGATGTCGAAGATCTAACGCCCGAGCACCTCCGCCAGGCCGCGGGTGCCGGGACCATGAGCATTAGCGACCTCGATCGCGTCGGCGTCATTATGCCCGGATCGACACCAGCCGACGTGGCAGCTTCGGCACAAGGAGCCGTACTGGGCGCATACCGATTTGAATCGTTCCGTGGAACGGGAACTCCTCGCCCAACCCGCGGCCCTAAGACCATCACCGTGCTCACCGGATCGCACCGTGACCGCCACGTGCGCGAGGCAGTCCGTCAGTCTGAGATTGTCTCCGACGAGGTTTGCCGCGCTCGAGACCTCGTGAACACGCCACCGTCTGCGCTTCATCCAAAGGAGTTGGCTTCCGCGGCTATCGAAGCTGTTGCGGACCTAGACGTCACGACCCAGGTGCTTGACGAGCGCGCTCTCAAACGTGGGAAGTTCGGTGGCATCCTGGCCGTCGGGCAAGGCTCAGTGAACACACCTCGCCTCATTCGGCTGGCATACCGCCCCGCCCGAAGCAAGGTCCACGTTGCGCTTGTGGGCAAAGGCATCACCTTCGATTCCGGCGGCTTGTCACTCAAGCCACCAGGCGCGATGGAAACGATGAAGATGGATATGGGCGGTGCCGCCGCGGTCATCGCCGCAACCGCGGCAATCGCCAAACTTGGGCTGCCGGCTTCGGTGACCACCTATGCCGCCTGCGCCGAGAACATGCCCAGCGGTACCGCTCAACGACCGGGTGACGTCTTGACTACCTATGGCGGGCGCACCGTCGAGGTTCTCAACACCGACGCCGAAGGCAGACTCGTCCTCGCTGATGCACTGGTGCGAGCCGGTGAAGACGCACCCGATGTGATCATCGATGTCGCCACCCTGACCGGCGCGCAAATCGTGGCGCTCGGAACCCGAATCTCCGCGGTGATGTCGAATGATGACGAACTGCGCGATGACATCGTTCGATCAGCAACCATGGTCGGGGAGCAGTTCTGGCCAATGCCACTGCCGGTTGAACTGCGAAGCTCGTTGGACTCCTCGATCGCTGACATTGCCAACATCGGTGATCGGATGGGCGGGATGTTGACCGCTGGATTGTTCCTCCAAGACTTCATCACCGAGGGCACGCCATGGGCGCACCTCGACATCGCCGGGCCTGCGTACAACGAGTCCGATCCCCACGACTACACGCCCAAGGGTGGAACCGGCGTAGCAGTTCGCACCCTTGTGCAGGTCGTGCGGGACCTCGCTGACTCACACACTGCGTAGGATGAGTGCCGACCTAATTCAGTGATGCCACGGCCTTGGGAGTTTCGCGATGAGCGACCAGCAATCTGACCTCGTGATCCTCGGTGGCGGCAGCGGCGGTTACGCCTGCGCGCTGCGTGCGGCCGAACTTGGGCTGTCCGTCACCCTTATCGAAGAGGCAGAGCTCGGCGGCACGTGCCTGCACCGCGGGTGTATCCCGACGAAGGCGCTTTTGCACTCCGCTGAAGTCGCTGATACTGCCCGCGAGAGCGAGACCTTCGGAGTGAAAGCGACGCTTGACGGCATCGACATGCCAGCAGTGCTCGCATACAAGGATGGCGTCGTCGCCCGCCTCTACAAAGGCCTGCAGGGACTCGTGAAGTCACGCAAGGTCAACCTCGTCACTGGCACCGGGACGCTGGTCTCACCAAACACCGTCAAGGTGGGCGACACCACCTACCGCGGCACCAACGTCGTACTCGCCACAGGTTCCTACGCTAAGACCATTCCCGGCCTTGAAATTGGCGGGCGAATCATGACCAGCGATCAGGCATTGCGGTACGACGAGGTTCCGACGTCAGCAATCGTCTTGGGCGGCGGTGTGATCGGCGTCGAATTCGCCAGCATTTGGCGCTCATTTGGCGTTGACGTGACGGTTGTCGAAGCGCTTCCTCGCCTGTTGGCCGCCGAGGACGCAGCGTCGTCGAAGGTGTTGGAGCGCACGTTCCGCAAGCGCGGCATCGCGTTCCACACTGGCACCAAGTTCGCGAGCGCCGCGCAGGACGACAGTGCAGTAACTGTGACCCTAGAGGACGGCAAGACGTTGACTGCCGATGTCCTGCTCGTCGCTGTCGGTCGCGGGCCACGCACGCAGGGCCTTGGGTTCGCGGAGGCTGGCGTCTCGATGGATCGAGGCTTCGTCCTGACTGACGAACGTCTCAACACCAACGTCGCTGGAATTCGAGCAGTCGGCGACATCGTTCCCGGCCTGCAATTAGCCCACCGTGGCTTTGCCCAGGGCATTTTTGTGGCCGAAGACATCGCCGGACTCAACCCTCGTCCGATCGAAGAAACCGGGATCCCCCGGGTGACCTACAGCGATCCCGAGATCGCCAGCGTCGGGCTCAACGAAGATGTCGCCAAAGCTCAGTACGGGGACGAGGTTGTCAGCTACGAATACAATTTGGGCGGCAACGGCAAGAGCCAGATCCTTATGACGACCGGTTTCGTCAAACTCGTTGCACTCAAGGACGGGCCCGTGGTGGGTGTGCACATGGTCGGCCAGCGGGTAGGCGAGTTGATCGGCGAGGCACAGTTGATCGTAAATTGGCAGGCGGACGCCGATGACGTCGCCTCGCTAATTCACGCACACCCAACGCAGAACGAAGCTCTCGGCGAGGCCCACCTCGCGTTGGCGGGAAAACCGTTGCATGCTCACGCATAGCGTGCTTTCACTGAACTTCCAGAACTGAACTTGCACGACCTAGGCTCGACTACCGAACACATGACAGGAGCAGTCCAGATGCCGGTTTCCATCACGATGCCGCAGCTAGGCGAGAGCGTGACCGAGGGCACTGTGACGCGCTGGCTTAAGAACGTCGGCGATGAGGTCGCCATGGACGAGCCACTCCTTGAGGTCAGCACTGACAAGGTCGATACCGAGATCCCGTCGCCAGCGGCAGGGATCCTGCTGGAGATCAAGGCTGTCGAGGACGACGTGGTCGAGGTCGGTGGAGAGTTGGCGATCGTTGGCGAACCTGCCGAGGCGAGCGTTTCTGCTGCGTCACAGCCACCGGTTGAACCTGCAGTCACTGCACCGACACCAGCTGTCGAACCCGTCACCGAAGCCGCCCCCGCTGCAGATGTCGCAACACCAACGCCCGCTTCATCCGCGGTCGCCGCGGCAGCGAACGAAGCCACCGCTGTCACGTTGCCCGCGCTCGGCGAGAGCGTGACCGAAGGCACCGTCACCAGGTGGCTCAAGGCGGTCGGCGACGACGTTGCCGTTGACGAACCATTGCTTGAGGTGAGCACAGACAAGGTCGACACGGAGATCCCGTCGCCCGTCGCCGGGACCCTCACTGAGATCACCGTCGCTGAGGACGAAACCGTCGAGGTTGGCGCGACTCTCGGCATGATCGGCTCAGCAGGCGCGGCCGCCGTCGCCCCCACGTCTCCCCAACCTGCAGCCCCAGCCGCGGCCCCACAGGAAGCACCGCAACGAGCCACACGGCCGCAGGCGGCGCAGCCTTCGGACGCAACGGCCTACGCGAGCCCGATTACCCGCAAGCTCGCACGCGAAACAGGCGTCGACCTCGCCACGGTGGCCCCCACGGCACCTGACGGTCGCATCACCAAACAGGACGTCCGTAACGCCGCGTCAAACGTCAAAACGCCACCTGCCGCCCCGGCGAGCCCGCCACTAGCGGCGACCGCAGCAGTCCGAGCACCCTCCGCCGCAGCTTCTACAGATGACCGCGGACACACCGAACAAATGACACGCCTACGCCGGGTCATCGCCGAACGCATGGTCGATTCGCTGCAGGTCTCTGCGCAACTGACCACGGTCGTCGAGGTTGACGTGACCCGAATCGCCTCGTTGCGGACCAGGGCCAAGGCAGCCTTCCTTGCGCGCGAGGGAATCTCGCTGAGTTTCCTCCCCTTCTTTGCTCGGGCGACCCTCGAAGCCCTCAAGCAATACCCGAACCTGAATACCTCTGTCGATAGCGAATTGCACACGGTCACGTACCACGACAGCGCCCACCTAGGCATTGCCGTTGACACAGAGCGCGGACTCCTCGTGCCAGTCGTTCGCGATGCCGGCGATCTGACGTTGTCGGGCCTTGCACGCCGGATCACGGACCTTGCTGAACGCACTCGTACGAGCAAGGTCGGGCCCGACGAACTGTCCGGCGGAACATTCACCCTGACGAACACCGGCAGTCGCGGTGCACTCTTTGATACGCCGATCATCAACCAGCCACAGGTTGGAATCCTCGGCACCGGCGCAGTCGTCAAGCGACCCGTCGTCATCGCCGAACCTCATGGCGAAGACGCCATCGCAATTCGGTCGATGGTCTACTTCGCGCTGACCTACGATCACCGAATCGTCGATGGCGCGGATGCTGCACGGTTCTTGGGAGCGATCAAGGCTCGCCTGGAATCAGCCGACTTCGAAGCTGAACTCGGGCTCTAGTCGCATGCGAGTAGCCGTCACGGGCGCGTCCGGACTCATTGGCCAGGCGCTTTGCGCCGACCTCATGGCGGACGGTCATGACGTGATGCGCCTAGTCCGGCGAACACCAACAGCGCCTGACGAGATCGGCTGGGACCCGATCAGCGGTGAAGTCGACCTCGCGAGGCTCGAGGGTGTCGATGTCATCGTGCACCTTGCTGGTGCCGGGGTGGGCGACCATCGCTGGACCGACCAGTACAAGGCGGAGATCCGCGACTCGCGTGTGCTGGGAACGACCACCATCGCAAGTGCTGCCGCCGCTCTCGTGCGCAAACCGCGCGCGCTGATCAGCGCATCGGCGATCGGCTATTACGGCGACCGTGGCGACGAACGACTCACTGAGGCTTCAGACAAGGGAACGGGTTTCCTGTCCGATGTCGTCGCAGATTGGGAAGCAGCGGCCGATCCCGCGCGGCACGCTGGAATCCGTGTTGCCCATCCCCGCACCGGCCTGGTCGTTAGCAGCGCGGGTGGTGCATGGGAACGAATGATCAAGCTGTTTAGGTTCGGCATTGGCGGTCGCCTCGGACCCGGTGAACAGTATTGGTCGTTCATTTCAATCGCCGACGAGATCGCTGCACTTCGGTTCCTCATCGACAACGAGAACCTCGACGGTGCCTTCAATCTGACCGCGCCACACCCCGTCACGAACCGTGAAGCGACAGCCGACCTTGCGGCCGCACTCAGGCGCCCAGCAAAGCTGCCGGTCCCTTCCTTCGCGTTACGCGTTGCGCTCGGCGAGTTCTCGATCGAGGTGCTCGGCAGTTCACGAGTCATCCCCACGCGCCTGACCGAAGCGGGGTTCACGTGGACTGCGCCCACGATGCCCGAGGCACTCGAGCAAATCCTCTAGGACCTACGCCCTGCGCACGTCGGAAAGAACCCAACGGTCTTCGACGCGCTCCAAACTCACGCGCCACCGAGACACCGGACGTGGACTGCGAGTCTCAATAACCTTGCCAGAGTCAGTGTGAACAATTTGGTAGGCGCTAACTTCGTCGGCTACGTCCAGTTCGGCGCTGGACTCGCTCGTCGATGACGCACTAACCGCCAAGATCTTCACTGACATGCCGGTGGGGTTCGCCCCAAGAGCACGCAACTCTTGCTGCGTTGCCGTATCTCGAATCGCGACTGAAGATCCTGCTTTGGTGTAGCTCGCCAACTCTTCCGGGGCGCCAGTCGCGAAGTACCTTTGGCGCGCCGCATCCAGACTCGCCAGCACTGCGGCCCACGAGACCGGGGCATCCGCAGACGGAGCCTCAGTAGGCACCTCTCGTGCCGGGACGGCGGACTCCGGTAGCGCCGCGTCTTGCTGGTCCGCGGGAGGTTCTGCAGACGCGGCGACCGAGGGTTCAGCCACATCAACCGACGTTGCCGCGACCTGGTCGCTGCCCCCGGCAAATAGCGCGAGCACAACAATCACGCCCAGGGCGATCGCGGCGCCGCCCAACGCGTATCGCGGGGGCACAGTCGCACTTGTTGAGCCCACTTTGGTTGGGCGTGAACGTGGCGTCGTTTGTTCCACGCGGGCTTCGCGATCGACGATCCCCGTCCGGCGCGCAGTCGGTGACGGCGGAATGGGCTTCGAGAATTCATCCCAACGACCGGGATCAAGTGGAGTAGCCATGACTCCACTGTGCGCTATGTGCGCAGATCCCCGCTGCCGTCATCCACAGGCTGTGGCAACGGCTCTGGCGAGGGTCTGGGTCGAGGTATATGTAGAGGCATCGTGGAAGTTCATAGGCCCCATGAGCCCGTCGCCAACACGTACAAAGGCATCAAGTGCCTGCGGGAAGCGATCATTCGCGCCACGTTTCCACGTGACAGGATCATTGACGTTCACAATGTTGAGCCAGCCACCAACGCGCCCATACGGAAACGTCGGGGATTGCTGCCACTGCTTGCCCCAAAAGTCGCGGACTCCTAGCGGCGAACCAAAACTCACCAACAAATCCACTGTGATGTTGCGCAGATGCAGCGCGTCGAGTGCGACGACTGAACCAAGGCTGTGCGCCAGCAACGTCACGGGGCCGTCAATTGCGGCGAGCCGCTGCTCGACGCGGTCAAGCACCTGGGTGCGAACGTCTCCGTCATGGCGATAGTGCCCCGCCTGACGCATACTCAGGAATGGAAAGCGGACCATCAACTCGCCCGGAATCAGAGGGTGCGGTTTGCGCCCTGGGGCGCCGACCCGGTCGGGGCTTTGCGCGATCACCGTTCGCAATTCGATCTGGCGCTGATAGTAGAGCTGGCGCTGTGTCTGAAGGTCGAGCCGATCCGGGTAGGACACGGGCTGTTCAGCCACTGAGTGCCTGCGGATGGCGCCGCTTCGCCCAATCAGGTCATCGAACCCAATCTCGACACACTCGATCTCCGCGATGCCGGCGGTGTCAGCGAGGTTACGGGTAAGGGCTACGTCCCAACCAGGAGTTGAGCCCCCAACGCCATGCAGAAACACCACCGTCGCCATGTGCCTATCCTCACCAACGACACAATCCGCACACCGTGCGGGCCGGGCGTGGAATGTTCACGGAGTAGCGTTGAGCCATGGCAAACCTGGCACAGCGGCAGCAGTTGGCGACGCCGACGCTGCAGTTTGTCCGAGTTGACCTTGGTGCACGTTCAGTTGAGTACGACCGCGCATGGGACCTCCAACGCGAAACCCACGAAGCCGTGGCGAGCGGCTCAGGTGTACCGACCGTGTTGATGCTTGAGCACAGCGAGGTCTTCACTGCTGGTCGTCGCACCGAAGCCACCGATCGCCCCACCGATGGTTCTCGCGTGATCGATGTGGATCGAGGAGGCAGGATTACCTGGCACGGGCCCGGTCAATTGGTTTGCTATCCGATTGTTCCGCTCCCCCATCCTCTCGACGTCGTCGCGCACGTGCGGCGAATGGAGTCCGCCATCATCGCCACCTGCGACGACTTCGGGATCGAAACCGAAACTGTCGAAGGCCGCAGCGGGGTATGGTGCGCGGCCAATGACGTTGCTCCCGCCCGCAAAATTGCTGCGATTGGGGTTCGCGTCGCACGCGGCGTCACGATGCACGGACTATCGCTCAACGTGGACTGCGACGTGGAATGGGCGCACCAAATCGTGCCGTGCGGAATTACTGACGCCGGGGTCACCACGATGGCGAAGGAGCTGGCGCCCCCGGATGCGCCGGGCATGCTCGCCGTCGCGGACCGACTCGAACAGCACCTGCGCGAGGTATTCGAACCAACACTAATGAAGCACCCGGCATAGGCTAGGTCCCGTGAGTAATCCCGCAGTCGCACCTGATGGCCGCAAACTGTTGCGACTCGAGGTGCGTAACGCCCAAACAGACATCGAACGAAAGCCGCCATGGATCAAGGCCAAGTTCCGCAATGGCCCAAACCACGCTGACATTCGGAACCGCGTCGCCGAGGCTGGCCTCCACACGGTTTGCCAAGAGGCTGGGTGTCCCAACATCAGCGAATGTTGGGAGGACCGTGAGGCAACGTTCCTCATCGGTGGCGATGTGTGTTCACGGCGCTGCGACTTCTGCCAGATCGATACCGGTCGCCCGACGCCGGAGGATCGCGACGAACCCCGCCGGGTCGCAGAATCCGTCGCAGCGATGGACCTGCGCTACGCCACCGTCACCGGTGTCGCTCGTGACGACCTGCCAGACCAGGGGGTATGGCTTTACGCCGAGACTGTCCGCCAGATCCACAAACTCGTGCCGGGGTGCGGGGTCGAGGTACTGATTCCCGACTTCTCCGCCGATCCAGCCCTCCTTGCCGAAGTCTTCTCGGCAAAGCCGGAGGTATTGGCCCACAACCTCGAAACCGTTCCCCGACTGATGAAGCGCATTCGCCCGGCCTTCACCTACGAGCGTTCGCTCAATGTCATCACACAGGCTCGCGACGCCGGGCTGATCACCAAATCGAACCTGATCCTCGGTATGGGTGAGGAACGTGACGAGGTCGAGGCGACGTTGGCTGACCTCGTAGCCGCGGGGACAGACCTCGTCACCATCACTCAATACCTGCGGCCGTCAGTGCGACACCATCCCGTCGAACGCTGGGTGACGCCCGAGGAATTTGACGAACTCGCCGTGGTCGCCCGCGAGCTGGGCTTTGTCGGGGTCATGAGCGGACCGTTGGTGAGGTCGTCGTACCGCGCTGGGCGCCTGTACGCCGAGGCAAGCGGGCGAGGCGCTTGGGCCGCCGAGCGAGCATGACCTACTCTTGAACAATGGCACGTAAAGATGGCAAACCAGGCCGCCTCAAGCAGATCCGCGAGACCTACCAACTCACGAAACGCAGCGATCCCCGCATTGGGTTGATCCTGCTCGGGATCTTCTTTGGGGTCCTCGCAGTGTTCCTGCTCGTGGGCTACTTCCTGGGCCTGCTTGCCTTCGCCGTCCCGCTCGGTATCGCTGCCGCGCTCCTCACGACGACAATCATCTTTGGTCGCCGCGCGGAACGCTCCGCGTACTCGCAAATCGAGGGTCAGCCAGGGGCTGCCGCGGCGGTCTTGAAGTCGCTTCGTTCTGGTTGGTTTGTCACTCCGGCCGTGGCCATCAACAAGAACCAGGACTGTGTTCACCGAGTCATTGGCCGCCCCGGTGTCATCCTCGTATCCGAAGGACCGAGTTCCCGAGTAACCCAAATGCTCGCAACCGAGCGCAAGCGGACGGCGCGATATGTTCCCGAGATCGAGATCATCGAGATCCAGTCCGGCAACGACGAAGGACAGATTCCACTTCAAAAGTTGAATCGCAAACTCACCAAAACCAAGCGCACCTACAAGCCTGCGCAGGTCACCGAGGTTCGCAAGCGACTCGAAGCTCTCACTGCGCAGCCGATGTCGGCACCCAAGGGTCCCATTCCCAAGAGTGCCCGCGCTGCCCGCATTCAGCGGGGATAGTTCGCCCGACGCTCCCACCATGTGAACTCAGTCACAAGATCGCTCACTTGGGTTCAGATCGCTGATTTTGGCGTGATCTTTCGTATGGTCACAGACACAACTCGCGCAGTCACTCTTTGTAGTGTCCGGTGGCAGTGCGTATCCCCCAGTTGTATGCCAAGGAGCACTTCCCCATGCAGTCAGCTAAACGCGCGTCGTCGATCGCACTAATTGTCGGCACCATCACAGCGGTCAGCGTCGGAGCCCTCACCCAGCAGTTGGCCTCCGCACAGGCGAGTGATGTAACTCCTCCACCGATCGTTGAACCAGTCCCGCCGTCGACAGATGCACCGGTTTCGACGTGGCCCAGCTCCGTCACCGTCGGCAAGTCCGTGAAGGGTCGAACGATCACGGCTGTGCGTCAAGGTAATCCATCCGCGTCCAAGATCTTGTTGGCGGTAGGCATCATCCACGGCAACGAGAAGGCCGGGCGCCGAATCGTTGACGAGGTTCGAAAGACCCCGGTGCCCGAGACCGGAGACGTGCAGATCTGGACCATCCGATCGATGAATCCTGACGGCGCCGCTAAGACAAATCGGTACAACGCGCGCAAGGTCGACTTGAACCGCAACTTCCCAACGGACTGGTCGCGAAAGACAGTCGGCGCGGGAAAGGGCCCCGCCAGCGAGCCTGAAACAAAGGCGCTGGTCTCCTTCATGAGCAAGTTACGCCCCGATGCCACCCTGATCTACCACCAAGATTGGAATGTGGTCTTGGGAGCGTGCAACACCAAGACTCGGCCATACGCACTGCGCTACGCCGCGCTCACTGGGCTAAAAAAGGAATCGTGCCGACGCGCGTCGTACACAGGCACGATGGGTTCGTGGTTCAACTCGAACTTCCCCGGGTACCTGTTGACCGTTGAACTGCCTGGAACCCGGAAGGTCACGGCGAAAAAGGTGACGCGGTGGCGAAACTCCGTTCTCACGACGTCGCGGGAGTTGACAGAATCAGAGCCCACCCCGGTCGTGCCCGACGTCGAACCGGACCCTGAACCGGAGCCAACCCTGACGCCGGAGCCGCTGAGTCGGCGTTAGCGCGACCTCACCACGACGGTGTTCGTTAGGCGATCCTGTAGGCCGCGACCGTCCCGATCCCAAATGACGGCCGGAACCAGGAGACAAATAAGCGCTGTGCGTACGGGTGCTCGCCAAAGATTCACGTATCCCTTGTCGAGCGAGATCACTCGGATTCCCAGGAGTCGCTGCCCAAAGGACGCCCCGCCGAGCAGGGTGAAGATCGACTTCATGACGAAGAACACGCCCAGTGTCGCGAATCCAGATTGTTCACTGCCGTAGACAAACTGCGGGAACAACAGGAGCGCAACCAGAGCAGATGCGAGCCAATCGATCATCAGGGCACCAAGTCTGCGACCAAATCCAGTAATGGAGCCGACGCCATCTTCTGGCAGGCCTAGCCGCTCGCCGCGGTAACCCAAATCAATGCCAGCCGCGTCGAGCGCAGCCCGCGGCCCAGAAACCCAAGTAGCAACATCGCGGCGATCCATGTGACAAGGCTAACTGCTACGTAGGCTTTGACTAGGCTCCGACCCTAAATCAGTCGGGGCGTAACACACGCGCAACAATCGGGACACCGTGGCGACACAGCCCCGACTTACGTTCTACTCGCACCGAAGGCGGCACTTGCCGCTCACCAGGCGTCGCGCCACACCCGGCACAGCGCAGATAGCCAACGAACGCCGACAGTTCACCTGTCGGTCAGAAAGGGAGGGGTGAATGTCTAAGCACCCGAATTTCAAGAATGCAGATGACGTCATGAAGTACATCAAGGATGAGGACGTTGTCTTCGTCGATGTGCGGTTCTGCGACCTACCTGGCGTCATGCAGCACTTCAACGTTCCGGCAGCCTCAGTGGATAAGTCGCTCTTCGAAGATGGCCAAATGTTCGACGGATCATCGATCCGCGGCTTCCAGGCGATCCACGAATCCGACATGAAGCTGATTCCGGACGTGACGAGCGCGTACCTCGATCCGTTCCGCAAAGAGAAGACGCTCATCATCAACTTCTCGATCCGCGACCCGTTCACCGACGAGCCGTACAGCCGCGACCCACGTCAGGTTGCAGCCAAGGCCGAGGCGTACCTGAAGTCGACCGGCATTGCTGACACCTGCTACTTCGGTGCAGAGGCAGAGTTCTACGTCTTCGACGATGTGCGATTCGAGACCAAGCAGAACGCTGGCTACTACTACATCGACTCCATCGAAGGCGCCTGGAACACCGGTCGCGAAGAAGAGGGCGGAAACCTCGGCTACAAGACCGGCTACAAGGGCGGGTACTTCCCCGTTCCCCCAGTCGATCACTACGCCGACCTGCGCGACGAAATGTCACTGGAACTGATCAAGTCCGGGCTCGAGATCGAGCGCGCACACCACGAGGTGGGCACCGGCGGCCAGGCTGAGATCAACTACAAGTTCGACACCTTGCAGCAGTCAGCTGATGACGTCATGAAGTTCAAGTACATCATCAAGAATGTCGCCTGGCGCAACGGCAAGTCGGCCACGTTCATGCCCAAGCCGCTCTTCGGAGACAACGGTTCGGGTATGCACAGCCACCAGTCGCTGTGGAAGGACGGCAAGCCGCTGTTCTACGACGAACTCGGCTACGCAGGCCTGTCGGACATGGCACGTTGGTACATCGGTGGGTTGCTCAAGCACGCACCGTCGCTGCTTGCGTTCACCAACCCGACGGTGAACTCGTTCCACCGCTTGGTTCCCGGCTACGAAGCACCGGTCAACCTGGTGTACTCGCAGCGCAACCGCTCGGCATGTATCCGGATCCCGATCACCGGATCGAACCCGAAGGCCAAGCGCCTCGAGTTCCGCGTACCGGATCCGTCGTGTAACCCGTACCTGGCGTTCTCGGCGATGCTCATGGCTGGCCTTGACGGAATCAAGAACAAGATCGAGCCACCGGCGCCGGTTGATAAGGACCTCTACGAATTGCCACCGGACGAAGCCGCGGCAATCCCAACGGTTCCGGATTCACTGTCAGGTGTGCTTGATGCACTTGAGGCCGATCACGACTACCTCACCGAGGGCAACGTGTTCACCCCAGATCTCATCGAGACCTGGATTGAATACAAGCGGACGAACGAGATCGATCCGATCCGTCTGCGCCCGCACCCGCACGAATTTGAGATGTACTACGACATCTAAACCAGACTGCACAGGAATGGCCCGCCCAATTTGGGCGGGCCATTTCGTTTAGCGCGAAGGCACCGGCACCGAGTACGGCTGTGGAAAACTCCGGGCTACTAGGGGATCGACAACTACGATTGCGCGATGAGTAGGCCGCTAAGCAAGAAGCAGATTGGCGAGCTCGACAAGAGGATCAAGGCCACGGCCGGAAGCCTTTCCGAACGCGATCGGCAGGAATATCAAACCTACATTTCCTACTGCGCTCAGATTCAGAACGATGTGAGCGCGGAGATCGCGAGCATCGATCTGTGTGCGGAACTCGAAACTGAATTCGATTGGGATGTAGTCGGCCGCACCAAAACGTTCTCGACAATCGCCCAGAAGCTCGTCCGAGGGGATGCCAGCCTGCAGACGATGCGCGACATCGCAGGCGTACGAATCAAGGCAGACGTCAGTCTTGGGCAGCAGGACCGGATCGTTGCCGTGCTGCAGCAGCGACTCTCCGAAGGTCGGGTGATCGACCGGCGCCGCGATCCGAGATCCGGCTACCGAGCGCTGCATCTGGCGATCAGATACGAGGGAATCCCGGTCGAGATCCAGGTCCGTACAGCACTTCAGCACGTTTGGGCAGAAACTTACGAGCGTGTGGCAGACCGCGTCGGCCGCGATATTCGCTACGGCAAGCCGGTTCCTGACGGCAACGTTCACGCACAACGTGTCGTCGACTTGTTGCAAGCTCTCTCACTCAACGAGATAGCGACTATCGAGAATCGCGAGGAACGAAGTGCGGCTAATCCGATCAGTCGATTGCGCTACCAACGCGCACACCGGAGACTGGAGAGTCAGGTCGCTGAACTAGTCCAACTACTCGACAGTCTGGGCTACTGACGATGTACCGTGAGCGACGGAAGTAGAGGTGTAGGACATGACTAGAGTCGTAATCGAGTACAACCGGGCGACCGGCAGCGTTAACACGACCGTATTTGACGGTCCTACGGCAGATAGAGATGCACTCACGCTTCGCTTCGCACTCGAATTGGATTATCAAGGCAATCCAGATGTCGAAGTGGTGCTGCTCTCGGGCACCCTTGACCAGGTTCAACGAACCCACGCACGGTACTTCTTACACGCGAGTGACCTCGTGCGTAAGGCTGGTTAGCAGAACTGACTCCGCGGGGATCTTCGGGT
>Ga0172380_10002180_pt1 | contig 31224 bp, 25 predicted proteins | sample Leawe162metaG_FD_119747 | JGI IMG/M metagenome (GOLD analysis project Ga0172380, IMG submission 119747) | Leachate microbial communities from a municipal landfill in Southern Ontario, Canada - Leachate well 162 metaG | ecosystem: Engineered > Solid waste > Landfill > Unclassified | place... | reverse complement strand
GATGCGGTTGCCTGCGCTGATCTGGAGCTGGCCGGCGTTGAGCCGGGTGTAGCGCGTGGTTTCGTCCTGGGTGCCGCTGCCTTTGACGCTTTGCCAGGCGAGGTCTTTCTTTTTAAGGTCGAGGCTTTGGTACTCACTGGTGGCGAGGCTGGCGAGATTGAGGTCGCGGGCGGCGTCGAGGGTGAGTGTGCCGGGGGTGTGCGCCTCGACAGCAGCCAGCGTAATGTCGCCCGCGGTGCTTTGGATGTGGATGTTTTGCGCGTCGAGGCGGGTTGGGGCGAGGGTGGTGTTGGCTTTTTCCTCGGTGAGGGCGGTCTTGTAGCTGATGCCCTGGCCGGGCGTGAAGGTGCCGGTGAGGTCTTTGAGGCTGATGCCGGTTTTTTTGCTGGTTTCTTTTGAGATGGACTGGCTGCTGTTCAACCCGCTCTGGAGGCTGACTTCGGCACCCTTGATGTCGATGTCGCCTTGGTCAGCCTTGAGTTGCGAGGCGGTGATGTCTATTACGCCTTGGGCGTCGAGGGTGATGCCTTGTGCGCTCTGGAGGGTGCTGCCGTTCAGGGTGCGGCTTTGTCCGACTGCGTCGAGGCCGTGTTGCGTACCGCTGGGCAGGCCGGTGGCGAAGGCCCAGGTGCGGTTGCTTTCTTTCCGGGTGCGCTCGCTGCTGCTCAGGTCTTCGCTGGCGGTGAGGATGATGTGTTGGCCGGTGAGGTCGATCTTGCCATTGCCGGCGCGAATTTCGCTGCCTTCGATCAGGATCAGGCCTTTGTTCATGTCCTGGGTGTTGTTGAGGTTGGCGGCGAGTACGATGTTTCCTGTCTCGCTGCCGAGGCGGCTGCCGCTGTGGGTGATCTGGTCGAGGGTGTCGCTTGCTTCGTTGCTTTGCTTTTTGTAGCCGCGGGTGCTGAGGCCGGATGTTTTTTCGTCCCTGAGGTGGCTTTCGGTACGGGTATTTTCGGCGGCGGTGAGATGGATGTCGTTGCCGGCCAGGAGGGCGATGGTGTTTAGTGCCTTGATCTGGCCGCCTTCAATGTGAATGTCGTTCCCGGCATCGAGAACGGCGGTCTTGCCTGTGAAGGTGCTGGTCAGGGCGGTGGTTTCATTCAGGGTGTCGCGGGTGGCGACGGTCTTTTTGCTGCCCCAGTTGCCGCGGCTTTGGCTGTAGCTGGCTTCGTCGCGCTGGTCGTTGGCTTCGCCTGCGCTGAGGGTGATGTTGCGCCCGGCAGTGGCGAGCAGTTCGCCCTGCTCGCTGGTGACGCTGGCGGCTTTGGCGTTGAGGTCGTTGCCGGCCGAGAGGCGCAGGTCGCCCTGGGTCTGGATGGTGGTGCCGATGTCGCTGCGGCTGTTTTCTTTGCGATAGTTGCGGCTGTCCCAAGCTAAGTCGTGCTGTTGGGCTTCGCTGACGGTGCCGAGCTTGAGGTTGTTGCCGGCGGCCAGGGTGGTGCTGCCTGCCCCCTCTTCCGCGAGGGGTGAGGGGGAAGCGGCGGCGTTGAGGATGGCGGCGGCGTCGAGATTGAGGTCGCGTCCGGCGGTTGCCATGAGGGTGCCGCCGCTGCCGGTGACGTACAGGCCGGCAACGCGGTCGATATGGGTGCGGCTGCCCTGGGCGTTGGTCTGGGTGCGGGTGGTGGAGAGGACGTTGAGGTCGCGTCCGGCGCTGGCGCTGAGGGTGTGCATGGCCTCTATTGTGCCACCGATGTTGTCGAGGTCGGTGCGGGCCTGGATGCCGAGGTCGTTGCCGCTGATGCGCCCGCCGAGGTTCCTGACATTCTCGGCGCTGAGGCTGACCACGCTACGGCCAGCGATGGTGCCGCTGTTGCTGAGATCGCCGCTGAGATTGAGGCTGACGCTGCTGGCGGCGAGCAGGGCGCCGGAGGTTTGCAGGTCGCCGTCCCGGACGCGCATGTAGAGTTGCGGCACCAGGGCCTGGGTGGTCTGGCCGTTGGGCAGGGTGACGGTTTTTTCCACCAGCCAGACGATGTCGCTGGTGAGTTGCGCCATTTGCCCGGCACTTAATGCGACGCCGGGGCGCAGTTGGTGCGCCTGGGCGTAGGTGACGGCGTTGCCCAGCAGCGCCTGGTATTGGGCTTCGTCGTTGGCGTAGCCGTCGAGGAATCTTCTGCCCGTCAGTTGCGCGACTTGTTCGCGGACCAGCTTTTGTTCGTAGAAGCCGTCGCCAAGGCGTTTATGGGTGATCGCCGGGTCGATTTCCAGGGCGTTGAGCAGGTAGTCCGAACTCAGCCAGGTGCGGTAGCTGGCGAAGCGCGGGTCGGTTTCGATCAGGTAGCCGGCGTTGGGGTTTGGGGCGCTGTTGAACAGGCTGCTCAAGGGCGTGGGGTTGGCGCCTCCAGCGCTCTGGTTGACGCTGGCGATGGCGAGGGTGCCGATGGCGGTGCCGCTGCCGTTGGGCGCGGTATTTTGCTGATAGACGGTGGGGGTCAGCGAGATGCCTGCCACGCTGGGCGCGGGGTTGTAGCCAGTGATCTGGATTTCGGTCCAATCGTTACAGCATCCTCCGGGTTGGTGGTCGATGTAATGGTAGGCCGTGCCCGCCTCGGTGCTTACACGCTCGCCTGCCACTTCGCTATTGGTGAGGCTGCCGAGGTTGCCGGTGAGGGCGCCGCCGGCGATGATGCGGCTTTTGTCGTTGAGGAGGCTATTGGCGCTCAGGTTCATCGCGCCGCCGGACAGAATTTGCGCCGGGTCGGAGCTTTGCACCTGGGTTTCGGTGATGGTGCGGGTGTAGTCGTATTGATAGGAGCGGTTGTAGGCAATCCCCCCGATGACCCATTGGTAAAAACTGTCGCGCACATGGTGCTGGTACACGCTACTGGCCGGATAGCGGGTGCCAGCGCCTTCGCCCTGGAATTCGTTGAAGCTTTGCGAGGAAACCGGTACCACTTGCGTGCTGAAGTGTTCGTTGGTGTTGTTGATCTGGTAAGCGGAGAGAGTCAGGCTGCCCAGGGCCTCTATGGTGGCGCTGGCGTTGTTGAGAGTGGCCGCCTGGCCGGTGGCTTGTTTGTTGGCGTCGAGATTGCCGCCGATGGCCATGTCGCCGGCGCTGAAGATCAGGGCGTGTTCGCGGTTGGTGATGGTTTGCGCGCCGATGTCGAGGCGGTTGCGCGCGGCGATTACCGGGGCTGCGCCGTTTTCGGCGTCGTTGGCGAGGGTGGTGGCACCAATCGAAAGGTGGTCGCCGTAGATGCGCCCGGTGCCGAGGTTGCTGACGGCATTGGCCGTAATCGCCGTCTCCTGGCCGTCGATCAGGCCGCGATTGATCAAGGTGCCGTCCGCGCTGACATGGGTTGTAGTGGCGCTAATTTGGCCTGAAGCGGTATTGTCGGTATTGGCTGCGGATATGGCCAGCCCGTTACCGGCCTGCATGGCGGCCAGGTTGGTCACATTGCCGGCCGTTTCCAGGCTGGCGTTGCCGTTGGCCAGGAGGTTCCCGGTATGGACATAGTCGCCGCTCAGCCTGACCGCCAGATCACCCTGCGACAGCACATCGCCATCGCCGCTGAGCGTGGCGCTATCGACATTCAGGCTTGTGCCGGCGATCAAGGTGCCGCCGGTATTGGTGATTGCCAGGGTTTTGCTGGCGAGATCGCGATCCAGTATGGCGAGTGTCTGCCCCGAGGAAATCAGACCCAGGGTGTTTTCAAGGGCGCCGGACCCCGTCAGCGCCAGCGATGCGGCGGCGCGTATGGCGCCGGACTGGTTGTTGATCTGGCCGGCGGCAATGTCAACCAATTGGGCCTCGATGCCTTGATCGGCGCCTTGCGTGTTGGCATTTTCGACGCTGGCCGCACGAATATCGAGTGCGCCGCCGGAGCGGATCAGACTGCCGGTATTGTCGACGCGCCCTGTGCCCACGTCGATGCTGATGTTTCCCTGCGCCTGGATATCGCCGCCTTTATTGTCGATCATGCCTTGCGCTACGATCCGGGCAGCGCCTTGAGCATATACGATGCCGCTATTGACGATGCCGCCATTGGCGTCGAGATGGGCGTCTCCCGCACTGGCGATTCGCCCGCCATTCTCAAGAAGACCGTCGCTGGTAACAATCACGTCGCCAGCAGCGGCGGCGATTAGCCCGGAATTTCGAACCCCTACCCCGCTTTCTGAACCGGTCAAAAAGATCTTTCCTGCATACATTCCGCCAAGATTCGCCACATCAATCGCATAGGCCGGAGCCGCGCCGCTGGCTGCCACGGGTGTGATTTGCGTGTGACCGGCATTGACCTCGTTGGCGCCGGCACTAAGCTTTAGGGTGTTGGCCCAAATTCCCGCATTGACTTGCACGGATCGCGCAATGATATCGGTATAGTCCGCCCGGCTTGTATCCATGCCGGCGCCTTCCACGGTCACTGCGCCCTGCTGGACCCGATAACCCTCCAGATTGCCGCTGTTCACTATTGGGGTACCCGTGGTTAGCGTCACGCGATTGGCATTGAGGAAACCACAGCCGTCACAACTGATTCCCGCGGGGTTGGCGATCACCACTTGCGCACGGTCGCCAGCGACTTCGACATATCCGCGCAGCTGGCTGGGATTGCTGCTGTTCACCTCGTTCAGGATCACGCGTGCTGTTCCGGCTGCCAGCCACGGATTTCCCTGTACCCAGCCGCCCAGCTGGGTTTGCACATTGGTTCGTGCATTGTTCAGAATAACGCCTTGCTGGTTCACGTCGAACTGGCTGTACGCATTCCTCGATACGCCTGCGGCACTCGGGCTCTGGATGTTCACCTGAACGGTGCCGTTAGCCGATGTTACGACGGTCGGCTGCTGATTTGCCGGCGCGCCAGGGTCGGCAACAACCTGCGCCTGGGCGATATCGCTCAAGCTGGCGGCCAGACCAAAGGCAAGCAGCACGGAGCAACACACCGGACGAAGCACGCCCAAAATTGCCGGAGAGGCAAGCTGGCCCGGAACATCGCTCGCCCCCGCAGCCTTGCCTCCGCCGCCCACATTCTCTGAGACGGCCATCAACAGGCCACGAGGCTTGTTGAATATGATGCGGTAGAGGTTTTTGTTCATCGTTTTATCCTTGCAAATGCAGGCTGTTACATCTTTAAATGGCGCATCCGACAGTAGAAACGGCAACCAAGCGGGTCACAAACCAGGCATGTATTGGCCACCACGGCGGTGCAGCAATTTTTTGAGGGAAATTTCGAGCGTGCATGATTCATCGGCCGGATTGCCTCAATATGTCCAGTTGAGATTGAATCCGGCAGTGGCATTTGCGGTCAGGAATCCATCCGGCTTGCTGACCGGCTGGCCAACGAACGCATCCCAGAAAAACCCACGGTATCCCCCTCGCAGCCCGATTACCGCGCCGGTAAGACGCGTGCCGGGCAGAAATTGCGCCGAACGCCCGCCGACCTCGCCATAGTCGATGCCGAGATACAGCTCCTGCCCGACCGTGCCGAGTGGCAGGCCCAATTCATTGCGAATCAGCCAGCCCCGGTCTCCGATCAAGGACGTTTCGCCATCGAAACCCCGCACCGAATAACGCCCGCCGATGGAAAAACGATCCTGTGGAACCAGCGGGGTCTGGTTCCACTGCGCCCGCCACGTACCGGTGTAGCGCAAGCGTTGCGAGGCAAAGACAAACGGCACGTTAAGCTGGGCGTCAGCGGTGATCAGCACCGGTCGCGAGGTTCCCTCGCCAAAGCTTTCTTCCGGAGCGGGTATTGCTCCCATGGCCCCGGTGCCGTGCCGGTATCCCGCACTGGCATCGAGTGTTGCCGTGCCGAGATACTCGCGATGCGTGAGCCCCAGTTCCCAGCCCGCCATGCGGCGGCGTTGAACCTGGACTTCGGCATCGTCGATGAAATTGTTCGAGGATCTGGCCCAACCACGCAGATACACTCCGCTCTTTCGAATCACATCGCGATAAATGACGCGTGACAGGCGCACTTCGCTGTTCTCGCTCGTGCCGCTGTAGCGATAGGTCTGGTTAACGCCAGCAACCGACTGGTAGTATTTGTAGTTGCTGGCAGTTAAGCCAAGCCGCCAGTAGTGGTAGGGAATTTCGTAATGCACCGTGTTGCCGTATGAGCCCTTGTTGGCGGCGGCTCCGCCACCTAGATCGTGGTTTAAGCTGAGGTAGAACAGGTCGTTCAGGGTCCACCAGTTGTCGTAGGCGATCGTGATGCCTCCCTGGTATTTCCCGGTGTACTTGCTGCCGGAATCGTCGACCGAAAGGCTGAGGCGGAATGGCATTGCCTGTTTCCAGGTAATCACCAGGTCGCTTTCGCCGGGCTCCGCGCCAGGGCCCTCAGCCGGGATAATTTGAATATCTGCATCTGCCGTTGGCACATGCTTGAAGTTTTCCAGCCCTTGCTCTATGTCGCGCAGGTTAAGAATATCGCCAGGACGGACAGGCATCGCATTCCACTTGGTCGCACGGGGGTCACTGTTCTCTGAAAACCGGACCGCCCGAACCCGTCCCGGAATCACAGTTAAAGTGAGCTTGCCAGCCTTCAAATCTTGCGGAGAGGCCAGCACACGCGTAGTGACAAACCCTTTCGCCACAATCGCGTTCTGCACGCGCTTCATCACGAGGTTGATCCCGGCGCTGCCCAGACAGCGCCCGGTAGCGGGGTCTGCCACCGGGTCAGCGGCTTTCAGTACCCATTGGAATTGCCCGGCATCATTACCGGTCAACGCTATCGTTTGGATAGGAAAGCAGGGCGTCTCGTTCTTCGGCAAAGCGGGCAGCTTGCCTACTTCCGGACCTTCAAGACGCACATCGGGTGATTGCTCTTGCTGCTGACGCAAGGCCCGCTCTCGTTCCTGCTGCTGCAATAGCTGATGGGCATCGGCATCGCTGAGGGCTGAAGGTGAAAGGGGGGGTTGAGTCTGCGCAAAAACCAGTGCTGCCGGCAATAGCATGCCGCCAATGGTCAGTACGCTTCCTCGCCACCATCGATGACGTACTTTCTTTCTCTGAAACATAAAGCCCTTAATGGAGCAATGCCACCTGCGTTGGAGTCGATTTATGCTTGGCTTGCGTCAAAAGGGGCCTCTATCCGGCCCCATTCATGCTTGCGATTCGGAATTGACAGCCTTCCGCGATTAATCAACCTGAAAATCCGCTTATTATGAATTTATCATTATGCCGATGACAACCAATATTTCAATGTCATCAAATAAAATGGGCGTAGATTGTTTCTGAATAGGCTTTTTACTTGAATCCAAACGCAGCAAATTAACGCGCGGATTGGCTGCCTAATTTGAACCGGATTCGATCATCATGACAAACTCAAATGAGTTCCAAGGCATGTGCAACGAATACAGCAATGATTTTTCAAGTCCGACAGGACTTTCAGGGGGAAACGCGCTCCAGTTACAGACGTCTACTTGCAGCGCCAGTCACCTGGCGCACAACGCTGCGATGGATACGGAGGCTTGGCTACAGGCCCGGGTTTCGCGGCCGGGATACGAGCGGGGACATAAATGACATTGGGCGTTCTGGCTTCCTCTTCCGCAGCCCTGGCCTGACGTTCCGCGGCGCGCGCCTGCTCTTCCGCGGCTTGAGCCTGGCGTTCCAGCGCCTGCACCCGCCGCTCCTCCAGTTCCTGCTGCTGCGCCTTCGCTTTGACTTCTTCCTCGACCTTTTTCTTCGCTTCCAGGCGCGCGCGCGTTTTTTCAGTCTCGGCCCGGACGCGCTTCACTTCCTCCGGGGGCACTTCAGGAACGGGATCCAGCCGCCCCGCTTCCTTCAAATGGCTGCTGGTGCAGGATTCCGACTGGTAGACAACGCGGCCTTTGGCGTCAAGGCATTTGTAAACCGTGTCCGCTCCCGCGCACGGTGCAAGCAGCAAGCCAGCCAGCAGGAAGCAGAAGGCACGCATGTTCAGGCCACCGGCACGGTCTCGGCGAAAGAGGTTCGTTGCGCAAGTTTATCCGCCAGCTTGGCCAGATTGGGGTGTGCCTCGCGCCACTGGATGTGTGGAAAGCGGAAATCAAGATATCCCAGGGTACAGCCCACGGCGATGTCCGCCAGACTGAAAAAATCACCGGTACACCAGGTTTTTTCTCCCAACTCCTCTGACATGGCCTCCAGGCCGCGAAAAACCTGGGCCTCCTGGCGCACAATCCATTCCGGGTCCTGCCTGGTTTCGGGCCTTTTCTGCTCGAGATAAATCGTTACGGCGGACTCCGTCACGCCATCCGCCAGCGCTTCCCAGCGCCGCACGGCGATGCGCGGGCGGTTTTCCTTGGGCAGCAAAGGCGAAACCGGCGTCAGATTATCGAGATACTCGACAATCACACGCGAATCGAACAGGGTATGGCCATCGTCCATCACCAGCACGGGGACCTTGCCCAGCGGGTTGTATTCCGGCACCCGGGTGGTGGCTTCCCAGGGAATATCCACCACCGCTTCGTAGTCGATGCGTTTTTCCGCCAGCACCACGCGTACTTTGCGCGCGAAAGGACTGGTCAGGGACAGGATGAGTTTCATGGATTGTTCTCTTTTGTTAGCTATCAGCCGTCAGCTATCAGCTTGAAGCCAGCGGGATCACCTTGCCTTTTACGGCATAGGTTTCCATCTGGTTGAAGTTGAGGTAACGGTAGATATTGTCCGCCAGCGGGGCGATCTTGTGCTCCACCTGTGCCAGGTATTCATCGACGCCGGGAATGCGACCAAGGCGAGCGCACACCGCCGCCAGTTCCGCCGAGCCCAGATAGACACGCGCATCCTTGCCGAGACGGTTGTCGAAATTGCGCGTGCTGGTGGAAAACACCGTGGCCTTGTCCGCCACGCGCGCCTGGTTGCCCATGCACAGCGAGCAGCCGGGCATTTCCATGCGCGCGCCGGCGCGGCCAAGAACGCCGTACACGCCCTCTTCGCGCAACTGCGCCTCGTCCATGCGGGTCGGCGGCGCCACCCATAGCTTGGTCGAGAGCAGGCCGGCATCCTCCAGTATTTTTGAAGCAGCGCGATAGTGGCCGATATTGGTCATGCAGCTGCCGATAAACACTTCGTCGATCTTGTCACCTGCCACGGCGGAGAGCGTTTTGACATCGTCCGGATCATTGGGGCAGGCCAGCAGCGGCTCCCTGATTTCGTTCAGATCGATTTCCAGCACGTAGGCGTACTCGGCGTCGGCATCCGGCTCCAGCAGTTCCGGCCTGGCCAGCCAGGCCTTCATGGCGTCGATGCGGCGCTGCAGGGTGCGCGCGTCCTGATAGCCATTGGCAATCATGTTTTCCAGCAGCACCACGTTGGAATTGAGATATTCGATCACCGGCTCCTTGTTGAGGCGCACGGTGCAGCCGTTGGCGGAGCGCTCGGCGGAGGCGTCCGCCAGCTCGAACGCCTGCTCGACCTTGAGATTGGGCAGGCCCTCGATTTCCAGAATGCGGCCGTTGAATACATTCTTCTTGCCCTGCTTGCCGACTGTCAGCTCGCCCTTCTGGATCGCCGCATAGGGAATGGCGTTAACCAGGTCGCGCAGGGTGATGCCGGGCTGCATCTCGCCCTTGAAGCGCACCAGCACGGATTCCGCCATGTCCAGCGGCATCACGCCCATGGCGGCGGCAAAGGCCACCAGGCCGGAACCGGCGGGGAAAGAAATACCAATCGGGAAGCGGGTATGCGAATCGCCGCCAGTGCCCACGGTATCGGGCAGCAGCATGCGGTTGAGCCAGGAATGGATCACGCCGTCGCCCGGCTTGAGCGATACGCCGCCGCGCGAGGTAATGAAGTCCGGCAGGCTATGCTGCAACTTGACGTCCACCGGTTTGGGGTAGGCCGCGGTGTGGCAGAAGCTCTGCATCACCAGGTCAGCGGAAAAGCCCAGGCAGGCCAGCTCCTTGAGTTCGTCGCGCGTCATCGCGCCAGTAGTGTCCTGCGAGCCCACCGTGGCCATCTTCGGCTCGCAATAGGTGCCGGGGCGCACACCCGGCACGCCGCAGGCTCGGCCCACCATTTTCTGCGCCAGGGTGTAGCCCTTGCCTGTGTCCTTGGGGTTGAGCGGCTGGATGAACAGCTCGGACGGCGCCAGTCCCAGCGCCTCGCGCGCCTTGCTGGTCAGGCCGCGCCCGATGATCAGTGGAATACGGCCACCGGCGCGCACTTCGTCGGCCAGCGTCACCGGCTCCAGCTTGAAGGTGGAAACCACCTTGGCGGCGGCGTCGTGAATCTCGCCCTTGAACGGGTAAATGGTGATGACATCACCCATTTTCAGCGCCGCCACATCGCACTGGATCGGCAGCGCGCCGGAATCCTCGGCGGTGTTGAAGAAAATCGGCGCAATCTTGCTGCCCAGCACGATGCCGCCAGTGCGCTTGCCGGGAATATGCGGAATATCCATGCCCATGTACCACTGCACCGAGTTGATCGCGGACTTGCGCGAGGAACCGGTCCCCACCACGTCGCCCACATAGGCCAGCGGCAGTCCTTTTTGTTTCAGCGTATCGATGGTTTTCAGGCCGTCCGGCATCTTGCTGACCAGCATTTCCTTGGCGTGCAGGGGGATGTCCGGGCGCGACCAGGCGGCTTGCGCGGGGGAAAGATCATCGGTATTGGTTTCGCCGTCCACCTTGAACACCACGCACTGAATGCTCTCCGCCAGTGCCGGCTTGCTGGTAAACCACTCCGCCGCTGCCCAGGATTGCAGCAATTCCCTGGCATGGGCATTGCCTGCCTGCATTTTCTCCACCACATCGTGAAATGCATCGAAGATAAGGGTCGTATGCGACAGCGCCTGTACTGCATCCGGCGCCAGCGTGGCATCGACCAGCAGTGAAATCAGCGTGCCCACGTTGTAGCCGCCGAGCATGGTGCCCAGTACCTGCACCGCATGCTGGCGGCAGATCAGCGGCGACTCGGCCTTGCCATGCGCCAGGTCGGCGAGGAAGGCAGCCTTGACATAGGCGGCCTGGTCCACCCCGGCCGGAACGCGATTTTCGAACAGGTCGAGGAGGAAATCGTCCTCGCCCTTGGGCGGGGCTTTCAGCAATTCCACCAGGGCGGCGGTCTGTTCCGGGGAAAGGGGCAAGGGCGGCAGGCCTTGGGCAGCGCGCTCGGCCACGTGGTCACGATAGGTTTTTAACATGGTTGCTTAACTCTATTCATTAAAGATCAAAACAATGGAACCACGGAGATCACGGAGGCCACAGAGATTGGAGTCATTTTTTCTCCGTGACCTCCGTGCTCTCCGTGGTAAATATCAATGCTTTCCTGTACTGCCGAACCCACCCGCCCCGCGCTCGCTGTCGGCGAATTCATCGACGATGTTGAACATTGCCTGCACTACCGGCACCACCACCAGCTGCGCGATGCGCTCCATGGGGTTGATGGTGAAGGCGGTCTGGCCGCGGTTCCAGCAGGACACGAAGAGCTGGCCCTGATAGTCCGAATCGATCAGCCCGACCAGGTTGCCCAGCACGATGCCGTGCTTGTGCCCGAGACCAGAGCGCGGCAGGATCAGGGCGGCATAGCCGGGATCCGCCAGGTGAATGGCGATGCCCGTGGGGATCAGCTCGGTCTGGCCGGGGTTGAGCACCAGCGCTTCCGCCAGGCAGGCGCGCAGATCAAGGCCGGCCGCGCCGGGGGTGGCATAGGCCGGGAGTTGCTCGTGCATGCGCGGGTCGAGAATTTTCACATCAATTTTCATGCTGCTTTTCCGTTTGTGTTTTCTGGTACAGATGCGCAATGTGCGCAACCAACTGACGCGCCAGGGTAATTTTTGGCGCGCGCGGCAGGGGGTGAGGGCCGTCATCGTCAAACAGCACCAGTTCGTTTTCATCGCCGCCGATGGCGGTCTGAACCAGGTTGGCGGCCAGCAGCGGGAGATTTTTCCTGCGCCGTTTCATCTCCGCATATTCGTACAGGTTTTCGCTCTCGGCCGCAAAGCCGACGCAAAACGGCGGATTGGGCAGGTTCACCACGTTCGATACGATATCGGGGTTGGGCGCCAGTTCCAGGGTCAGGATATGGGCGTCCTTCTTGATCTTCTGCTCGGAAGGGTTGAGCACATAGTAGTCGGCGACCGCCGCCACGCCGATGAAAATATCCGCCCAGTTCACGCTTTCATTCACTGCCCTGAGCATTTGCTGGGCCGTGGTGACGCTTACCACCCGTGCGCCCTGGGGAGGCTTGAGACAAGTCGGGCCGCTGATAAGCGTGACTTCCGCGCCCGCCTCCATGGCGGCGCGCGCCACGGCGTAACCCATCTTGCCCGAACTGGAATTGGTGATGCCACGCACCGCGTCAATGGCCTCGAAGGTCGGCCCGGCGGTAATCAGGACATGCTTGCCCGGCAGCAGCCTGGGCTGGAAGAAGGCTTCGATCCCGGCCAGCAGGTCTTCCGCCTCCAGCATGCGCCCCATGCCGGTTTCGCCACAGGCCTGCGCCCCGCTGTCGGGGCCGAGGACGGTAATGCCGTCGGCGCTGATCTGCGCAACATTGCGCCGGGTAGCGGGGTTTTCCCACATCTGCCGGTTCATCGCCGGTGCCACCAGCAAGGGGCACATGCGCGCCAGGCACAGCGTTGAAAGCAGATCGTCCGCCAGCCCATGCGCCAGCTTGGCGATGAAGTCGGCGCTGGCGGGGGCCACCACCACGGCATCGACATCACGGGTGAAATCGATGTGCGCCATGCCGTTGTCGATGCGGTTGTCCCACAGGTCGGTGAACACCGGGCGCCCGGACAGCGCCTGCATGGTCACCGGGGTGATGAACTGGCATGCCGCCTGGGTCATCACCACCTGCACCTCGACATTCTGCCGCACCAGCAGCCGCACCAGCTCCGCCGCCTTGTAAGCGGCGACGCCGCCGGTAATGCCCAGCAACAGGCGTTTTTTAGCCAAATCGGTCATAATGGCTGCCATTTTACGTGAAAATCAAAGCCCATGGCGATAACGGATTGGCCCGAAGACGAACGTCCCAGAGAACGCCTGCTGAAACAGGGCGCCGCCAGCCTGTCCGACGCGGAATTGCTGGCGATTTTCCTGCGCGTGGGCGTGACTGGCAAAAGCGCAGTGGATCTGGCGCGCGAAATGATGGATCACTTTGGCGACCTGACCCGGCTGTTTGATGCCAGCCAGCAGGAATTCTGCACCATACATGGCCTCGGCCCTGCCAAATTTGTGCAGTTGCAGGCGGTGCTGGAAATGGCGCGGCGCGCGATGCAGGAAAAAATGCGTGACATTGACGCACTCAACTCTCCCGCCGCCGTCAAGGATTACCTGCTACTTACCCTGGGCCGGAAAAGCCATGAAGTTTTTGCCGTCCTGTTTCTCGACGCCCAGAACAGGCCCATTTCCATTGAGGAGCTCTTCAGAGGGACGCTTACCCAAACGAGCGTTTATCCTCGTGAAGTCGTCATACGCGCCCTGCACCATAACGCTGCCAGCGTCATTCTGGCGCACAACCATCCCTCGGGCGCCGCGGAACCCAGCCATGCCGACCAAATTCTCACCCAGGCCTTGAAAAACGCCCTGGCGCTCATAGATATACGGGTCCTGGATCATTTTATAGTTGGCGGCAACACGGTGTTGTCGTTCGCGGAGCGGGGTTTAATTTGAAAGCACTGATCGTCACCGCACACCCTCAGCAGGATAGTTTCACCCAGGCGCTGGCGCACAGCTTTGCCAGGGGCGTTGAGGCCAGCGGCCACATGGCAGAAATCGCGAACCTGTATGAAGAAGGATTCAACCCCATCGTTTCGGTTCAGGAGCTGCAAGGCTGGCAGCAAGGCAATATTTCAGCGGAAATCCGCGCCGAACAGGAACGCATCAGAAGCTGCGACGGGCTGATCCTCTCCTACCCGGTATGGTGGAGCACCCCGCCCGCCATTCTTACAGGGTGGCTGCAACGGGTACTGACCCAGGGTTTCGCTTTCCAGCACGTGGGCGCCCGCACCGAGGGCCAACTCAAGCTGCGCGCGCAGATGCTGGTGAACATCGGCAGCCGGCAACGCCAGGATGTCGATCTTGCCACCCTTTATCTCGAACCGATGCTTGGCGTGCTGCGCTACTGCGGCATGGATATTCTGCCCACCCAGGCCAACTGGGGCGTGTACCCGCAAGCCGATCGCTCCGTGCTTCAATCCTATGTCGAACAGGCATTCGAGAACGGAAAACGATTTTTTGCTTGAGTCCGGTGGCTGAAATATGGTATAAATTGCGTTTTTCTAATTCAAGCTACAAACATTTAGGAGTCACCTCGAATGGCACGCGTATGTATAGTCACCGGCAAGCGCCCGATGACGGGAAATAATGTTTCCCACGCAAACAACAGGACCAAGCGCCGTTTCCTGCCGAATCTACAATATCGCCGCTTCTGGGTTGAAAGTGAAAACCGCTGGGTACGCCTGCGTGTGAGCTGCTCGGCCCTGCGCACCATTGACAAAAAAGGCATTGATGCCGTGCTGGCCGATCTGCGCGCCAGCGGTGAACCAGTTTAAGGAGTAAATCATGGCTAAAGGCGGACGCGAGAAAATCAAGCTGGAATCCACTGCGGGTACCGGGCACTTCTATACCACGACTAAAAACAAGCGCACCATGCCGGAAAAAATGGCGATGATGAAATATGATCCCAAGGTTCGCAAGCACGTGGAATACAAGGAAATAAAACTGAAGTAAGGGGAGTGATGCCGGTTACCCGCCAGGCAAAGCAACCAGAACAAACCCCGGCGCCACAAGCGCGCGGGGTTTTTTTAATTCCAGGGAAACTCATGAAAAAGCGACTTCTTCTTCTTTGCCTGCTGCCTGCCACATCGCTGGCTGCCGTATTTGACCAGTCAAGCTGGGGCAAATTCGAACATGATTTCGAGGAAAAGCCCTGGGTGGAAATGGAAGCCCAACTCCCGCCTGCGCCAAAACCGGAGAACCTCCTGCCTTTCTATGTCAGCGCATCAACAGACAACCGTTTTTTTATAGACAGTGCGTCAGTAACGCTTGGCGAAGACAAGGTGGTGCGGTACACCCTGGTGGTCAAATCAGCTGCTGGCGCCAACAACATCAGCTACGAGGGCATGCGCTGCAGTTCGGGTGAACTGAAACGCTACGCCTTCGGCCGCAATGACGGCAGCTGGGGCAAGGCACGCAATACCAAGTGGGAAGATATTCGCTACAAGGATGTCAACCGCCAGCACCAAATGCTCTTCGATGATTTTTTCTGCCCGCGCGGGATCGCCGTCAAATCCGCAGCCGAAGCCGTAAACGCCATCAAGCGCGGCGAGCACCCAGGCAGCAAGGGTATTGCCTGGTAACAGACAGGCAGCCGCAGCTCCGCTAAACTGGCTGCCGGCTCTTTTCTGATCACCATCCTCGCTGGCGGCGCCATCGGTTACAATCATTCCGATACAAGTCATTTGCAGGCACGCCATGAACCCGATCATCGAGCGTATCGCCGCTCAAGCCGGACAGATCATTCTGGGCAAGGAAACCCAGATTCGCTTAGCGCTCTCCTGCCTGCTGGCGCGTGGCCATCTGCTGATCGAGGACTTGCCCGGGGTGGGAAAAACCACGCTGGCGCATGTACTGGCCAAAACGCTGGGGCTGCATTTCCAGCGCATTCAGTTCACCAGCGATCTGCTGCCTGCGGATATCCTGGGCGTATCCATCTATGAACGCGATAGCGCCAGCTTCAAGTTTCACCCCGGCCCGATCTTTGCACAACTGATCCTTGCCGACGAGGTCAACCGCGCCACACCCAAAGCCCAAAGCGCGCTGCTGGAGGCCATGGAGGAGCACCAGGTAACGGCGGAAGGCATCACCCGGCAGTTGCCGGAGCCGTTCTTCGTCATCGCCACCCAGAACCCGGCTTACCAGATCGGCACCTTTCCCCTGCCGGAGTCCCAGCTGGACCGTTTCCTGATGCGCATCGAGCTGGGCTACCCGGACAGCAAGGCCGAGCGCGCCCTGCTACAGGGCAAGGACAGGCGCGAACTGCTGGTGCAGTTGCAGCCCGGCCTTGCCCCGCAGGAGCTTTCCGCTCTGCAGCAGGGCGTCACGCAAGTGTTCGTATCGGATGCCTTGCTTGACTATGTTCAGGCGCTGATCCATTTCACGCGCCAGACGCCTCGCTTCCAGAATGGCCTTTCGCCCCGCGCCGGGCTGGCACTGCTGCATGCTGCCCAGGCGTGGGCATTCAGCGATGGGCGAGGAGAAGTTCTGCCGGAAGACGTACAAGCCATCCTGCCCGCCGTGGCCGGGCACCGTCTGCGGCCTGGCGCGGAGTTTGCCGGAGAAAGCGGCGCCGCGCTGGCGCAGCATCTGCTGGCTTCTGTCCCCATTCCCTGAGCGCCATGGCTTTGTTGGACAGGGCAAAGTTGCCTCGCCCCGCATTTCTGGAGAGGGTGCTTCGACCCGCCCAGGAGGCCGGGCCAGTCACGTTAACCCAGCGGCGGCTGTATATCCTGCCCACCCGTCACGGTCTGACTTATGCGCTGATGCTGCTGGTCATGTTGCTCGGCTCCATCAATTACGCCAACAGCATGGGTTTTGTACTTACTTTTCTGCTTGCCAGCCTGGCAGTGGTGTCAATTCTCCATACTTACCGCAACCTGGCGCAACTCAGAATCAGCACAGCCAAATCCGAGCCGGTATTTGCCGGACAGGAGGCGTGCTTTCACCTCCGGCTTGACACCCTCTCCGCCCAACCTCGCTTTGCCATCGGCCTGAGCCGCCGAGAAAGTCCCATTGCTTACTGCGATATTGCAGACGGGCAACATGCCAACTTCGAATTCCACATTCCAACCATGCAGCGCGGACTGCTGCACGCGGGTAGCTTCAGCCTGTTTTCCACTTTCCCCCTCGGCCTGTTACGGGTCTGGTGCCACCTCAATCTGGACATGAGCTGCCTGGTTTATCCCCGCCCTGCGGCTGAAACGGTGCCGCTTCCTGTAAGTGCTACGGAACTGCAGCAGGGGTGGTCACAGGGTGAAGGACAGGAAGATTTCAGCGGCCTGCGCAATTACCGGCCGGGCGATGGATTACGCCATGTCGCGTGGAAGGCGGTGGCGCAGGAGCGTGGCATGCTGACCAAGCAGTTTTCCGGTGAAGCAGCGCAGGAAATCTGGCTGGACTGGGATAGCTTGCCCGGCATGGATATTGAAGCCAGACTGTCCAGGCTCACGCGCTGGGTGCTGGATGCAGATCGCGCCGGACTGCGTTACGGCCTCAAACTTCCGGGCCAGCAGCACCCTCCCGCCCACGGGCAGGAGCAGATGCGCCGCTGCCTGCAAGCGCTGGCCCTGTTCGGGATTTCGCCATGACCAATCTGCTCTGGCTGCTGCTCTCGCTGGCGCTTGCCACGGCGCCTCACCTGGAGCGTCTGCCGCTATGGGTTGGGCCAATCTGTCTTGCCATGGGGTTGTGGCGTTTTGGCATCATGCGCACACACGGCGTTCTGCCGCGAAAGTGGCTGCTGATATTGACTGCTTTCGCTGCCACGGCAGGCATATTTGCCCATTACCACACCCTGTTTGGACGCGATGCGGGGGTTGCCCTGCTGGTGGTCATGATCGCGCTTAAACTGATGGAAATGAAAACCCTGCGCGACACCATGGTAGTGATTTTCCTGAGTTATTTTCTGCTGATCACCCATTTCTTCTATTCGCAGAGCATCCCGACCGCGCTCTATCTGCTGCTGGTGGTTCTGATCACCACTGCCACCATGATCGGCTATAACCATCCACTGGAGCGCTTTACTTTCCGCCCCAGGCTACGCCTCGCCGGCGTCATGCTGCTTCAGGCCATTCCGCTCATGCTGGTGCTATTCGTGTTCTTTCCCCGCGTCGGGCCATTGTGGGGACTGCCCAAGGACGCCTATTCCGGCCTGTCCGGCCTGTCGGACTCAATGAGTCCCGGCGCCATCAGCCGGTTGATCCGCTCCGATGCGGTGGCTTTTCGCGTCAAATTCGATGGCCCGCTTCCGGACAACTCGCAGCGTTACTGGCGTGGCCCGGTGTTGTGGGATTACGACGGCAGAACCTGGTCAACCCGGAATAAACCACCTGCCGGTACTGCCCAGTTCCTCCCGCTGGGCAAGCCAATCAGCTATGCAATCACGCTGGAGCCACACGACCAGCGCTGGCTGTTCGCTCTCGACCTGCCCGCCGGACTTCCACCCGGCAGCACTGCTTCCGCCGACTTCCAGATTCTGGCGCCAAGCCCGCTGCACCAGCGCATACGCTACAGCCTGACTTCCTATCCCTCCTATCGTCTCGGTGAAAATCTTGCCGATGATGCATGGGAACGTGCCCTGAGTCTGCCCGGCGGCAATCCCGGGGCAATGCAGCTTGCCGCACAGTGGCGCACCAGCCTTGAATCACCGCGTGCCATCGCACAGCAGGCATTGAAGATGTTCCGCGAGGAAAACTTTTTTTATACGCTCAATCCACCCCTGCTCGGCGAGCAAGCAGTGGATGATTTTATCTTCGGATCCCGGCGCGGATTTTGCGAACATTACGCCGGTTCTTTTGTGTTTCTGATGCGTGCGGCAGGCATTCCGGCCCGGGTGGTGACCGGCTACCAGGGCGGCGAACCCAATCCCATGGGCGATTACATGATCGTGCGTCAATCCGACGCCCACGCATGGACCGAAATATGGCTCGATGGAGAAGGATGGGTACGGATAGATCCCACGGCAGCGGTGTCGCCGAGCCGAATCGAGACCGGCATTGCCAGCGCCCTGCCCGCTGCTGAACTGCCCCCTGCCCTGATGCAACTGGATACGGCATGGCTGATGCGCATGCGGCTTTCCCTGGACCTGCTCAACAACAACTGGAATCAGTGGGTGCTGGGCTACAACCAGGAACGGCAAATGCGCTTCCTGTCCAGCTTCCATCAGGGGCTGGGTTCGTGGCAGAACATGACGCTGGCGATGCTCGGCGGACTTGCTTCAATCCTGCTGGGAATTTCATTCTGGATGCTTTGGCGCGCATCTCGCCAGGCCATCGACCCTGTGCTGGCCGCTTATCAAAAATTCTGCGCCAAACTGCCGCGCCGGGGCATTGTTCGCGCCTCTAGCGAAGGTGCTGTGGATTTTGCCGCCAGAGCATCACGCACAAGACCCGAACTGGCACGCCAGATCAGGCAGATCACCCGGCTTTATGTCACGCTGCGCTACGGGCAACGACATGCCGCCTGGCTCCCCATACTCAGAAAAGCGGTGCAGCGCTTTAAACCCTGAAACCAGCATGAAGATCCCTATCCACCATGGCTTTTTTTTGGTACGTTCGGGGAATGACATTTCCGTATTCCAAGCCATGAATTATTGCAGCCACTGCGGCGCCAAAGTCAGCCTGCGCATCCCTGAAGGCGACAGCCTGCCGCGCTATGTGTGTGACCATTGCCATACCATCCATTACCAGAACCCCAAAATGGTGATCGGCTGCATTCCGCAATGGGAGGACAGGATTCTCCTCTGCCGCCGCGCCATCGAACCGCGCCATGGTTTCTGGACGTTGCCCGCGGGCTTTATGGAAAACAGCGAAACCACGGCTCAGGCTGCTGCGCGGGAAACACTGGAGGAAGCGCTGGCAAAAGTGGAAATCGGTGCACTTTATAGCCTGTTCAACGTACCCCATATCAGCCAGGTACATCTGTTCTTCCGCGCGCGCCTGCTGGAGCCGGATTTTGGCGCCGGCACGGAAAGCCTGGAAGTCAAACTGTTTGCCGAACAGGACCTGCCCTGGGATGAAATCGCCTTTGCGACCGTGCGCCGGACGCTACAGCTCTATGTCGCAGAGCGTCAGAGTGGATGCTTTGGATTCCACATGGGCGACATTCATCCCGCACCGGACCAGCAGGCACTCTTTAACGCCACGCCCCCCCGCAATTTCATTCCCTGAACAGCCTGGACAACAAGCTGCTTTTAACAATAAATTCATTATTACGGAACTCCCAATGACGTCACTCCCAGCAGAAATTTTCAAGGCCTACGACATCCGCGGCATTATCGGCAAATCGCTCACAGCGGAAATAGTCGAAGCCATTGGCCACGCCATCGGCTCGGAAGCTATTGCACGCAAGCAAAGCGAGATCGTAATCGGCCGAGATGGCAGGCTCTCTGGACCGGACCTGTCCGCCGCACTGGCGCGCGGCATTCAGAAAAGCGGCATCAACGTCATCGACATCGGCATGGCAGCAACGCCGATGACCTATTACGGTGCATACCAGCTTCACTCAAACTCGGCTGTGATGGTCACCGGCAGCCACAATCCGCCCGACTACAACGGGCTGAAAATGGTGCTGGCCGGTGAAACATTGTCTGGCGACACCATTCAGGGTCTGAGAATGCGGATCGAGCAAGGCAACTTGAGCCACGGCAACGGCAACTACCGCCAGCACGATATCGCCCAGGAATACATCCAGCGTATCAGCGGCGATGTAAAACTGGCTCGCCCGATGAAGATCATCGTGGACTGCGGCAATGGAGTGGCGGGTGCCTTCGCGCCTGCGCTCTACCGTGCCATGGGCTGCGAGGTGGAAGAAATGTACTGTGAAGTGGACGGAAATTTCCCCAACCACCATCCGGATCCCTCCGTACCCAAGAACCTGCAGGATCTGATTGCGCGCCTCAAGACGTCAGATGCTGAAATCGGCCTTGCGTTTGACGGCGATGGAGATCGCCTGGGGGTGGTCACCAAGGATGGTCAGATCATTTTCCCGGACCGCCAGTTGATGCTGTACGCGGATGACGTCCTCTCCCGCAATCCGGGTGCGGAAATCATTTTCGACGTCAAATCCACGCGCAACCTGTTTGCCTGGATACGTGCTCGTGGCGGCAAGCCGACGCTGTGGAAAACCGGTCACTCCCTGATCAAGGCTAAAATGAAGGAGTCGGGCGCCCTGCTGGCGGGCGAAATGAGCGGCCATGTATTCTTCAAGGAGCGCTGGTACGGCTTCGACGACGGCCTCTACACGGGAGCACGCCTGCTCGAATATCTGTCGCGCCAGGCCGACATCAACGCAACCTTGCACGGCCTGCCGGACAGCATCAATACGCCGGAATTACAGATCTGGCTGAAGGAAGGCGAACATTACGCCCTGATCGAAAAGTTGCGCGAAACAGCCCGTTTCCCCACGGCGAATGAAATCATTACGCTCGATGTCCTGCGCGTGGAATACGCTGACGGCTTCGGCCTGATGCGCCCATCCAACACCACGCCGGTGATCGTGCTGCGTTTCGAGGGCGATAACGAAAGTGCCCTGAAGCGCATCCAGGATGAATTCCGGCAGGTATTGCTGACAGCTGAACCCGGTCTGGATCTGCCCTTTTAACTACCTGCCGTCGACATCCAGACCAAAGCGGTGGGTCTCGTCGATAATTTTTAGCAGATTACCGAAAGGCAGGCGAGGGCCCAGGCGGCGCACCACTTCCATGAATGGCAGTTCGGGACCATTGGGGTCGAACTTGTACGATCCATTCAGCATGTCTTCGTACATCTTGCGCAACTGGGTATCGAGCAGGTTGATATAAGGGCGGAATGGTGCAAATTCTTCCGAGTCCTCGTCCATGATGGAACGGATTTCATCCACCTCATATACCGCCTGGTGCATCAGATCGACATATTCATCGGTTGTTTTTGGGCGCTTCATTGCTTACTCCTGAAAATTTCGGATTATTCCTGAAATCGTAGCCAGGATACAAAAAAGAAGGGGGCGCCTGGCGCCCCCTTCGATCATGAACGGCTGGATTTACCTGTTGGCAATATCTTCCAGCTTGCTGGCGCGAATAATCTGGCCGTCCAGCGCTGCATCCTTACTGCTGCCGCCATAGGCCACGGTAATAAGCTGGCTGTAGTAGGTCACCGGAATGTTGAACTTCTTGCCGTAGCGCTTGTTCACTTCGCCCTGGTAAATTTCCACGTTGGCCTGGCACAACGGGCAAGGCGTGACGATCATGTCCGCACCATGGTCGTAGGCGGATTCGATGATGTCGTGAATCTGCTTCTGGCTCTTATCCGGCTCGGAGAATGCCAGTGCACCGCCGCAGCAGGTCACTTTCTGGTCGTAGTTGGTAATCGCTTCGCCGCCCATGGATTCAACCATGCGATCCAGGTACATGGGGTTCTCGAAGGATTCGCCATCAATTCCAAAAGGACGGTTGGTCTGGCATCCCACATAACCGGCGAACTTGATGCCTTCCAGGGGTTTCTTCACGCCACTCTTGAGGGTTTCATAGCCGATGTCCTCGATCAGCACTTCCACCATGTGACGGGCAGGAGGCGCTTCGTTCTTGAATATCAGGCCGGCTTCCTTGAGCGCTTCATTGGTTTCCGCCAGCAGGGAACCGCTGTGATCCAGGCGCTCCTTGGCTTCGCGGGTAGCAAGCCAGCAGGCTGCGCAGGTGGCAACGATTTCCTGCCCCGGGTTGTGCTGCTCGGACAGGGCGATATTACGCGCCGACAGGGCAATGCGTGGCAACTCGCCACCGCCGGCATAGCCGATAGAGGCGCCGCAGCAGTTCCAGTCAGGAATCTCGTTCAAGGCAACATCCAGCAGATTGACCATGGAGTTGGTCGAAGTCAGATAGTTGCTGGATGATGCGCCGGTCTGCGAAGAGCAGCCGGGGTAAAAAGAATATTGTTTCTTAGCCATGTATCTTGCTCCTTACGCCAGTTTCCTGCGGCTGTCCTCAAGTTCCCGCGCCTTTTTCAGCATGGCCTGGAATCCACTCTTGTCCTTGACGCCGTGACCACCCATGATTTCCATCGGGCTCAAGCGCTTGGCTTTCATCATTCCCATGCCGACGCTTTGCATCGCCATGGCATTCTTGATGCCCTGGCTGTAACCGTCCTTGAAATACATGCCCAGACTCAGTTTCAACTCGTTGACTCGGCCGGTCTTGATCAGGTTGTCCCAGAACAGCTGTCCGAATTGCGCAGTCGGCTGATTCTTGGGCGCCAGACCTTCACGTTTAGCCAGATAGGCCAGGCCGTGCATGATATGAGTAATCGGCAGCTTGCGCGGGCAACGCACGATGCACTGATAGCAGGAAGTACACATCCACATGGAATCGGATGACAGCACTTCCTCACGCTTGCCGGCCCGGATCATCATGAAGATTTTCTGCGGGGTATGTTCCCAGTGTGCGCCAAGAGGGCATGAGCCGGCGCAAACGCCGCATTGCATGCACATCTTGACCCAGTGGCCTTCCTCGACGCGTTCTTCGACTTCCTTGAGGAAGTTCCTGGTGTATTTTTCGATGCTCATTCCTGTCTCCTCCTAGAAGCCTTTGAACGGGCTGGGCGGCAATGCAGCGATTTGATCCGAATACTCGTTGATCAGTCTCGGCAAGCGCTCAATGTCGGTAATCGCAGCCTCAAAGACTTGAACGCGCTCGGGTTCCAACCCCATGCCCTGGAGCGTGTCGCCCACCTTGCTCATGCGATAGCTGGCCAGTTCGGACCCCTTGACGAAGTGGCACTGGTAATCGTCGCCATGCTTGCAACCCAGCATCATCACGCCGTCGTAACCGCTGTTAAGCGCGTCGGTAATCCAGATGGTGTTGACTGAACCCAGGCAACGTACCGGAATCACGCGCACCCAGGCGGAATAGACTTCCCGGTTCATGGCTGCCATGTCGAGCGCGGGGTAGGCATCATTTTCGCACGCCAGAATCAGGATACGCGGTTTCTCTGAGAACTCGTCCGGAACATCAACGGCCTTGAGCTGGGAGCCAACGGTATCCACCGAATAGTTTTCGAAGGAAATCACACGGACCGGGCAGGCACCCATGCAGGTACCGCAACGGCGGCAACGGCTTTCGTTGAACACAGGGTAGCGTTTTTCATCTTCGTCAATGGCGCCGAACGGGCATTCCACTGTACAGCGCTTGCACTGGGTGCAGCCTTCAATACGGACGATGGGGTAGGACAGATCACCTGAACGCGGATGCGCGGCACGCCCCACGGCGGCATTCTCCACCGCCTGGATCGCCTTCATTGCCGCGCCGGTGGCATCTTCCGTAGCCTGGATGATATCCATCGGACGGCGCACCGGACCGGCGGAATAAATACCGGTACGGCGGGTTTCGTAGGGAAAGCAGATGAAGTGAGAATCGGTGAAGCCGTACTTCAATTGCGGCACGTCAGGGCCCTGCCGATAGGTCAGGTTGAGCACGGAAATCGGCTTGACCGCGCCTTCAGCCTGAGATGCATTGTAAGCATCCAGTAGCGTGCTATCACCTGCAGCCGCGGCAATTTCCGCTTTGAGTTTGGCATCGACGTCGACGCCCGAGTTAGCCACCTGACCGGTTGCCAGCACGACGAGATCGGCATTCTCGATCGCGGTCTGCTCGTTCAGAATCAGGTCCTGGAAATTTACCTTGCAGGTATTGCCAGTGGCCTCAACCGAGGAAACCTTGCCTTTGGTGAAAGTCACACCCTTGTTCTGGCCGCTACGGTAGAAATCCTCGCCGTTGCCGGGCATGCGCAAGTCGGTGTAAACCACCACAGTGTCAATATCAGGATTGCTGTCCTTGAAATACATCGCCTGCTTGACCGAAGTCAGGCAGCAGGAACCGGAACAGTACGGCAGGTGCGTGCCAGTTTCGTCGCGCTGACCGGCGCACTGCACGAACACCACGGACTTCACTTCACCGCCATCGGAAGGACGCTTGATGGGTCCGCCGTTGGCAGCCTTGGCTAGCGCTTCCAGGCCGCCCTGATCCACCACGTTGGCGGATTTTCCATAGCCCAGTTCAGGCAGCTTGTTGGCGTCGTACAGTGTGAAACCAGTGGCCTGAATAATCGAGCCCACGTCTTCTGTCACCGTGGCACCGCTTTCCTGGCTGATATCAACCTTGAAGCGCCCTGGTGCGCCTTCTGTCTTGCTGGTGATGGAGTTGGTGTAAACCTTGATATTGCTATCGGCATTGATGGCCGCAATCATCTCGTCCACACCGGTGTCCTGAGGATCGGCGTAGGGGCTGCGGGAAGGTGAACGCTTGTACAACCTGGCAGCCCAGCCACCCAGAGCAGCGCTCTTCTCGACCAGCACCACCTGATAACCAGCTTTTGAAGCCTCCAGCGCTGCGGTCATGCCGGAAATACCACCACCTACCACCAGCACGCGACGGTTGGTAGCGACTGCCGGATTGCCAGCTGGCAGCTTCATTTTCTTCACTTCGGCGCAACCCATGCGCACGTAGTCGGCGGCCATTTCCTGAGTAGTTTCGCGCGACGCTTCGTCATCCGGCCGAACCCAGATTACGCCTTCGCGCAGGTTAGCGCGGGACACGGCCACATCCGTAAAGCCGAAAGCCTCGGTCTTGGCGCGGCGCGAACAGGCCGCAACCATCACATGAGTTACTGCTTCGTTGTCGATATCGCTGCGGATCATCGCAACACCTTCCGCGTTACACAGGAAAGGATGCTCTTTCACAACCGCTGCCTTGCCTTCCTTCTGGGCCACCTTGGCCAGATCGGCGGTATCAAGCCGCTCCCCCAGTCCGCAGCCCTGACAAATGTAGGCCGCTACTTTCATGTCCGCCATTGTTTAACCCTCCGCTCTGGCAACACGGTTAATCACTTGAATCGCACGCAATGCACTCGCCGTGGCACTCTGCACCGAGCGGTTCACATCCAGTGGATTGGCAGCGCAACCGGCGCCGAAAATGGCACCGTTGGCCTGATCCTGTTCGATGAACCCGCTCGAGTCGCTAACGATTTCAGCAGGAATATTGGCCGCGCTGACAGAGGGCTCCATCCCCACCGCCAGCACCACCAGATCATGCGGCGTCGCATAGCGGTGATAACCTTCGGTATCCACACCATGCAGCACCGGGTTGCCATCCTTGTCTTCAAGAATCCTGGCCACCTTGGATTTGATGAACTTCACATTGGGATCGGCCTGGACTTTCTGGTAAAAATCCTCGAAGCGGTCAATCGCGCGAATGTCGATGTAATAGATGGTGGATTTGCCTTCGTCGCCGAAGGCCTCACGCATGTAATTGGTCTGTTTCAGGGAAGCCATGCAACAAATGCGTGAACAGTGGCGCAAATGGTTCTCATCGCGCGAACCGGCGCATTGGATGAAAGCCACATTCCTGGCTTCCTTGCCATCGGAGGGACGCAGTATCTTGCCACCGGTCGGACCGTGCGGGTCGGAAAGACGCTCGAACTCGACACTGGTGATCACGTTAGCAAAGCGGTCGTAGCCGTAGGGCTGAATCTTGTTGGCATCATAGGGCTTCCAGCCTGTTGCCCATACCACGGCGCCGGCCTTGAACTGCACTGTCTCTTCCTGCATAGACAGATCCACGGCATCGTACTTGCACGCAGCCTTGATCTTGTCGGCCTCGGGCGTGCCTATCACGGATGGATCGACGACATAACGCTGAGGATAGGACATCCGGCTTGGCAGAAACGCCGCCTTGACCTTGCCCAGATTGTAGTTAAACGCATCGTCAACCATGGTTTCCGCAGCATTGCCACAGTCACCGCAGGCGGTACAGTTTTCATTCACGTAGCGCGGCGCAATCTTTACGCTGGCTGTGTAATCCCCAGGGGAACCCGTAATACAGGTCACCTCGGCCATGGTCAGCACGCGAATACGCTTGTTCTGCTTGACGCGGCGCTGGTTGATTTCCAGTCCACAGGTGGGATGGCACAGCTTGGGGAAATAACGGTAGAGCTGGGACACACGCCCGCCCAGAGCCGGATTCTTTTCGATCAGCACCACTTCCTTGCCGCATTCAGCCGCTTCGAGCGCCGCTGTCATACCGCTGATGCCACCGCCTACGACCAGAATGGTCTGGTTGGTTGCAACGACTTCCGTCATCAGGTCTTCCTCCATCACGGATACTGACTCACACCGGCCCTAATGGCCGGTGCCTTTTGCATTAGGTTTCAAGCCCCGCAATGTTACTCTCAATCGCCACCTCAATCCATCAAACCACCCGGCTGGCTTGATTGAATCTTCTTAACAGAATAGAGGGGGTAAATTGACCTAAAGCAGTCAGGATTATCCGGCCGTTGACTGCCAGATTTGTGATGAGGGCTAAACAGGTTCCGGAGGTGCCGGTTCTTCGAGGGCGACGTCGTAAATGTCGAACTGCATCGTCCCCAGATCACCCAGCACGTATGTTGCTGGCGCACCCACCCCACCCACCGTGCCCGGATTGACATACCAGCTATGGCCACCCTTGATGGTCGGCACAGTCTGAATGGAGGCCTTGTGATCGTGGCCGCAGCAAACCAGATCCCAGTCACCAGTGGTGGCCAGCGCTCGGGCATAGTGCGGGTAGTGGACAATGAAAATGTTGCGCCCACACAGATTGATGCCTGCATCCTGGCCATAGAAGCGGATCAGGCTGTCTGGCTCTGCGGCCAGTTTGGACATGGTAAAAAGATCACCCGTGTTATTGCCATAGATAACATGTACCGGCAGGCCGAATTTCAGCAGCGACTTCAGGGTGTGCGGAGCCACCACGTCGCCACAGTGGATCACCGCCTCTGCCCCACGGGCCTTGGCCGCCTCAACTGCGGCGGCCATGAGATTGCGGTTATCGTGACTGTCGGAAATAATGCAGATTTTCATATTTATTCGTGAGGAGTTAGGGGTTAGGCGTAAGGGGAAACCCGCCAACACGCCTAACCCCTCACGTCTCACTCCTCACGGAAGTTAAAACATCGGTTTTTCGGCGGCATTCTGGTAGCGCGACACGCCGTCCAGAATTTCCTTCTTGGCCTCATCCGCCCCTACCCAGTCCTGCACCTTGACCCATTTTCCAAGCTCAAGATCCTTGTAGTGCTGGAAGAAATGCGTAATCTGGGAGGTAGTCCACTCCGGCAGATCGCGCGGAGATTCAACGTTGCGGTAGATATTGCACAGCTTGTCGATCGGTACCGCCAAAAGCTTGGCATCTATCCCCGCCTCATCCTCCATCTTGAGCATGCCCACCGGGCGGCAACGCACCACCACGCCAGTAATCAGCGGCACCGGGGTGATCACCAGCACGTCGACCGGATCCCCATCATCAGACAGGGTATGAGGGATATAGCCATAGTTGCAGGGGTAATGCATTGCAGTGGACATGAAGCGATCAACGAACATGGCCCCGGTATCCTTGTCCACTTCATACTTGATGGGGTCCCCATGCATGGGAATTTCGATAATCACGTTGAAATCATTGGGCAAATCATTGCCGGACTTGACGCGGTCAAGATTCATGACGTCGCTCCAAAAAGATGGGGATTATAGCCGATGTAGCATTTTCGTTGTGGCTCATGCCTTCTCGCGTCCGTATTTTTCCACCACCATGCTATCCATGCCTTCCATGACTTTGCTGCTGGCATCTTCCATGGCCTTGAAGGTGTCAAAAATACGATTCTGCACTTCGGCATCATGCTCCCATCCCTGCTCGACCAGCGCGATCGCCCGGTGGGCGGCATTGTGGACCTCGGCATGCACCGGCTCAAGTCTGGCGTAGCCAGGCGAGGCGCCAAACTGCTCCCTGCCCATGCCTTCATACCATTTCCCGAGGCGGCAGTTGTGGTGATCCACGCTCACCGCAGTCACCACTTCTGCCTGCGTACCCTCCGCAATCACGCGGTAGGCCCGCTGTTTGTAAACCACATGATCGATCTTGACCAGTGAGGCAAAACTGATGTCCTGCGCATAGGTGACATTACTTTCCGTGGTAAGCGCGGAGTCGGCAAACCGCGAGAACCTCTGTTCGACTTCGCCAATAATACCGCGCGAGCTATCCGCAACATTCTTCATGGAGCCAGCCTCATCCAGCATGGTCGCGGCTTCCCGGGTCAGCGCCTGCATCACCACGCCAATCTCGGAAGAGGCATGCTTGGTGTTTTCCGCCAGTTTCCTCACTTCGTCTGCCACCACTGCAAAACCTCGCCCGGCCTCACCGGCACGCGCCGCTTCAATGGCAGCATTGAGCGCCAGCAGATTGGTCTGATCAGCTATGCTGGTAATCAGTTTGACCGCACGCGATACTGCTTCGCCTCGCGAATTGAGCTGGGCAATAGTGGTGTTGGTATGATCGATCATGGTTGAAATCCGAGTCATGGCGCTGACCAGTGTTTGCACCGAAGACTGGCTTTCCGCCACGTCTCGTGCGGTCTGGCGCGAAATATCGGTGACCTCCTGCATACGGTCACAAACGATTTTGAGGTCGCGCTGATTGGTCACCAGATTATTCAGCAGATTACGGTTGTTCAGCTCGGACAACCGGGAAGTCATCACATTGCGCATGGCATGCTGGGCATTCTCTTTCATTGCACCAAGAGAAACATTGATGTTTTCCAACGCGGTACGGAAAGTCCCATGCAGGCCGGCAGGCATAGCCTTGCGGAAATAACGCGCTTCACTTGAAGACTTGAAGGACGAATCGACCTCGCGAAAAAAAGTTTCCAGCTGATCCAGCATATCGTTGATGTTCCAGCACAGCTCCCCCAGCCGGTCTTTGCTGGTAATGCTGGTGAAGCGCTGGTCAAAGAAGCCGCGTCCGACATCATTGCTGATTTCCCGCAGTTGCTCCAGGGTTGCCAGCATGGCACTGGATTGGCGCCATTGCAGCACGCTCAGCACCACTCCCACGGCCAGCGCAACGACTGACAGCCAGGGCATTTGCAGCCAGGCGCCAAGCGTTGCCAGCACGAGCAATCCAGCAAAAATGAGCGGTGGCAGTTTCAGCTTAGAGGGTAAGGATAAATTCGTCATAGCCGACCCCTTTCTCCACAAGTATTTGGTTCAAAATGCTTCCCGATGCCGCCATGGCATCGCGCGCCCCTGCCCTGGCCTCTTCTGCCAGCATGGCCCGGTACAAATCGGCCACGGCCGGGATGACATCGGGCCTGGGTTTGCGCCGCACCGAAAGATAGCCGATCACGTTGCCATTCTGGTCATAGGATGGCGTGACATGGGCAAAAACCCAATAAAACCCGCCATCCTTTGACATGTTTTTCACATAAGCGAATACCTCCTGCCTCAGTGCCAGCCTGTCCCACAAGAGTTTGAACACCGCGCGCGGCATGTCCGGATGGCGAATGATGTTGTGCTGCGACCCCAGTAGTTCCTGCTCCGTGTAACCTGAAAACTCAATGAAGATACGGTTACCGTAGGTAATGCGCCCCTTGAGGTCGGTTTTCGAGACGATGAAATCGTCTTCGCGCATCACTCTTTCCTTGTTGGCCGGCGTGACATTTCTTTTCATTTATTCCTTACCCCCTCCATGCCTATCTTTCCCTTATTTATCCATAGGTGGAACTAGCCAGAACAGCAAGTCAGTCTGACACCGCTATTGCATCAAGTGATTCTATTCCCCAGATCCGAGGTGCGACAATAAATAAAAAAGGGCGGGTTTCCCCGCCCTTCTTCCAGAGATATTACATTGATCAGATCAGCGGCACGATCATCAGTGCAACGATGTTAATGATCTTGATCAGCGGGTTCACCGCCGGGCCTGCCGTATCCTTGTATGGATCACCTACGGTGTCGCCGGTCACCGCAGCCTTGTGGGCTTCGGAGCCTTTGCCGCCGAAATTGCCTTCCTCGATGTATTTCTTGGCATTATCCCAGGCGCCACCACCGGTAGTCATGGAAATTGCCACGAAAATTCCGGTGATAATGGTACCGATCAGCACACCACCCAGAGCTTGCGCACCCAGGGTCAGACCAACTATGAGGGGGACAGCAACCGGCAGAAGAGAAGGAACAATCATTTCCTTGATCGCCGCCTTGGTCAGCATATCCACTGCCTTGGAATAGTCAGGCTTGGCCGTTCCTGCCATGATGCCCGGAATTTCCTTGAACTGGCGGCGCACTTCGACCACCACGGAGCCAGCAGCACGGCCCACGGCTTCCATTCCCATGGCAGCGAACAGGTAAGGCACCATGCCGCCGATGAACAATCCAATGATAACCATGTGATTGGACAGGTCGAAGGTCATCGCCTTGGCCAGAGGGTCAATCAGGAGCGCATGAGCATTGATCGAGTGCGTGTAGTCGGCGAACAGCACCAGCGCAGCCAGACCGGCGGAACCAATTGCGTAGCCCTTGGTCACGGCCTTGGTGGTGTTGCCAACTGCATCGAGTGGATCAGTGATGTTGCGGATATCATCCGGCAAACCGGCCATTTCCGCGATACCACCAGCGTTATCGGTGATCGGGCCGTATGCATCAAGCGCCACGATAATCCCGGCCATGGACAGCATGGAAGTCGCTGCAATGGCGATACCGTACAGGCCACCCAGGGCATAGGCGCCGCCAATGGCGGCACATACTGCCAACACG
>Ga0172380_10002179_pt1 | contig 31227 bp, 42 predicted proteins | sample Leawe162metaG_FD_119747 | JGI IMG/M metagenome (GOLD analysis project Ga0172380, IMG submission 119747) | Leachate microbial communities from a municipal landfill in Southern Ontario, Canada - Leachate well 162 metaG | ecosystem: Engineered > Solid waste > Landfill > Unclassified | place... | reverse complement strand
CTGAAGCTCTTTCTCTCCCCAGCCGCCCGCCGATTCACCCGCGATCATGGACCGGTGGTCACGATGGGTAGTCGTCGGGTCCTGACCGCGGTCAACCGTGATCTCGCGAAACTGCCCCCTGACCTGCGCGAATGCGCCTTGAGCGTGGTCGCGCAGACGCTCGCCCGGGAGATCGACGCCGGCGACATGGCGTCGGCTCCGCGGCTCACGAGGGTGCTCGCGGAGCTGCGGAAGCTCGCTGAACCCCCGAAGACGCGCGCCGGCGCACCCGATGAACCGCAGGTCGAGGAGGCCGACGTTGTCGACGACCTCACTGCGAAGCGCGCCGCGCGTCGGAGCGCAGCGTCCGAGGATCTCGAGCGTCCCGCCGCGGGTGAGCAGCGCGGGCGGGGAGGCCGTCGAGCTCGCTGAGCGGGCGGGGCTGCGGCTGGATCCCTGGCAGGCGTGGGTGCTCGACCAGGCGCTGGGGGAGCGGGCCGACGGGAAGTGGTCGGCGTTCGAGGTCGGGCTCGTGGTCCCGCGCCAGAACGGAAAGGGCTCGATCCTCGAGGCGCTGGAGCTGGCGAACCTGTTCCTGCACGGCACGCCGATCATCCACACGGCGCAGCTGATGCAGACCTCGCGGAACCACTTCGACCGGGTGAACCGGCTCATCCAGGAGGCGCCGTTCCTGCGGCGCCGGGTGCGGAAGATCCGCACGTCGAACGAAGAGCACTCGATCGAGCTGACGAACGGCGCGTTCCTGCGGTTCATGGCCCGGTCGGCGAAGGGTGGTCGCGGCCTCTCGGACGGCGAGCTCATCGTGCTGGACGAGGCGATGTTCCTGACGGCCGCTCCGATGGCCGCGCTGATCCCGACGATGTCGACGAAGACGAATCCGCAGCTCTGGTACACGTCGTCAGCAGGCCTGGCGGAGTCGGAGGTGCTGCGGGCGATCCGGGCTCGCGGCATGGCCGGCGCGGGCGGGCTCTGCTACATGGAGTGGTCGGTGGCGGAGCCGGAGCCCGGTGTGCCGCTGGACGTCGACGATGAAGAGCATCGGGCGCAGTCGAACCCGTCGTACAACATCCGGATCTCGGCGGAGTACATCGAGAGTGAGCGGCAGGCGTTCGCGGCGGCGCTGGACGAGTGGTGCCGTGAGCGGCTCGGCGTGTTCGACGACCCGGGCACCGCGGGCCGGGTGCTGGGCAAGGCAACGTGGGACGGCCAGGAAGACGCTGGCCTGGCGATCGCCGGGACCCCGGTGTTCGGGATCGACTGCACGCCGGAGCTGTCGCACACGGCGATCGCGGTCGGCGGCCGCACTGAGGACGGCAAGCGGGTCGTCGAGCTCGCGGTGCATCGGCCGGGGACGTCGTGGGTCGTCGACGAGGTCGTCGCGCTCAACGAGCGGCAGGAGCCGGCGGAGTGGCTGATCGATCCGGGCGGCCCGGCGGGCGCGCTGGTGCCGGACCTCGAGGCCCGCGGTATCCCGCTGACGTTCGTGACCGGGCGGGACTACGCGGGCGCGTGCGGCGCGTTCGTGGCGGCGGTCCTGGCGGGGGAGCTGTGGCACCTCGGCGATCCGATCCTCGGGCAGGCGGTCGCGGACGGCCGGAAGCGCGACATCGGTGATGGCGCGTGGGCGTGGGGCCGGAAGAACTCGGAGGCGAACATCGCGCCGCTGGTCGCCGTGACGCTCGCGGACCTGGGCGCGGCGAAGCTCGTCGACCCGCTCGACAACATCTGGTGAGGACGTGGTGATGGCAGCTTCCGGGAACCGCGCGGCCGCAGCTGGTGCTGCGCTGCGGCGTGTGCTGGTCGCGCTGCCGGGGCTGCTGGGCCTCGTGCTGGTGTCGGTGGGTGCGTGGATGGCGTGGCAGCCGGCGGGGCCGATGGTGGCCGGGGTGCTGCTGTTGGCGGATCGGGTGGCGTCGCGGTGGCCGTCTCGGGCGGGGGTTGAGCCGTCGTGAGTGTGCTGTTCGGGGCGCCGGTGGAGCGCCGGTCGTGGGGGTCGGTGCCGCCGATCCCGCGGAACTCGGAGGGCTCGGGCGGGTCGTTCGCGCGGGTGGACCTCGGCACCGCTGAGGCGTCGCTGCAGAAGGTCGCGATCTGGGCGTGCGTGACGCTGATCCGGCAGATCGCGGAGATGCTGCCGCTGGACGCGTTCGAGGGTGAGGGCCCGACGGCGAAGCCCGTCGACGTCCCGGACTACCTGCTGAACCTGGGCGGGGACATGGGCCCGAACGCCGACGGCGGCGGGCTGCCGGACTGGTGCTCGCAGGTCGTGTACTCGGAGATGTTGCGCGGCAACGCGATCGGCGTGGTCGTCGAGCGGGACCAGCGGACGGCGTTGCCGACGCAGGTCGTGCTGCAGCACCCGGACGCGGTGGCGGTGACTGAGCTCCCGGGCCGGCCGGTGGAGTGGCGCATCGACGGGAAGGTCGTCGACCGCTCCCGTATCTGGCACCACCGGATCAACTCGGTGCCGGGCCGGACGCTGGGCATGTCGCCGGTGGCGATGGAGGCGCTGACGATCGGGCTGGGGATCGCAGCGACCCGGTTCGGGGCGCAGTGGTTCGAGGACGGTGCGCACCCGTCGGGCCTGCTGGTGTCGCAGTCCCCGCTGGGGCAGACGGCGGCGAAGACGGCGAAGCAGCGGTTCATGGATGCGCTTCGCGGCACCCGGGAGCCGATCGTCCTGGGGCAGGGCTGGAAGTACCAGGCGATCCAGATCGCGCCGGGCGAGTCTCAGTTCCTGGAGACGAACCAGTACACGTCGGCGGAGTGCTGCCGCATCTTCGGTCCGGCCCTGGCGGAGTTCTTCGGCTACGAGACGGGCGGCTCGCTGACGTACGCGAACGTGCAGGAGCGCTCGATCGACCTCCTGACTTACGCGGTGGACCCGTACCTGGTGCGCCTGGAGCGGATGCTCACCGCGCTCGCGCCGGGGTCGATGTACCTGCGGTTCAACCGCGGCGCGCTGCTGCGCACCGATCTCCTGACCCGTTACCGGGCTCACGCGCTCGCGCTGCAGAACCGGTTCAAGGTCGTCAACGAGGTCCGCGCGGACGAGGACATGACTCCGGTCGGGTGGGGCCAAGAGCCGTTCCCGATCAAGGCGGCGGCCGGGCCGGATCCGATCAACCCGGGCGCGTCGGACAGCGGCTCGACGCCGCCGAGCGAAGGGCGGCAGGGATGACCGAGAAGAGCCAGCGCGCCGAGCAGTCGACGACACTGCGGCGCGCCTACCCGGTGCAGCTCGAGGTGCGGGCGAAGTCCGGTGGTCAGGTCACGCTGGCCGGCTACGCCTCGGTCACCGAGCAGGTGTACGAGATGTGGGACTGGCTGGGCCCGTACGGCGAGGTCGTGCGTCAGGGCGCGTTCTCGAAGACGCTGGCAGAGAACCCGGCGGTGCAGCTGCTGCTCAACCACGGCGGCCTGTCGATGGCGTACACGAACGCCGGGACACTGCGGCTCGCGGAGGACTCGACGGGCCTGCAGATGGAGGCCGACGTGAACACCGGCCGCACCGACGTCCGCGACATGGTGACCGCACTGGAGGACAAGGCGGTCGACGAGATGTCGTTCGCGTTCCGGGTGACCCGGCAGCAGTGGTCGCCCGACTTCGACCAGCGCGACATCCTCGAGGTCGACATCCACAAGGGCGACGTCTCGGTCGTGAACTTCGGGGCGAACCCGCACACCTCCGTCGAGGCCCGCGGCCTCGACGTGGACCGGCTCGACGAGTCCGGTGCCCGCGCTCTCCTGGAGCGCCTCCAGTCTCGGCTGGCGCCGCCGGCGCCGGTCGAAGAGCAGCGCGAGCACGCGCTGTCGCTGTACCTGGCCCGCGCAACCGCGCTGGGCTGATCCGCCCGCTTCCCCCGTACGCGCCGGAGCTCGCGCCGGAGCGGCACGTTGTCGTGCCGCCACCACCCGAGTCACCACCCGGACGGACCGCAGGCGACCCCCTTCCGAACACCCCGAGAGGAGAACTCCGATGCTGGAGTTCCTGCGTAAGCAGCTCGCAGCGCTGCTGGAGCAGCGGGCCGGCCTGAAGTCCACCCTGGACGCAGTGCTCGTGGCCCCGACCGCCGAAGAGCGCGGTCTGACCGACGACGAGAAGAAGTCGTTCGAGGACGCCGAGCTCGCGCTCCGTGCCCACGACGACCAGATCGAGGCCGTCCGGTCGCAGATGGCGAAGCTCGAGGACGCCGAGAAGCGGTCGGCCGCGGCCGACAAGCTCCGCGACGACCTCGGCCAGGCGACCGGCGAGCGGCGGTCCCCGGCTCGGGTTGGCGACGAGCCGGCCACGTACCGGAAGAACGGCCCGCAGTCCTACTTCCTGGACCTGACCCGTTCGCAGTTGCTCGGGTCACGCGACGCGACGGAGCGGCTGCTCCGCAACGACCGCGAGGTCCGTGCGCTGTCGACGACCGACGGTGCGGGCGGCGAGTTCGTGCCGCCGCTGTGGATGATGAACGAGGCGATCACCCTCGCGCGGGCTGGTCGCGTGGTGGCAGACCAGGTCGGGCACATGGCGCTGCCCGGCGGCACGGACTCGATCAGCCTGCCGCGGCTCGCGACCGGTACCGCCGTGGCGGAGCAGTCGACGCAGAACTCGGCGGTGCAGAACACCGACGCGACGACGAACAGCGTGACGGCGAACGTCGCGACGATCGCCGGTCAGCAGGTCGTGTCCCTGCAGTTGCTCGAGCAGTCCCCGATCACGTCGATCGACCAGATCCTCCTCGAGGACCTGGCCGCGGACTACGCGACGAAGGTCGACGTCTTCGTCATCGCGAACAACGCGACGAACAAGGTCGGCCTCTTGTCGGTGTCGGGGCTGAACGCGGTCACCTACACCGACGCGTCGCCGACGGTGGCCGAGCTGTACCCGAAGGTCTCCGACGGCATCCAGCAGGTCCACACGGGCCGGTTCCTGCCCCCGCAGAAGATCTTCATGCACCCGCGTCGGTGGGCGTGGTTCACCGCGCAGGTCGACACCGCGGGCCGCCCGCTGGTGGTGCCGCTGGCGAACGCCCCGCAGAACGTGCTGGCCACGTTCGAGGGCGTGAATAGTGAGGGGCTGGTCGGGTTCCTGCAGGGCCTGCCGGTGTACGTGGACCCGTCGATCCCGACGAACCTCGGCGCGGGCACCAACGAGGACCGGATCATCATCGCCCGCACCGACGACATCAAGCTGATGGAGGGCACGCCGCGCGCGGAGGCCTTCCGTGAACCGTTGGCCGCCCAGCTGTCGGTGCTGCTTCGTTTTTACAACTACGTCGCGCTGCACGCCTCCCGCTACCCGAAGTCCATCTCGGTGATCGCCGGGACCGGCCTCATCGCCCCGACGTTCTGAGAGAGGACCCGATCATGGCTGAGAAGGACTCGATGGCCGGCGAGAACTCCGCGGCGGAGGAGGCCGGTAAGCAGCAGGCGGACGGCGGTTGGCCGCGTCCGGGCGAGGAGGGTTTCGTCCACCCGGACGGCACCGCCCAGGCGGCGAAGCAGTTGGAGGAGAACCGGCGCGCGGCCGCCGATCGGGCTGCGGCCGGGTCGACGGTGCACGGCGCGCCGTCTCTGGGCGGGGACCTCGGGAAGGCCGCGTCGGTGGCGGAGGAGCGGGCCGATGCCTACTCCGGGCCGACGGTCGCGGAGGCCCGGAAGGACCACGCGGAGTGGGTGGAGGAGAAGCGCGACGAGGTCGCGGCGGAGTCGGGCGAGGCCGCCCCGGCCCCGGCGGCGTCGAAGCCTTCCCCGAAGCCCAAGTCCGACAGCTGAACATGATCAGCGACGGGCGCCTCGCCTTCCGTGGTGGTCGCGGGGTGCCCGTCGCTCCCTTCGGGAGGACCGCATGGCTGCTGATCTGAGCTTCCCTGACCGGGAGCCGACGGACGAGGAGCGGGCCGCGGCGGCGCGTCGTGCGCACGTCGAGGCGTTGCAGCGCGAGCACGACGGCTACGTCCGGTATGGGCGTGCTGATCGGGCCGCGGTCGTCGCGGACGAGATCGCGAAGTTCGGTGCGCCGCAGGAGGTTGCCGTGCAGGCGCCGCCGGAGGCGGCCGCCGAGTCTGCGCCGCGCGAGCGCGCGGTGCCCAAGCGCAAGACCACGACCTGAGGGACGGGCAATGCCGTTCAACGACACCGCGAAGAACCTCGCGCTCGACGCGCTCGACGAGTCCGCGACCAGCGGCGTGAAGTACGTCGGCGTGCACACCCTGACCGACCCGGGCACGGGTACGACGGCGAACGCTGGCGAGGCGACCGGCGGCTCCCCGGCGTACGCCCGCCTGGCGAACACGCTGGGCGCCGCGTCGGGCGGCCTGAAGGCGAACACCGGCACGTTCGCGTTCGACGTCCCCGCCGGCACGTACGGCTTCCTGACGCTGTGGAACGCCTCGACGGGCAACACGGGCACCCAGTACCTCGGGTACATCCCGATGGGCGGCGCGTCGGCGATCAAGGGGTTCGGCACGGTCGACGCCACGCTGACGAACGACGCGCTGTTCTCCCGGGCGCACGGCATGTCCGACAACGACCGGGTGATGCTGTTCAACGTCTTCGCGGAGACGCTCCCGACCGGTCTGACCGAGGCGGCGATCTACTACGTCGTCTCGTCGACGACGGACAGCTTCAAGGTGTCGACGACGCTGGGCGGCTCGGCGGTGGACATCACGGCGCTGGGCGGCGGCGAGTTCTTCTGGCAGCGGGTCGTGCCGGAGACGTTCGCGTCGCAGGGCCAGATCACGGTGGCGGCGTCGGCGTTGGTCCTCGACGCGACCGCGATGTGACGCAGCGTTCCGTGCCGCGCGGGCGGGGGTGACCTGTGGCTGTCCTGTTCGATGCCCTGGGCCCCTCGTCGGCGGGCGCGGGCACGTCGGGGTCGACGCAGGCGACGTCGGCGTCGTGGTCGCACACCTGCTCGGGCACGGACCGGGCTGTGGTGGTCGGGGTCGTGGTCGGCTCGAACGGCAACGACGACCTGCGGATCGCGTCGGTGACCTACGACGGTTCCGCAATGACGTCGCTGGGCAAGGTCCACTCGAACAACCAGACCGCCGGGTATGTGGAGCTGTTCGGCCTGCTGAACCCTCCGACGGGGGCGAAGTCGGTCGCGGTGACGCTGGCCCCGAACTCGGGCACGATCTCGGCGGGTTCCATCTCGGTCACCGGCGCGGGCAGCTTCGGGACTGCGTGGGGCGCGTACGGGCCGAGCGGTGGTCCGACGATCACCCTGACCGGCACCACGTCCGGGAACCTGATCGTCGACGTGGCCGGTACGGGCGCGGGGTTCACCGGGTCGGGCCAGACCGGCCGGTGGCTGAAGAACACGAACACGGACTCCGCAGCCGGTAACGGCGCGCAGTCGACGGCGGCGGCCGGCGGCTCGGTCACGATGTCGTACACCGACATCAGCGACTGGTGGGCGATCGCCGCGGTCGAGATCGTGGCGGCCCTCGTCTCGAAGGCCGTGCGGGGATCGGCGGCCGCCGGGCTCGCAGCGACGGCGCAGACGAAGAAGGTCGCCCGGGTGTCGGGCGTGTGCTCGATGGGCCTGTCCGGCGCGGCGGGCGGCCGGAAGGCTGCACCGCAGGCGGGCAGGTCGGTTCTCGGGTTCGCTGGGTCGGGGCGGAGCGCGAAGGTCGTCGCGCAGCGCGGCACGGCCGCAGCGGGGCTAGCCGGAGCCGCGGTGGCGCGGAAGGTCGCACCGTCGGCGGGCGGCACCGCGTTCGGTCTGGCCGGAACGGCGGATGCGCGGAAGCTGGCTGTCACGTCCGGTGCCGCGACCCTCGGGGTGGTGGCCGTCTCCCAGTCGGTGAAGGTCGCGGCGACCCGGGGTGTGTCCGCGCTGGGCCTGGCGGCGACCCGCTCGGGCCTGCTGGTTCGCGCGGTGGCCGGCATCGCGTCGATGGGCCTGTCCGCCGGTGCGCGGCCGGTGAAGGTGGCGATCGGTCGCGGCTCGGTGGCGCTCGGCATAGCCGCGCAGGCGCCGGCCCGGAAGGTCGCGGTCACGCGCGGCACCGCGGCGGTAGGCCTGGCCGCGACACGGTCGGGGCTGCTCGCCCGGGCGGTCGCGGGCATCTGCGGGATCGGCCTGGCCGGTGCCGCGTCGGTGCGCAAGGTCGCCGTGTCGGGCGGGACGTCGGCGGCTGGTGTCGCCGCGTCGGTCCTGCCTCGGAAGCGGGTCTCGACGCTCGGGCGCGCCGCGCTCGCGCTGGCCGGGTCGGCCGGGGCCCGGAAGGTGTCGGCGGCCGGCGGCCGTGCGGTCCTGGTCGTGGGCGGTCAGGTCGTGTTCGTGCCCCCGGCCACGTACGGCGAGATGCACGCGGCGCCCCGGCAGACGGCGAACATGCACGCGGGCGGCGCGACGCCGCGCGGCACGGACATGCGGGCGGCCGAGCGGCCGGTCGCCTCGATGACGAAGGGGTGATCAGGTGGCCTACGACCTCGGCGACACGGTGCCGCTGACCACGGAGATCACCGACGCGGCAGGTGTGCTCGTCAACGCCTCGGGTGTGGTGTGCACGATCGGCCTGCCGGACGGCACGAGCGTGACGCCGTCGGTGAGCTCGCCGTCGACGGGCCGCTACACGGTCGACTTCGTCGCGACGATCCCCGGCCGTCACACCGAGCGGTGGACGTCGACGAGCCCCGCGGCCGCCCGGTCGGACGTGTTCGACGTCCGGGCCGCGACCCCCGCCTACATCGTGTCTCTCGCCGACGCCAAGCAGCACCTCAACATGTCCGCCACCTCGACGAAGGACGACGAGGAGCTCCGCGGGTTCATCGAGGCCGCCACCGAGGTCGTCGAGGAGCTGTCCGGCGAGGTCGTGGTGCGCCGCACCGTGATCGAGCGGAAGCCGCTGCGCGGTGGGCGGGTCGCCCTGTCGTACACCCCCGTCGTGTCGCTGACCTCGATCGCGGCCACGGACGGCACGCTCACCTCCGACCAGGCCGGGTGGGACGTCGACCCCGACACCGGCATCCTCACCGCGCTCCCGGGCGCGACGGCCTGGTACGGCGACGCCGTGTTCACCTACATCGCCGGGCCCGCGATCATCCCGGCCCGCTACACCCGGGCCGCGCTGATGATCCTCAAGCACATGTGGGAGTCGCAGCGCTCCCAGGTGGGCAGCTCCCGCAACCCCATCGGCGGGCAGTCCCGCGGCGGGGACGACGACAACTTCGTCTACTCGCTGGGCTACGCCATCCCCCGCGCGGCGGCCGAGCTCCTCCCGCCCCGCATCTCCGGGATCGCGTGATGGGGCATCCGCTCGACGACGTCATGGACGGGCTCCTGGCCCTCGTCTGCCCTGACGGGCCCGACCGCAACGGCGTCATGACCGCGACTGCGGCCGGTCTCGACGGCGTGCTCGTCCTCGACGGGCAGCAGACCGACGACCCGTCCGAGCCGGAGTTCCTCGGTATCGGGCTGGCGATCGACGAGGCCGCGGACGCGTTCGGTGACGACACGCAGGGCTGGGGCCGGCGACGGGACACGACCTACCAGATCGGCTGCCTCGCGCAGGTGTGGGCCGGCGATACGGAGATGGCGCCGCGGCGCCGTCGGGTGCTGCAGATCCTCGACGCGTTCCGGGCGCTACTGCTGGCCGACGAGACGGTCGGCGGGTCCTGTACGCGGGCCTGGCTGGAGTCGTGGCGCTACCAGGGCGAGCAGTCGTCGATCGGATCGACGGCGTTGGTGCAGTTCACCGTCGCGGTGAACGCGGTTCGATTCGAAGGAGAGTGACCAGTGGCGACTGTGGCGGCACTGACCCCCGGGCTGACCGGGGTGACCCCGACCGCATCGACGGCGTCGGGTGGCGGGGACCGGGTTCCACCCGGGTCCCGGGTGCATGTGGTGAACGGTTCCGGTGCGCCGATCACCTGCACCATCACCACACCGGGAACGGTCCAGGGACTCGCGATCGCCGACCAGACGGTCACGGTCCCCAACGGCACGTTCCCCGCGAACTGCAAGGCGTTCGACGTCCCCGCGAGCCTCTACCAGGACCCGACCGACGGGCTCGTCGGTCTCGCCTGGTCGTTGCCGACGTCGGTGACGTTCTGGGTCGAAGGGGCAACGCTGTGAGCGAGGTCTGGATCACCCACCCGGACCCTGACATCGCCGATTCGAAGGTCGGCCGGTCAGCGGTCGGCGGGTGGATCGGATGCGGATGGGCGGTCCGTGAGGACCAGTCCGACCCGGAACCCGAACCGGTGGAGCTTCCCGACCTGCCCGACCCCGACGGCGTCGAACGCGACTACGTCGACCACGGCGACGGCCCGGACGCCGCGCACGAGACCCCGGCCCACGAGGCGCCGGCCAACGACGACAACCCGAAGGGCGCCTGACGATGCCTCCGTCCCAGATCGCGAACTACGCTCGCTACTACCAGCCGGGCACCTCGAAGTTCTACTTCCTCACGACCGCGGCAAGCTACCTGTCGCCGACTCGCGCCGAGATCAACGCCGGGCTGGACTTCACCCGGCAGGTCGCCGGCGTCGACGGCTGGGGTGTGCAGCGCGACCAGATCGAGACCCCGGACTTCGCGTCGCTGTTCACGAAGAAGATCGGCGGCCGGACCTCGGTCGACGACTCGTCGTTCACCTTCTACGCGGCGAAGGACGGCGTCGACGCCGGCGCGACGATGTCGCAGGACACCACCGGCGTCATCGTCATCTGCTGGGGTGGCGACACCACCGCCTACAAGATGGACACGTTCCCCGTTCAGGTCCTGTCGGTGCAGATGATGCCGTCCGACTCCGACGCGTCGCAGTTCCAGATCACCTACTCGATCACCGACGTACCGGCCATCCGGGTCGCGATCCCGGCATGACCAGCGCCTGGGACGAGCTGCAGGCTCGGAAGCCTCAGCCGACCACCACGGTCCCGTTGGCGCAGGACCCGACCGCCTACCGGGCGGCCGAGACCGAGGTCGAGGACGCGCGCCGCGCCCTGCACGATGCGCAGAGGCGCGGCGCCGATCCTGGTCCGTTCCAGGCCCGGGTGGACGAGGCGGAGAAGGCGCTCGAGGAGCAGCCCGCCACAGTGTTCACGATCAAGGCGATCACGCCGTCGCGGTGGGATGAGCTGGTCGCGACGTACCCGCCGACGGCGGAGCAGCGGAAGTTGGACTACCAGTGGAACCCGGCGGGGTTCCGCCCGGCACTGCTGGCGGCTGCGGTGGAGCCGGAGTTCACGTCGGCGCAGTGGCAGACGTTGGCGGACACGGGGAAGGTCGCGCCGGGCGAGCTGGACACGCTGTTCGCGGAGGCGGTGCGGGCGTCGAACCGCCATCCCCGGGTTGACGTGGGAAAAGGCTAGAGCACGACCCGCAGTTCCAGCTGGACATGGAGTACTGCGGGCCTCGGGGCATCCCGCGGTCGCACTACCTGGGTGGGCCTCTGGTGTGGACTGATGAGGACCGGCAGGCCGCGCAGTGGTGGCTGATGCACGACAAGGCGAAGTGCCCGAACTGCGGGACGCGCCCCGAGGAGTGGGACCCGTCGAGGGGCGGGCACGACCACGCGTACACGGCCGAGTTCCGGAAGTGCTGGGGCTGCGTGTCGAAGCAGGACGCTGAGAAGCACATCGACGAGAAGGACCGCGGCGCGGTGTGGGTCGCGCTGCAGCGGAACCCTGAGGCGGTGGGCTGATGCCGGAGATCGCGTACATGAAGATCGTGGGCGCTGAGCAGTACAAGGCGCTGGCGAAGCGGTTGAAGGCGGCCGGGCGGGGTGACCTGCAGCGGAAGCTGACCCGCGAGATCCGCAAGGTGGGACAGCCGGCGCTGCGCGCGACGAAATCGGCGTGGATGGGTGTCGAGGTGACCTCGACCCGTGGCGGCGGGAAGTCGTCGGGCCTGCGCGGTCGGGTCGCTGCGGCGACGCGGATCTCGATCCTCGGGTCGGGCATCCGGATCCGGGTGGAGCCGAAGCAGGTCGACCCGGCGTACGGGAAGTCGCTGTCGTTCGGCCTGGACGGGCTGGGCCGGTGGCGGCACCCGGTGTACGGCAACCCGCTGGTGTGGACGCAGCAGCAGGGTCAGGAGGTCTTCTACAAGACCTTGACCGCCTACGAGCCCAAGTTCCGAGAGGGCGTCGTGCAGGCGATGGAAGAGACCGCCCGCGAAATCGAAGGCTGACCAGGGAGAACAGTGACCACCACAGACACGATGATCCGCTTCACCATGAGCGGGCAGTCGTTCGCGATCGACCTCGACATCACCCGCCTCGACGGCGAAGAGGTCCTGCTCATCGAGCGCCTCACCGGCGGCACCGCGATGGCGTGGCAGCGCCGACTGATCGCCGACAGCAAGTCGGGCACCGACATGCTCCTCGTCGCCTACCTGGCCCGGCGCCGGGAGAACCCCATGCTGGAGTGGGAGTTCTTCATCAAGACGGTCGCGCCGTACTCGGTGTCGCTCATCGATGATGACGCCCCGTCCGTCGTCGACGCGCCTCCCGCGCTCGACGCGCCACCGGCCGACCCGGCCCCGGCGGCCGTCGTGAAGAAGGCACCGGCCAAGCCGCGCGCCCCGCGGCCGAGCCGGGCGCGGAAGCCCGCTGCCACTTCCTGAACGAAGACGCCCCGGTGCGGTGCACGAACACCGCCGCCGGGGCTTGCCGAATCCATCTGATCTCAGCAGAGGACCGACCGTGGATGAGCGTAAGACCTGCCCGCGCTGTACAGCGAGCCTGCCGCTGGAATCGTTCATCAGGCCACGGTCTCAGCGAGTCGGCACCTATTGCGGACCGTGCCAGACCGAGCGCAATCGAGAGAGCAAGCGACGGTCTGCCGCGACGATCAACCGACAGCAACGCGAGCGGTGGGCTCGACCGATCGACCCGACCGAGGTTCGACGGTGCCCGCGGTGCGGTGAGAACAAACCACGATCGGAGTTCAGCGCCAGCGGTCGCGGCGGCTACTGCAAGCCCTGCCGTGCGGCCTACGCGCGCGATCGAAACGCCCGCCGCCGTGACGAGGACCGGCAGCGGAAATACGGCTATTCACCGGAAATGTTCGCCGCCCTCCTCGAAAAGCAAGGCGGTGGCTGCGCGATCTGTGGGCGAACCAAGGTCACGAACGGCCGATGGATCAGCACCCACGCCAAAGACCTCCACGTCGACCACGACCACGAGACGGGCCAGGTCAGAGGCCTGCTCTGCAACCAGTGCAACGTCAGTCTCGGCCTCATGGACGACGAGCCAGACCGCTTAATTCGGGCCGCTGAATACCTCAAGAATCCACCAGCTCAATAGCGAGAAAGCCATTGGAGGTGCCGACTTCTAATGGCTACTCAGCTCCGATTTGACGTTACCGCGTTGGATCAAGCCAGCAAGGCGTTCGCGCGCATGGGCGCCGCAGTCGAGCGGTTCGAGCGGAAGCTCGACGAGATCGACGGGAAGACCCTCGACGTCGACGTCGACCTGAACACCCGCAAGGCCGAGGCGGAGATCGGGAAGTTCGCCACCGACACCCGCCGGAAGCTCGACGCTGCACTCAAGGCGCTGCCGGACATCAAGCTCGACGCCGATTCCTCGGACGCACAGCGAGAGATCGAGCGGATCCGCAACGAGATGCTGGCGCTGCGGGACCAGAAGATCGGCGTCGACATCGAGTCCGCCAAGGCGGTCGCCGAGATCACCCGCATGCGCGGGGAGCTCGAAAGGCTGTCACACGACTCGGCGGACATCCAGATCAAGGCGGACGCGGGATCGGCGATCGCGCAGCTCACCGCGGTCGAGGCTGCGGTGTCTGCGCTCGACGGCCAGACCGCTGAGGTCGACCTCGATGTCGACTCGGTTCCGGTCGAGGCCGCCACCGAGGCCCTGTCGAACATGGTCGGGATGACCGAGGCAGTCGCCGCTGCCTGGCCGCCCGTCTCCGCGGGGATCCTGGCGGTGCCCGGTGCACTCGCCCTGGTCGCTGCACCGCTTGCCGCGATCGTCGTCGGCATGGACGGCATCGCAGGTGCCGCCGCCGCATTGCAGCCGCGGTTCATGTCGCTGCAGACCGCGGTTCAGGCCGCATTCGTCACCGGCCTCGCACCGGCCGTCGCGAACTTGTCGAAGCTGTTCCCGACCTTGCAGACCGGCATGACCGGCACGGCCACCGCGCTCTCGCAGATCGCGTCCCGCGTGGCCGCGGTCGTGTCGTCGTCGTCCGGACTGTCGGCGATGCAGAACATCTTCTCCGGGGTGAACACGGCCGTTGCTGGGCTCGCACCGGCATTTGCGACCCTCACGGCAAACGTCCTGAAGCTGACGACCGCAGGTCTGCAGGGGCTGCAGCCCCTCGGGGCGATCCTCGAGGAAGTCGGGCAGCGCTGGTCCGCGATGATCGATGGGCTGGTCGCGTCCGGCACGGCGCAGGCAGCGGTGTCGTCGCTGGTGCAGGCGTTCGGCGCGGTGCTCGACATCATGCCGGGGCTCGTCTCGGCCGGTGCGCAGCTGATGGCCGTCCTCGGCCCGCCGCTCGTTGCCGCGTTGACCGCGGTCGCGAACGTCGTCGGCTTCCTGGCGGGCCCGCTCGGCGGGGTGACTACAGCGGTCCTCGCGGCCGCTGCGGCGTTCAAGGTGCTGTCGGTGTCGACGGCACTGATCGCGACCGGCGCGGCGAAGGTCGGCTCCGCCTGGTCGGGGCTGACGGCGGTCTACGCCGGCTCGGCGGGCGCGGCCCGGGGCGCCGCGGCGGCGGGTACGGCCGCGGCGGGGGCTGCTGCCGCGACCGGCGCGGCGGCGCGTGGTGCTGCCGGCGGGGTATCGATCCTGCAGGCTTACACGGCTGGCGCCGCTGGGGCCTCGACCAGCGCTGCGTCGTCGGCGTCGAAGTTCTCCGGAGCGCTGTCGAAGATGGGGGCAGCGATCCCCGTGGTCGGCGCGGTCCTGGTTGGGCTGTCGCTGGTCGCTCAGAACACGGGCGCGGACTTCGAAGGCCTCACGCAGAAGGTCGCGTCCGGCGCGCTGTCGCTCGGCCAGGCGATGCAGCAGGCTGGAGACCAGGCGACTTCTGGGTTCACCGGCGTAGTGAACTGGCTGGAGGGCGACTCCGACGCCGCGGTCACCGCGATGGAGGAGATGAAGAAGTCCGTCGACGACTACCGGGCTTCGCTGTCCCCGATGGGCCAGCTGCAGTTCGACGTCGCGCGGGCACAGGGCGAGCTCAACGACGCCGTCGTCAAGTTCGGGGCGAACACCCCCGAGGCAGCGGCCGCGGCCCGGACGCTCGCGGACGCGCAGGGGAAGTTGGCGACGGCGCAGCGGGACGCCACGCTGGCAGCATCGAACGTCGGGTCGTCGTTCGCCGCTGCGGTGACGTACTTCCAGGGCGCGGGCGCGGCCGCGGACGACGCGGCCCAGTCGGCGAAGCTGCTCGCTGACGCGTACACCATGCTGGCGAACCCGTTGGCGTCGGTGACGGACCAGGCTGGCGCGTTCTCAGCGGTGTTCGCGAACGCTGTCGAGCCCGCGGTCCTCGGCGCTGAGGCGTTGCGCGGCTACAACGACTCGATGCGTGATCTCGCCGACGCCGTGACCCCGGTGACGACGAAGCTGATCGCGCTCGACGGGACGATCAACACCACGACCGAGTCGGGCTCACAGCTGCAGGCGTCGGTGATCGCGACCGGCAAGGCGATGGGCGACAACGCCTCAGCGATGATCGCCACGGAGAAGTCGACGAAGGGCGTCGTCGTCGCGACCGCCGAGGCCGCGGCTGCGTTCGAGAAGCAGAAGCAGTCCGTGATCGACCTGATGGTGAAGCAGGGGGCAGCGCGTCCTGCGGCCGAGGCTCTGGCGAACACGTTCATGACGTTCCCGAAGGACATCTCGACGACGTTCACCCAGCCGGGGATGGTCCAGGCGATCACCGAGTCGATGGGGCTGAAGTCGAGCATCACGTCGATCCCGGACAGCAAGTCGGTCACCATCAAGGCGCCGACTGAGACGACGATCAAGCAGCTGCAGGATCTCGGGCTGGAGATCGTCCGCATCCCGGGCACGAAGGACGTTCTCGTCCGGGCGAAGGGCGACACTACCAACCTGTACGAGCAGATCCAGAAGGCGCAGCGCGACCTGGGTGTGCCGATCCCGGTACCGCTGACCGGTGATCCGTCGAAGCTCAACAGCACCGTGAACGCCGCGGTCGGCGAGATCGAGGGCAAGAACGTCAACGTGCCAGTGGGTGCGGAGACCTCGAGCCTGACGAGCACCGTGAACAGCTCGGTGAAGGAACTGACGAACAACACGGTGAAGCTGCCGGTCGACGGGAACCCGGCACTCCTCCATTCCACGGTGAACAGTTCGGTCAACGACATCTCGGGCACGACGGTCCGGATGCACCTGGACGCGGAGCCGGCAGGGCTGCATTCGACGGTGAACTCCTCGATCCAAGAGGTCGAGGGCAAGAACCCGAAGATGCACATCGGGGCCGACCCGTCGCAGCTGAACAGCACGGTCAACTCGACGAAGGCGGGTATCGAGTCGAACCCGGCGACGATGCCGGTCGGTGCGGACGCGACGTCGCTGAACGCGACGGTGAACAGCTCGCGCGCTGAGGTTGTTGTCCCTCAGACGATGCCGCTCGCCGGTGATCCGTCTCAGCTGAACTCGACGATCAACAGCTCGCGTGCCGACGCCCAGACCACCTCGACGATGCCGCTCGCCGGGAACCCGGCCCAGCTGAACAGCACGATCAACAGCTCCCGCGCGGACGCGCAGACGACGTCGACGATGCCGTTGGCGGGCAATCCCGCTCAGCTCAACGCGACCGTGAACAGCGCGCGGGGGAACGCCGAGCGGACTGCGACGATGCCGATCAGCGCGCGGGACGCCGGCGCTTCCTCCGTTGCTGCGGCCATCCGCGCCAGCATCAGTGCCATTCCCGCCGTCATCAACATCGTGACCCGGACGGCGACCGGCCAGCCGGCCACCCCTGCCGGTGGCGGCGTGATGGGCTACGCGGGCGGAGGGATCGCCCGACCGATCCACGCACGACGCGGCTACGTCCTGCCCGGGTACGCGCCGGGGCGCGACACGATCCCGGCGATCCTCTCCGCGGGTGAAGCGGTCCTCGTCCCGGAACTCGTGAGGGCCATCGGCGCGCGTCGCATCCTCGCGGCGAACCGAGAGGCGTCGGGTGGTCGGCCCGCGTCGAACGTCGGAAGCATCGCGGCGCTCATGGACGGCTCGATTCGAGGCGCCCAGGACATCGGCCGGACTGGCGGGTCATCGTCTGTCAGCACAGCGATGAGGACCGTCCGCGGCTCGGCCGCGCAGCAGGTGCAGGTCGTGTTCAACGCGACGTTCTCGTCGTTCATCCCGACCGGCTCCACGGAGCAGCGGGCCGCGTTCTCGTGGCTGACCGAGGGCATCCGGAAGTTCACGCGGGAGGGCAAGTAGATGCCGACGCTGCTCGGGACCGTCCAGCTAGGCCCGTCGATCACGCTGCACGAGGACTTCGAGGTCGGCGAGGGCTTCGACGGCGCGCTGACGGTGTCGGCGATCGCGTCCCCGTCGGTCATGTCGAACTCGCGGGTCGAGGACCGGTTCTACGACCTGCTCGGCCTGGACGGCGCGCTCGTCCCGGTGACGTTCTCCGACAAGGCGTTCCTGTCCGGGTACTACCTGGTCGCGGGCGCAGACGTCACGCACTGGGGCTACGCCGGGTTCGGCGGCCCGCGCACGGCGGTGGGCGCGGTGAAGCTGACGCTGGTCCGGAAGGGCGTCGACTCGCAGGTCGACATCGAGTCCCGCCTCTCCGGCTCGACGACCCGCACGAACGGCTACGCGATCACGGGGGAGCGCTGGCACGTCCCACCCCCGGGCCACCTGGCCTACTACTGCTCGTCCGGCTCCCCGTCGACGATGTCGCTGGCGTCGGCGGACGGCTCGCTGACGATGTACCGCGGCCTCACCTACGGCGTGCACCCGCGGTGGGCGTGCCCGCTCGCCGGGTGGGGTGTCGGCCGGGCGCGGCTGCTCGACGGGAACGGCAACGAGCGCACCGGGACGCGCGCGCCGTTGCCGTCTACGGGGTGGGAAGTCAACAACGCCCTCGTCCGGCTCCGCGCCGACTCGGGCGGCCTGAAGGTCGCCGCCTGGGACGGCAGCGCCTGGGAGGAGAAGACGTTCAACATCGCGGTCGCCGGGCCGGGCACGCTCGGTGCGCCGACGTCGACGACGATCGTGGACAACGGGCCGCAGAAGGTGACCGTGCGCTGCCTGTGGTCGTCCTCGCCGGGGCGGACGACGGTGGACCTGATCGTGCGTCGCGGGTCGCGCATGGTCGAGGGGCTCATCAACACGCAGCCGTCGGCGGCGACGATCGCGATCTCGCAGGCCGCGTCGGAGGCGACGACGTCGGCGACCGGCTACATCGTGGCGACCGGCAACGACGGCGCCGGCAACCGCTACATGATCGGCAGCGCGGGCGCGTTCACCGCGAACACCGGGGCGCGCTCGATCACGAAGAGCAGCGCGACCCAGATGGACTTCGTCCTCGGCGCGATCATCGGCGCAGGCGCGTCCGGTGACGCGGCCGCCGACTGGATGAAGCGCTACATCGGCGCCACCGAAGAGCGCGTCGTCGCGGTGCGTCGATGAGCCGCATCACCGAGACCCTCCGCGCCGTCGGCGCCTGGGAGATCACGTTCGACGGCGTGCCTCAGGAGCTCGTCGACCAGCTCGACGAGCTCGGGCACATCGTCGTCACCGAGGCCGCCGAGCAGGGCCCCTCGCTGGGTGACAACCTGCTGACCTCGGCCCGGTACACGGGCGTGGTCCGCGGCCGGAAGTTCGAGAAGGACTCGGGACTGTTCACCCTCGACGGCCCCGGCCTTGCCTGGTGGCTGGGCACCGAGGACAAGGTCGGCGACGTCCTCGAGACCGCGAAGACGTACAGCGCGAACACGTTCTCCTCGGTCATCACCGACCTGCTCCCGTCGTCGATCACCGTCGGCACCCTGACGAACGGCGCCCTTCCGGCCTACACGGGCACGCACCAGTGGGTCAGCCGCCGCGAGGCGATCGACTACGTGTGCGACACCGTCGGCGCGACGTGGCGAGTCCGCCCGAACGGCACCCTGGACGCCGGCCCGCAGGCCAGCGTGTTCGCGTCCGGGCGCGCGGTGATCGTGCGCCGCGCGGAGGACGCCGGCGAGGACATGACCGTGCGCGCCATCCCCGGCCCGGCCGAGGTCGCCCGCGACATGGAGGACTTCACCACCCGCGTCGTCGTCCTGGGCAAGGTCGAGGACGACACCGTCGTCCAGGGCACCTGGGACATCGCGGGCGGGCTGAACCCGTACAAGGACCTGCACGGGAACGCGGCGAAGCTGACCCGGGTCGCGTCGGAGTCGACGACGGAGGGCGTCAACGCGGACGCTCGCGCGTCGGCGATCGGGGAGCAGTACGAGAATCCGCAGCGCGCGGTGACGCTCGACTCGGTCGACTACGAGCTCGGCGGCGTCGTCGAGTGCGGCGACATGGTGTGGCTCTACGACCCGGACTCCGGGCTGGTCGACGCGAACAACGAGGTCATGTTCCGTGGCCGTCGGCTCAACCCGGTCGCGGAGCAGGTCACCTCCCTGACCTGGCCGGTCCGGGCGGGCATGGGCGTCTACTACCGGTCGCGGCTCGGAGTGTGGCTGGACCTGTCCCGCTACCTCGTCGCGTCGAGCGACACGACGCAGGTGGAGGTCGGGAAGAACTCGCGGGACCTCGTGAGCTCGGGCGGTTCGCCGACGGGCCGCATCCCGGAGCCAGACACCTCCATCCCGAACGTGCCGACGTTCACGACGCCGTTCAAGGCGGCCACCTACGCCCAGGGCGACACCGGGGTGACGCGCGCGCAGGTGCAGGTGAAGTGGCAGATGCCGGCCACGAACACCGACGGCTCCGACTTCGTCGACGGCTCGCACTTCGAGATCGGGTACCGGCCGTCGTCGGACCCGGCCTATCCGGCGACGTACGCGCAGGCTGCGGCGGCGGGCACGTACTCGTCGCTGGGTACATGGGGCCAGCCGGTCGCCACGGCGGCGTTCTCGGACTGGCAGACGGCGTTCGCGCCGATCGACGCGACGACGGCGCTCATCTCGGAGCTCCCGCCGGGGACGCCGATCGACTTCCGGATCCGGGTGCTCGACTCGGCGACCCCGCCGAACGCCTCGAGCTGGAGCTCGACCTACACCCAGTACATGCCGGTCGACGTCGACCCGCCCGCGGTCCCCGCGGCCCCGGTCGTGGCCGGCTCGAAGATCGCCGTCCTGGTCAAGCACTACCTCGGCGCCGACACCGGGGGCACGTTCAATCTGGCGCAGGACCTCGCCGGGCTGAAGGTGCACATCGGGACGACGTCGACGTTCACCATCGACGCCCGGTCGATCGGGGACGGCGGCACCCTCGCGGGTCGGATCGTCGCGACGAAGGGCCAGATCCTCGGGCAGATCCCGGTGATGGGCACCTTCCAGGTCGACACGACGTCGCCGCTGTGGGTGCGGGTCACCGCCTACGACCTGGCGGGGAACGAGTCCGACCCGTCGGCGTCCGCTGCGGTGACGGCGCAGCTGATCGACGACCAGTGGATCTCGAACCTCACGGTCGACAAGCTGACGTCCGGCACCCTGACGGCGTCGGTCGCGCTCGCCGGGGAGTTCCTCACCGCTCCGTCGGGCCAGCGGATGCGGACGTACTGGAACGGGATCGAGGCCTACCTCTCCGACGGGGTCACGAAGTTCGTCGACCTCGACATCGCGAACCAGACGATCCTGATCGCGGGCACGATCCAGTCGGCGCTGTCGGGCACCTACTGGCAGATGAACCCGGACGGCACGCTGCGCCACTACGCGACTGGCTATGCCGGGTACTCGCAGCTCACGTCGCTGAACGGGGACCTGATCCTGCGTGGCCGGCTCGACGGGAACTCCCGGTCGGGCCGGATCAACGCGAACTCGATCGGTGTCGGCATCAACTTCTCCTCCGACGCCGAGATCACCTCGGGGAACCTGCGCGCGGAGGTCGCGGTGTTCGACCGGATCATCAGCCACATCTCTCCGCTGCACCGGTTCTACATCAACGAGAAGCTGAGTTCGCCCGACGCGTTCCAGCGGCGCATCTCGTTCGGCAAGCTGAACAGCTCCGGCGCCGACGTGTCCGCATCGACGGTGTGGTTCACCACCGACGGCTCGGACAACCCGGGGTTCTTCGCGACGGGCGCCAATGCCGGGTTGAAGTTCGAGTCCGCGCAGGTCAGCGTCGTGAACGGCGCGGGCACGTTCTTCGGGCCGATCAAGGCGACATCGTTCGTGGTGTCCTCGTCGCAGGAGACGAAGCAGGACATCCGCGAGATCGGGTCTGTCCTCGACACCATCGCGCTGTTCAAGGCGGTCCCGTCGAAGGCGTGGTCCTACACGGCGGACGCCAATCAGACCCCGCCGGCGACCCCGGACAACCCGAACCCCGACCCGGTGATCGTCACGCCGCCGGTCCGGTTCGGCCCGATCGCGGAGGACCTGCCCGCGGTGCTGCGCACCGGGATCGGGCCGGACGCCGGGATCGACCTGGCGAAGATGGGCGGCGCCACCTGGGACGTCGTGCACCGCATCCTGAACCGGCAGCAGCGCGTCGCCGTCGGCCGGACCACGGTCACGACGGGGGTGTGGCTGGCCGGGTCGACCCGCGAGATCACGGTCGCCTGGGACGAGAAGCCGCTCGCAACCCCGGCCGCGGGCGCGGTGATGGTCTACGCGGCGATCGCGTGGCTGGGGAAGACCACCGCCACGGTGAAGCCCGGATCGATCACCTCGACCGGCTGCACGCTCGTCGTGAAGGCCCTCGCTGCCGTGACGCCGGTCGTCGCGAACCCCATCACGTACGAGGTCCAGGCGGCCTACGACTACTTCCCGCCCTACGTCCCGGAGGCAGCATGACCGCCCAGCCCGACCAGCCGACCGGCGTGTCCGCGCAGGCCGTCGTCGACGAGCTCTCCCGGCTACACGCCGAGCAGAACGCGCGCCTGACGGCCGAGCTCGCGCAGTCGCGGGTGCTGATCGCGCAGCAGGCCGACGAGCTGCGGTACCTGCGGTCGCTCGCGCCGGCGGAGCAGGCGGCCGACTGATGGCGACGACGACGACGCGCTGGGGGCTGCGGAAGCCCGCCGCGGGGGACACGATCTCGCCGTCGCTGGACCTCGGCGGCCCGTACGACACGATCGACGCGAACCTCGGCACCTACGTGTGCACGTCGGGCACCCGCCCCGGGTCGCCGGTGCAAGGCCAGACGATCTACGAGACGGACACCCGCCGCGAGTACGTCTACTCCGGCAGCGTGTGGCTCCCACGCCACCCGCTCACCGCGATGAAGACGACGACGAAGAGCGCCACGTCGTCGACAACACTCTCCGACGACACCGAGCTCGTGCTCCCCGTGCTCGCGTCGACCCGGTACCTGATCGAGCTGTACGTCATCTACTCGGGCGCCCTCGCCGCGGACGCGAAGCTTGGCCTGACCGTGCCCGCCGGCGCGACGTACCAGATCACCCCGTTCGCGCAGACCTCGACGTCGTCGGCCACCGCGGGGTCGCTGGAGACGGCGGTGTCGACGACGACGGTGACCCTCGGCATCGGCGTGGTGACCCCGCAGCTGCACTCGGCGAACGTGGTCGGATCGCTCGTGGTGGGCGGCACGGCGGGCACGTGCGCGGTGTCGTGGGCGCAGCTCGTGTCGAACGCGACGGCGTCGGTGCTGGGCATCGGGTCGTCGCTGTGCCTCACCCGCGTCTGATGGTCCGCGCCGTCTACGCCGGCGGGATGACTGCGGTGGTCGCGATCCTCGCCGTCCTGCTCACCCTGTCCGCGTGCCGGCCCCCGGTCGCGCAGCTCCCCGCCCCGACGAAGGCCGCGCCGACAGGGTCGGTCCCGACCGCCGGGCCGCTGCGGTGACGCCACGGGCCAGCACGAGAGGACGGGGGATGGGTGAGCGACTGGGTTCAGCTCATCGGGGCGATCAGCTCCGCGGTCGTGGCGATCATCGGCGCGATCGCCGCGGGGATCGTCGCGGTGAAGCGGGTATCCCCGAAGGAGCGGAAGGAAGCCGTCGAGGAGGCCGCGAAGCCGACCGTCGACGACACGCAGACTCGGGAGATCGAGGAGCTGCGGAAGAAGCTCGAGGAGCTGTCCGGAGGCGCGGATGCTGGGCTGGGCGATGACGGCTGAGGCGCTACCCCGCCCGGCCGTGCGGGCGAAGGACCGGCGCGGGCACCGCTGGATCATCATCGCGGTCGCTGTCTCCGTGCTCGGGGTGCTGGGCCTGGTGGGCGCGTTCCTGCTGGGGCAGGCGGCGGGCCGGGAGAAGGACCAGACGATCTCGTCGCTGTCGACGCAGGGCGACCAGCTGTACGGGGACGCGAAGGCGTTGCAGCGGCAGGTGGAGGATTCCGGGCAGACCCCGGTGGTGCAGCCGTCCCCGATCACGGTGGAGGGCCCGGCGGGTGCGACCGGCCCGGCGGGTGCTGATGGCACGCCGGGCGCACCTGGCCCGGCGGGGTCGCCGGGCACGAACGGCGTCACGCCGGCGTGTCTGTCGGACTCGTCGCAGTGTCGCGGCGCGGACGGCACCCCGGGGAAGGATGGCGCGGACGGTGCGCCGGGCCAGCCGGGAGCTGATGGCGCGCCGGGTGCCCCGGGTGCGGATGGCCGCCCGCCGGCGTCGTTCAGCTTCCAGTTCGCCGGGACGAACTACCTGTGCACCCGGGACGGGGCCAGCCCGGACACGGCGGCGACGTACTCGTGCAACCCGGCGCCATGACCGGCCGCTCGCCGGCGGATGAGATCGCCGCGCTGCGGGCCGAGCTCGCCGACGCGCACGCGGAGATCGCATCGCTGCGCCTGCAGCTCCACCTGAAGCCGTGGACGCAGCACTGGGCGCCGGGCACACCGGCCCCGTTCGATCCGCCGATCCCGGCGCAACGCACTCCTGACCACGCCACCACCGAGAGGAGACCTCACGATGACCTATCCCGACGACGGCCCGACCCGGGCCGAGACAGCAAAGGTCGATGGACCCGTGGGTGAGAACGTCGATCCGGAGGCGATGCCGCCGGAGGACGGGGAGCACTCCCACGGCGGCGACGAGGAGGACTCGTGATCTCGTCGCCGAACCGGTCCGGCCGCGGGAAGGCACCGGTTCGCCTGGTGGTCCTGCACACCGCTGAGGGCGCCCGCACGAACCAGGCGCTGGGCAACTACTTCGCGAACCCCGCCGCGCAGGCCAGCTCCCACGTCGGCATCGACGACGTCGGCATCGAGGCGTTCGTCCCGTACGAGATGGCGTCGTGGACGATCCGCTCCGCCAACCCGATCAGCGACAACGCGGAGCTGTGCGGGTTCGCCGCCTGGTCCCGCGCGACGTGGCTGAACGAGCACCCGCGGATGCTCGAGCTGGCCGCGGACTGGATCCGGGAACGGTGCATCGCCCGCGACATCCCGATCCGCAAGCTCACCCCCGAACAGGTCGGGAACGGCGAGGCCGGCGTGTGCGGGCACGTCGACTGGACGCTCGGGACCGGCGACGGAACCCACACCGACCCGGGCACGGCGTTCCCGTGGGACGTCGTGATCGCGCTCGCGTGCGGCGAGACCCCCAGCACCGACGGCAGCACCGCACGACCCAGGAACGGCCACACCGAGGAGGACGACGTCATGTACATCAAGTGCGAGCTGGACGGCCCGAAGAAGGGCAACATCGGCACCGCGATCCTGTCCGGGCCGATGTTCGTCGGGCTCACCCCGGACGAGGCGAAGTCGGCGGACGCGAACATCGCGAAGGGCGCCGTCGAGCAGTGGGTGAACCGGGCGACGTGGGACGAGCTCGACCGCCGCTCCCACCAGCTGTGCGACAACCCGCGCCCGGTCAAGGTCGTGGACGGGGCGAAGTGACCGTCGCGAAGGCGGTCGTCCAGCTCGTCGCGACCGTCCTTGCCGGGCTCATCCCGGCGCTCACCGCGGGCCCGCTCGACACCATCGGCTGGATCAACCTGGTGATCCTCGCCGCGGGCACGGTGATGGTGTTCAACGCCGCGAACGTGCCCGGCTGGTCGTACGCGAAGCTCATCGCCGCGACCGTGTCGGCTGTGGCCGTGGTGCTCGCGTCCTCGCTGGACGGCGGCATCTCGTCGGCCGAGATCATCCAGATGATCGTGGCCGGGCTCGGCGCTCTCGGCGTCGGGGCGATCCCCAACGGCGGCAGGGCCGCCGCGGCCTGACCGCTCCCCAGCAAGACAGATCAGCGCCCCCGCGCGCCCGCTCCCCAGCGGCGCCGGGGGCGCTGTTCTGCGTTCCCCGGAAGGTCTACTTCGGCGTGATCGACCAGGCGCCATTCGCCGTGATCTGCACGAGCGCCGCGTCCTGCCCCGACGCCGGGAACATGACCGTCCCCGAGTACTTCCCGATCTCGTTCACCGCGAGGTCCGGCCCGGACAGCCGGTCCGTCATCACCCACACCCCGAAGTTGCTCGACCCGTCGTGCGAGGCTGCCACCTTCGACGGGCACACCCGGTACAGGAAGACGTCGTCGCCCTTCCCGGACACGGGCTCTGTCGCGTTGTACTGCGACGCCATCGAGAAGTCGCCCTGCACCGTCAGCGTCCACGGCCCCTTCGCCGTCACCTGCAGGCGCGACGTCGTCCCGCCCCGCAGGCCCATCCAGCGCTTCCCGGTGTAGGTGCTGCCGGTGTAGTGCGTGACGAGGTCCTCGTCGATGCCGGCGTCGGACTTGACCTGCGTCATGCCGGAGCAGGCGGAGCACTCGAACTTGAGGATGCCGGTGGTGATGGGCGTCTTCAGCTCGACGACGTCGCCGCCGGTCCCGGTGAACGTCTCGACCGCGGCCGGTGGCTTGCGGGCACTGGTCGGCGGTGCCGTCGTCGTGGTCGGCGCGGCTGTGGTCGGTGTGGCCGCGTCGGCCGGAGTCCCGGCCGTGGTGTTCGAGCATCCGGCGAGGACGGCCGCGCACAGCACGGCCAGTGGAAGGGGGACGGGACGGCGGCGCATGGTCATCTCCTGGTGAGGTCAGGTCGACAGCTCATTCGCCGCCGCACGTGACAGTGTTACGCCCCCATCGGGCGGAACCTCGCACCTCTACCCAAACGGCGCAGCATCACGAGCCGCGTCCCCGGCACCCGCAGCGCAGTGGTCGCGCACGACCCGCAGCAGAACAGCGCGACCACCCCGCCGTCGACGACCACCTCGGCCGCCCGACGGCACCCCCGACCAGCGCACATCATCTCGGCGGCCCCCCGCTGCCTCGGTGCTGCTCGACGACGGCGTCCTTCGCGAGCCGCGCGATCGTGCACGGCCACGCCGCGTGCCGCGTGGTGCCGGCAACGGTGCACACCCGGCACCGGCCCTCGTTGTCCGGGCGGTGGACGTCGACGAGCTTCGCGACGAGCGGCCCGTTCTGGGCGATCGTCTCGACGAGGTCTCTCCAGATACGGTCTTCCATGGGTCCCCTCCAGGGGGGATCAAGGGCCCGGCCAGCGGTGAGGTCGCTGCGTCCGGGCCCGCCTCTTCTACACGGGCGCCCGGCCGGGCGCCGTGGGTTCTGTGTCGCCGCCGCCGCTGACGAGCCGCAGCGGCGGTCGAGGGATGCGGTCCACGACGGCGGCCATGTCGCGGGACTGCACCTGGGTGTAGACGGCGAGCGTCGACAGGTTCGCGTGCCCCAGCAGCTCCTGCACCAGCCGCAGGTCCTTGCTGTCCCGCAGCGCCGACGTCGCCACCCGATGCCGCAGTGAGTGCAGCCGGTCCGGAACCCCACGCGAGGCGAAGTACCGCGAGCACGTGTCGGACAGCTTGCTTCGCCGTCACCGGCCCGCTCTCCGGCTTGTAGACCCGCCGCCAGCAGGGTGCGACCCCGTCGGGCAACCGCGGTTCGATGGCCGCCCACACCCAATCCGGGACTGGCACATCGCGCTCGGCGTCACCCTTCCCGATGAACCGGACCCAGATCGCGCCGTCGCCGTCGGCGGTGAAGTTGTTCGTCCACAGGGTCGCGATCTCGTGTGCGCGCAAGCCGCACCATCCGGCGAGCAGCAGCCACGGCAGGATCCGCGGCGGCGCCTCGACGACGGCGGCGAAGAGCCGATCCTCGGGGATCGGCCGGGGCAGCCGCCGCCGGCGCTTCGGCACCGGCAGCAGCGCGGCCGGGTTGTCCGGACGGACGCCTCGCGCCTGGAGCCACCGGTAGTAGGGGCGGATGACGAGCGTCTGCCAGCGCAGCTTCTCCCGGCCGTCCAGGGTGGACTGCCAACGGTCGAGCTCGGCCTCGGTGGCGGTGGCGGGGTCGTGGCCGAGGTACTCGGCGAGCCAGGTGAGGACCATCCGTCGAGCGCGGATGGTGCGCTCAGCTCGGTCGCACCTGCGCATCCAGTCGAGATGCTCGTCGAGATGGCCGATCGTCTCGGTGCAGTACGACCCCGTCTTCGTTGACCTGGGCATGCCTCCGCCTTCCACTCCACCCCGGCGTGGGGGGAAGAAGGTGGGGCTGGGGAGATCCTCATCGTGCGTGTCGACACGATCAAGGGAAAAGGGCCCATCGGGTGACAGGTCGTGCGGAACCGGAAGTGGCGCGCTCATGCCGCTTCGCCGACCAAGGTCAGGTGACGTGCAGTTTCGTGTCCTCCTGGATTGATCCGCATTCCCCCGACCTCCTCGTCCTCGGCGACCTTACGGACGGCCTCCGCGAGGAGGTCGCCGACGGGGATCTCGAGCGCGTGGGCGGCGGCGGCGAGGTCGCGGGTGTCCATGGGGACGACGCCGCGGGTGCGCTGTGAGACCCACTGCGAGGAGACGGCCAGCCGTCTGGCGAGTTCGCGTCCGGTGACCTGCTTGCGGACCATCTGGACGCGGAGTTCTTCGGCGACGGCCAGCGTGAAGGCGTCGGCGGGGGAGAGTTCTTCCCCCTGAGCTGCGGACATAGCGTGAGGCTAAGTCTTTCACGCTGAGCATGTCAACATGCCGATGGCGGGCGACACGCGAGGCTGTCGTTGACGAATCACGCTGAGCATGGCAGTTTGCCGCCATGCCTGAAAACGCCCCCGACCCGATCGCAGCGCGAGTCCGCGCTGAGATGGCAGCGGTCAAGATCAGCGGCGTGCGGCTGTCCAAGGAGATGGGCTGGCATTACCCCCACCTCGCCCGTCGCCTGAGCGGCGAAGTCGCATTCCGTGCCGAGGAGCTTGGCCGCATCGCCACGCACCTCGGAGTCCCCATCGAGAAGTTCTTCCAGTCGACCGCCGAGCAGCCCGCCGAGCAGGCGTCATGACGCGGGGGAACAAGTCATGGTGAGCCGCCCGCCCGAGCTGGCCGTCGAGCACCAGGAGAACACCCAGGCCGCCCGCGTCCAACGCCGGCGCGACTTCCGACTGACGTTCGCGCCGCCCACCCGGTACGTGCCGCAGCCCTACGAGAACCGCTTCGTCGACGAGGACCCGGGAACGGACCTGACGGCCCAGCTCCTCGACCTGATCGAGAACCCCCAGAACGCGGAACGGCTCGGCGCCGCACACGCCGAGCCGTCCTGACCGCACCACCACAGACCGGAAGGACGCACCCTCCCATGGCCATTGTGACCCATCCCCGCCCGAATCCCACACCTCCGCGCGGCATCCGGCAGGTCGAGTACGTCGGCCGCCACCGCAAGCCCGAGCCCGAGCCGGTCGTGCGCGAGTCGCTGTTGCGGCGCGCGATCCGCGTGATGGCGATCGTCGAGAACCCGAAGGAGACCGCCTGATGGGGCGCTTCATCCCCGACCTCCTCCGTGCGGTCGCGGACGGCTGGGAACAGGCCGCCGGCCGGGACCCCGTCGACCAGCACGCCGCCGAGATGGCCGAGGCGCTCGACGGCCAGACCGTCCAGAACATCCGCGTCGGGCCGGTCCACGTCTTCCGCATCTGGGCGGAGGGGATGACCGACGACGAGAAGATCCAGCAGCTGGAGCGAGAGCTGCTCCGCGTCGCTCTGGAGCGGGACCGCCTCGCCGCCGCGCTCGACGAGGTCCACGACGACGACCCCGACGAGGTGGTCGTCACCGCCGCCCCGAACGTCGTCGTCGACGCCGCGCTCCACCTCGCCGAGGCGCGGATGGACACGGTGAGCGCGCGGGAGCAGCTCGACATGGTCGTCGCGAACGTGCAGCGGCTGGCCGACTTCCTCGACAAGCAGGCCACGGCCCACGTCGACGACATGGTCGAGATCACCGACGACCCGCCGAAAGCGGCCCGGCTCGACGGACTCGCCGCCGCCTACCGCGACTCCGCGTCCGAGCTGCGGTCGTTCGTCGGACGCACCACCGAGTGGACCGGCCGCCCCCTCGACGCGAAGCTCGCCGAGAAGGACCGGCACCCCGACGTGCAGGCCGTCGTCGACGCGGCCCGCCGATACGAGCAGCTGTTCCGTGGCCACCTCGACAACGCCACCACCGTCGTCACACGCGACGTCATCAACACCGTCGAAGCCCTCGACGGTCGACCGATCAGCACGTGGGACGCGGTCGACGCGCGGATGCGGGAGCGGCACGGCGAGTCGTGGAGGGCGTCATGACCCGCGCCGCCGTCCTCGCCGCCGTCGCCACCACCACGCTCCGACGCCCCGAACGGACCGTCACCCCGACCCTCACCGCGCTCGCCTGCGGCACCTGCGACGAGATCGTCACCCTCGCCGACCTCCGATGGCGCAACCGCCGCGCCCTCCTCCTCGGATGCCGGTTCTGCACCCCGAAGGAGGACCAGTGGTCGTGACCGCCGACTACCCCGGGCTCTACGTCCCCGACGACCCGACGACCGCCAACCGCCTCGTCCAATCCCACTACTGGCTCACCCGCGACGACGAAACCCGCCGGCTGTCGATGGTCCACGTCGCCGACATGACCCCCAACCACCGCGCGCACCTCCTGCGCTGGCTGCGCGCCAACGCATGGACCATGCGCGCCCACGTCCACCGCGCGATCGTCGACGACTCGCTCTACCTGCGGATCACGCTCCTCGAACGGGACCGGCTCATCGGCCGCCTCATGTCCCAGGACCCCACCGACTGGATCGAGAGCACCCCGCTCGTGCAGAAGCTCGTCCACCTCGTCCCGCGCGCACCGGCCCTGCCACCGCGGTTCGGGGACCGCTGGCGCAGGAGGCGCACCCGATGAACCTCACCTACCCCGGCGACGTCCGGAACGTCGCCGTCGGCCGCGTCATGGGCCCCGACCTCCACGGCGGGTTCGTCGTCGCCACCGCCGCGGAGTACGCCCCGGCCAGCGACAAGACCCGCGTCGCGTTCCGGCCGATGCTCCCCGCCGAGCGTGAACACGTCGTCGAAGACACCGACGGCGCCCCTTGGCTCGGACAGATCGGAGTTGCCTGGTGAGTGCCTACGTCGGCCCCATCCGCCGCCGCCAGTACGGCCGCTCCGGCCACGGCTACGTCGACGCCAACGGGCTCAAGGTCCCCGGCGTCACCACCATCCTCAAGGCGCTCCCCAAGGACGCCCTCATCAACTGGGCCGCCAACGCCACCGCCGACGCCGCCGTCGACCGCTGGGACGAACTCGCCGCGCTCAAGCCCGCCGCCCGGCTCGCCACCCTGAAGAAGGCCCGCTACGAGGACCGCGACACCGCCGCGAACCGCGGCACCGAGGTCCACAACGCCGCGCAGCGCTACCTCGAAGGCGAGGAGATCGAGCTGCCCGACGACATCGCCGGGCACGTCGAGTCCTACATCGCGTTCGTCGAGGACTGGCAGCCCACCCCGCTGCTCGTCGAGGCCGTCGTCATGAGCCACAAGTACGGCTACGCCGGCACCGTCGACCTCGGCGTCACCTTCGACGACCCCACGATCATCGCCCGCCTCGCCGAGCAGCTGCGCATGCCCGAGCTCGTCGACCTCGACCGCCCCGTCGTCGGCATCGGCGACATCAAGACCAGCCGGTCCGGCATCTTCCCCGAAACCGCCTGGCAGGTGTGCGCCTACCGCTACGCCGACGTCTACATCGACGCCGACGGTGTCGAGCAGCCCATGCCCGCCTTCGACTTCGCGTTCGCCCTCCACGTCCGCGGCGACGACTACGGCCTGCGCCCGCTCGTCGCCGGGCCCGAGCAGCTGCGCGAGTTCCTCTACATCCGCGAGGTTCACCGCGCCGTCGAGGAGACCTCGAAGTCCTACGTCGGCGAGGAGCTCACCCCCGGCCGCCGGCG
>Ga0172380_10002178_pt1 | contig 31231 bp, 38 predicted proteins | sample Leawe162metaG_FD_119747 | JGI IMG/M metagenome (GOLD analysis project Ga0172380, IMG submission 119747) | Leachate microbial communities from a municipal landfill in Southern Ontario, Canada - Leachate well 162 metaG | ecosystem: Engineered > Solid waste > Landfill > Unclassified | place... | reverse complement strand
CAATATCTGTTCCTGGAAGAGTAGCTCCTGCTTTACCTGGGTCTTTAGGAGCATTTGCAGCTGCTAGTGCTGCAGCTACTCTAGCTTCTTCAGTCTTAGCGGCCTGAATATCACTTAGAGCTTTAGTTAAATCGAATCTTTGAGAATCGAGATTATAAGAAGATAGTCCTGTTAAATCGGGATTTATTCCAGCTAACTGTCCTAAACTTGCTAATCTTGCTAATTGAGAAGCATCAGCGGCTTGTTTAGATTGAGGAGTGTTTACTAAATAACCAGATAAGTCTGCTATAGTATTAGGATTTGATAAACTATCTCTAGCAGCTATAAGTTCTGCATATTGAGCAGGAGTCATACCTACAGTACTTAATTTAGAAAGATTAATACTAGTAGGGTCCAGCAGTGCTCCTCCGGCTAGAATCTCTTGAGCGGCTTTTAAGTCAGCTGCTCTTATAGCTTGGGCCGACTTAGCTTGGGATTTAAGAGCTTGTTCAGCCTTTAATCTCTCATCTGCTAATAGTTTGTTAACTTGAGAAACAGTATCTGCTGTTTTTAATTGACTCTCTTTAGCAGTAACAGTTGAGGCTTGACGAGCTGCCTCTAGTCTAGCTGTTAAAGGGTCTACTGATTTAGCAGATTCAGCTAATATTTCTTGCTGAGGTTTTCCAGTAAGTAATAGATTATTTAAACTAGTAACACCTTGAGAAGCTTGACGATTCTTTTGTATGTCACGTAGTAATTGTTTTCTTCCTTCATCTGATGTAGAACTAGTAGCATAGTCTTCGGCCTTTTTAACTTCAGCTACGGCAGGGTTAAAACTAGACACTTGGTCTAGGGCAGTAGGACCTTTATATTCGGCTTGCCTTAGGCTTTTAATTTGATTAGACTCTGCTTCAGATAAAGCAGTAGGAGAAGTACGTACTTTATTAAATAAATCTGAAGAAGTTTCAGCTGTGGCAGATTTAGCTGCAGTATTAAATTCATCCTGAGCTGATTTTATACTAGTATCGGCCTTATCAGCCTGGGTAGTAATAACCTGACCTACATTTTGGGCTAATTGCTGAGACTGAGGTTTATTAGCTTCTAAGTATTTAGATATATTAGTAAAACCAGAGCTAGATGGCCTATCCGGCCCACCAGCTGGAGCAGATACTTTAGAAGGGTCTAATTGAGAACCTGTAGATATAGTACCACCTTGACCGGAAAGAATAGGCATACCATTTCCATCGAATTGTTGCGGATTCTCTTCTTCGTTATTTTGTGAGGGTAGGTATGGCATTTTATCTCTTTCTTTAGTAACGAACTATTCTAACTTGTTAATTTACACTAGAAGAACCTTAAGCTTATATTTAGTAGAAGGAGCTAACCCTGTAATATAATTAATAAATACAGTGCCCTCTAGTTCTATCCAGTCCATATAGACAGGATTAGTTATAACAGTATAAGCTCCACCGACTGTATTAATCTTTAGTAATATCAAACCATTAGCTCTACCACCTGATAAGTTAGTAAATCTAAGAGGAGTAAATCCGTCTGTTAAAGGACTAGCCGTTCCGTAATTGGCACTAGTCGTAAAATCAAAGTCTTTCATCTGACTCTGTATATTGTCCTGAAAAGATAGGCGTTTACTTAAAGCAGCGTATACTGACTCCATAAAAGAGTTAAGAGGGTCTATAAGACGGTCAGCCCATGGAGGAGCTTCTTTAATGTCTTCTCTTAGTATCTTCTTTTGGTTTGGTAATTGTGCGATAAAATCCTACCTTTTACTTAAAACGCTCAGTCATGGCATTAAATATTAAACTAAGGCCTGTTAAACTAAACCTAGTGAATGCCTGAGAAGAGGTTACTCCTAAATTTAACCAATGAGCACGTTGCTTTTCTAGAGGTACAAAAGTCCTTAGAGCCTGTTGTCCTCCTACTCCTCCTCCCCAAGCTATACCTCCATAAGGAAATGAACCCCAAGGACCTATTGTTTTAGGTATTATATCTACTGATACAGGGTTTGTCGTAAAGTTAGTTGAAAAGTCAACAGAAGCAGAGGAGAAGGCCGCATCTCTAAATAGAAGTGTAATCTCTCTAAATTGCTTAAGTATTCCTGGATTATCTGAAGTAATAGGTAACCACTGAATACGAGTATCAATAGGAGTAAAAACTAGAGCATCACCTACTGTAAATGGCAATTCTGCACTTACTGTAAGAGTTTTAGTAGGAATATCAATCTCTTCTATAATTACTCTTTTATTACCTTGACCTAAAGTCCGGCCTACTACTACATTATCTAGACTAGCTAAGGTTATCTCTAAATCATCTACAGCTGTAATAGTTACAGGATACTCCTCATCTGCATAATCTTCTAGAGTATAGGCTTTTCTTTCTTTATACACATAATGATTAGTAGGATGACCTGAATAGAGTTTATTATCTCGTTTACTAACTAGACCATAAGTTCTAGATAAAGGCCAGCGAGTCCAACTATTAGTAAAGCTATTATAAACAAAGGCTTGGGTAGCATAAGTATCAGCTGTATTTGTCACTGTAAATAGAATATACTGACGACTAGACTCGTAACTTATACCAAATGAAGCAGTACTAAAATTAGTATACTGAGAAGAGGATAACTCAAGTAAAGTACTCTCAATTGGTCTAGATAAAACTGCTACTCCCGAATCACTAACCCCTACTACACCTTGGTCACTAAACATAAATACTTGGTTATTAAATGCTACTGCAGTTTCTGGAGCCTTAATTGTTGAGGTATTATCAAGTAAAGACACTCTAAAACTAGCCAGATTCTCTCCTGTTATTCGAAATATACCGTCCTCTTTAAAGATAAAGGCCGAATCCCTTAAAGCAATAATTCTATAAATAGGAGCGTCAGCAGAGCCTGCTTCTAGGTAACTGAATAGAGGAACAGCTTCTGGTTGTTTATTCTTAGAAATATAGATTCTATTTATCTTTACTTCATTATCAGAGGAGACAGTTAATTGGGTCGGGGTAAAGTATCCAGAAGTACCTGCTGTAGTAACTTCTACAGGAACAGTAAATGTATTCCCGGTAAGAACAGTAACCTCATATACTCCAAGTAATGCCGGAGTAGAATTAGTTTGATAAATAGTTACAGAATCTCCAGTAGTTAACCCATGAGAGGCAGAAGTAATAACAGTAGGGTCGGCTTGGGAAATAGCCGTAATAGCTTGTCTTTCTGGTAGAGTAGGACTAAAACTATCTCCGTAAGTAGAAGATAAGTAGTAAGTATCTCCCCCTATCTGCCTTTCCTCTATAAGAATTTGGCCAGGCAAGTCCTCATAACCCGATAAATAATAAGCATATAGGAGAGTATTGGAGGTAGATTGATTAAGTACTTCTATAAAGTTTAAACTAGTTTCTGCAATATTCTCTGCAGGAGTACCACTAAGGTCTACTAGAAATTGATTTAAAGAAACGTTTGAAGTAGAACCTCCAAAGTAATCTACATTTCCTACAGATAATCTATCCTGAAATTCCATAGTTATACCGGCTGAAGTGGCCGTACTATTCTTAGTTAGCGTAACTTGAGTAGCAGAATCAACTGATAGTATATAAGTATCTGTTGGGACTCCTACAGCTATAACCCTCATCCCCACTCTAAGTCCTGTAGTAGAAGTAATTGAGGTAACTACTGGAGAAGCGTTAGTAATATCTACTGCACTATCCGTAGCATACCCAAAAGAACCAGACCCTACTGCTATTAGATTAATATTAATTCTATTTTTAGACTTAGTATTAGCATATAAGGTAAATTCTTTAAATACAGTAATATCTTTAGCAAAAGGAGGAGGTTCATTTGCGTTAGCAATACCTTCTTGGGAAGGGCTAGTATAAAGAGTAGCTCCCTTCAAATCATCTGGAGTTTCATCTGTAACTGTTACTATCTTAGCTATAATTTGGGCCGAAGTAGGGTTATCTTCTATAACTAACTGCATTTCGTCGTTAGGTACAATATCATCCCCACCACTAGCTCCAGACCTGTAAATCTGATAAAACCAGTTAGTAGTTACTCCTGCTGGAATAGCAAAAGATAAATCAACTACCCTATTACCGCCAGAAGAGTTAATTATAATAAACCGGTTCGAAGGAGCGCCTAGGATTAAATTGTTATTTCTGTCTTTATATCCCCAAACAACCCTGTAAGCTACTTGATTATCTGTAGGAAACCATCCCGCTGCTCCCGCTAATATACCAAAACCGTCTAGACCTTTATAAGCTCCTGCAACTACAGGACTAGCTGCAATATTATCTAGTTTATATATTCCCTTAGAAGTGGTAAAATAAAAGTTAGAATTAGCTTCAGAACTTGCTATCTTAACTCCAGTATCAGGCTCACTAAAAGTACCTGAGTATTCTACCCAAGTTCCCTCATTATCTGAGTCGTATGCTAGTTTATCATTATAGTGGGTAAGTAATCTATTTCTATAGTTAAATAGCTTATTGATTTGGCCGTCACCTACAGACAGTACGTCTCCATAAAATGACTGTCCACGTCTACTTTCAATTACCGAGTCTTTATCAATAACTACATTATTAGCTACAGCTAAAGCTCCTACAGGAACCTCAGAGAAGTTGTTCGGGTCGGTGTAGATTCCTTTTAGCTTTAAATCTAATCTTTGTGACATATTTTGCAGCTCCTATCTAATACGATTATTTGTTAGTAGGAACGTCTATTAATTGCCCTAGACCAGTCTGCTATTCCATTACCTGAGTTAGTTACCTTTTTAGGAGCACCGTCTACTCTAGGATTAATAAGAGATAGAAAGTCTTCTTTATTTTGTTTTAATTTAGCCTCTGCAGCCTGCATTCCTTCTCTATCTCCCATAGCTTCTAGACACTTAACTACAGTAGCTTGGGCCAGAGTCAGATGAGCTTCTATTGGTATTTGAGGAATAGTACTTTCCCCTTCTAAACACACCCAGTCACCTACAGATAATCCTTCTACAGAACTTAAAGTTATAGTAGGAGAAGATATAGCAGAGATAGATAGGGCAGTTTTCATAATACTAAAAGGCTGAATTGGTTGGATAATATCTACAGTGTCTGCAGTAGTCCAATCGTTAGGTACAAAACTAAGAGTAACTTCATTAGTTCCTGTATTTATTCCAGTAATATAACCTGCTTCAGAAGTAGATACTAATTTAGAAGGTCGTTTTAAGTAGTAAAGTCTAACAGTACCTTGATTGACTGTATTAGGATAAAGAATAATATAATTACCTTGGATATAGAATCCAGATGGTTTAGCAAAATCTATATAACCAGCCGATATATCCTCTAAACTTAGTCTAGGTAAAGAGATTAGTACAGGATTAGAGCTAGAGTTAGTAACGAAACAAACGTCTCTCAGTTTGCCTCCAATAGCGTTATAAGGGATATTTATCTTAACTTGCCCATCTACCATATAGTCGCCAACATTATAATCGGTGTAAGAGACAAAATACTCTTCTCTAGTCTTAATTATAAGTGGAAGTATATTAGAACCTAGCTCATCGTTAGCTAAGTCAATAAAATCAGTATCAGTAAATAACTGCTGAGCTGTAGGAATAGAGCCTCTACGTTTAATTGCAGCTACTAGACTTGTGGTTGTATAATCAATAATTGCCATATATTCCTTTTATTTCTATTTAAAGGTCCGGCCCGAACTATAGTCTTAGCAGCTTTTCTTAGCTTTAAGCTCTTTAAGTTTCTGCATTAGTCTAGAGTCTCCGTAATCCTCGTCTTCTTCTTCTTCCTTTTCTACCATCATGGAGGATTCAGGTAGTTCTTTTTCAGAATCTTCAGAGTCTTCTTTTTCTAGACTAAGTTCTGGCTCTACAGATTCTTTCTTAATTTCAACTACTTCCATCATAGGTTCTAATTTTGATTTAGGCTTAAGTTTAGAAGAGATAGCCGAGTCCATATCTTCCATTAACATTTCTAGTAGTTTTTCTTTTAGTTCTTTATCTTCGATTCTCATCATAGTAAGTTCCTTTATTAATTAGGTTAAATATTTGAGCCTTTAGCACATACTGAGGTTGTGGCGACGTAAGACCCTGAAGACCTAGCATAGGCGAGTCTGTAATAAAGATAAGCCACTGAAGCAGCTGATAAATTGGCCGTAAATACTCCGTTACCTGTCACAGTTACAGCCGTAGATAATCCTGTAAAGTTAGTTCCATCGTTAGAGCCTTGGATTATTAGAGTAGTACCTACTGGAGATGAAGCAGAGCTAGCTACTACTACATAACTTACATGCTCAGCAGAAGGACAATAAATAGCTGCTGTGTTCTTAGCAGTATTGATAGTATTTGCTTCATAAGTTTCTAAACATAAAACAGCCATTGGGTTCATTTTATATATCCTTAAAAATAGCCTGTGTAGAGGCGGTGTAAGACCCTGATACTATAGCATAAACTAATCTATAATACATATAAGAACATTGAGCATGAGTTAAAGCCACTGTGTAAGTTACGTCTGCAGATACAGCTACAGTACTTGTTATTGTTGCAAAATTAGTCCCATCTATAGAACCTTGGATAGCTATAGTGGCAGTATTTGGAGATGAGGCAGCACTTACTGTCACTGTATAACTAACATGTTCTGCTTCAGGAGAATAAATAGCTGCCGTATTAGTAGCAGAGCTAATACTTACTGAGTCATATAATTTGTTTACTACTATAGCCATTTATCTTTAATCCTTATTAAGTAAAATCTGTAGTTACTTCAGAGTTATTAACTTCTTCTAAGGTAGCAAATCCGTTGGACAAACTTGCTCCATTTAATAAACCTGTAGTCAGAGTTAAAGTTGAAACTGAAGCCACAAAGAGTTGGTCAAATGAACTTACAACCACACCAGCTTGGTTAGCGGTAGTTGCGTTAAAGTATACTAATTCCTGTCCACTTCCAGCTACGTTTGCGTCATTACAGGTAACAAATCCTTGAGAGTTAGCAGTCGTAGTTGTAACCAATTCAGCATGAACTGATAGTCTATAAGTCCTACCAGACAATACGTTGTTAAAACTTACTGTTCCTGCATTTGATGCAGATAAATTCTTTCTTTGGTATTTATTCTTTTTAACTAATCCATTAGAGTTATTTGTTGCTTCTCCGAATCCTACAGCTTGACCTGATGAGGTTTTACGCACTCGCCAATATTCATCACTAGGCCACGCAGTTCCAGCTCCTCCAAAGGTTGTTCCTCCCCACCGATACCTAGAAAACGTTACGGTCACATCAGTGTCGTTTCCACTCACGCCAGTAAGTGTAACTCCGTACTCGACTGAGTTTTGGTTGCTATACGGGTTAAGTGTAGCAGCTGGAACCCATTCGCCAGTCGCTCTTTGTATTTCTAGTGTAAGGTAGTCAGTAACTTGAATTGGAGTTGAAAATCTAATTACTTTAGCCCGTGATGCTGTTAGTGCTCCTCCCATGATAGCGCCAGCTGGTCCATAAACAGTGGTTGCTACGGTGGTCGCAGCGTCCCATGTTCCATTGCTTGAAGCAAATTCAACCCCGTTACTTGCTAGGTTAACCGTTCCTGAGCCCGCCCACTCTGCTATTGGAGCCGAGAAGAAAAATGCAGCTCTTGTTGAGTTAGTTGCAAACACGTTTCCAGCTGCTGGAAGCAACATGTTAGTAGCGGTTGACTGCATGTTGTGCCGAGCAACGTTTACAAATGTGTCTCCAGCTGTAGCAAGTACGTTGTGATTATTGTCCGACTGTACACCATCAGAGTCAAATTTACCCACTACTATTGCGCCTGACGGGCCTGTGATAGTAAGGCCGGTTGGCAGTCCTATTTGAGCCTCTGAAGACGTAACGGTTCCTGCAGTAAATTGGCCTTGAACCTCTATTGAAGAGCCTACTCGCCTATATCTAACGTCAACTGAAGCCACAGTGCCAAAACCAGCAGTTACAGGAGTGTATGATAACCATGGGCCTACAATAGCGCCTTGAAGTACTGCCTCATTACCAATCGAGATATTAGTAGCGTAAAGTGTATTCGCATTAGTACGAGTAGTTTGAGTAATAGAAATTGTATAAGTAGCTCCTGCGTCCGCATCGAAAGAAGCTGCGAATTGTCCAGTAAATCCACCTGGTAAAGTAGTTACACTTGAGGAGTCAGTAGATAGAGCTACTCTAGTTCCACCTGAGTTATATACAGATACTACCCACACTCCGTCAGAAGTAGCAGGTACTGTAAGGTACATAGATAACTGAAGCTTAGTATTCCTGAGAGCCGAAGGGTTAGCTAGAGAAGCTGCATATACACCAGAAGTAGAACTTTCTGAAGAAGCTGTTGTAGTTGAGATGGCGAAACAAGAGTCTATAACTCCAGCTAAAGGAGAATTAGAAGTATCTCTTGAGACGGTATAATTAGTAGCAGCTGTCCATCCTGTAGTATTTGAGATAGCCGATGGGTTATCTACTATATTTAAACTACCACTTCCACTACCTCCAGAACCTACTTGTACCTCGGCTCCAGTATCATCCATTTTATAGAAGTTACCGTCAGCTTTAGGGTAAAGAAGAACTTTATTTGAAGTAGGGGCAGATGGAGTACTAATCTCGGTAAATTGAAACTCTCTGTCACCTGATACGAGTTGGTTTCCAAACTGAGGAGCTATTTTAGACCCTGCGATAGCTGCTGAAGAAGAAACGTCAGCGTTAACTATAGAGTTAGAAAGGTTTAGTTTTGAATAAGCGATAGCTGCTGCGGAGTTAATATCTGCGTTAACTATTGAATCTGCCAGGTTTAATTTAGAATAAACTATACCTGCTGCTGTATTAATCATACTGTTAGTAATAGAATCTGCAACAATATCGGCCGAAAGAGTATCTGCAGCTAAGGTTAAATCAATAGTAGAAGTATCTGTAACTGCTAGTGTATTTTGTACAGCTGTTCCGTTAAAAGTAAGTTGGTCTGAAGAGTTAACTCCTAGGCTTAGGTTGGCCGAGTTAGCTTCATTCCTGAAATTGATAAGGTCCGTTCTAGCCAGTCTTAGCTGACCTGAATCTGCTATATTAGCTGTTCTGGATTTATAATATGCTGATTTTAAACCATAAGTAGCGCCAAAATCAACTTCTGCAGTAAGAGTAAATGTACCCCCTGCTTTCTGAAGTAGACCATTTGTTATAGCTGTTGCCCAATCTGTAACTGGCTGACCCCAGTCAATATCAGTAGGTTCAGGAAAAGAGTAATTTGAGCCGTTGACTGTAAGTAAAATAGACAAAAGAGGGTTACTCCTTTAATAGTAATTCTTATAGAGGTACTTGTTAATCATAAAATAGTACCTAGTAATTAGAAGCAGGGCTAGGACCTAACCTAACCCCGCAACTTAATTAATCTTTATCAATAGTAATAGTAGTACCGTCAGCTCCACCACTAAAGGCAGCTACGGCTACGTTTGCTAGGTTAACGTCTACTATTTGGAGAGCGTTACCTACGAGTCCTGGAACTAGAGAAGTTACTGTCACAACACCTTCGCTTGACGTGGCCGAAACTTTACCGACCAAAGAAGACATAGCATTAATAGCTGCTGCAATACTAGCCGCTTGCGTGGCTGGAGTTGCACTTATATTAAACTGTCCGTCAGCGGCAACCGCTCCTGATGTTTTAGCTGTAATTGTTTGATTACAGAGAGTCATTGTTTCGTTATTTGCTGCTGTTCCTGTCGAAGTTATAGTAGCTGTAGCTTTAACGGCATCAGTTACTATAGACAAGTTAGCAGACTTAGTTCCGGCAATAACTGCATCAAGGTAGTTTCTTAGCTGAACTAGGCTTGGTAGAGCCGCGTCATTAGCTAGGCTACAATAAGATAGGAATTGTGCTGTAGTTTCTGGTACTTCTAGGACTATTCTTTGAAGAGAAGCCATATTAGTTATCCTTTCTAGAAGTTAAACGAGGTAGAAAAGGGAGCCTATACAAGTATATAGGCCCACCTTCCTACTGCTTAATTAAGCGTTAGTAATACCATCAACATATACAGCGCGAGCCGGGGTCTCCAAGAACAAACTTTGGTCTGAGTACAAACGTAGCTCAAATCCTGCATTTGAAGGGAGGTGTAGGAAAATTTCCCCATCTCGTCCTGGTGTTTGGAAACTAATCTCTTGAGCACCGATTCTCTTAAGACGTTTAGGAGGGAAGATAAATGCTTCTCCACCTTTAACGATATTGTGGCTGACAATCTCAATCTCACCGTTTTGAGCGTAGAAAGAAAGACTTTCAAATCCGTTATCGCCTTTTTTACGGTCATAAGAACCATCGAACTTACGAAGAGCTGCAAGGTCTGAAGCAAGGTTAGCCCAAGTATCTGGGTTTACAGCAACAACTACCTTCTCGTTAAGTCCTCTTTGTACTGCTTTACCAACTGCGCTAAGGACTTTACCCATAGTCAATTGACCAGTAACAGTTACAGAGTTACCTTTCCAGAGGTTATAACTTGCGGCTGAGACGTTAAAGAGAACGCCAGTATTTGTGATAATCTTACGTAATCCGGCCATTTCGTTATTCGCGAAACTTGTGCCAGTTCCAGATACTGCACCTTTAAAGTAAACTCGGATAGCTTTAGATGCAGAAATATCGTTAATGTCTTCAATAGCGCCTGCTGAACCACTTACAGAAATAGTTCTAGTGTCAACGTCTACTGCAGTAACGATAAGGTTTGTATCAGAGTCAGAGTTAGTGTTAAGGTTAGTACCTGCAGAGATAGTATCAGAACTATCAGAGTAGAATACCAATTTAGCACCTTCAGCTCCGGCCCAAATACCAGAAGCCCAAGAAGCAGCAGTTACTACGAAAGTAGCAGTAGTTGCTCCGCCTGAAGTTTCGTCAAATCCGCCTACTGCAATTTCAGCAATACCGCGTTGACCGTGGAGAAGTGAACACTCAAGACGTTTAGTCAGAGACTCCATCATGTTCTCAACCAGCAATTCAGTTCCTTTTACGAAAGCTTTTTTGCTGTTAGAAGAACGAGCTGCTGAGTCATAGCTCATAGCAGAACGGAGCAACATCTGAGCGCCTTGGACTTGTGCATCTTGCATAGTCATTGCAACTGAATCTTCAAGAGCAAAAGCTCCTGCATCTGCAGCGGCATAGGTTACGCCTTGTTCATTACTAACTACGACAGGTTGCCTTTGTTACTAGGAGCGGGTATTTAAACCAACTCTCTACCTCTTCTTTTGTTATAAGGTAGTTCAGACTATCGCACCCTCTTTACTCAGAGGTTCTCTCATTTAGTCGTTCACGCTGCTTTTCGCTTGCGCCCTGTTGCCCGCTTCCGGGGTTCCAAGTCAATTAGAGAGAATTTATAGACAAGAATTTAAATTTATATCCTTTTGTATGGGGACGTTTACCGTTAGCTACTTCACTAATTTTGCAGTAAGAGAGATTTAAGTCTTTTGCTGCTGCTCTGGCTGATTGGTAAACTTTACCATTATTTAGACAGATAATACTTTTACTAACTTTAGCTGCTATCTTATCGTTATGTGATTTAGAGTTTGTGTGACCTAATCTTGCAGTTCTATTCTTATCTGCATGATTAGTATCTACTTTTTGACCTTTACGTTCTTTACTCCATTTAGCTTTCTGAGCTTCTGAGTGGTAGTTAGAACTTCCATTGATACTGCCTGGAGATTTGTTTAATCCTTTAGCTATCGTATCATATTGGTCAATTAACATCTTCTCTAAAGTTACAGCTTCGGCCAGACTTAGCTCTTCTAGTACTAACTCTATTCTATGTTGGGAGTGTGTGCATTTTTTAGAACCTACGTGCTGTAGGAATCTTTTATGCAAGGTCTGTCTCGTTAAACCAACATATACAGTTTGATTAGTGTGTCTATCTGTAATGATATAGATTTTGTAATTCTTCATGGCTATTGTTCCTTATAATGGATTCTAGCGCCTAGTAGGATTTACACCTACGTACCACCAACATTAATGGTACTTATTTCCCAATTCCTTGTCTCTTTGAATGAACGGAATCATCTTAACTAGTTTTGCAGCTTCTGGAACGAGGTTCATTACCTCATCTCCGTAGCTTTCTTTAAACAAGCCTGAAAGCTGCGTAGGGGTTACATACTGAGCCATTTTTAATTGTCCTTTTTAAGGGTTTTAGAGTAAGACACTATGCCTTTTCTCTTAGTTGACCGGGCTTCAGTTATACTCCTTATCTCTATCTTGTAGCCGTAGCGCAAGACTTAAATAGTGAATCTATCTTATTCCCTAATCTCTTGACTGTCAAGTACTGAGCCGTAGCGGTACTGGATAGAAAAAGACTATCCTTACTTGTTAAAACAGGATTATACCAGATTTAAAGTACCGATAAGAAGTGCTAACTTATTATAATTAATAGAAAAAGGCCCAGCTATAAGCCAGGCCCTCTACTTTTAAGTTAGTCTATTATATTACTCTAGACCTTTTTTAATCCTATCCAGTTTAGCTTTCCAGTCTTCCTTAGATATTTTAGTAGACTTAACCTCTCTGTCGGCTTTTACTGGCTGGACAGAAGGAGTTACTAGCTCATTTTTATTAGATTTTACTCGATTCAGGTCATATTTACGTATCTTCCCAGCCATATCATCACCTAGAAGTTTAATCAGGTTCTCTGCATCTAGATTACTAAATAACTGTTTCTGTTCATTAATATAGTCTTCTTTAACTAGACTTACCACATCAGCAGCTGTAACTTCAATCCCTCTCTTAACTCCTTGATGGAGATAGTACGCCATTCTCTTAACAGTACTTTCTGTTTTAGGAAGACCAGATTCTGATAGGGCCGAGACTATTTGACTAGAGTAATCTTGAGTATACTTTTCTACTTTAGCTGAGTGGAGGGCTTCTTTTTCAGCCTTTTCGTATTTCTCCCTATCTGCATCTCTTTGAGCTTTCTCTCTTTTTAATTGGGATAGTTCTCTATCTCTAGGGTCCATCATCTCTTCTTCTAGTATTTGTAGAAGATACTCCTCAGATAGTCCTCTAGGGTCATGGCCTAGTTCTCTAATAACATCAAATAGTTGGTTCTTATCAGATAGTTTAGTTAGTACTTCTTCTGCTTGTTTTCTCATCATAGCAGCTTCTCGCATCTTAGCATCAGAGGCTTTACGTATCTGGTAACCAGACTGTAGCTCCTCTAAAGTCACATGCTCTTCTTTACCATTAACTACTATTTTATACAACTGAGGACTAGACTCTGATTTAGATTCTGTACTTTCTGTAGATTCTGTAGAAGGGCTAGAATTTACTGGAGAAGATTCTGAAGAGCTAGTTGACTCTGACGAAGAAGAAACTGGAGCTGATACTGATTCTGACATAAGATAAACTTCCTTTATAAGTAGGGTCCCTAAATTAGGGATACGATTCTAATTATTACTTGTTTAATATAAACCTGGCCGAAACTATCTCTAGATTATAAGGATTTAGTTATAACCGAATACTCAGAAGGAGTTACTGAATAATTAAGATAAGCAGCTGTTTTAACTACCTTACTTAACTTAGTTAGGCCGAGTAATACAGTTACTCCACAACTCTTAGCCTCTTCTTCTAGTCGCTCTACTAAAGCTTTAATTACTTTAGCTCTTTCACTGCTGCCTATTTCAGGATTAAGTATTAAGTTCTCGATAAACCCTAAGTCTGAGTTAGTTAGGTATAGAAAAAGATAACCCTTACCTGGCACACAAAAACCCGTATTAGATAAAAGAGAAGGTTCTATCTCTAGGTCTGTATAACCTTTATAGTATTTTTTAATTGTAGATAAGTCTGTCTTCTCATCGTAAGGTCTTATAATATAACTAATATATCTCTCCTTTTAGTTAAGGTAAAAACTATTACCTTAGTCAACCTTTACTATAAACTATAAACTATACATGTTCCCCTGTAAGAGGATTACGAGGTTGATTTGGCATTCTAACTTCAGCAGCCTTACCTGTTACAGGATTGACAGTATCTAGAAGCTCGGCAGAAGACGGGGCTGACTGAGGTAAACTCTCAGGTAGTGCTGGAGCTGGAGCAGTAGATTGCAGAGGTTCTTGACCTAACATAATCAATAGTTGAGTATTCTCAGGATTAGAGAGTATACTAATATGTTCTCTTAAGTGGTCAGTAACTATCTTAATTAATTCTGGATTACGTCTAGCTTCAGGGCTAGCAAGTATAGCTTTATGTTCTTGGATATGAGTTTTATGGTCATCAGTCACCATAACAGGAACTACCTTACCTTCTGTCATCTCTTCGTTTTCAGCTTTAATATTAAGTAGTTCGGCCTGAGTACCTTCAATAACCGGCTCTAGTCTCCCTGTAGATAGGACTTGAATATATTCGTCTGGAGTCTTAACTAATCCATTAGCAAGTAGATTCTCGGCCAATTGGACCTTACCTGAAGTTGACCTAGATAGAGGGTTACCCATGTCCACTGTCACTCTATTGATTAAGTTTAAGTCATCTCCAGTAAACTGCTTCATAAGACTACGATTAGACTTACCTGCAATAACAGCTACTCTAGGTACAGATGCAAAATCTCTAAGGATATTAATTGTGGCCGTACCTACATCCTCTAATAAATGAGCGTAGGATTGTTGGAGGTTCATAGAGAATTGAATAGCTTGGGACTGAACTAGTGCCAGGGCCGAACCTGATTTGAGACTAGCTTCTGGATTACCACGAGCTACAGAGTTAACTCCTGATAGAGTTTCTTGGAGTCGTTCTAACTGAGATATAAAGTTAAAAATCTCTGGAGGAGTCTGAGTTAGGTTTAGTGATTCTGGCTTACCTAATTTAGTATCATACTCTATAAGATTAAGTCCGCCTGAGATAGAAGTTACTGATAAATCATGACCTTTTGGTATCGCTATATTCTGAACACCAAATGTAGACTGGTTAGTCAATACCGTAGAATAAAGACTGTCAACAGCTTCTTGAACAGCTATAAGGTCAAATCCTACAGTATAGCCAAAGATAGAATCAATCTGTTCTTCTGGAGCAAGTCTGTATACTGGCAAGTTCCTGTAAGGCAAGGGTCCGTCAAGTAGAATAATATCAGAGTCTAAGATAGTAGTTACTCTTCCTTGGGGTAAGGCAGGACAAGGTCTATGATAGAGACTATAAACTAATACGTCGTCAGAGTCTTCATATATCCCGGCCTTAATTCTATTATAATCCTTAAAGTCGCTTATAGAAGCTACTCTTTCTATTTTATCTGATAAATCAGGGTACTTAGCCATTAGAGAGTAACGATTCTCTCCTGAAGTTAAGATATACCAGTCATGTTTGTCCGAGTTATTCTTGGTAAAATCCCTAGCTACATCTAAAGGAGTAAAGTTTGTATAACTTAGGTCCCCTTGAGTAATCTCTGCTCCTGTTTCTGGATTAATACCATATATCTCTCCGGCCGAAGTATCCCACTCACACCTTATAAAACCTTCTCCAAATAGGAGTCCTTGTTCTACTGCGTTCTTAATATAACGCTCTACCTTCTTCTCTCTAAGGTAATACTCAAGTAGTCCTGAGGCTAGGATAGTTTGGGCCTGAGACTTATAGTCTGTATTAGTAGCTCGAGGTTCAAAAGTAGGACGTTGTTGGGTAGTCATTGTTTTAAGATGGAGGAGTAAGTTACGATAATGGTTAACATTTATAGTAGTAAACTCACCTTGCTCCCCTGAACGATTAGTTTTAGCTCCTTTAATAACTGACTTATAATAATAATTATAGGCACGTCTATAAAGCTCTAATCTACCTGAAGTAAGGAGGAAGTTCTGATAATCCTCTACCTTCTTCATAATACTATCGCCTATCTGGTCTTGAGAGTCAGCGGCCCAGTATTTATTATCTTTTGTCATATATAATTTAGTCCTTTATTAATAGAGAAGCCTATATTTCAGTACTTGTTAATAGGGTCTAACTAATTGTTTTTATTGAATAAGCTCCTAATAGCCTGTGCGGTATTAGAATTAGAGCCTTCTTTTTTATAGTTATCAGGTATATAGTAGGTATAATTATCCTTTTGGAATAGAGTAGGGACAGGATTAGTCGACTTATCTAAGTTCCTAACCAAGTAAACTAAGGCAGCTAAATGGTCAAAGTGCTTATAGACACTACTACGAGCAAATTGAGTAAAGTTCTTATCCCAAACACCATACTTTAGACAACCTAACAACATCTCACACTTAGGGTCTATTTTAATTCGGCCAGCTCCTACCATAATCCTAACCTCGTTAACCATAGCGTTAAGACTCTCTTTAGTAGTGGCATTAAAGTGAAGACCATGAAGGTGGCCTAAATCTTGCAACAACATAAGGTTATTATTATCTGAAATACGTCTATAAGGTTCTTTACCTTTAAATAATTCCTTTTCCTTAAGTAATATCTTATCCTTAAGCGTATCTGTAGTCATCGAGTGGCCGTTAATAGTCAACTCATCCTCTATATATAGACAGGCTTCTTTAAAGTTATAGTGGCCGAATAATACAGCTGTAAAATCTCTAACCCCTAAGTCCATTGAGGTATATCTGTGATAGTAGTCTGATTCTGGAGTAGGAGGAGGTATTGGTTGAATAAACTCAGGACTAAACTCAGGGATTAATTGAGAGGCAGTATCAACTACGAACTTAGCTAAGTACTCTCTTTGGAAGGTAGAAGAATTAACACCTCCTGCTTCTTTAGCATATGTATCTATAGTTTCTAGAGTTAAGGTCTTATTATCATAAATAGTATAGCACTTATAGAACCCTTCAGCTTCACACTCCATAGCTATCTGGTAAAAGTCATGGGCCGGGGTTTTAGGGGGGGTAGAGGCAAGTAAGGTCTTTCCTCCAGTAGTCAAGGTCTGAGGGATAAGTACGGACTTAACCACATATTCTAACTCATCAGCAAAACCTGCTTCATCCACTATATTTAAATTACTTGCAGTACCTCTGAGACTCTCATAATTCCCATTATCTGTACCAGCACAGTGTATAGAACTACCGTTAGGAAATTCCCAAACATTCTCTTGGGACTTATAAGTAGGCTTAAAGTCAGCAGGGCAATCAGTAAGTAACATTTTAAAGATAGGAGTAGTTATTTTCTTTAAAGCCTTACCTGTAGGAGCTGCGAATCTTATCTGTGAGTTAGGGTATTTAAAAGCATACTCTAAGGCCACTAGACAAAGAACGGTACTCTTACCCCAACGTCGGCTACAATTCAATACATACTTAAGGCATTTCTTATTATTAATAGCTGCCCACAAGTCTTGATAGAGTAAGGTCTGATAAGGGTAAAGTTTATAAGCTAAGTAGCCTCTAGAATATGCAATCTCTATAGCCTTTTGACGGTCTAGTGAAGGAGTAGAAATAGCTACCTGGGCCGGACTATTAACAGTAGGCTTAGGTTTAACGGACTTAGACTTAGAAGGTTTAATTTTACCTAGACCAGAATTAATCTTATCTGTAAATTCTTTATTCTTATTAGGTACTTTAGCTGACATAATTTATTCTCTACTTTTTAAGAGGAGTAGCGGGCGGTAGAGTCGCACTACCGTCTTCTGGTTATGAGCCAGGTATTCTACTCTTAAACTAACCCGCCTTATCTCTAATTTTGTAAAGGCTCTGTTGGGCTTCCTAATAGTCTCATAAGCTCCTCATCACTAACTGACTCAGGTTTAATTTCTTCAGGAGTCATATTACGAATCAGTCCTTCCATACTTGATATAGGCATAGCTAAGATAGACTGTCTTACTTTCATCAGAGTTTCTAGGGACTTAATATCGTAAGAGTCTAAAGACCCTGAAGCTTGTTTGTCAAGTAGGCGGTTAATCTCTACGTCAATTAGGTCTAAAGATTTAGCTTCTGTGCTTTTCTTATTATTCACCTAGTCGTACCTTCTTAAAGTTATTAGCGAGTGTTAGAGTAGAAAGTTTCTCTTTACTCTCAGCAGCGGTATTCTGCGCTTCTTTAACCTCGGCCCTAATCTCTCTTAAAACAGAGCGAATCTCTTCCAGCTCCTTAGAGGACTCAGTCTCGCTTTTCTCTTTAGGTTTAAACTCATCCTTATAAATAAGAACAGTCGCTATACCTATAAGGGCCAAACCTACTACAAACTGAAGATAATAGGAAGCGGCTATTAGTCCTACAGAGACTAAAAGGACAGGGTAATATTTATCTAATACTGATTTAATAGATAACTCCTTATTACTAAACTAATTAATCTAGAAAGGCCTTAACGAACTTCACTTTAGCCTCTTCGATAGCAATAGGCTTTAGATGAGGATGGCTAGCCTCTACATGAATGACTCTGTTATTCTTTATAGTCAAAGTAAACGAAGAGTAAGTATCTACAGCAGTTCCTAACTTAACTACCCCGATGGCTTTATATTCTTGGTCTGGGGAAGAAAACTCTCCTCCAACAGGTCCACTAACTACAGTCTCTGGGTTAGCTTCTTCGTCCTTAACTACCTCTACTTCTACTAACTTAACTGGCTTCTTTTTATCTTTAGAAATTGCCATAACTATATAATCTCCTTTAATTAAATTATTCAGCTGATTCTGGTTTAGGCATAAGAGACTCTTTCTCTAGACTAGCTTGGTCATATAGAGCCTTAATAAAAGCCTGACCATTCATAACCTTAACTGCGTCTAGACCTTGGAACTGACCATTATTAAGCAGCTCGAAGATATTACGTAACTGACTGATAGATTTATTTAGGTCTTCTCTTTTCTTATCAGATTCGGATAAGATAGCTGTCATATTATTCCCTCTTTATTAAATAAGTTAAATCTCTACTCCTATTCCTACTTGTTAACTCGGCCGTAACCTATTAAAACCTAGAAGGGGGGGGTTAACTGTAAGCAGATTAGAAGTAAACAGATTAGATTAGATTAGATTTAAAAGGTGGGGGGGTTAAAAGAGGCAGAGGGTCTTCTTAAAGTCTGAGCTGGAGAGGAGAGAGAACCAGCGTTGGGACAAATATAAGAATACCATGCCTCCGAAGATAACTTGTTAAAGTCAATTAGAGATAGGCTAACTATTTGGCCAGCTGGTCAGATTAGTCCATTTAGAGTAAGGAGATATGTCCTGGTCCAAATCCGGCCACTAAGAAGGGAGAGAAGGGCTGCCTAATAAAATCAAGGAGTTAGGTAGGAAAGCTAAGCTGAGGAAGAGTTTACCTATAGTAAAACTACAGTAAGATATTTTTTACTGATTCCAAAATAAGCTGCTGTTTCTATTCTATTATATATATATCTTTTAAGTAAAGAATATAGTATATATAGTAAAACAGATAAAAGAGTAAGAAAAATAAATAAGAATCTATATAGAGTGAGAAGTGTGTTATCCTACTAGTCTACTAGGCCCTAAACAGCTTAACTACTTGATTATAAACTGCTATCAGAGAATCAGTACACTTTTTATACTAGTCTATACTTAGAAGAGGATTGGTCCGGCCCTCACCTCTTATTAATTTGTTAAAAAGCGATTAACGGCTAAATCGATTATAACCTATCTAGAATCGTTTATAGGAAGGATTATTTATTTTAGGCTACTCTGATATTCCTCCTATCTCTAAACCTATTCAGAGGCTCTATTTATTAACCTAACCCTAACCCCTACCTATCCTGACCTTACCCTCCAGATATTTAGCTCTCTATCCCTACCCTCCTGTGCCTTATAGTTTCGGCCGAGCGAGGCTTTATCCCTACCTACCTATAAAAATCTAATCCCAACTGACAACTTCACTTCGGTAATCTAACAAGTTTGAAAAGAGGAGAACTTATATATATGAAAAAAACTAAACTAACTAATTTAAAATTTAGACTAACTTATATCTATCGGCTACTCTATCAAGGTTTGACCTACCCGTCTCCTGAGACTTTAAAGCTTAGTCTAGTTACAGAAAAGTCTGAAGCTGACTTAAGAGATTTAGCCGTAGGACGTTGGGTTAATTATAAAATGGTTGTTAATCCTGCTTTTATATTAGGACTGAATCCTGATGCAGAATATATTCTAAGTAGGCTCTGTCTAGACCAGCTAACTAAGTCCTATTCTAAGGTGGGGGAGGCAGTACAGATTGGCGGGACTATTCTTTTAAACCGAACTAATCTTATGATAGAAGTGTGTCAGGACTGTATTACTTCAGGAAAGACCCTAGAACAAAAGTTTAAAGAAATGGGCCTAGATAATTAACTAAAACAGTTAGTTCTAAAATAATCTAAAATAATTCAAATTATCTATTGACAATAAGCTGTATATGTGTTATACTTATTATATAAGACTTAGGAATAAACCTAAGGTTTAAAGTAGAGGAGTATAGTATATGGCCAGACAGTCAATAAAGACGCAAATAGAGGTAGAATGGAGAGAATTTAGCTATCAAAATAGGATAGATAAAGGAATTATCCCAAATACGTCTAAAGTTATAACAGGTAAGTTTAAGGATTACTTAAAAGGCTCTGTACCTGTGACAGAGGCAAGCCTAGGCCGAGTGCTATCCAGGCTATATCACAGAGCACAAGACAGAAAAACATCTGAAAGAGTCTATTTCCTAAATCGTACACTTTAATCCACGTTTAAAAGAGAGAGAATATTTATGAGCGAACAGATAACAGTCCTTCTACAAGACCCACGACTATATATCCGAACATGGTTAGCACTTAATGGTTATAAAATAAAAGCTAACGGAGCCTTAAGTAAGGTAGACGAAGTAATTGCACCTATTAGAACGGATGTGTTTAATACAGCATGGTTAGATTATATTAGTCAAACTAGAGCATTCTTTGCTGAACAGAAGAAACTAGCTACTAATTACCGTACTAACTTATTGATATTTAAAGAGAAAGACTTAGAGAAAGCCTTCGAAGAGTTAGTCCAGGGTGAGATTAAGAATATTAGAAAGGCTTCTATTAAGGCATTAACCGGCACTCTAGACCCAAGCCTAACTGGTATATCTAATTTTATTAAGTCTGTTTTAGGTCGAGATTCTGATGTGGATACTAAAGTACTAGCTCACTGGATGTGGCAAGTTAAACGTAAGCTAGAAGGAAAATCTGTATTCTACCATATTATGCCTATTTTCTTTGGCCCTCAAGGTAGTGGTAAATCTGTAGCTATTCGTAAATTATTAGAGCCTTTAAATGACTTTAAGTTAACTCTAACTATGCAGCAGATGGCAGATGAGAGATACTTCTTTGCTATGGCCGAAGCGTTCGTGTCCTTTTTTGATGAAATGCAGGGAGCTTCTAGAACAGATATAGATACTCTTAAAAACCAAATAACAACTGATACTAACTCAGCTAGACGACTTGGAACTAATTTTGTAAGTATTGTGCCTCAGAATTGTAGCTTCGTAGGTGCAACAAACCGTCCGGTCTCTGACCAGATTATTGATGGAAGTGGTATGAGAAGGTTCTGGGAGATAAAGACAGCCGATAAATGTGACTGGGAAGCTATAAATAATATTAATTACTTAGAACTATGGCAGTCTATTGATTCTAGTTTAGAAAAGGGTTATATTTCAGAAGTTCTAGATAAAGTGATAGAAGCTCAGTCTGAACTATTATATAAGGATGAGGTTACGGTCTTTTTAGAAGAATCTGAAATTACTCCTGCTACTGATATAGAGTCAGGTGTTGAAGTATCTACTAAATTAGTTTATAATAAATATAAAGAGTTTTGCGAAGTTAATGGAGTAATTCGTCCTCTTAATAGTGTTTGGCTAGGTCGTAAGCTGAAAAACAAAGGCTTTACAAAGATAGTTAAAAAGGGTGAAGGAAATTTTTATCTATTAAAGGAAGACTTGATTACCAGGAACTACAGCCCTGCCTTTAAGTTAATCTCTAATCAAGGAGTTTTAAAATAGTTATGACCGAAGTAATGGAAACTACAGAAGAAAAAAGTAAACGTCTTAGAAAAGAATATATGAAGCAGTATTACCAAGATAACTCTGATAAAATGAAGGAACAGATGAAGGCCTGGAGAGAGACTAACTCTGAGAAGCTAAAAGAGCAGAAGAGGAACAATAACCTTAAGAAAAACTTTGGAATAGACCTAGATATATACAATCAAATACATGGCTCTCAAGAAGGTTGCTGTAAAATCTGCCGTACTCCTCAATCCAAACTGAAAAGAGCCTTAGCAATTGACCACTGTCATCAGACCAATGAAATACGCGGCCTTCTTTGCTCTAATTACAACACGGCTATAGGCCTTCTTAAGGACTCAGAGTCTCTGTTAAAGGCAGCGATTAAGTATCTCAAAAATAAAAAGAGAAATAAAATATGACCACTCTTTCTCAATTTCTAAATACCTTATTTAATACAGAAGAGGCTATTTGTTTGGCTAAAGATGCTAAAGGAACTAAAGTCTACTCTCTTAAGGATAAGTCTTATTTTGACCAGTTTAATTATTATTCTATTAATCCACTTTATTTAGATAGAGACAAATGTGCTACTCAAATCTATCATGATAAAAAGAAGGGTCGAAGAGCTGATATTAACTGCTCTACTTTTAGGAACATATTAATAGAGATTGATTCTATCCCAGTAGACTCTCAGCTAGATTTTATTGATAAAACCGGCTTGCCTTTTACTGCAGCTACTTATTCAGGTTCTAAATCTATCCATTTTATTATTAGTTTAGAAAACGAACTGGATTCTGAAGAAGATTACAGAAGAATTGTGGCTAGACTTTATAAAGCATTTGAGCTGAAGTATCCTGGAGTTATTGACCCTGCTAATAAAAATCCCAGTAGATTAAGTAGATTACCTTTTAATTTAAGAGAAGACACAGGCCGCCTTCAAGAACTTCTAGTACTAAAAAACAGAGTAGTAAATATGGACCTTTATGAATGGTTATTTCAGGCTTTAGGTCATCAGCTCTATCAGTCTTTTAGTCCTAAAAATAAAAACAACACGGAAACAGAAGAGGACCATACTTTAGACCGTTCTAACTCTATTAACCCGGGTAGTCGGGTCTTAGATGGTTGGACTCTTAATTTCCTAATGACAGGAGCCACTGAAGGGTCTAGAAATGCTCAGTTATTTAGGGCTGCCTGTAATTTTAATAAAGCTGGGTTTTTATTAATAGAAGCACTAGATAAGTTAACATGTGTAACTACATTGCCTTTAAATGAAGCTCAGCGTACTATAGAATCAGCCTACAGTCGTCCACGTATCTAATAGGAGATTTATTTATATATGACCACAAAAGAAGAAAAGAAACTGACTAGTTTAGAGAAAAGAAGAATAAGAAATAGAAGATATTACCATAATAATATAGAACGACAAATTGAACGTAAATTAAAAAGTAACTACGGAATTACCTTAGAGCTTTATAATCAAATATTAGAATCTCAAGAAGGTAAGTGTCGGATATGTAAGACAGATTCTTCCTTATTAGTAAAAAGACTTGCTGTGGACCACTGTCATCAGTCCAATCTAATACGTGGCTTACTTTGTCAAAATTGCAACACAGCCGTGGGATTACTGAAAGATTCTACGGATATTCTAAATTCTGCTATTAAATACCTAGAAGAAACCAAATACTAACAGCTAGTTATAAAATAAATAAAAATAACTGTCAAAAGACTTGACACTGCGAATTAAATTGTATATAATGTATACAGTAGTCCCTATCAATTATAGAGACAAAATTAAAATAAAAGACTAAATGACGGGAGGGGTCATCTGGTCTAAAAGAAGAGAGAAAGCCCTTATATGATAAAGTTAAGAAAACCTACCACTAATCCTGATATTACAATTAAATTAACAAAAGCAGAGCTTCTAGAGCTAACTAAATTAGCTAAGGAAAGGTATAATCAAAATAGGGCGGCTAATAACCCTACAATTACTATGCGTAAAATAGAGGAAGATAAGACTGATTCAGATAAGTATCGCCACGAGGTTATAGGCCTTTGTGGAGAACTGGCTGTGCTTAAATATCTAGGATTCTCCAAGGCCGACCATACCTTCACTTATTCTCAGACCGAGTTTAATAAGATTAAGAGAACTATTAACGATGTGGGCCGAGTTGAAGTTAGGTCTACTCATTACTTTAACGGCTCTCTTATTATTAAAAAGCCAGACCTAAAGTATAATCCTGACGTACCTTTTATATTATGTGTGGTTAATCTAGAAACAGGGACAGTATTTATTAAAGGATGGGCTTTTCCTATAGACGCTGCTTATCCTGAGTATATACGTCATAGTTATACTACAGAGTATTTTTATCCAGCCAAAAAACTTAACCCTATTAATGACTTACCTAAAGACTATTTTAAGAAGTAATTATAGTAGGATTATCTACTATATAAATAAAAGAGAGAGAGTAAATATGAGAGAACAAACTGAATTAGAAAGAGAAAAGATTAGAAAAGGAGTGGTAACCACTAACAGCAGTCCTAATGTAAAGGCAGAAGAGGCGCAAGTAATTAGTTACACAAGTAGATTTAGACAGAATAGTATCTCTATTATACTTGACCGAATCTATCAGTTAATTGTAAAAACGGCTTACCAAGGCGGGTATTCTATTGTTTATCCAGTAACTAACTTAACCTACTTGCTTGAAATATCTAGTATATTAAGAAGAGATGGGTATAAAGTAGAAACAGATAATCTATCTCTAATTATCAAGTGGGACCCTATTTCAGCTTACAGTATTAGTGCTTAATAATAATAATAATAATTAAAGGACAAAGAATATGACAATCGTAAAGAAAACCGCAAGTAAGGCTAAAAAGACTAGGAAGAACCTAGGATTAGAGAAGAATACCTTTAAAAAGAACAAAAGGTGGCAATTAGACCAGGACTATATAGGTAAACTAAATAGCGATGAGAAGGCTTTCCTAGCTCGTTTTAATGATGAGTATTATGGCGGAGCTGTTAAGAAGAATGACCCGGATGCTCTTCACAATACAGATAAGCTAAGAAAAGACTGTTATACTAGAAATAATATAAATAACAGAGATACTTACTCTATTTTAGACAGTGGGAAAGCAATTTATAAGCCCGACCAAGAGAAGGCTGTAGAAATGAAGGTGATGGAGCAGTCTAATCTGAATACTAATGAGTTAGAAGAGGCTTTAGTTGAGTATTTGGATTATATCGAGACGGCTGTAATTAAGGATAAACTGGATAATTTAATCTAGACTAATAAGGTAGGAGGGTAAAGTTGCCCTCTTATCTTTCTTTTTACCTATTTATAAAGGAGATTTAATATGAATAATAATACAATAACAGGTACTATAATTATAAAAAGAACTGCTTCAGTTACCGATAAGGTATTAATAGATAAAATTAATAATATTATTAATAAGTTAGAGCAAGGTTCTAAAAGTAAGTCAGCTATAGAGAATACTTTATTAAAAAAGATAAAAGAAGTAGTTGACAATATGAAAGATATGATGTATACTAAATTAAGAGCTAGGAATTAACCTAGACTAAAGGAGAACAGAATGATATTATCTATTATAATTGTTTGGGCAGTATTGGGCACTTACTTTGCTATCAGAGCAGCTAGAAAGGTAACGGAGGCTCATCAACAGAAAATAAAAGACTTACCATCCTGTGACTTAGAAGAATTACTTAAACAATTAAAAGAAATTAAAAAGAAAGGTCCTAGTGTATGATTAGTTACAGAACAGATACTTACGTTGAAGTAGAGATGTGGATAGGTAAAAAGTATAAGAACCTAAAAGGAGAGGTATTTACTTTAGGTAATTTTGGCTATGACTCAGTTCTAGGGCGCTGGATATTAGAAGCCGAGCCTGTAAATCCTAAACTTCGAGATAGGTCTTATCTTATTCAGGATAATAAAATGATAGCTGCTTTTACAGATAGGATTAAATTTCTAGACAATCATGGTTGGGAGGAAGTAGGAGGAGAAGCTGCTAGATATACTTGTCCTCATGAATGGGATACTATCTTTGGTTTTACGGATATTTATATTGACTGTAGACTATGTGGAATTAAGAAAGAAGAGGAGTAATTATATGAGGATTATATCTAAAATAATAGCAGGAATTATTCTAACCTTAGGATTAATAGGTTGTGGCCGGGATTCAGAGAAGGAGGTAATATATGTTGAGAAGAAAGATAGGCCTGTAGTAGAAGCTGAATTTATTTATGAGTATTATCCTAGCCTTCAACATAGATATAGAGTGGAATTAACTGAGTTTAATATAGGAGACTCTGTACCTTTTATTGAGAAGGGTCAATTATGTGATGGAGAAATTAAAGTTCTAACAGGTAAGAAGGTAGAAGTAGTTCCTAGGACAGAATCACTAGCTTCTCAGCTAGAGTGTAGCGGTATGTATGGGTTATATAATTATGTAATAACAAGTTATGCTATATTTATGACTAGTGATAAAGTAAATAACTAATTTAAAAGGAGAACTAAGGTATGTGGTTTAAAAAGAAAAATAAAGAAAGAAATGAAACTAAACCTGTGACTTATGTAAAGAAAATAACTGCCTTATATGAGGACGGGACTTTAACTGAGTTTGAAGATACTCGTTCAATGCACTATAGGCCAGATGAGTTAGTTTGGGATTATGTAGGACGTTCTTTCTCTGTAAAAGATAAAGAGACAGGATTTTATTCTATAAAGAAAGTAGTAAGTGTTAAAATAGATTAATTAATAAACTGCACAATTTCTGTGTAGATTAAAAGGAGAGATAAGATGAGTAAAGAACAAGACCTAGCTAAGAAGATGAAGACTGAGTTTAAGAAGATGAGTAAGAATGAGGTAGTCGCTCTATTGATGCAAACTATGGTCGCTTTGGCCGAAGCTGTATCAGCCCTAGAGAAAGAGGTAGAAGCTAAAAAGGTAGGCCCAGACCCGGTTAATTAGTCATATAAGAGTAATAGATTACAGAGGGAGGCTATATGCTTCCCTTTTCTTATTTAAGTATCTAATAATATTAAGAATAAGTAGGGGCTTGACAGTAGTTTATATAGTTGATATAATAGAACATATAGGATAACAGCTTAGAAGTTTAACAGATTAGCTCTCTAGAGCAGAACAGAAAAACCGATAACCTAATAAGATAACTTAATAGTTTCAGTTATCATTTTTTCCCTTTTTTTAACAGATATATCTGAATACTTCTTAGCTTAATAAGAATAGTAGGCCGAGTAGAGTAAGACTACCTGTTCTCTTAAATTGATTAATTACCTAAAAGTAAGCTCTTGATAGTTATCACGATAGATAGAACTAGAGAGAGTATACCTAATACTTTCAGCCCTCCAGACACTTGTGACACATGTTTTGTAATAGGAACTATCTCAGCCTTTAGAATCTCTAGCTGCTTTTCTTGAAGTTCAGTTCTAAGCATATGTTTTTCTAGGCTGGAGGTATTTACCAGTAAGGTAACTGAGATTTGGTCCAACTTATCTTCTAATCTATCTAGCTTACTTTCTAAGCCTTCGTGTGTTAATTTAGTAGTCATAATTAAGTATATTACCTTTAAGTATTATTTAATAGTATCCTCTTCTTCGTTATCTTCTATTAGTTTCCTATATTCAGGATTATTACTAGATAGTATAAAGTTAGCTACAGCTAATGCGTGTGGTCCACGGTTAGCGGCTCCCTGTATAACGTCTTTAAATCTTCCTAATTTATCTGGAGTATTCTGAATAATATTAGCTAGTTTAGTGGCAGCCCAGCTCTTGCTAGTCTGTACTCTACCTGCACTTGCTCTGGCAGCATGAGGTATACCTGCTAGAAGACCTACAGGTCCTGTACTTGTAATACCTAAAGTAGCTAATATAGTAGATAAAGTTATTTCGTCCTTAACTCCTGGTGCTATATCAGGTAACCTATCTGCTAGATTTTTTATTTTATCCTTTTCTATGCCCATCTTCTGTAGATTTTTAAGTAACTCTGGTTTGAGTTTTGAAGAATGTTGTCCTAATTTAGGGAGAATACCTGCTGTTTCTAAAAGTTCTCCTACTATTTGTGGTCTATCTGTTTCTCCGACAGCCTTGCCTGCGTATTCTTGACTTTTAGTTACTAACTTATTTGCAGTAGTTTCAGCTAATTCGGAACCACTTGATGCAGCTTTACTTATACCTTTACCTAATGCAGCTCCTATTCCACCAGCAGCTCCTCCAATAGCAGCTCCTGTTAATGTATCTAGAGCCTGGTCGGCCAGGTTATCTTTACTAGAGCTTCCTAGGCCCGCTATTCCGCCCAGGGCCGCAGTTTTACCTACAGCTGAGGCTAAGGTAGCTCCCTTAGCTACATTTAGTCCAGGGATAAAGCTAGACGCTATAGAGCCGGTTATATTCCCTACCATACTTGATTTAGGGTTAGCTTCTGAAGCTTCTGAGTATTCGGCCCGGCTCTCATCTCTATTTGATTTATATACCTCAGGAAGGTCTGCTAGAGTTTTATCAGTTAGGGCTATATCCTTTAGGGCAGATAGTCCTCCTGTAATCTCATCAGCAAAACCTAGAGTAGCTCCTTGGGCAAGTCCCCTTAAAGCAGATTCAGTCATAGATACCGAAGGAGTTTCTAAAGTCTCCCAGTCATCTACTTCTACTGCCTTAGTAGGTAGGTCTTCCCAGTCATCTTTTAACTCTAGATTACTGTTGTTTTCCATCTAATACCTCTTCAGTGCCATCGGAGTATTTAACTAGGGTTTTATTACGTGAAGGGGAATATTGCCGACTTACTTCGGTTTTAGTTTTAGGGGTTACTTTATCAGAAGTAGCTCCACCTCGTTCTTTATAAGTCTCTACAACTTCAGGCCTAAATCCTGCTTCTCTATTCTTAAGTTCCTTAGCTACCATAAGTTTATAATCTTTAAGTGCTTGAACTAAGTCCGATTCCGAGTTAAACTTACCTGAACCAAATTCAATCTTAAGTCTCTCTAATTCTGGGGTAGTTACAGCAGCTCCTGACCTATCTTTTAATTCAGTGTTAAAGACCTTAGCTACGGCAGATTCTAACTCCCTAGCACCCTCCCAAAAAGCCACTCGGCCATATGCTGGGATACTAACTCCAGGAAGGTCTACTTCTTTACCTTTTACTTTAAGAATACCATCTTTTATCTCTGCTTCGTCTAGATTAAATCCTAACTTAGCATTAACATTATCTAAAGCATTACTTAGTTCTTGAGCGTTACCTAGCTTATCTGACAGCTTCTGTACGTCTTTCTCTAATACTTGAGCTGACTTTTCCATCTTAGCCGCTTCTTTAGCTGCTGTAGTAGCAGCTCTAGATTCGGCCCTATCTAATTTCTTCTGTTCAATTTCATACAATTTAGATAGATTAGGAAGTGATTTATTAATCTGAGCCGCTGTCATTTTAGAAAAGTCTTTAGTTGGCAGTAGCTTCTTAGCCAGTGTTTGGGCCAGGATAGTTTCTTCAGAATCTAGTCTATTGAGGTTAGACTCTTCTTTATCTTTTATATCCCTGTCTTTACCTTCTCTTAACTCACTAATACGAGCCTGTAGATTAGCTCTTGTAATATCAAAGTCTTGTAGAGGTTGGGCACGTTTAGCCTCTTGGATTCCTAGTACTTGACGGCCAGCTCCCATAGCATCTTTACCTTGAAGGCCAGCTCCAAATGCAGCAATTCCTGCCGCCCAGTCTGGACCAGCTGCTGCTTTATTCTTAGTTTCTACTAACTTAGCCCTAGCTTCCGGAGAGTATGATTGTCCTAGTTTAGATTCAGAAGAACCTAACTCTATTGCCTTTTTAGCTGTATTAAGTACTTCGTCGTCAGTAGCAGAAGGGCCTAAACTTGATTTAACAGACTGAAGGCCTTTATTAATCTCTTCGTCAGAATAATCAGGAAACTCTGCCTTAGCTCTTTGGAATAGGTCGGCCATTATTTCTTCTCCTCTTTTTTATCTTCTAGACTATTAACTCTCTTGTTTATTTCTGCTAGTGCAGCTAGTATAGGTCCACCTAGTTTATTGTAATCAACTCGTTTTACTCCATCCATATCTTCAGCTACAGCTTGGGAACCTAATTCAGACTTTTCTAAATCCTGAGCCATTACACCCACTTGTGGGCCCTCTCCATGAAGAGATGGTTTTTTATAAGAATATTTATATCCTGTAAGTTTATCTAGCATAGAAGATATATCGGCCTTTTCTATATCTTTCTTTACATTTACGTCAGAAGCATATGCAGTAGCTCCTGATTGGGCCGCTGTTCCTAATAGGTCAGTTCTAGCCTGAGCTTGTTGACCATACATTTGAGCTTGCTGACCTAAAGCACCCGATACGGCTCCTAACTTCTTCATTTCATTATCATACTGGATTTGAGCCAGGTTTTTATTAGCCTGTTGTTCGGCGTTTCTAAGCTCAGTATTCTTATCGGCTATCCTTTGACGTTCAGATAGATTAAGTTCTTGAGCTTTATTTCTAGCACTTACATTAGCCATTTGAGCCTGTTGACTAGCATCTTGATTAAAACGAGCTATAGCATCTTTAGCCTTAGCCACGTCAGACTGTTCTCCAAACTCTTGAGTACGGAGTTGTCCGCCTAATGTACCTGCTTGTTGTAGAGCCTGTAGAGCACGTTCTTGAGCCATAGCAGCTGTCTCTAGACCCATCTGGCTTCCTCTAGTAGCTGCAGATTGTTGAGCTTCTAGTTGAGCCATTAATTCTAAACCACTACCGCCTACTCCTCTTTGTTGAGCATTTTGAAGAATAGCTTCTCTAGCTCCTTTAGCCTGTGAGCCTACTTCTGTCTGGATACGAGCTAGATTAGCCTTATCCCTAGCAGTCAGTCCTTCTCCATCCACTATTTCTTGAAGGCCTTGGAGAGCGGCCATTTGAGCATCTTTTAATCTAGGGTCGGTACTAATACCTTCCATAGCAGAACGTTCTAATAGAACAGCTTGAGCTTCTTCAGGAGTAATCTCTCCCTCAAGTACTAAAGTATCCAGGTCTAACTTCATTTGATTAATATCAGGGAGTTGAACTTGTTTAGCAAGTCCTGTAATTTCTTTAATAGCTTTTTCTTGGGACTTTTCTTTGTCCCCTGTAATCATACTCATGCCTGCGTCTAAAACTGCGCCCATATATTTAATCCTTTTCTGTTAACCAAATAGTTTCTTAAAAACCTTCTCACCCTCTTTAGCCAGTCCTTCAAGAGGAGCTGTAGTTGGGTCTGAATCCTTTTTCTTACCAATATCTGTTCCTGGAAGAGTAGCTCCTGCTTTACCTGGGTCTTTAGGAGCATTTGCAGCTGCTAGTGCTGCAGCTACTCTAGCTTCTTCAGTCTTAGCGGCCTGAATATCACTTAGAGCTT
>Ga0172380_10002177_pt1 | contig 31250 bp, 28 predicted proteins | sample Leawe162metaG_FD_119747 | JGI IMG/M metagenome (GOLD analysis project Ga0172380, IMG submission 119747) | Leachate microbial communities from a municipal landfill in Southern Ontario, Canada - Leachate well 162 metaG | ecosystem: Engineered > Solid waste > Landfill > Unclassified | place... | reverse complement strand
TCTCCCGATCAATTGAAGACACGCAGCGAAAGCGCACGCGGCCAAGTTTCTTCTTCGGATCCCCCTCAACGGCGACAAGGACCGACGTCTTGCCCTCTGCTCCACGCCCTCGGGATCCTTCCTTTTGTCCGCCCACGTAGGCTTCGTCGACTTCCACCCGTCCGGTCAGATGCTCACGCCCCGTCCGAATCATAACGCTGCGCAGCTTTTGCAACCACCCCCACGCTGTCTGATAGCTGCCGAAGCCATAGGTGTCACATAAGTTTCTGGCACTGACGCCGGTTTTTGGGGCCATCATCAACCACATCACATGGAACCATAATCGCAATGGCTTGCGGCTGTCTTCAAAAACCGTCCCGGCTGTTACAGAACTCTGTCGGCGGCAATCTTTGCTTCACGTGTTTAAGCCATTCGGGTCGGCTCATGATTTCGCGCAGATTCCGCGCTTGCAAAGCCCGAAAAGGCAGGAGGCGCGGGTGCCCCAATCACTTCCTTGCAGGTTTCCCGGGGAATTTCCACCGGCTGGGGCTGGTGCCGGTCTTCCGGCAAAAGGCGGCGCTGAAATGCTGACTGGAGCCGAACCCCGACTGGAGGGCGATTTCCGTGAGGGTCTGTTCCCCGAGCTGCAGCGCCGCCTTGGCGGCCTCGATGCGCGCGTCGAGGAGGTATTGGTGGAAGGTCCGCCCGCTCTGCTGTTTGAAGAGGCCCGCGAAATGGTTCGGGGAATAGCCCATGAGCCGCGCCATGCCCGGGAGCGTCCAGCGCTCGCCCGGCTGCGCCTCGACCAGGCTCTTGACCCGCTGGGCCAGCCACCGGTTCGCCTGGTTCCAGGTTCTCCGGGGGGAGCAGGCCAGGCGATAAACCCCCAGCCACAACTGTTTCCAGGCCAGCCAGACCCCCTCCTGTTGCTGCGGGCGCTCGGCAAGCAGCTCGTCCTCCAAGATGCGGAAATTCCGGGTGATCTCGCCGGCCTGCCCGATCTTGACCATGTGCTTTTGGGACAAAAGCGGGCGGAGCGAAGGCCATCGCTCCGGGTCCATCCGCAGCCCGGCAAAATAAATCCGGAATTCCGAGTTTCCGCGATGGGTTTTCCCGTGTGGGACTCGGGGCGGGCAGATCAGGAGATCGCCCATCTCCAGCCGACACGTCCGCGATCCTTCCGTCCACGTGCTGGAGCCCCCGGTTTGCAGCACCATCTCCCATGTCGCGTGGGAATGGAAGGCCACGACAAGATTCCGGTCCAGAACGTATTCACCGAAATGGCTCACCGGATGGGAGGTGTCCGAGTCCAGCTCCATGCGAAACCCGGAGTGACTCCCTGGGTCTTTATAAAATTTCATAGAAATCGGTGGATTCTATAAAATTATCGCGGAATTTTGCAAGCCCGGAGGCGGGGGATTTGCTGGGATTGTTGTCATGACAACGGATTCCGCAGCAGAGAAAGAGAGAAACCCCCAGGCGATCACCTGGTATCGGACGCGCCTTGACCCGAAGGATCTCAAAAGCCTGCACAAGCGCAGCGACTGGCGCGGGCTGCTCCAGACGCTCGGCCACCTGGGCCTGCTTGCCGTGACCGGGGGCCTGGCGTTTTATTCCGCGGGGCGCTGGCCCTGGCCGGTGGTGGTCGGCCTGCTGTTTTTGCACGGGACGTTTTCCGCTTTCCTGCTTGCCGGCATTCATGAGCTCGGGCACGGCACGGTGTTCCGGACGAAAGCCCTGAGCGCGTTCTTTGACCGCGTCTTCTCGTTTTTCTACTGGTTCAATTTTCATGTGTTCGAGGCGAGCCACATCATGCACCACCGCTACACGCTCCACGTTCCCGACGATCTCGAAGTGGTGCTGCCCCTGCGCGTCATGGTCCGGCAGTTTTTCCTTCAGGGCTTCGTGAACCCCCACGCGGCGTTCCATGCGGTCCGCGCTACGGTCCGCAACGCCTGCGGGCAGCTTCACAGCCCGCCTTCGGGTTCCGCGCACAACAAACAGTGGGACCAATGGATGGACACGCTGTTCCCATCCTCGGAACCTGAAAAGCGGCGGGAGGCCGTCGGATGGGCGCGCATCCTATTGGTCGGCCATGGATTGATCCTGGCCGTCTCCGTGTCTTTCCATTGGTGGATGTTGCCGGTGGTCACGACGCTGGCGCCGTTTTACGGGGGCTGGCTGTTTTTTCTGTGCGCCAACACCCAGCACATCGGCTTGCAGGATGACGTGCCGGATTTTCGCCTCTGCTGCCGGACGGTCACGATGAACCCGTTCGTGGAGTTCCTCTACTGGCACATGAACTACCACACCGAGCACCACATGTATGCGGCGGTGCCCTGCTACAACCTCGCCCGGCTGCACGCGCTGATCAAACACGACCTGCCGCCCTGCCCGCGCGGGCTGGCCGCCACCTGGCGGGAAATCGCCGCCATCCAGAAGCGGCAGGACGAAGATCCCTCGTATCAATATGCCGCCCCGCTTCCGAATCCTGCCATGGTCATGGATTCCGCGGCGCGCGCCTGAGGCATGCCTCCACTTCTCAAAAACACAAACTCGCCCATTCCATGACTTCCCGTGAAAGAACAAGACGCGCACTGACATTTTCCAACCCGGACCGCCCGCCGCGCCATCTTTGGATGCTGCCGTATGTGTCGTTGTTCCGAAACGAGGAACTTGCCGCGCTGCTGGAAGAATATCCCTGCGACATTGGCAGCCCTGCGATTCAACCACCCGGCGAGGTGGACGCGGAGTATCAGGAGCATCTTCGCGTTTTGACGCATACCGGTTCCTACACGGACTCCTGGGGCTGTGTCTGGGAGGTCGGCGAGCCCGGCGTCGTCGGCGAAGTCAAGCATCCTCCCCTGGCCGACTGGGCGGCGCTCGATACCTTCCAGCCTCCCTGGAATGTGCTCATGAAACGGGACCTCAGCCACGCCAACCGGTTTTGCGAAGCGTCCGACAAGTTCATGATGTCGTCCGAAAGCGCTCGTCCGTTCGAGCGCATTCAATTCCTCCGCGGGACCGAGAACGTATTCATGGACCTCGCCTCCGACGAGCCGGAAATCCACAAGCTGATCGAAATGGTCCACGAGTATAACCTCAAGGACGTCTCGGCCTGGGCCACATCCAACGTGGACGGCATTTTCTTCATGGACGACTGGGGATCGAACCAAGCGCTGCTGATCGACCCCGAAATGTGGCGCGCCATTTTCAAGCCGCTCTACCGGGATTATTGCCGGATCATCCACGACGCCGGAAAATTCGCCTTCTTCCACTCCGACGGAAACATCGCCTCCATTTATCCCGATCTGATCGAGGTCGGGGTCGATGCCGTGAACTCCCAGCTCTTCTGCATGGACATCGAGGAACTCGGTCGTCGGCACAAGGGAAAAATCACGTTCTGGGGCGAGATCGACCGGCAGCGCGTCCTTCCATTCGGCACACCGGAAGATGTCGGGAATGCCGTTCGCCGCGTCCGCAGTGCCCTGGCGGACGAGTCCGGCGGCGTGATCGCCCAGTGCGAATGGGGCAAGGACAACCTGCGCGAAAACATCGAGGCCGTCTTCGAAGCCTGGCTGTAAGGAGCTGTATTTGGTGGGGCGGGAACTCTCCGCTGGTAGCCTTTCCCATTGGACTTTTGGCAAAACTGTCGGAAAGGATGCCGAGGCAACACCACACCATGAAAAAAGCCACCCTTCTCTGCCTGATGGCGGCAGTCCTGACGACCCGCGCCGAACCCGTGACGCTCACCGTCTCCGCGGCGGCCAGTCTCAAGGCCCCCCTGGAATCGCTGAAGGCGGAGTTTGAAAAAGCGGTTCCGGGTGTCGCGGTGGTTTATAATTTCGGGTCGTCCGGATCACTCCAGCAGCAGATCGTGAACGGCGCGTCGGCGGATGTCTTTATTTCCGCTGCCGCGAAACAGATGGATGAGCTGGAAAAGGGCGGGTTCATCGAGCCTGGGAGCCGTTTTGTCCTGGCGGGCAACACGGTGGTTCTGGTGGCACCGGCGGGATCGGGAGCGTTGGGAGGATTTGACGGGCTGACTGCCGATGCGATCAAGGTGATCGCCATCGGGGAGCCGAAGACCGTGCCGGCGGGGATGTATGCGATGGAGGTTCTGGAACATCTGGGGATCGCGGAGAGAGTCGGGGACAAGCTGGTTTTTGCCAAGGATGTCCGTCAGGTCATGGTGTATGTGGAAAGCGGAAATGCCGACGCGGGGTTTGTTTACGGAAGCGACGCTGTGGGTTCGAAGGCCGTGCGTCTCGTCGCGTCCGCCCCCGCAGCTTCCCACAAGAAGGTCGAGTATCCCGCAGCCGTCATCAGGGCGTCGGCACATGCCGCGCAGGCATCGGCTTTTCTGAAATTCCTGCGGTCCCCGGAATCGTCCGCTCTTTTCAAAGCGGCGGGCTTTGATATGAATACCGTCCGCTGATGGATTGGACGCCTGTCATCGTTTCGTTGAAAACCGCGCTGTGTGCGACGGTGTTCACGCTGCTGCTCGGGATCCTTGCGGCGAGATGGAGGATCAAGAGACATGGCCCGGCGGTCGAATTTCTGGACGGGGTTTTGCTTTTTCCCCTCGCGTTGCCGCCGACGGTGGTGGGACTGATGCTGCTGATGGTCTTCGGAAGGCAGTCGCCGGTCGGCCAGGCGCTCTCCACTCTCGGGGTCCATCTGATTTTCACCTGGCCGGCGACGGTGGTCGCGGCGACGGCGGTGGCGTTTCCGATCATGTATCAGACCGCCAAAGGCGCGTTCCTGCAAATGGACGGAGAGCTTCTCGATGCCGCGCGGGTCTTCGGATATTCGGAACGCCGGATCCTGTGGCAGATCATGATCCCGCTCGCGTGGCCGGGGATTCTGGCGGGACTGATCCTGACCTTCGTGCGGGCGATCGGAGAATTCGGGGCGACGCTGATGCTGGCCGGCAACATCCCGGGCCGGACGCAGACGATCCCAATCGCGATTTTCTTTCATGTGGAAGGAGGGGACATGGTCGGCGCGATGCTGCTCTCCTGCGTGATTGTGGGAATTTCCGGCGGCGCGCTTTTTGTCCTCACGCGCCTTGGCCCTGGCGGCACAAAAACCGCCTCGTTGAAGGGCCGCTGAAACTCGCTTCGCGCCCTTCGGGCCGGAGGCTGGGTTGTCAATTCCGGGCGATTGCGAATTACATTTCCAGGACGGAGGAGTAGACGCCGGTGATCTGCGAGATCAGGGAGAACATGCGGAGGACGACGAGGGCCACGATCAGGAGGTAGAGGATTCTCGGGAGCCATTCGGCGAGGGAATCGACGCGTTTGAAAAAGCGTTCGTGGTAGATGCCCGCCCAGCGTGCGATTTCCTCCTCGAGCCTGCCGGAGGCCTCCGCGACATGGAACGCGCGTTCCAGATCCGCCGGGAATGCCCGCGAAGCGGCGAGGGCATCGGAGAAGCCGGCCCCGGCGCGGATGGCGGGAACCGCCCCGGTCGCGGCCGCCTCCACGGAGGCGCTTCTGCTGGCATGTCCGGCCCGGCGAAGGCTGGAAAGAACGCCGTCCGCCGACCGGATGCCCAGCGACAGAACGAGGCAGAACCTGGCCAACGCCGCCTCCCGAAGGAATCCGCCCACGGCCGGAATCAGGCGGATCCAACGGTCGGCGGCGACGCTTGATCGGAACGCCCAAGCAAGCATCCGCAAGGCCAGAAGGCAGATCCCTCCGGCGAGGTAGGCGGTGCCGAGAAAGAGGGCGGACTGCTTGAAAAACATTGCGGGATTTCCCTCGATGATCGCTGGCGGAATCGAGAGCAGCAGGGCTCCGAGGTGGAGGATGAAGAGAGGGTAAAGCGAGGCCGCGAGGGCGCGGCTTTTGCCTGCCGCGAGATGGGCGTAGTAATCCGCCAACCGCAGGCACGCTTCTTCGAGCCTCCCGCTCTGCCCGCCGACGGCGAGGATCTCCCTGTCCACCCCGGAAAACCCGCCTGCCACGAGGGCCTCATCCAGGCCGGTGTTGACGGACGGAGAGGCCCGGCGGGCGGCGGCAGCCGCGCGGTCGCGACCGCGGGCGATCTGCTCCCATGCCCGTTGGAGGGGGAGCCCGCTTTTCAGCATCCGGGCGGTATCGTGGAAGAAGTGCTCTTTATCTTGGAAGCGAAGTTGCACGATCGATGCGGTTGTGGATGATCATGCCTGTGACCGGCATTTTGCGCGAGGACATAAAATATCTGAGGGCCGCCTTGGGGGAGGCAGGCAAGGGGAGGGGACAGACCCACCCGAACCCGGCAGTCGGTGCCGTCGTGGTCAAAGCCGGGAAAATCCTTTCGCGCGGATGGCACCGTGCGGCCGGCTGTCCGCATGCGGAGGTGGAGGCATTGGCCGGGCTGAAGAAGATGTCCGACGCGCGCGGAGCAACACTTTATGTGACGCTGGAACCCTGCTCCACTCACGGGCGGACACCGCCCTGCACCCGGGCGATCATCGATGCGGGAATCCGGCGGGTCGTTTATGGCACCCGAGATCCCAACCCCGGCCACGCCGGGCGCGCGGACAGGATTTTACGGAAGGCCGGAGTGTCCGTGACGCACGGGGTCCTGGAGCCCGAATGCGCCGTGCTGAACGAGGCCTGGAACAAATGGATCGCGACGGGGTTGCCGTTTGTGGTGGCGAAGGCGGGGGTGAGCCTGGATGGGCGGATCGCCTCACCGCCCGGAAGAAGATGGATCACCTCGGAGGAATCCCGGCTCGACGCGATGAGGCTGAGAGCGGGATGCGGGGCGATCCTTGTCGGGGGGGAAACGGTGCGCGCCGACAACCCCCGCCTCACGGTCCGGGGGATTCCCAACGCGTCGCAACCGTTGCGGGCCGTCTGGACAAAATCGGGAAAACTGCCCTGCGGGAGCCATCTCTTCACCGATGAATTCCGGGACAAAACCCTCGTGTATGCAAGCGTGCCGCTCCGCGAGGTTTTGGAGGATCTTGCGGGAAAGGGGGTCGAGAAGGTGTTGGTTGAGGGGGGGGGGCGCACGCTCGGCGAGGCCTTCGACCGGCGGCTCGTGGATCGTGTCGTCTTTTATGTGGCTCCCGTTCTCCTCGGTGGCGGGACGCCCGCGATCGCGGGCCGGGGTGTTGGCTCAAACGAAGAGGGGATCGGGCTCGGGGATGCGACGTATGAAAGGCTCGGCCCGGATCTCAAAATCGAGGGCCGCGTGCGGTCGTAGAGCGGACGGGGGATTTTTCCAAAAACGGTTTGACCTCGCAGATGTTAACCTGGGACGGGAGTCATCGTTTTTTTAATTCCCTCCAACCGGTTTGAGGATTCGGCGGACTCCACCCGTGCCTGCTCAATCAACGTGTCCAGAACCTCCGGCATTTGCTGGCGAAAAAGCGTTTGTTTGCCAAGGTATTCCCCAAGCCGATGAATGCTCGCCATGTCGGCATTTTCAAAATGGATCTCAGTCAAAAAAGCCGATGTCAGTGATGGCATACCGGAAGTGTTTCCAGAAATAGGGTAAACGGATGTTAAATTACCCTATTTAGAGAAAAGTGTCGGAATTCTCCGTGGGGGAATCCGGGCCTGCAAGATTTTGATTTCGTGGGTTCCGTTGCTGATTGTTACTGGTTTGCTCATATGGTTGTGTTTTTTGTCAACCATTTGTCATGCAAGTGTTCGGAATCGTCGTAACTCACTGATCGCCAACACGAATTATCTACCTGGGACGGGCGCGCATGTTGGCGGACTGGACAAAGTAATTGTTCTGCCTGATGGATTCAGATTTTTCTTGGTGCCTTCGAAGCCGCGACCGCCCATTCGGGGAAGTCCGGGGGGAGGGGAGCGCAGAATTCGAGCGGCTTTCCGGTCTCGGGGTGGGCGAAGGCGATTTTCCAGGCATGGAGGAAATGGCGCGGGTGGCCTCCCCTTCGCCCATAGAGCGGGTCGCCCACGATCGGATGGCCGAGGTGCTTGAGGTGAACGCGGATCTGGTGGGTGCGGCCGGTGCGGGGCTGGCATTCCATGAGGGTCTTTCCCTCGAAGGAAGCAAGCACGCGATATTGGGTCACCGAGGCCCGCCCGCGTTCGCTCACCGACATTTTCTGCCGGTGGACGGCATGCCGACCGATCGCGGCCTCGATCTTGCCGTGTGGCATGCGGGGGATTCCCTCGACGAGGGCGAGGTAGGTTTTTTGGACGAGCCGGTCGGCGAACTGCGCGGAAAGCGACCGGTGGGCGGAGTCGGTTTTGGCGATGATGAGGCACCCGCTGGTTTCCTTGTCCAGCCGGTGGACGATGCCGGGCCGTTCGACCCCCCCGATCACACTCAATCCCGCGCAGTGGAAAAGCAGCGCGTTGACCAATGTGCCCTCTGCATTTCCGGCCCCGGGATGCACGACCAGGCCGGCTGGTTTGTTCAGGACAATGAGGGAGGGGTCTTCGTGGAGGACATTCAGCGGGATGTCCTGGGCGCGTGCGGGGGTCGGCTCCACCTCGCCGGGAACCGTGACCCGGACCTCGTCTCCGGAGCGGAGAATATGGGAAGGGCGGGTCGGGGACCCGTTCACGAGGACGCACCCGTTCCGGATCAGGGACTGGAGCCGCACCCGGGAGAATTCCGGCATCACCCTGCCCAGGAAACGATCCAATCGGATGCGCTCGTCCGCATCCCCTGCAACCCTCGTTTCGCAGTTCATGCTGGCTTTTGCATTGCGGGGGTCATGGCAACAGGTTATCTTCGCGCACAGTCTCTGTTTTGGCCCCCGCCGCGCACAATGGCAAACGAATCTTCTCCCACTCCCGAGCCCCCCGAGCAACTGGATGACTCCATGCCCCTGGAATCGGGGGCGGAGAACGTGTTTGAAGGGTGCCCCTCCTGCCAGACTCTCATGGACATGTCGGACGTGATGCCGTTCACGGAAGTCACCTGCCCGAACTGCCAGCACAAGATGCGGGCGAGGAAACATTTCAACCATTTCACGCTGATCGAACAGATCGGCGAGGGGGGCATGGGGGCGGTCTTCAAGGCGCTCGACAACAACCTGAACCGCTACGTGGCGCTGAAGATCCTGAAAAAAGAGATCAGCGCGAACGCGGAGGAACAGGAAAAACTCGCCAAAGAGGCCCGGCTCACGGCGGCGATCAACCACCCGCACGTCGTGAAAGTTTTCCATTTTGGGCGGGATCACGGGCAGTTTTACCTGGCCATGGAACTCGTCGAGAAGGGTTCGCTCGACCAGCTGATGGCGATCCAAAAACGGATTGGCGAGACCCAGGTGCTGGAGGTGGGGATGCAGATCGCCATGGGCCTGGGGGCGGCCTTGGATCTCGATCTCATCCACCGCGATATCAAACCGGGCAACATCCTTTTCGCCGATGCCCACACGGCCAAGCTGGTGGATTTCGGCCTGGCGATCGTGATGGATGAGGAAGCCTCGGTGCGCGGGGAAATCTGGGGGACGCCGTATTACATCGCGCCCGAGAAGCTCGACAACCAGCCCGAGGACTTCCGCAGCGATATCTACAGCCTGGGGGGGACGCTTTTTCACGCGCTGGCGGGACGCCCGCCCTACGAAGCGGAATCGGCCTCCATGGTCGCCCTGAAGCAACTCAAAAGCCAGCAGGTGAGCCTGCAGGCGTTTGCGCCGGACGTATCGAGCGAGACGGCCTACGTGATCAACCGCATGATGGCGAAGAACCCGGAGGAACGGTATCAGTCCTACGAGGAGTTGATCGGCCATTTCAGCTACGCCCGCGACAAGCTCCTGGAACGGGCACGCAAGCCGCTCCAGCCGAAGCAGCGGGTTGTCCTGGAAACCGACGAAACGCGCAAGTTCACGGCGATCATCTCGCTCGTCCTCCTGAGCGTCGTCCTGCTGGCCGGGCTCGGGGTGTATCTCATGCGCGACAGGATTTTTCCGGCGACGGTGGCCGTGGAGAAAGGTCCCGGGCAGCTGGATCCGGAGGAGGCGCAGGCGCAGCTTCTGTCCGGGGTCACCACCCTTTCGCAGGGGGATTTGGAAGGGGCCAAAACCGAGTTCCAGCACCTTGCGGGGCGGGACGACTGCCCGCAGCCCCAGAAGAGCTGGGCTGTCTTGAACGGGGCACTGGCTTCGCTCGCGCTCGGCGAGGCGAACCCCGCGCTGCAGAGCCTCACCAAACTGACCCAGGCGGGGCTTGATTCCTCCAGCCAGGCAGACCAGCAACTCGCCAATTTCTTTTTCGAGGTGAGCCGTGTCGTGAGCCAGAACAAGCCGGTCCCGGAATCCATCCAACGGGTCTACGATGCGAAGAGCGATGCGTTCGCGCTGTTGATCTTCGCGGTCTGGGACTGGGAGGCGAAGGCCGCATTTTCGGATGCGGGAGCGTTGCTGCAGACGTTTTTGAAGCGCGTTTCACCGGACGACTGGGCTTCGAAATACAAGCCGCTCGCCGAGAAATACCTTGCCGACTGGAAAATTCTGGAGCCGCTGGAGAAAGCGTCCGCGAAAGTGGATTCCTCGGCATCAGCATCGGCATTTCTCGTCCAGATCAAGGGCGCGCGCCAGCAGATTCAGACGGGAACCAAGGTCGGCGAGCGTCTGGACGAATTGGAAAAGAAGGCCAAATCCAGGATGGCGACGCCCTGAGACCGGCCCCGTTGCCCCCGGGCTTGCGGAGAAGGTGCCTTTTGGTGATAATCCCCGTCCCGACCTCATGAGATATTTAAAAGCCACTATTCTGATCGGCACGGTTTCCGCCGCTGCCGTGCTGGTTTTGTATGCCGCAGGCTGGCTGACAAACACGCTCGATCTCGTGTTGCTCCAAGCCTACAAGATGAAGAAGCCGATGGTGACGCAGCAGGGGGTGCACGTGGCATTGATCGCCATCCTGGCATTTGCGGCGGCATGGACCACCGTGGATATCACCCGCCCGGTCCTGAAGGCGATTGTGGCGCTCGGGGCCATTATTCTTCTCCTGACCGGGTCGATGGTCCTCGCGCTTTACAACGTCTTTTTTTCCCCCTTCCCCTCGATCTTCGCGGTGTTTGCAAGCTTTCTCATCGGGCTGGCCTACGGGCGCACCGGCAGCGGGTCGCGGAAAAAAGTCATGGAGCGCCTGTTCGGGCAGAGGCTTTCCCGCGGAGCCTTCAACGAGCTGGTCAATTCCGACACGCCTTTGGACTTTCCGGGTTCTTTGCAGGAAGGGACCGTGCTGGTCGTTGCCGTGCACAACCATTCCGAGCTGATGGAGCTTCTCACGCCGGAGAATTACGCGGCGATGACCAATCTTTACCTGCGGACCGCATCGGATTACCTGGTCGAGGTCGGCGGGTATCTGGACGAGTGTGGCGGCGAGAGCGTGAGGGTGGTCTTCGGCGCGCCCGTCCCGGATGACAAGCACGCGGCCAAGGCCTGCCGCGCGGCTCTCGACCTTGCAGCCAGGCTCGACGACCTCAACCGCGAATGCGACGCCACCTGGCAGAGGCGGCTGGATTTCCGGATCGGCATCAACTCCGGCGAGATGATTGCCGCTGCGTATGGCGGGTCGCGGCTGGGGAGCTTCAGCGTCGCCGGACCCGTGGTCGAGTTCGCCCGCCGGCTCTGCTCCGCATGCGCGACGTATGGCTGCAGGATTCTCATCGGTCCGGAGACCTACGAACCGGCTGCGGAGACATTGGAGGTGCGCCCCGTCGAGGTGGTGAAATCCGCCGGGGAGCGCCGCCGCGTCGAACTTTACGAGATCCTCGCGCCCAAGCACGGCCTTTCGCCGGAACGCGAGCGAAGCCGCAACCATTACTGGACCGGCGTCCTCCATTACCGCGAGCGCCAGTGGGACAAGGCGATCGAGGAATTTTCCAAAGCCCGCATCACCGGGATTCCGGATTCGCTCCTGGACTACTATATCCGCCGCGTCGAACGCAGCCGCCGCGGCGAGGAAGAGGTCAACAAAGACCAGATGCTTCTCTTCAGCGCGGCTTCGTAGCCGGGCGAAGGCCGGCAAACCATCAAAGTTTGCAAAAGGCGTCGCTTCGAGAAATGCGGGCTTGAAGAGCGGCAAACACCCGGTGATGATCCGCAGTTGTGAAACGACCCTCTCCGGTTTTCCTTTTTTCGCGCGGCTACACGCTTTTCGAGATCATGCTCGTTTTGGGCATCATCGCCGTGCTGGTGGGGTCCGCCATTTACATGCTGGTCGGAAACATTGATGTGGCAAAAGACCAGAGGGTCGAGAGCGACATCCAGGCGATCTCGATGCAGTTGCGCACTTACGAGATGCTGAACTACCGGAAGCCGACGACGGAACAGGGGCTCAAGGCTCTCGTCCAGCAACCCTCCTCGGATCCCAAGCCCCGGAAGTGGAAGCAGCTGATGAAGAGTGTGCCTCTGGACCCGTGGGGTGCGGAGTATGTCTATCGCAACCCCGGCAAACTCAACCCCGGCGGCTTCGATCTGTATTCCCTCGGGCCCGACGGCAAGGAGAGCGACGACGACCTCGGGAAAGAGAAGAATGGGACCCCGGCGAACTAGGGGGGCGTATACCCTGCTCGAAGTCCTCCTCGCCCTGGGCGTGGTCGCTGTCCTGCTCGGCATCGCCATCCCGTATTTTGCGGAGTCTTTCGGGAAAACCCCCGGCGAGGAAACGGCCGAGGAAATGGCCAAAGCCGTCCAGGGTGTGCGGAACAGCGCTTTGGAGAAAGGCGAGGCCCGGCGGTTCGAGGTCTTCGAAAACGGCATCCGTCCGGAGATCGCTCCGGACGGTGCCGTCTGGCTCCCGAAAGGCTGGAAGCTCGAGATCCTGAGAATGACCGAATCCAAATTCCGCAAGCCGGGCAAGCGGGAGACGTGGACATTCAACGGTGCCGGGATTTGCGAGCCGGTGACGTTCAAACTCCGCGGGCCGAGGGAGTCGATCGAACTCCTTTTCGACCCGCTCACCGGGCTCGTCATCAATGAGTGAGGGAATGAGGAATGCGGAATGGGAAATGCGGAATCGGGATGCATTCCACATTGCTCCGCGTCCCCGCAGGGCGTTCACGCTTTTCGAGGTTTTGGTCGCGCTGGGGGTGTTTGCGGTTGCCGTGACCGGGCTCGCCATCGCCTTGGACAGCGCGGTGATGGCGGCCTTCGAAGCCCGCGAGCGGGCGCTTGCGCGGATTGTCCTGGAGTCGCGGCTTTCCGCCATCATGAGCGATCCGCCGGTGGCGGGCGGCCGCGTCCTCGAAGCCCGCGACAACAACGGGGTGAGGGTCGAGGAGGTGATGGAACCGTTCGAGGCGAAGACGACGAACGGGACTCCGGTGACCGGGTTGTGGAAAGTCAAAATTTCCGCCGACTGGGGCCGTCGGGACAAGAGCAAAGAAACTGCGGAAATCCTGCTCTTCAGACCATGATGGAAAAAAGAGTTTTCAGTGTTCAGTGGTTCAGTGTCCGGCAAAGCAACGCTGCTTCCGCGTTCACACTTTTCGAGGTGATCCTTTCGCTCCTGATTCTCGCGTTGCTGACCGGGGCCGTTTACTCGATCACGTCCGCAGCGACGGAGACGAGCAAGGCCACGATGGAAGAACAGGTCTCCGTGAGGCGGATGGAGGCGTTTCTGAAAGTCACAAGGGACGCTTTCCTCAACCTGCCGCGCGAGGGGAGGGTCCATCTTCGGTTTTCCAAATCGGCCAGCGGGGCACCGGTCCCGGAAGTGGTTTTCGAGGAAGCGTCCGGGCTGTTCGGGATCCCGAGCCTGGGAGGGGGATCGCTGGTCCTTGCCGCGCGGCCTCGGGCCGACGGGTCCCGGGTCATGGCCCTGCTGCGGGTGCCCAAGGATTTGCAGGGAACCGATCTGGAAAACCTGAAGGCAGGGAATTCGTGGATCACCCTTCTCCCGCGGGTCGAGAAGGTGAAATGGTCGTTCTTCGCCAACGGTGAATGGAAGGAGGAGTGGCTGCCCGGGAACGGGCGTCCGCTCACCGCCCGGCTCCAGATGGAATACCTCGACATGGCCGGCTCGAAAATCGACAGCCAGTTTTGGATTCCCCCGATTTCCGCCGTGGTCCAGGCGGGGCCGCCTGCCCCGAAGCCGAAGCCCTCACCCGGGCCATGAAAAGACCGATGAAACCGACGGAGCAGCTTGTGGGGGCGGTTGCGCCAACCGCCCGTCGCGGCATCAGGCGGTTGGCACAACCGCCCTCACGACAGAACGCGCGGGATGAAACGAACTTTGGAAACGGGGGGGGGGGCACCGGCTCCCGGCGTGGGCTGGCGCTTCCGCTGGTTCTCTGGAGCATCGCGTTTCTCGCCGGTTTAGTGGTGCTGGTGGGAGGGGTCGTGGGGGATTGGATCGGTGCAGAAACCCGCGCCGAGAAAATGTTCCGCGCCCGGCAACTGGCTCTCAGCGGGATCGCGATCGGGTTGAGCCCGCAGGTCAAACCCGGGGACCCCCTGCTGAAGAACGGCAGCCGCGAGACCGAGGGGTTCGAGGTGAAGCTGTCCGACGAATCCGGGAAGATCAACCCGAACTTCTGGATCGCCCAGAACAACCGCGACATTTTCATCCGGCTTTTCGGCTCATGGAACGCGGACGACGAGCTCTGCGATGCGGCGATCGACGGCCTGATCGACTGGGCGGACGGCGATGACTTCCGCTCGATGCACGGGGCCGAGCGCGGCGAATACGAGGCCGCAGGCCGCCCGGGATTTCCCGCGAACCGCCCGCTGCTGAACATCCGGGAGATGGAGGCCGTCCTCGGAATCGACGGGGTGTTGGCCGCGCGGGAGGACTGGCGGAATTTTTTCACCGTGTGGCATAACGGCAAGATCAACATCCAACATGCTTCCCAGCCCGTGTTGGAAGCGCTGGCGGAATTGACCCCGGAACAATGTCGCGCGCTTTTCGAGTTGCGTGCAGGGCCGGATGCCATTGAGGGTAGCGAGGATGACGCCAAATTTGAATCCATCGAGGAAGCGGCCGGGCTCATTGGCGCGAATGGACGCTCCCTGGAAGATCTCGAGGCATTCTTTGACGTGTCCGGTTCGGTGCGGCGGATCGAGAGCACCGGCTCCTGCAATGGCATCCAGCACAGGATCGTCGTCATCTCTCCCGAAAACGGCGGAGGCCAGATCATGAACTGGGAGGAGGAATGAGCGCGCAGGGCCCGGAATCCGTGCTGCGGCCCGGTGCCGGAGGCTGGGAGCTCTGGCAGTTCCCGTCCAAGGACGGGCCAAAAGTCGAGATGGATCCCGGCATCAAATCCGTCGCGTCCGCACCCCGGCTGCTGCTGGCTCTCCCCACGCGGACCCTGATGGCCATCCCTCTCTGGGTCGCCGAGCAGGGAGATCCCCGGGAGCTGGCTGAGCTGGAGCTCTCCGGGCGTCACCTCGTCAGGCGGGACAGCGAGGTCCGGGTGGTCCCGATCGATTCGACGGCGGATGGCAGGTCGCTGGTTCTGGCGGTCGCGGTTGGCGATGATTCGCCGGCGGCGGAGTATTTCCCGGGTGCCCTGATGTTCGACATCCCGGCCCGGCTGTTCGATCCGGGCGCGGCGGATGTGCTGGTCTGGCGCGAGTTCGGGGATCTGGTTTTCGCCTTTTTCAAAAACCGGCGTTGCGTGTATTTTTCCGCGAGCGGCGAAGCCTTGCCCGGTCCGGCGTTTTGCGGGCTTGTCGCCAGGGCGGCGCTTCGGCTGCGGGCCGAGCAGGTGATCGCGGGGCTTCCCTCGGCGATCCGCGTGATCGGGGATTTTTCCGAGGCCGACTGCCAGGCCATCGGAAACGGGCTGCGCCTCACGGTGGAACACATCACCCCGGTCCCCCCGCCTTTGATCCCAGGTGATGCCGTGGAAATCGCTCCCCCGGCCGCCCTCCGGGCCCGGGCGAGGCGCAAGGGTGCCAGGAAGCTCGCGATCGTCGCGTTCGCGGTTCTGGCCGCTTACCTCCTGCTGGCGGCGCTGCTCGGGGCCGACCTTCTCCTGAAAAAAATGCAGCTCGATTCGCTCGACAAAAAGGCGGCGGAGATTGCGCCCGAGGCGGAGCAGGCGAAAATTCTCGTGACCGAATGGAAGGAATTCCAGTCGGCCGTCCACCCGCAGAGCTTCGCGCTCGACCAGCTCGCCGCCGTGGCGGCGGAGCTTCCGGGCGACCAGGTGCGCCTGACCCAGTTCACCCTGGAAAACGGCCGCCTTCTCCTCGCCGGCGAGGCCCCGGACATCGCGCAGGCGTATTCGTTTTTGGAAAAGGTGAAAAAATCCGCCGTGTTGCAGAATTACGACTGGACACCGCGCCAGCCGCAATTGGCCGGAAAAAACAAAGTGCGGTTTGAGATGGAAGGAACCCGACCCGATGCGCAAGCTCGCAACGAATGAACTCCGGCTGCTGATCTTTTTTTGCTCGGCCATTTTTTTGGCCCTCAATTTGTTTGCCGTCCGCGCGTGGACGGGAGCAAGGGCCTCGCTTGTCCGCGAGGCGGAGGCCGCGCGGGGCCGGGTTGCCGAGAGCCGGATGTGGATCGACGGGGCCTCGGGCCTCTCCTCTTCGCACGAGTGGATCAAGGCGCATCCCCCGCAGACAATCAAGGCCGAGGAGGCGAGTGCCGGTCTCCTGCAGATGACCCGTTCGGCGGCGGAAGAGGCGGGCCTGAAGATCGTCGAAGAAAACCTGCTGCCCTCTGCGGCGACCGCCACCGGAACCGCAGCCTCGCTCCAGGCCAAGTTGTCCGGCCCATTCCCTGGCGTGGCCAAATTTTTGTTCGCGTTGCAGAATCCGACCGCGTGGAGATCGGTGCCGAAACTGATCATCCGCAGCGACACCGAACCCCCAAATGTGCTGGTCGACATGGAAGTGCACCAGTATTATCTTCCCGCGACGCAAAACGGCCCATGACCTCTCTCCAAAAAGCGCTCATATTTTCCATGTTTCTGGGCCCCGCGATGGTCCGGAGCGAGGACCCGTGGGCCCAGCCACGGGAGATTTCCCAGTTTCAATTTCTCATGGACCGCTCGCCTTTTTCTCTTCCGACAGCGGAAGAAACGTCCCCGCTCGCGGACAGGTATGCGCTGACCGGAGCCGCCACGCTCGACGGCGATTCCCTGATCTTTGTTTTGGATAAAACCACGCAGGAGCACCACATGATCTCGAAGGCGGCCAACAAGCTCGACATCGGGCTCGTCGAGTATCTGCCGGACCCGGACCCCCGCCGCATGCGCGCCACGATCAAGGTCAACGGCCAGACCGCGACCATCTCCTACTCCGAGTCCGTCGCGTTGCAGGGCCAGCAACCGGGGGTCCCTCCAAACAACGGGATGCCGGTCCCCAACCAAAATCCTTCGGCCATCGTGAACCCGCCCGGGCAGTCCGTTGCCGCCGGGGCGCCTCCAAACATGCAGCAACCCAATTCCCTGGCCCCCCAAAGGCGCGTGATCCGGCGCAGGATCATCTCGGGGCAACCCGCAACCGGCCCATGAAGCCCCTTTTTCGCCCGCTCGCGGCAGCCGCCGCCATGTCAGCCATCCATGCCCAGACCCCGCCGCCGCCGATGGTCGTGCCGCTGCCTTCCCCCGCGACTTCACAGCCCGTCCCGCCGGGGCCGACCCAGCCCGCGCAGCCCACCCCCGTGCCCCAGCAGGGTGCCGCCTCCGGGGACAGCGTGAACATGCAGTTCCCGCGCACCTCGGTTTTTGACGTGCTGAACTACTACGAGTCCTTGACCGGAAAACGGCTCATCCGGGATTCCAACCTCGCCGGCCCCGAGCTTTCGATCATGGTCAGCCAGCCTGTCTCCAGGCAGGAGGCGATCAAGCTGATCGAGAGCTCGCTCCTGCTCAACGGCTACAGCATCGTGCCGGTCGACGACCAGACGGTGAAAATTCTCGGGCCCTCGCGGGCACCGCGCACCGAGGGGCTGCCGCTCTACGTGGACAGCGTGGCTCTCCCCAAGGATGGGGAGCGGGTGGTCAGTTTCTATGCGCCCCTCGCGTTCATCTCGCCGGACGAGGCGATCGCCGTGCTCGACCAGGTCGTCCAACGAAACGCATTCGGCGCGTTCGCCCCCGTCCCCAACACGAACGCCATCATCATCACGGACAAGACGCCGGTTATCCGCAAAGCCATCGGGGTCCTCGCTCTGATCGACGTCGAGCCCGCCCAGGTCGTCACCGAATTTGTTCCGCTCCAGCGGGCGAACGCCGAGCGGATCGTGGAAATCCTCGACGAGATGTTCGGAAAAGACGACCCCTCCTCGAAAAACACCGGCCCAACCGCGAATATCCAGGTGCCGCCGCCCGGCGGCCAGCCTGCGGCACCCGGCAACGCCGGAGCCTCGGGCGCTCGATACGAAAACCGCCTGATCACGGGGAAAGCCAAATTCGTCGCGGACAAACGGACGAATCGGATCCTCGTCGTCACCCGTCAGGAAAACTACCGTTACGTGCGCGACGTGATCAACCAGCTCGATGCGGCGGGGACCTTCGAGCAACCCTACGTCCGGGTCTGCAACTATGTGCCTGTCAACGATGTCTTCCCGGTGCTGTCCGACATGCTCGCCGATGCGGAGAGCGAAAAAAAAGGGGGGGCCGCCAACGCTCAGCCGACGCCCTCGAACCCGTTCAACAACCAGGGAAACAACTCCAATTCCTCCACCGGATCGAGCGGCGGTTCCGGACTGAGCAAGCCGGACCGGCTCTCGAACGAGGCCGCCGAGGCCGCGCCGCAATCGGTGACGATCGGCGAAATCAAGCTGATCGCGGACAACAGCTCAAACAGCATCATTGTCTTCGGCCCCCCGGAAAGCAAGGCGCGCGCCAAGCAGATCCTCGACCTTCTCGACCAGCGACCCAAGCAGGTTTACCTGGCGGTGGTGATCGGCCAGTTGCGGATCAACAACGACCTGGACTACGGGGTGAACTACCTGATCAAATACCAGGGGGCGTCCGGAAACGGCCTCGCAGCGGCGGTCCTGAATCCCCTGCTGTTTCCCAACGTGGCCGGGACGCTTCCGGTTCCCGCGTCGATCACCGGCCCGGCGGCCCTGGCAAACGGGATCGGGGCACTTTCCGGCCTGACCGTTTTCGGGACGATCGCCGACTCGGTGGACGTCTACGCGAGGTTCCTGGAGTCCACCAACAAATTCCGGACGCTCTCGCGACCGGTCATTTACACGACGAACAACCGCAAAGCCACCATCCTCTCCGGGCAGAAGGTCCCCGTCCCCACCTCGACCCTCACGACCGCCACGGGCGGCGGCGTCAACAACAACGGCACGGCCGTCACGTCGAACATCCAATACCAGGACGTCGTGCTCAAACTCGAGGTCATCCCGCTCATCAATTCCGACCGCGAGGTCAATCTCGTCATCGCCCAGACCAACGACAAAATCATCGGGACGGACGAAATCTCCGGCAATCAAGTCCCCCGGATTTCCACCCAGGAGATCACCACCAGCGTGCGCGTCCCGAACGGCTCGACGATCGTCTTGGGAGGGCTCATCACCGAGGACAAGGAAAACAACAAGGCGGGCATCCCGTATATCTCGCGCATTCCTGTCATCGGGTCCCTCTTGGGCGGGAGGACGAACAACAAGGTGGATAAGAACGAGCTGATCGTCATGATCCAGCCCGTCGTGGTGGATTCCAACCAGGAGATGATGAAGGCCAGCGCCTACGAGGGGGACCGCACCCGCCTCGGGCAGGACGCCCAGCAGATCACCGCGCCGCTCGCCGAACAGGCGAGGGAGCCCGTGCCTTGGAAGCCCAAACCCACGCCGACCCCCAAGCCCGGGAAAAATTGAGACATGGTGAACCTGATCGAGGATCTCACCGGGCTCGCCAAAGACGCCGGGTGCTCGGAGGCGGAAAAATGCCGCGAAACCCTCCAGCGCGCGGCCTTTGCCCAGAGGTCGCTCGTGGCCGCCCTGCTCGATTCCCAGCTCGTGCGGGAACCGGATTTTTTGAAGTCCCTGGCCGCTTCGCTCGATCTTCCCTGGCGGGAGGAGAGCGATGTGGAAATCATAGAAAACGTCCGCGAGAAATTCCCCGCCCGGCTCGCTCTCGGGCAGACCGTGCTTCCCGAGGCTGCGGTTGAAGGCGGGGAGATGCGGCTTCTGACATTCGACCCATTCGACCACGGCGGCTTGCAGGCCGTCCTGCAGCACTGGGCGGGGCCTGTGCGGCTCGTGCTGACCACCCGCAGACGGCTCGTCGAGACGTTGAAGACCACCTACGGGGTCGGGGCGGACACCTTCGAGGAACTCATCGAGGGCCGCGAAAATGAAACCGGCGGCACCCGCGAGGAAGTCAACGTCGTCGATGAGGAGGACAGCGAGGCCTCGGTCATGAAGTTCGTGAACCAGATCCTTCGCGAAGGTCTCCAGGAGGGGGCCACCGACATCCACTTCGAACCGCTCGGGCAGGACCTCCGCATCCGCTACCGCATCGACGGCGTTCTGCACGAAACCCCCGTTCCGCCCCGGATCAAGGTGCTCCAGGATTCCGTCATCTCGCGCCTCAAGATCATGGCCGGCCTCGACATCGCGGAAAGGCGTCTCCCCCAGGACGGGCGGATTGCGCTCGAACACACCGGGCAGCCGATCGATGTCCGCGTCGCCACGATCCCCTGCGTCTACGGCGAGAACGTCAGCCTGCGCCTGCTCGGCCAGGAACACTTCGATTTCGCGAGGCTCGGGCTGGACGCCGCCTCCGAGAAGCGGATCCGCAACCTGATCTCGATCCCCAACGGCATTGTGCTCGTCACCGGCCCGACCGGATGCGGCAAAAGCACGTCGCTTTACACGTTTCTCAGCAGCCTGAACGTCAAGGAACGGCGGATCGTCACGATCGAGGACCCGGTCGAGCACAAGCTGGACGGCGTGATCCAGATCGCCGTGAAGCCGGAGATCAACCTCACGTTCGCCACCGCCCTGCGGAGCATCCTGCGCGGCGACCCGAACGTGATCATGGTCGGCGAGATGCGCGACCACGAGACCGCCGAGATCGCCATCCGCGCGGCCCTGACCGGCCACCTCGTCTTCAGCACCCTGCACACGAATGACGCGGTGGGCGGGATCACCCGCCTGCTGGACATGAACGTGGAACCGTTTCTGGTGGGGTCGTCCGTCCGGGCCTTCATCGCCCAGCGCCTCGTCCGCCGCCTCTGCAAGCACTGCTCGCAGCCGGCCCACCGCAAGCCGGAGGAAATGGCAGAGATCGGCTTTCCCGTCGAATGGGCGCAGAAAGCCCGCAGGCCGGTCGGGTGCGAACGTTGCCGGAACAGCGGCTATTCCGGGCGCACCGCGCTCTTTGAAATCGTCATGATGTCCTCCCGGCTCCAGGAGGCGATCCAACGCCGGGGGAGCGGCCCGGAACTGCGCGAGCTCGCCGTGCGCGAAGGCATGATCCCCCTTCGCAAAGACGGCTGGCAAAAGGTTCACGACGGGGTCACCTCCATCGAGGAAGTCCTCCGCGTCACGACCAGCGAACTCGAGGTGCTCGATGAGTAGTTCAGGAGAATGTGGAATGTGGGATGCGGAATGCGGAATGGGGTGCCGCGCTCCGCGCGGGTGGTTTTTCATTTCAAATTTCAAATTTCAAATTTCAAATTGTCTTCAACGTGCCTGACTTTTCCTACAGGGCGACGGAGCCGGGGGGCGGGGTTTCGAGCGGGGTGATTTCCGCGACGACCCGGGCGGAGGCGTATCGCATTCTCCGGAACAAGGGGTTGCAGCCGGTCAGCGTGGGGGAGAGCGGCCAGGCCGCCCGGCCGCAGAAACGAAAAGCGGACGAGATCGGTCTCACGCGGTTGTCCTCCGCCCAGTTGCTCTATTTTACCGAGGAGCTCGCCGAGCTTCTCGAGGCCGGGCTCCAGCTCGAAGGGGCGCTCAAGGTCATCGAACAACGGCAGGAAAAGTCGGAGGTCAAACCCGTCGCCGCCAAGCTCCGCCAGCGGGTGCGCGACGGGGTCAGTTTTTCCCAGGCCCTGCGGGAATGCGGCAGGACGTTCGACGCACTCTACTGCAATCTGGTGGCGGCGGGGGAGGCCGGCGGGGCGCTGCCCCAGATCCTCAAACGCCAGTGCGCATATCTCGAGCTCATCGAGGACCTGCGCAAACGGGTCATCAACTCGCTCATGTATCCCAGCATCGTCTTCGCCTCGGCGGTCGTGCTGATGTTCATTTTCCTGACGTTCCTCGTGCCGCAACTGTCGGTGCTGTTGGGGAAGACCGGCCAGAAGCTCCCCCTGATCACGCAAATGCTGATCGCAGTGAGCGGGTTTTGCGGGAAGTGGTGGTGGGCGATCATCGCCTTTTTCGGGGCTGCGGCCCTGCTCGTCCGCGCGGCGGTCCAGACCCCTCCCGGCCGCGCCTGGTGGCACCGCGCGATGCTGGACATCCCGGTGGTCGGGCCGGTGCTCCGGGCGAAGTTTTACGCGGAAATGCTGCAGACCCTCTCGACGCTGGTCTCGAACGGCGTGACGCTCCTGAACGGGATCAACCTCATGCTCGCCGCAACCTCAAACGTCTTCCTTCAGGGACTTCTCCGCAAGGTGGCCGACCTGGTGGGCGAGGGGACGAGCCTGGCTTCCTCGCTCCGCCGCGTGGGTTTTTTTCCTCCCGTCCTGATGGATATTCTCGGCGTCGGAGAGCAAACCGGGGACATCGCCTCCGCTCTCGAACGGGCGGCCCGCCGCTTCGACCGCGAACTCACGTCGCGCATCGGGCACCTGACCACTCTCATCCAGCCGGCGATCATTCTTCTCGTCGCCCTCTTTGTCGGCGTCGTCGCCTACTCGATGATCGCAGGAATCCTCACCAGCGTGAGCGCACTGCGGGCGCGGTAGGGCGTCCCGTGAAGCAACGATGAATGTTGGAGAATCTCGCCGCCAAGGACGCAAAAAACCGGCCAACCCCACTTCGCGGACTGGAGGCGAAAAACGGCTGTTTTCAGCCCGCCGGGGCCCGTAGACCCGCATAAACACAGAATTGTCAAATGGACATGGCCCCACATGGGGAGATGCAGGATAAAAAGAGAGCGGGTGACGAGACTCGAACTCGCGACATCAACCTTGGCAAGGTTGCACTCTACCAACTGAGTTACACCCGCGCGAGAGACTGGCATTTATGATCTGACAGTGCCGTTTAGTCAATGGATCTTTCCACGGCCAATTCATGAAGCGGAGGAAAAGGAGGGGCGGGAGGCAAAGAGGGCACGATGAGACGACAGCCAGACTATGGCAGGGAGTAAACGCGGATCCAGTCGATTTCGACTTTCGAGTTGGCGACGAGTCCATCCAAAGGCCAGCCGCCGCCGATCGAATATTCGAGGATCGTGTAGAATGGGTTGGCCATGTAGGCAGTGGGAGTTGCGATGCGGTTGGTTTGCACGCCGTCGATATACCAGGTGCAATAGGTGGGATCGGCCTTGAAGCCGTAGATGTGGTATCCGGCCCACGGGAAAGCTCCCCCGGGTATGGGTGTATAGGGTGAGGAGAGATGGGGGGTCGTGATGTCCTCGCCGCCTCCTGCGATCCAGTTGTGCGAGGCCTGCTGAGTCTGGGCCTTTTGAGGGTTTGCGCTATAGGTGTTGCCATACCATTCGAAGATGTCGATCTCCTCGACGTTGCCGCTGTGGGTGATGTCGTTGGTCGTCTTCATCCAGAACGACGGCCAGGAGCCGGTGCCCGAGGCGGGCAGCTTGGCCCGCATCTCGAAGTAGCCATATTTCTGGGAAAAGCCGGCGCCGGTCGCGTCCACCGAATACAGTGCCCCGGATTTCCAGATACCCCAGGTGCTCTCGTTGACGGTGATGCCGCCGGTGGCGCTGACGGTCGTGGTGGTGTTGAAGAACATGTCGCCGCCGCTATTGTTGTCCGTCAACAGATAATAGGCTTTGTTGGCCTGCAGGGTCACGTTCCCCCCAATGATGTCGGCGTAGACGAAGCCAGACACCGACTGGCCGGCGCAGTTGACGGTCGTCTTGGCCACATCAGCACCGGTGGCGGCGTCCATGATCCTGACCTGGTGCGTTTGCGTGTTGGTCGTGATGGCATAGCGTCCGAGCTGGCTGACGGTCACGGGGCTTGATCCGACGGTGAACTTCATCCCCGTCCAGCCATACCACGGCCAATACGCGTTGCTGTTCGTCTGGGGGCCTGACACCACGAGGGAGATCATCGGCGTGCCGGCGCTGGTCTTCATCCCGACCGGGCCGCCGCAGCGCGCGCCGGACACGGGGAGGTAGGTTTTCAGCCACAGCTTGTTCGAGAGGATTCCGCCGCTGACGCTGAATGAAGCCGGGTCGCGCGCGGCATTCCCGTAAACGCCTGCGGCGCCGTTGGGCGGAGAACCGGCATACCATTTCGCAGACCCCTTCGGGCTGCTCGTTGCATAACTGAGGGAATCGAACTCGTCGGAAAATATCAGGGTATGGCCGGTGAGATCGATGTCCGGCGCTGCGGCCAATCCGACCACGCTCGGGTCCCAGGCGTTGTTGGTTCCACTGGAGAACCGGATGCCTGTCGCGGTGGACAGATCCCCGGTGCCCGTGAAGTCGGAAAGTCGGAAGGCAACCGCATATTGGCCGAAAGGTCCCGTATAGGTTCCGCCACCGGTGCCGTTGCTTATTACGGTGTAGCTGGAGCTTGAAATCAAAGGCGAACCAAATTGGCCAGGTGTGATGCTGATGCTGTAGCTTCCCAGAACGGTGTTTGAGGCATTGACCAATTGAAAGCCGACGGTCTCTGTAGCAGCTCCGTTCTGTAGCTCCGTGACGAAGATATAATCCTGCGACGTAATGGTCCTGCCAAACTGGAACAAGCTCCCGTAGTCAACATTGCCGGCACCCGTCCGATAATCCAACCCGGAAGCAGCCGCGTTCGCCTGCCCGGCACCCGAGAAAATAGGGTTTCCTTGAGGATAAAAATAAGTATCGGCACCTGTCAGGGTGGCAGTTGAACCTGTCAGGTTGGTATAGGCCGTTCCGCCAATGGTCAGCGATGTGAAGGTGCCATTGGTGTCGGTATAACTCGTCACCGCCAGAGCGGCGGCCGAAGCGTGCCCGCCTCCCAAGGCGAGCGACACGAGCAGGGAAAGAGACTTGATCCAGTGCAATGGGGGGATATGCATGGTCTGCATTGTTGCGAAATCAGAACCGTTCTAGCAATCGGCGCGTGCTGCATCCATATTCGAAGGTCGCTTTGCCATTGTCTCGGTCCCGCGCGTTTTCTAAGGTTTCGTCATGCCTCCCGACGAAACCCTTCGGGTTACCACAAAGGACATCGCGCGGACCCTGGGACTGAACCCCTCGACCGTCAGCCGCGCCCTGCGCAATCACCCCCAGATCGCCGCCTCCACGAAGGCAAGCGTCCGCGCCGCCGCGCGGCGGCTGGGTTACCGCGAGGACGCCTCGCTCAAGTCGCTGATTTCCTACCGCTGGACGCCGCGCAAACGGGCGAACCTCACCCCCATCGCCCTCATTCTGGAAAACTTGCCGCCCGGCGATTTCCATCCGGGGGAACTCGAAGCCGTCGAGCGGGGAAAACGCCGCGCGGCGGAAATGGGTTACGCCGTCGAAACCTTCTCCCTCGCGGGTTATCCCGGCCCGGCGGAGCTCAGCAAGGTCCTCTACCATCGCGGCATCGTCGGCATCCTGATCGGGCGCACCACGCGGAATCATGCACCGGAGCGATTCTTTTTCGATTGGAACAAATTCGCCGTCGTCGCCGTCGATGCCGGGACGACCGCCTTTCTCTGCCACAACGTGCTCGCCAACCACGTTTGTGCCGTGGGACGTTTGTTGAGAACATTGCGCGCAAGAGGGTTCCGCCGCATCGGCGCGGTGCTTCGGAACGACCATGCCAGACGCCTGCATTCCCATGAAATCGGCGCGTATTCCTACGGTCAACTCGAGCTGCCCGCCTCCGAGCGCATTCCTATTTGCGACGCCGCTCCCCGTTCCAATCCCGATCGAATCGTCCGATGGGTGCGCCGACACCGGCCGGAAGTCGTCATCTCCCGCCAGGAGGAAACGATCGACGTCCTCCGCTCCGCCGGCCTGCGGGTTCCCGGCGACCTCCATTTCGCCGCGCTGGAAGTGCTCGACGCCCGAAGCGGAATCGCCGGGTTTGAATACGTGAAATCGTGCTACGCGGAAGCCGTGATCCAGCTCGACGCGCTGCTCCGGCACAACCTCCTCGGCCTTCCCCCCGCGCGCGGCGTGCATCTGATCGACCCGCCCTGGCGTCCCGGCGCGACCCTGCCAGGCATTCGGACGCTCCGGGCGTGAAGGGGCGCCCAAATCCGCAGTCACGTAAGGGAGGAAATGAGAGGGGGGCGGTCCAACGACATGTCGACAACGCGAGGGAGGGCGAAGCTCCGTCTGAGCCGTAATTATTAATGGGCTCACGCGGAGGTTCGCCCTCCCATTGTTGGCGTGACGCGCGGATTTGGGGCGGTGCCCCCTGCGGCTCGTCCCATTGGTTCTGACAGGCCCCAATGTCCCCTACTTCGGGATCCGCAGCGTGCGTCCGGGGTGCCACGAACCGCGGATGGTTGTGTCCGTGGCCATTTCCGGGACGCCAAACTGGCGGTTGCGGATGAGGGACACCACCAGCTCGACGGCGGCGGCCCCGATCTTCCTGCGATTGCCGCAGACTCCCGCCCAGTCGGCGACATCGTCATCGGTGGCGAGGTGGACGACCCCGATGTCGCCGGGGACGCGGTATCCCAATTCTTCGACACAAGCCAGCAGGCGGCCGCTGAGGCCGACGACCACCTCTGGGCGGTGGCGGGCGAGCCATGCGGCGATCTGCTTTTTCGCGGCGGGCCAGTCCTCCTCGGTCCTGTTCAAGTAAAACAGGGGAGGGACCTGGTGGGTCCGGGGGGATGTCACGTGGAAATAGACGGCGGCGGCCCGGAGGGAGTGGGCGGAATAACGGTCCGACTCGTGTTCGATGCAGACGCCTATGCGCCGGTAGCCTTGGCGTTTGAGCATTTTGAGAGCGAGGAGAAGGTTGTAATAATAATCCATCATGGCCCTGTGAAGGCGGGGCGCGAGCAGGCTGCCTTCGATGGAAACGCCGGCAAAGCGCTGCCAGTCGAGGCGGAGGTGCTTGGCGGGATAGCTGACGATGACGCCCTCGATGCCGCGCTGCGAGAGCATCCGGGAAATGCGGGACATGGTCATGCCGGGCTCCTGGGTCCAGAATTCGTCAATCCGGTAGCCGAGCTGGAGGGCTCGTTCCTGCGCGCCCTCCAGATAGGGCGACAAAAATTTGTATTTTTGCCACGTCTTCGTGTCCCCGACGGTATTCAGCCAGGCGAGGGGCAGCAGGTCTTTTTTTTTGGCATCCCGCACGGTGGCCATCCAGTTGGAAATCCGGGCGTCGGGAACATAGCCAAGCTTTTTGGCGATGCTGAGGACGCGTTCACGGGTCGCGGCGCTGACGCCGGAGGTATTTCGCAGGGCGTAGCAGACGGCGACACGGGAAATCCCCGCCTCCCGGGCGATATCGCCCAAGCTCACGATGTTCGTTTTCTTTTTCATCGGGCGATGCTCCCCGACTGCCCGTAAGAACATCCCGGCCAGGACATCGCGCCGAGCCCTGCGACCGAAATGCGGAGAACGAAAGTGCCTGGGGGACGATAGCGCATGGATTGGATTTACAAAGCCCGCCCGGGATTTGCAATCCATCATGCGACTGGCGGACGGACATCACAAAAGTTGCATTGTTTCCCGGATGTGCTGGAATCTCTCTCCATGAACTCGTCCCGGCGGGATTTTTTGAAAAAGGCCGCCCTGGCCGGCGTCTCGATTGCGGTGGCTTCCGCCCGCGGGGAAACCCCTGCGGCCAATCCCGCCCGGTTGCCCCGCCGGAAATTCGGCGGCCATCCGGACGAACTTTCGGTCGTCGGGTTCGGCGGCATCGTGGTGAAGGATACGGAGCAGAGCCATGCCAACCGGGTTGTGGCGGAATTTTACGAGAAAGGCATCAACTATTACGATGTGGCACCGGGCTACGGGGATGCCGAGATCAATCTGGGACCGGCCCTCGCGCCTTACCGCAAGAACTGCTTTCTCGCCTGCAAGACCGGCAGGCGCGACCGCGTCGGCGCGGAGCAGGAATTCCGGCGTTCACTCGAACGCCTGCAAACGGATTATTTCGACCTCTACCAGCTTCACGCCATCACCGATGTCGCGAAAGACGTGGATGCGGCCTTCGCGCCGGGCGGGGTCATGGAATTCCTGGTCCAGGCGAAAAAGGACGGGCGCGTGCGCTACCTCGGGTTCTCGGCCCATTCCGTGGAAGCCGCCCGGGCGGCCCTGGAGCGGCATCCGTTCGACTCCGTCCTATTTCCCGTCAATTTCGCCAGCTATCTCGCCGACGGTTTCGGCCCGCAAATCCTCGCGCTCGCGGAGGAAAAAGGCGCCGCGCGCCTGGCGCTGAAAGCCCTGGCAAAGCAAACCTGGCCGAAGGACTCTCCCCTTCGCGAGGAATACAAGAAATGCTGGTATGAGCCGCTGGTCGATCCGCGCGAGGCCGGGCTGGCGCTCCGTTTCACTCTCGGCAAGTCCGTGACCGCCGCCCTCCCGCCCGGGGACGAGCGGCTGTTCCGGCTCGCCGTGGATCTCGCCTTCCGTCTCCAACCCCTGACCGCCGACGACGAAAAAGAACTGGCCCTCCTCGCCGGACAAATCAACCCGCTGTTCCGGGCTTGATCCAGCGCGGACTGATGGGGGAGGAAGTGCTGGCGGGAAGCCAGTTCGGGGGGGGCGTGATCGCCCAATGCCGCTACCCGGTTGACTCGATCGCTTCCTGCGGTTAGATATGCGGTCGTTGTGATACCGACACTGCAAAAACTCGAGCAGATCCACCGCCGACCGCTTTTCGACCTGATTCACGAAAGCCGCCGGGTGCATTTGGAATTTTGGAACAAAAACGAGGTCCAGCTCTGCACCTTGCTCAGCGTGAAGACCGGGGGATGCAGCGAGGACTGCGGGTATTGCTCGCAGAGCTCCCGTTACGACACCGGCTTGGAGAGGGAAAATTTGATGACGGTCGACGAGGTGCTGCCGATCGCGCAGATGGCCAAGGCCAATGGCTCCACGCGTTTCTGCATGGGGGCGGCGTGGAAGGGGGTCCGCAAGGGCGACAAAAAGTTCGGGGAAATGCTCCGGACGGTCCGCGAGGTCTCCCGCCTCGGATTGGAGGTCTGCGTGACATTGGGCCAGCTCGGAGACGAGGAGGCGCAGGAGCTCAAGAAGGCCGGGCTGACCGCTTACAACCATAACATCGACACCTCGCCGGAGCACTATTCGCAGATTGTGACGACCCACACGTTCGAGGACCGGCTCAACACGATCGGATCGGTCCAGAGGGCGGGCATCAGCGTCTGCTGCGGCGGCATCATCGGCATGGGGGAGAGCATCCGGGACCGCCTGCGGATGCTGGAGGTCCTGTGCAACTTCGACCCGGCACCGGAGAGCGTTCCGATCAACTGCCTGATGCCCATGCCGGGAACCCCGCTCGCGGATGCGCCGCCGGTCGATGTGTTCGAACTGGTGCGGCTGGTCGCCACGGCGCGGATCGTGCTTCCCAAGGCGAAGATCCGCCTCTCGGCGGGCCGGACACGCCTCTCGCGCGAGGGCCAGGCCATGTGCTTCTTCGCAGGCGCGAATTCGATCTTTTACGGCGAAAAGCTTTTGACCGCCGGCAATCCCGGCGTGGATGAAGACCGGGAGCTTCTCAAGGACCTTGGCCTCGAAGCCCAGGCCCCCTATTCCGACCAACCCGAACCCGCGTTTTCCCTTTGAAAATCAGCATCGGCAGCGACCATGCGGGCTTCGAATACAAGGAGCGCTTCATCGCGCACCTGAAAGCCGTCGGCCACGAGGTCGCCGACCACGGCACCCATTCGGCGGAGAGCACGGATTACCCGCTGTTCATCATCCCCGCTGCCGAAGCGGTGGCGCGCGGGGAGGCGGAGCGTGGAATTGTCCTCGGCGGATCGGGAAACGGCGAAGCCATGGCCGCCAACAAGGTGAACGGCATCCGGTGCGCCCTGTGTTGGAACGACGAAACGGCCGAGTTTTCCCGCCTGCACAACGACTCGAATGTCCTCTCCATCGGACAGCGCATGGTCTCGATCGAGATTGCGCTCCAGATCCTGGATATCTGGCTGAAGACCCCGTTCGAGGGCGGACGCCATGCGCGCCGGATCAAGGAGCTCGATGTTTACGAGGAGGGCAGGGGAGTCGAGGGGATGAAGGCCGTGGCCGCAGTGTGATTCAGGGCCAGAGCGGCGAGGGATATTCGCCTGCCTCGACGAGGCTGGCGAGCGCCGAGACAACCCCCGGACGGTCTTCGCGGTAGGTGACCCCGAACCACTGGCTCCCGACGGGAAGCACGCTGACGCCCGCCTTTCCCGCAGTGATGAGATTTGCGACGGCGGCGGGAATGTAGAACTCGGATTTTTCCCCGGTGCCATGTTTCGCGAGAAAGGCCGAGAACAGTTCTTCGAGCCCGGCAAACACCGCAGGGGTGAACCCCCAACAGTTCATGGAAACCCGCTCCTCCCCGCTGAAGCGTGTGCCGTCTTCCTGGTTCACGATTCCTGACGGCGTGCTCTCGATCCGGGTAAATTCTTTGATGTGGAGGAGTTCGTTCTGCGGGGAAACCTCGCAAACTCCGCGCGAGACATGCCCGCTGGGGGAGAGGGTGGCCGCGAGGCGGTAACCGGCCATGCAGAAGCGGGTGCCCTCCAAGGCTTGCGCCGAAAGAAACTTCCCGGTTCCCGAGATCGCCCCGGACCCATAGAAATCGTCCGCGTTAATGGCGAGAAAGGCCGAATCGATCGCCGCCCTCGCGCACCAGATGGCGTGCCCCGTGCCCCAGGGTTTCTCCCTGCCATCGGGGACGCTGAACCCGTTGGGCAGATCGTTGAGCTGCTGGAAAACATACCCCACGTCGATCCGGTCCTCGAAGCGCTTCCCGATTTTTTCGCGGAACTCCTCCTCGAACTCCCTGCGGATCACAAAAACCACCCGCGAAAACCCGGCCCGGACGGCATCATACACCGAATAGTCCAGCAGTGTTTCCCCGTCCGGCCCGACAGGGTCCATCTGCTTCAAGCCGCCGTAACGGCTCCCCATGCCGGCCGCCAAAACCAAAAGGGTTATCTCCATGAAAACGAAAACGGTAGCAAATGCCGTCCCCGCTGCCAAAGCCCAAATCCGCGCGTAACGCCAACGATGGGAGGGCGAACCTCCGTGTGAGCCCATTTATTACGGCTCAGACGGAGCTTCGCCCTCCCTCGCATTATCGACAGGTCGTCGAACCTCTCCCCTCT